>Ga0315539_1000147_pt1 | contig 53183 bp, 44 predicted proteins | sample SalMarSW160150MG_FD_203097 | JGI IMG/M metagenome (GOLD analysis project Ga0315539, IMG submission 203097) | Salt marsh sediment microbial communities from the Plum Island Ecosystem LTER, Massachusetts, United States - Salt Marsh Sediment SW1601-150 ...
GCCTATGGTGCTTTTTTAGGAAAACGTTATCAGCAGGAACCACACATCATTTGGGTACTGGGTGGCGATGCCAAGGCACAGGCCAGGAATTATGACAAGCGTCATATCTTCAGGGCTATGGCAGAGGGGATTGCGCAGGGTGTGACCGGGCAACAGCCCGCTTGGAATCAAGCCCACTCGGCCTGGAACCAGGTTTTTATGACCTATCACCCGGATGGTGACCCTTCTGCTAATTCTTCGAAGTGGTTTCATGAGGATGCCTGGCTTACTGCCAATGGCGTAGAAGTTTGGAAACAGGTGGACCGAGTCTACCCGACGATGTTAAGTGAATATCAGCTTAAAAAGCCGATTAAACCGAGTCTCTTCCTGGAGGGATCCTATGAAGTTGGATCTTATGAGCATGAATGTGGCTGGGTAAGCCCTGTCAGGGTGCGTCGGCAGATTTACCATACTTTCTTTGCCGGCGGAGCCGGGCATACCTATGGAGCAGGACCGATTTGGGCCATGCGTGGTACCGGTGGGGATTATAATTGTGGCTTCACCTGGAAACAGGCCCTTGAGTTTCCTGGAGGAGCTCAGTTTGCAGGTGTGTGTAAGCCGTTTTTACTAAAGCATCAATGGTCTCAATGGATCCCGGATCAAGGTATTTTAGATAGGGCAGCCGGTGAGGGTGAAAGCTTAAAAACCGCTGTTACTTGCGCATCTGGCCATATGGCTTTGGTGTACTTTTCCAATATCTCGCAGGCGAAGATAAAAAATACTCTGAACAAAGCAGCCGTAGCCCATTGGTTTGACCCACGCAACGGTCAAGAGAAACAGGCAGGTCGATTTAAGCAGAATGAAGTCCGGGACATGGTTCCACCTGAAAAGTGGGAAGACGCCATATTGGTCCTTCAAGTTAACCTTTCGGAGAATGCCACCTTTCGTGTGATCATCTCTAGTGATTTTCCACCTTTGGACGTCATTCCCGTAAAAGGTGTCAAACCGGGCGATCCTCCCGAAAAGTGCTCAGATCCGGATGACGTCCAATCTATGGTACGTTTTCTCCTTTATTCAAATGAATTTGAAGTAGAGGCGCTCATAGCTTCTTCAGGCACATTCGCAAATATAGCGCGAAAACAAAATATCCTGGATATACTGGATATATACGAACAGGTGCAACCAAACCTGGCCAAGCACGACCCAAGGTATCCCACCGCAGACAAACTGCGTTCGATAACATGGCAGGGCATGGATGAAACTATAGGCACGGAGGACTTCGGGGGAGGCTCATATAAGCCAATAGAATCCCTTATCGGCGAGGAACATGACACAGAAGCTTCAGAGGCGATCATTCGTATAGTGGACAAACCCGATCCGCGACCGGTTTGGGTTTGCGTCTGGGGCGGACCACGAGAGGTAGCACAAGCCATCTGGAAAGTTCAAAATACTAGGACGCAGGCAGAACTTGACACCTTCATCAGCAAACTGAGAATTTACATGATCGTAAAACAGGATTACACGGCGGATTGGCTCCTCAATAAATTCCCCGACCTGTTCATTATTCTCTCGGAGAAAAATTACATGGGTATGTTCTGGAATATGCATAATTACAAAACAAAGCTCGCCGACCTTGATTGGGTTAATGAAAATATTCGCCAGGGACACGGTCCTTTAGGTGCTGCTTACCCACGAAGTGGATGGGATCCCGCAGTCCCGGGGGTATGGGAGGGAGACACCCCTTCGTTCCTGCACCTGGTAAGTGCTTTACGCGGAGTGAACGATCCCGAGAAGCCCGACCAGGGCGGCTGGGGTGGCAAGTTTGTCCAGCCCTCTCCTGAAAAGAAGCATTGGTTTGACGATCCGATGGGCACGAAAGCAGTCTACATGTGGCGAGACAAGGTTCAAGAGGATTTCGAGCGCCGAGTCGACTGGATGTTACCGTAAGTGCTAACATCGTACAAGTGGGAGAATCCGTTAGCAATAATGATTTGATGATTTCAATTGAATATCTTCGATTATAATCTAAACGATTACGATTTTCATTATTATTAACCTGAATTATTCGTAAGTCATAGAAGCGAAATGTATTAATGGACGTGGAGTCAACGTGATAGCTCCTGAGGTTGAAAAAAACGAAACTGCTCATTTTATTTTGAGAGTTACAGATAAAGGTAAGCCTCAATTATCAAGATATAAAAAAGTAATAGTGGAATGTATTGCCATCTCTCTAACCCAACCGTGTGAAAGGCATTTGTTTTCTTAGGGTGCCTCATTCTCCTTATTATGCCGTACTCATGAAATCACTTGGCGCGAACATAGAAATAAAGTATGTTTAATGAAGTTGGAAAAATGAACAAGAAGATACGGCAACTTCTTAAATATAAACTACCAGTTTGTGTTTGCCGCTTTGTGCGAACTGTATAATCAAAGTTATAAAATGAATACAATCTTATTTGCCGTTCGTCATGGCGAGACAAAGTGGAACATAGTAGAGAAACAACAGGGACATCTTGACAGTCCGTTAACTGATGAAGGCATCAAGCAAGCACATTATCTCGCTGATGAATTGACCAATAGAAATATCGATGTTTTGTACAGCAGTGACCTTGGCCGTGCACTACGAACAGCCGAAATAATTGCCGCCAAACTGTCATTGGATATACATACTGACCCCCGACTTCGAGAACGAAACCTTGGATCAATGGAGGGATTGACAAGAAAGCAGTTCGCGGAAAAGTTCCCAGATGAAGCTGAAAAATTCAATACTAATGATCCCGATTATGTATTGCCCGGCGGGGAAAGTACTCGTCAGCGTCACCTTCGCTGCATTGAGTGTGCAGAGGATTTAGCTAAACACCAAATTGGCAAAAGACTTTTGATTGTTGCTCATGGAGGAGTGCTGTGTAGCTTCTTCTATAAAGCTACGAACACATCTCTTACAGAACAACGGCATTTTTCTCTTTTTAATGGCAGTATCAATTCATTTTCGATTATTAACAATCAATGGAGGCTTAATACCTGGGGTGAGATAAGACATCTCAAGGATACCAGGATCTTGGATGGTAATTAATATTTTATGTCAATCCCTGTCACCATTTTGTCTCCATCGGCAGTGTTTTTAAAGGATTACAAGAGTTTCACACCTTAATTTCTTACCGAAAAACACAGATTCAGAATTTTTTTTTGCGAAAATAGTATTATATATCCGTTGGTACGACTACCTTCTGACCAATGGATTGTAGGTCTAAAGTTCATTTAGGCATAAACGTGTTTTTCTACGGGACCTTCCGGACAGAATCCTAAAGGTCTCTCTTGTGAATAACAAATCGTCGTTTTTAGCTGAATAATAAAGATAAGATTACAGAAATGATACCTTATTCATGTAAACTTGAAAAAGTGACTGACGCAAAACTGACGCAAATGACCGAATCTGAGGATGAAAGAGATAAGGCTGCCAAACACAAGTGCTAGACAGCCCCAAAGTTAAAGAAACGAGGCCGAAGGGACTCGAACCCTCAACCTTCGGATCGACAGTCCGATGCTCTAACCAAATTGAGCTACGGCCCCAAGGTTACCTAACTTCTAATGTCTCGATTCAGTTTATAACATACAACGTCGCGATTCAAGTAAATAATCCTGGGTGTTCCAGGCAGTAGGCTTCGCTTTGCCGGCCGGTAAGAACAGCCGACCCGTACAAACAGACCTTTTAGCTGAAGCCCTAAGAGGAACCGGCCAGAGACGATTTGCCTGAATCCGCCCGGAAGCTAAAAATATCTACCAGAATACTTAGCCTTGCGTTTAGTTCAGTGTTTCCGACCTTTTTGATTGTTGCGGCAATTCACGAGTCACGGACAACGAAACTCAGGTCTCGATTCTGTACCCGACGCCATGGACGGTCTTGACGACGTCTCTTGCAGGACCAAGCTTTTTTCTAAGGCTCGATACGTGCACCGGAATAATTCGCTCGCCGCTTCCCTCACTGCCCAGCTTGCTCATAATCTGTTCTCGGGTAATCACCGCCCCGCCGGCATTAACCAGAGTAACAAGGATTGTAAATTCCGCACCGGTAAGCTCGACCGGTTTATCATCGACAAAGACCTGATGATTAGCGAGTATAATTTTAATCGGCCCGGCAACAAGAACATCTTCTGAGACCTCTGGAGATTCGTAAACGCGTCTTAAGACGGCCTCTATGCGGGCAAGTAATACCGCGATACTAAAAGGCTTGGTAATATAGTCGTCGGCACCGACACTAAGGCCCACCACCATATCGGTCTCGGCATCCTTGGCGGTGAGCATAATTATAGGGATATCGGCGGTATCAGGACTGTTTTTGAACTGGGCGGCAAGATTGACACCGGATGTGTCTGGAAGAATGACGTCCAGCAGGATTAAGTCGGGCCTTCCTTCACGGATTGCGGCGCGAGCTTCGGCGGCATTACCGGCAGTCCGGACGAGAAATCCTTCTCGTCCGAGGTTCATCTCGAGCAGGGCAAGCTGGTCGGGTTCATCATCAACAACCAGTATTTTTCTCGTCATAACGGCGGATTTTATGCCGTTGGTGTTGGATTGTCCAGTGAAATGGCTCAGGAAAATAGGTTTTTTTATCAGGTAAATTCGAACGCCGTAGTCTAAGGAACACTCAGCACTTCTCCAGATGGTTTAAAATACTCTGGAGTTTGATAGTCGCACCTGCCGTGACGGCATCGGCTGCGCCATAATAAATTGTTACCGTGTCGGCCGAGTCAAGAACAGCCCCGCAGGAAAAGACGACATTGCCGTAAAAGCCGGCAAGCTCATAGTCGGCCTTTGGCTCCATCAAAGGTTCAAAAGAACGGGCAAGAATCCTTGAAGGGTTGTCACTATCCAGCAGAACCGCGGCAAGACTGTATCTGCCCTGCTCGTCTGCGCCGTGGTAAATCTCGAGCCAGCCCTGGTCAGCCCTAATCGGCACGCAGCTTGCGCCAACCTTGCCACCATCAAATCGCCCTGCCCTGGGCAGCAAAAGGGACTTATGACAGCCCCAGTGAATCAAGTCCGGCGAGGAGGCAAGCCAGATAGAGGGCAGGCCGATGTGCTTAGGTACCGGCCGGGTAAGTGCGAAGAACCGGCCGTCGATTTTTTCCGGAAACAAGACAACGTCGATATTCTCCGGACAAAAGATGATGCCTAATCGTTCGTAATTTCGAAAGTCCCCGGTTTTAAGCAGTGCCGTACAGATACCGTCCGGGCTTACAACCTTATACGTGATAAAAAAATCCTCGCCGATTTGTGTAATGCGTGGGTCCTCCAGGCCGAACGTCTCGTATTCTTCGCGGGGAAAGACGGCAGGGGCCGGCTCGATTGTGAAGTCTCGGCCGTTCCCGCTGCGGGCCAGGCGCAGGTGCGATATGCTGGTCAGATACGTCCGGTCTTTGTAGGAAAATATTCGCGAGTCTATGATATCAAGGCCCGGCTTGCCGTGCTTTATCCTCAACTCTTCGATCTGGCCGGTTGCAGGATTCAGGATAGGGGCCAGCTCCTCGCCATCGGCCTTGTCCCTGGGCCTTTCAGCCACACGTAATAGCAGGAGTATTTCATCTTTGTAGATTATGGCACCGGCATTAAATGAACCTACAACCTCGTAGTCCGGCCGACTTGGAGGTACATCGCCCGGCACAATTAAAGGATTCTCGGCAAATCGCTTAACATACATAGCATCCGGCTCCTAAACGCAAAAAAATCCATATCATTACAACAGAGAAGTGTAAGCGGCAGATATAAAGGTTTCAATATTTTTTTGTACGCCCAATCAGGACACGCTTATCCAATTGAAATTATTACAGGCTCTCATTCAGGTTAAACTTAACACAGACTCAATGATTTACTTTGAATCGCTTCCCGTTCCTTTTATAATATTGGGACTTTTAGCGGGTTGGGTCTGATAGATGTTGTTTTTAATAAGGAAGGTAATGAAAAATGGTACTAAAGGATAAGCGAATTGCGGTTCTTTCTCCGGTGGCGTGGCGAACTCCGCCGAGAGAATACGGTGCGTGGGAGACGGTGGCCAGCAATATTACCGAGGGCCTGGTGGCTCGCGGATGGGACGTTACTCTCTTTGCGACGAAAGATTCGATAACGCAGGCCAAGCTTCACGCCGTTATCGAGAAAGGTTATGAAGAGGACAGACGGCAGATTCCCTGGGTAGTCGGGTGCCTGCATATCTCGGAGGTTATGGAACGGGCTGACCAGTTCGACCTGATTCACAATAACTTCGATTACCTTCCCCTGACGTATTCGCGACTTATAAATACACCGATGCTGACAACGATTCACGGCTTTTCATCACCCTACATCCTGCCTGTCTACCACAAATATAAGGACAATTACTATGTCTCGATAAGTGACTCTGACCGCGATAAGGATTTGCCTTATCTCGCAACAGTTTATAACGGCATCGATTTATCCAACCTTACCTTCAGGCCTGAGCCGGGCGATAAGCTGGTTTTCTTAGGGCGGATACACGATGATAAAGGCGTCCATCTGGCGATAGAGACCGCGAAGAAGTGCGGTAGAGACCTGATTATAGCAGGCATAATCCAGGACCAGGATTACTTTGACAATCTCCTCAAGCCGCACATCAACGATTCCACGATTCAGTTTATCGGCTCGGTCAATCCCGTTCAGCGTGACGCACTTTTCAAAGAGACTTATGCGGTTCTTCATCTCAATACCATTCCCGAACGGTTCGGGCTTGTGCTTGCCGAGTCTATGGCCGCGGGTGTGCCGGTGATTGCTATGGATTTAGGTTCCTGCCGGGAGGTGATTGCAGATAACGAGACGGGCTATCTAGTCAACAATGTGGATGAAGCGGCAGAGGCCGTTGGCAAAATCGACAAAATAGACCGCAGGAAATGCCGTCAGCGCGTCGAAGAAAATTTCACTATCGACAAAATGGTCTCAGGCTACGAAAAGGTGTACGAGGAAATCTTCCGACGTGAGGCCCAGAAACACTCGGTCTGAAGGGACGAAGTGGTGGCTGCTATATATTGGCCAAGCTGACAAGTTAGAGGATAGGATAATGAAATATCATATAGAAGGCAGACATTACGCTCAAGGAACTATGTCCTCTTTCAGATTGTCTCTCGGCTGCTTGCTTTCAGATAAATTCGGATTAAAGATTTATTACCCACCGGAATCGTTTGGTAAAAAGGACGAAAAGCTCAGTAAGTGGCTTGAAAAGCATGCAAGAGTCGCTTGGATACAAACAGAAAATCTTGACGCAGTGGAGTTAGAGGCGATCGAGAAATACATCTTGCCATTAAACCATAAACATAATCAGCATTGCTTGAAAATTCCACTGTCGAATTTAAGAGCGGAATTTAAACATATTGCAAAGAACTCAGGTCAAAAACCCAAAAAGAAATATTTTAGAAAAGCGCATAAGAAATTCGTAAAAGAATGCAAAGCATTAAGAATTAAAAAGTGAGCTGTACATTTGTGGTTTCAAAAGAAAAGAGGTGACTGAAAATGCCTGATAATCTTGAGGAATTGTTGGCGCGGTTACGTGAATCGAAATCTTTGTTCTTTAGTAGCGAAGAGGCTACCAAACAAGGAGCTATTCTGCCTATACTTGCCAAGCTCGGCTGGGACAGGGATAACATACGAGAGGTCATACCTGAATATTCTGTCGGCGGCGGCCGAGTAGATTACTGTTTGAAAGTTGATGAGCAAACGGTTTTTCTGGAAGTTAAACGAGCAAATGAAGAACTCGAGCAACATCAGGAACAGTTGCTCGATTATTCTTTTAGACAGGGAGTGAAGTTAGCAATTCTTACCAATGGTCTTGTGTGGTGGTTTTATCTTCCATTGAGCGAGGGCAGTTGGGAACAACGTAAGTTTTTCACGGTTGATATTCAGCAACAAGAGGCTTCATCGGTGGCGAATCACCTCCGACAGTTCTTAGGAAAGGAAGCGGTATCGAGTAAATCAGCAGTTACAGAGGCAGAGCAAATACGAGCAAGCCGTCAAAAGATAGGGATTATTCAAAAAACCATCCCGAAAGCGTGGAAGCAACTTTGTGAGGATCCGGATGAAATGCTACTTGAGTTACTCGCTGAGAAAGTAGAAAGTCTTTGCGGTCATAGTCCTGACCACCAGGTGCTTTCTGAGTATGTGGCCAAAACGCTTAAAAGCGATACAATAACAACTACTCAACCACCGATACGAAAACCCGGACCAAAGAGACCAACTAAGCCAGTTACTGGTAAATCTCCCAGTGCTTACAGGTTTGAAGGTGAACGTTATCATGTCAGGACATTCAAAGACATACTGTTGGGACTTTGTGAATCTCTTTATAGAAAACACGGGATGGATTTTGAGCGAGTTTTTGTTCTAAAGGGGCGCAAACGAGAATACTTTTCAAGAGATTATAAAAATATGATAGATCCAAGAGAAGTTGCAGACTCAGGTATCTACATTGAGACAAATCTATCCGCAAATGGCGTAACACTAAGATGCTACCAGTTGCTGGACTTGTTTGGCTACCCTAAAAATACATTAGAAATTGAACTTCGTGATTAAAAATATATAACATTCAGCATACGGAATTTTGAATAGTGGGGCTCCACTAAAAAGATTCCTCGCTTCGCTCGGAATAACGCTCTAACAGATTTTTGCCCGTGCGGGAATGACGCTAAAGAAGATTTTCACGATACCAGTCTATCGACTTTTGTAGTCCCTCGGCGAACGGCACAGTGGGGCTATAGCCGATTGTCTTTCTGGCCAAAGTGATATCCGCAAGCGAATGCTTTACATCGCCGGGACGTGGTGGGTCATATTTCGGCTTGATATTTTTGCCGAGCAGCTCGTTTATTATATCAATAACTTCATTGACAGTTACAGCCTGGCCGCAGGCAATGTTTATCACCTCGCCGGATGTTTTATTTGCTCTCGCGGCCAACAAATTGGCCTCGACAACGTTGTCAACATAAGTAAAATCCCTGCTTTGCTCGCCGTCGCCGTAAACGGTAGGGGGAGTATCCTTTAATATGACGGTTACAAAAGCCGGTATGGCCGCGGCATATTGGCTTGTCGGGTCCTGATGAGGACCGAAAACATTGAAATACCGCAGCGAAATGGTCTCAAGGCCAAAAACTTTGTAGAAAACAGTACAGTAATATTCGCCGGCAAGTTTGGAAGCGGCATAAGGCGAAAGAGGCTCAGGCTGCATTGTCTCAATCTTGGGTAAAGTCGGTGTATCACCATACGCTGAGGAACTTGACGCATATACAAATCGCTTTACGCCGGCATCACGAGCGGCCAATAGAAGGATAAATGTCGCATTAAGACAGTGCTGATGTGTTGCTGCCGGGTCATCAACACTACGCGGCACCGACGGCAGAGCACCCTGGTGCAGCACAACATCGATATCCTTCATTGCGGCCCGGGCAAGCTCGTAATCACCCATATCGGCCTCAAGAAAATCTATTTTTTCGATGACGCCTGCAAGATTTTCTTTTTTCCCCGTCAATAGGTTGTCAATAACTCTTACGAAGCAGCCTTGTGCAAGAAGCTTGCGGCAAATGTTAGAGCCGATAAAGCCTGCACCGCCGGTTACCAGGAACTTCTCCACACCGATTCCTTTCATAATAATCCTCATCAAACCAAATTTACTTGTCCAGGGCAAGCCAAAAAATCAATAATGATAAGACTACTGCGCTTTTCCAAACAGAAAACTTTTGGTGTTGAGCTCACGGTTAACCACCTGAACCCTAATGAATGATGTTGGCAAGCTGGACTTTCTGGTAATCCTGATAGGAGCGGAACTGTTGCTCGAAGTAGCCGCCTTTCAAAGCCCTGACGCCCAGCAGCACACAGCCCATAAGCCGGTTGTGGTTCATTTCGATAAGTTCACGAATTGTCCGCTGTGCGGCACCGCGTCTGGTAATCGCCGCATTGAATACTAAAAGCGTGCTGTCGGCCTGGGCTGCGAGTATTTTGGCGTCGCTTACCAGCAATACGGGCGGCCCATCGAGTATAATATAATCATAACTGTCCCGATTTTCCTGAAGCAGCTGCTTCATTTTACTATTACTGAGCAGCTCGGCAGGATTGGCCGGCAAGGGACCGCAATCGATGATATCGAGGCCGTCGATGCCACTTGGTCTTATGACATCGGCATTGGAACACTGGCCAGTAAGCAGGTTGCTTAAGCCAAAATCACCGCCGTCGGTCCGACGACTATCGGCAACCTGTCGTGGAAACATTGTTAGAGAAGCAGGCTTTCTGAAGTTGGTATCAATAAGCAAGACCTTTTTATCCTCTGCAACGAAAGTGGTGGCCAGGTTGACGGCAACGGAACTCTTGCCCTCTGCGGAAGAGCCGCTGGTCACAAGTAAAGTCTTGGCTGCCTGGGCAGATCCGGAAAGCTTCAGGTAAGTCCGAAGCTGCCTGTAACACTCGCTTATAATAGAATAAGGTGCCTGGCGTACTACGTGACATAAATCAACGCCCTCAACCTGTTCATCCTCATCGGCGTGACAAATCACTCCCAAGAGGGGAATATGCAGATATTTGCCAACGTCACTGGGTGTTCGGACCAGGTCGTTAAGCAATTCAATGATAAAAGCAAGCGTGACCCCAAGAAGGAAACCCAGTACCGTACCAGCGGGAAAATGGACCTGCCATCGCGGCGAACTTATCTCCAGAGGTTCGGGAGCAAGCGAGGTGGCGCGAACTTTCGGCGCTTCCGGGTCTTCGTGCATTATGCGATATTTTGAGATTTGGCCTTTGATTTGATCCCGTCTTTTCTGCAATTCGTCTCTGATGGCGGCACGCTGGTCATACAGGGCTTTGTATCGGTCAAGCTCACGCTGTTCCACAGCAGCAGCTTTTCGCATTTTCTCCAGCTCATTCAACTGGCTTTGTAAAGCATTCACATAATCCTGCATATTGCTGATGTTTGCCTGCCTTGTTTGCTCACCAATCGCAGCTTGCCTGACCTTTCTGGCCTCTTTGATCTGTTTTATCATCTCTTCAACTTCCCGGATTTGTCTATGATTTTCACCCAGCCTTGTGAGTTTTCTTGCAAGCTCTGCCTCGAGAATAACAAGCCGCTGTGCCAGCGCAACCATAATGGGTTCGTTTTCAATTTGTTGCTCAACCTCTACGGTAAGCGGTCCCTTAGCCCGCTCTTCGAGACTTGCCAAAGTAGACTCATACTGCTTCATCTCGATAGCAAGCTCGTCTTGTTGAATCTCCAGGTCGGCCATCTTAACGTGGATTATGTTTCGAAATTGGTCGTCACTGCTCAGGCCGGTAAGTCCAGACTGCCTGCGAATGTCATCCAGTTCATCCTCGGCACGGAGCAGGTCACGCTCAATATCGGATAACTGTCTGGTAAGCTCTGCAAGCTTACCGGCTATGTCACCTTTTGCAGAATGCCGTCGAGACGTAATAAACAAATCCACCATCTCATTGACAATCAATGCCGACTCCTTTTTATCCCCACACGTCATCGACATCATGATATACTGACTTTCTCTTTGAGGAGCGGCACCCAAATGGTCCTCTAAATCTTCAACAGCCTCGGCAATATCATTATCAAATTGTGTGAACCATTTGGTTTCTCTGATTTTGTCGCGTTGGAGCAATTCTTCCAGAGTTCTTTGCTGTTTAATAAGGGCTGCCATTGAAACACGGAACTGATAGGCTATATCCTTGTGTGGCATGGCGGCAGTGATAACTAACGGGTCCGTCGTTGTCGGCGTAAGAACCTCTATATATGTCTTGGCGGTATACTTGGGAGCAAACTGTTTTAGGAGAAACCAACTGGTTCCACCACCCATCAATCCTAAGAAACTCAACGAGATAATCAACAGTACGTGGCGCCGCAGTATAGCCACCATCTCTCGTGGGGTTAGACCGCCAGCAGAGGGCTGTGCCCCTGCCAAAGTAGCCGTCCTGCCTTTCAATATTTGGGTCGGCTGCTGCATTGCCAAAGATCCCGTAGAACCGATTCAACCACATTCAACAGTATCCAAGCGGCCAAAGAACCACTCATTGTTTTGCGCTAATCTGCGATCGTATCACTCTCCTGCTGCTTGGTAAGTCGTTCAACAGCTTCTCCTATCAACTGCTTATCTTTTGGCGACAATCTGTCCTTTCCCAGCTCCATTGCCTGTTTGTATGCCGCAAGAGCCTCGGCATATCCACCAAGTTTCTCAACTATCATACCGAGATGGTGATAAATCTCCGGCGGTGCTGCGGCCTGGCCTAACTCGAATATCTGCACCGCTGAACGCTGAACCTCGGCCGCCTGCTGATATTTGCCGTTTTTATAAAGCACGTAAGCGTATGTATCCATAATATCAGCACTGTCGGGAACAATATTGTTCGCCCGCTGAGCATATTCCAGTGCTTTTTCCAGTTCTTTATTGTTGTCGGCCAGCACATACGCCATATTATTCAGGGCCGCTATATTATTCGGCATTTTTTCCAGCAGCTTTTTGTATTCGTCAATAGCAGCTGTAATATACTGATTATCGGAAGTTCTCGCGTACGCGCTTTGCAGACAATTAACCTTGTACGACACAAATGTTTCCTTCCTGGGGTCGTCGTCTCCCAGTGTCTGAACACACTTATCAATGTAGCCGACGGCCTTGTTGTATTCATCGGCCAATTTTGCAAGGTTGAACATTGCAAAATTGGCCACGAATGAATCGGGCTCGGACTGAAGTTTATTCAGGCACCAGGCTTCGGTCTCACGCCTGCCGAGTGTCGAATACATTGTGTCCAATATTACCAGTACAAGCGAGGTATTTGTGCCCGCCTTTTCTATAGCTTTCTGAAAATACTGCGCTGCCGTGACTTTGTCACCCATCTCAGCCTTTGTCTCGGCCATCCTGGCAAATGCTATTGGAGCTGTCTGGCCATCAATATATCTTCTGGCATACCTGAGCAGCCGGTCATATTTCTTGTCAGACTTCAGCGTTGCCAGATACCCGTCCAGTGAGGCAGGATCGCCGCCAAATTTTTGACTGTTCTGCCAAGCCCTTAAATAAAGCTGCGCAGCCTGTTCATAGTTTCGCAGTTTAGCCATAAGACCGGCGGCTTGATTATACCAATGGATTCCATCAGGATTTTTCTTTATGGCATCATTATAGAAGTTGATTAAATCCTGCCTTCTACCGAGTGAGAAATATACCTGTTCGAGTATCTGTCTGGCATTCGCAGGTGCGTTCTCGTCATCGACCGCAGTTTTAAGTTCCGTTAGGGCCTCCTCCGCCCGGCCAACACGAAGGTAGGTCCTTGCCAGTTGAATACGAACATCGGGGCTGTCACTAAGGGTCTTGCTCTTTTGCAAATCTCTAATGGCTTGAGTATAATTGCCCATTAAATGATGCAACCTTCCTCTCAGATACCAGGCCTTTTCGTTATTCGGGCGCACCTCAAGCACCTTATTCGTCAATTCCAATGCCTTACTGAATTGACCTTTCCTTGATGCCAGAAAAGCCTGCATCTGCATGGCCAATTCGTTAGCCGGATGCTTTTCATTGAAACTCTCCAGCTTTTTCTCGGCATCCGAAAGAATTCCAAGCTGGAGCATAGCCTGTATCTGGGAAAGCTTATTCTCGGAGCTCGGTTCGATAACCAAGAGTTCGTTCGAGTATCTTATCACTGCCTCTTTATCACCGGTTCTCTCTGCAAGAATTAAAAGCCCCCTTATGGGATCGGTGTTATTCGGTTCAGCCTGGTACAACTGCTGCAGTATTTCTTTTGCCTTATCAAATTGGCCGGTGCTGATATAATTCCTCCACATTAAGCCTTTGTCCTGCACATCGGCCAAGAGTTTTTCAGCTTTTTCCGGCTCGCCAATACGACGATAAAACCGGGCATAGCTTCGCAGTACATTTTTGTTGTTAGGATCCATACCACGTGCCTGCTCAAATGCCGAAGAGGCAATATCAAACAATGCCTGTTTTTGTTTGGCGTTTGTCCCATCCATAGCAATGTCTGTGGCAAGATTTGCAAGCCGTAGAGTGTTCCGCACACTTGGCATAATTTTCTGAAGACGCTGTCTATAGGCTAATGCCTCCAGTGGCTCTTTTTCACTAATGTATGCAGCGTATAATCCTATCAGTTGGGCATCACCTGGATTCAATGCCGCGGCCCTGAGCAAAGCGGCCCGTGTCTCTTCGTACTGTTCCGGTGATATGTCGGCACCGAGTCTTAGATTGCGGTTGTACAGAACCCCGGCGAAGCGCCTTGCGATATTTCCATCCATAGGATTCAATGTCGCGGCTCTACGGGCGTCGACTACGGCGCCCTCGTCGTTTCCAAGAAAGCTATGGGCGACGCTTCTGTAAAGGTAACCCTGTGAGAAAACCGGACGCTCCTTCAAAGCAATACTTAATTTTGCCACCGCATCCTGAAACTCTTTCCGTATCAGCGATAATCGCCCGGCAAAGTACTGGCCGTCACAACCATCAAGGTTAAAACGCCGAGCGGTCTGAACCAGCTGCTCGACAGTCTCAAAATCACTCTTTTTCATAGCTATATCGAAAAGTCCAAGAAAGGCTTCCGGGTTACACGGGTCTATCTCAAGGACTTTTTTGTACTGGGCAATGGCCTCGTCGGGTCTGTTGCTATCCTTGTAAAAAGCGCTAATGTTTAAGTAACGCCTCAGTTCATCACCAGTAGTTGACAAAACTTGCTCAATTATTTCGGTTCGCCTTTCGAGCGAAACATTATTCGGTTCCGGCTCGTATAGCTGTGTTTTATAAACAAGAGCACTCGTGTTATCCGGAAAACGCCCCAAAAACCTCTCAACCAGTTGCTTTGAATGCTCTATCTGGCCTTTGCTGGCGTAATAGTTGCAAACAGCCGTGAGCATCGGCACAGTAACATAATCCGGTTTTATCTGTAACAGTTTTTCAATCAGCCCAACTCCCTCATCTGCAAGTTTCTCCACCTGGGCCTCTGATAACTGAAAAACTTCCATGTCTGCGGTCTGAACCATTTCTTCCAGCGGTTCAAACTCTTCTATCGGTTTAGTCCTGAGGGCTACCGCGTGTCGTAATAATTTCGACTGTATTATTGACAGTCTTAGCGCGATAGTATTAGGCTCCGCGGGACTCATTTGCGCCAGTCTTTTTTCAGACTGGTCAAAAAGACCGGCCTTGTTACAGGCCTGCGCATAAAGCAATCCGCTTCTCTCGTTGGCCGGGAAATTTTTTTCATAGAGCTGTATTATCCTTATTGTCTGATGCTCAAGACCCAAACTCAGCACAACGGCGGCATAATCGAGAAGGACATCCGGCTTGAATCGTGCCAGGCCTTGGTCAATCGCCGTACGCAAAAATTCGCCACAAGCACCGCTTTCCGAGGTATTCTTAAAAACACCGGCCAGTGTGTAACAAAGGTGCGCGAAGTAAATATCTTGACTCCTGCCGGCCGTTTCCGCTTTTAGCTGCTCATAAGCGGCGTACATTTGCTTGATAGCATCTGATGTCTGTCCTTTGACAAGCATCAATCTTCCTTCCCACATCAGGGCTTGCGGATTCTCACGGCTCCCGTAGATCTGCTGTATTTCATGAACCGCCTGGCTGGCACTGGCAAGCCATTGCTCCTTCTCGGTTTGCTTATCCCGAGAATAGGCTTTTTGCGCCTGCTCAATCCAGTTATGGGCAAGGAAAAGGTATAACCTAAGTTTGTTCGTTTTATTTCTGAACTGTCTCGGCCCGGAAATATCCTGGACATTCGGCAAATCGAGAGCATTTTGCGTAATATCTATTGCCTTGTAGACATCAGCTTGTTGCTTGTTAAATTGTGCTCGACGATAATACAACTCGGCAGCAGACAGAATGTTATCCACATTCTCAGGGGCCAGTGCCACGGCTTTTTCGATAGCTTCAATGGCCTCGTTGATTTTTGTGTAGTCGGCCAGATAGTACTGTGACAGTACGGCAAAAACTTCCGGACTGGAATTAAATTTATCCACAATGGCTAGGTACTCAGGCTCAAGGACTTCACGCTGCTCGGGTTCCTCGGCTGCAAGGAGCTTTATCGAGATTAGATCCGTGTATAATTCAGGCTCTTCAGGCAAAACATCGATTGCTTGCTTAAGCACTTGCTGCGCCTCTTGAAGCATCTTGTCCGCCTCGCGAAAAGAGCCTTTAGAAGAAAGAATATTACCCTTCGTCAGCATCGCCTTTGACAGATAACGGAATGACTCGCTATTATTCGGTTCCAGTTGCAGAGCCTTTTCCAGGTCTTCTATTGCCTCGGCGACACTCTTTTCGCGATCAGTGGTTTGCCCTCGTGCCGCCATTTCCAAACGGGCCCTTCCCCTGCGTAAAAACAATTGCGGGCTAGGCTGCAAGTCTATCAAATCCGAACAATTTGACTCAACCATCCTCCAGCGCGTCCACTGGCCGTACACAGCACTTTCATAGGCGTAATCAAGCAGATTCTGGCGAGCCTTGATATTCTTTGGATCCAAAGTAATAATGCGGTTCCAGGTCCCAGCCACTTTCATCCAATCATCCATTTCGATATACAGGTCGGCCAATTTGAAGGCTATTTCTATCTGGAGTGACGTCTTCTTTGCCAGACCGAAGGCCTTACGGTAACTCCGTTGGGCATTTTCATAGTCTTTGGCTTCTCGAGCTATGTCCCCTTCTTTGATAAATTGCTCCGGGTCCTGAGTCAATCGCAGGAATACCACAACTGCACCCGCAAGAAAAAGGGCCAGAATCAGCGAGCCGATGATTGCTACCTTCTTGTTCAGTTTTTTCCTTGCCATAGTCTCTCCTGTTCCTTCAAATTAACTAACCATATTACTTAAAGCTCAGCACCAGATGTCTTATCTCTCCTGCATCGCTTCTTGCCAGTCAGGCCAATGGTACTTTTCCAAGATTGGCAGAACAACACCCAGGAGTTTTTCGCTCGCAACGATTGCATCTTCCTTTTTCGGGTAAATTCTCCTGCCAAGAACCACGTTGTAAAACTGCCACTCAACTTTTGAAAAGTAAGAATACTTGCCTGTAATATTGCTCATTAATGCCAACCGAGTTGTCGTTCTGTTGCCCCTGTAAACTCCGTTAACTTGAAAAGTGTAAAAAACAGGGAACTTAGAACTATCCTGCCATAAATCTGTTTCCTTTTGACCAAAGATAAGACACCGAGCAGGGATTCTTTGTCGTTGTGCCTTTTCACTGGCTTTGTGTTCTATTCCCGTGGAAGCCGTTACTGCATTAACTACAAAAGTTATGTCCTCCGTCTCAAAACGTTGGTTACCGGCTCCAAAGAAGCATTCCTCGGGCACATGAGGCACACGGTCGGGATTGCCCGTGTAATACGTAACAAACAATGAGCAGTATCGCAGAGGACTATTACTTTCAGCATCTGTATTCTCCAACACCCATTGGATGTAGTCTTCTGTGCCAAGAGCTTCAAGAACGTCTTTATTATCAATCTTCTGTTTTTCCCTCACTGTATAAGGGACCAAGTTTTTCTCGTTGATGAGGTCCAGAGATTTCCTCAGGGGCAATGCCTTTTTTATCATTCGAATGCCCAGATAAGATTTAACCATTGACATCGCACTTCCACCTATAGCGAGGACTGCTATGCAAATCAAAAAACTCGGCTGGATATAGTGTTTTTTCACATTGCTCTTCATTGTCTCTCAAATCTTTCTCACAGTTACTGAAAGCGAAAGCTCTCCATAAAAAAACAAGAGCTGACGACCTGTTTAATCCCGCTTGCGAACGACGATGTCTGCAGTTACACTAGAGGTCTCTTCCACAAACAGCCGGGACATAAAACGCGCCAAAAGACCGTACAAACCGAACGCCAGCGGCAGCATTCCTATCCCCAGTGCGTCATGATAAATGCCTTGGGTATACTTGGGGGCCACGAAGATATAAATAAAGCCGGTAACGGTAACACGAACGATGTTACACAGTATAGCAATGGGTATTGTACTCAGCAATAAAATGATTCGTTGCCAAATGGGCCTGTAATGCAGGTATGCCATCGCCACTCCCAGCGCAAGAAACGTCATCAATAACCTCATCCCGCTGCAGGCCTCGGCCACATCGAGGGGTGGTTCTATCCGTTTGCCATTCAGCACTACATCGATTATTACTCCGTTTGCCGTCGCCTCAACTGCCCGAAGAGAATCAAGCAAGACACAAGCCACTCGGGCAGCAAGCACCCGCATAGGTATGGTCACTTCTCGATAGAACCTTCCCGGCAGTGGTACTGCAAAATACAAGTACAAAACAGGAAGCCAAGTGTATTTAACCAGACGCCAGCCGCCCAAAAATAAAACGATAGCACCCAGAACAGGGATCATTATCAGCGATTGGAAATAAGCAATTTTGAGTTGAAAAATGACAAAAGGATAAGCAACTATACAACCTATCAGGAAAAACAAGCCCAGATAGTTAGGCTGGAATTGAAGGTTGAGTATCTGATCTTTACGCTGGTTTAAGAAGTACAGGCTGAAAAAAGGTATCAAAAAGCCGTGGGACCAGCTCGAGTCGGTTACCCATCTGTAAACGATACGGTAAACTTCGATGTGGAAGAGGTAAAAGAACAAGCCGGCGATGATAAAAATCTTGATGTAAGTATGTATACCAAGCTCGCGCCAGTCTGTTCGAGACGGGCCTGGCTGCCGATTTGAAGGGATAAAAGCAGTCCGTTCATTCATAAAAGTCTTTATTAGTCAAATATCTTGTTGATAGAAATATGTCCGGGGAACGGGTCATTACCAAGATCTTCCGCCGCAAAATTCCGGTCATAAATGAAACCAAATCCGTACGTCGCTCTGAAGGCATTGCGCAGCACGGCTATCCATCTCGCGGCCTGATGTGAACCGATATTGATTGTATCGTTTGGTTTAATGAAGAAATCAGGTTGCGAGCCCTCAGCGATCTTTCTCAAATTGACCAGCACAATCTCCTCCCGGTTCTTGCCGATTCTTCTTCTGACCTCGACTTTTTCCGGCCAGGCCAGTGGTCCAAGACCCCCGGCGACAGCAATAGCCTGCATCAAAGTCATAGGTCGACCCGTTAAAGGCAGTACGCCCACCCTGTTCGAATTACCTATTACATAGAATTCACCGACAATGTCAACGGGTACCCAAATTTTATCACCGCCTTTTACGACGATATCATAACGTGGATCGCCGCCGAGAAGCTTATCAACAGGAATTTTTATGACACGTTTTTGAATACCGGCAGTTCCAATCTGCTCCCAGCCAAACTCCTCGGGAACACCCTGTTCCGGAGGCAGCGTCACCGGGGGACGCTCCTCAAGCCACCTTTCCAGCTCGGGGGCCTTATACAGCTCAGGTTCCTGCCCTATTCGGACCGGAATCCATCTGCCGTCCTGATAAATCCACTCTATTCGTGCCGGCTCCTGAGAACCAATTAACTCGCCAGCCCTATACCTGTTCGGCCCTTGTCCTTGTTGCTGCACAGGCATCTGCTGTGAATCAGTATTGCCATACCGCTCAAACGCTTCCGGCGTTGCAGCTTCCTCAAGTTCCCTGGACGTAATCATTTCAGCCGAACTTATCAGCATTGAATCTTGCCTTGCGGGAAGCTGTGCGTGCGGTGTTATCATTTCAAGCAGCTCCTCCTCAAGGTCGCGGGGCGCCAGCGGCTCCTCGGGTTCAATAATCTCCGGTTCGATCTCTATGGGCAAAGCCTCAAGCGCCGGTTCGGTAAACAAGTCGGTACCGGTTATGCGCCGAGTGACGTAAATGTAACTGACGTTAAACTGACTCACAGAACCAGCCACCGCCAATGCGTCCGAAAGGCGAAAATCATACCGAGGAATGAAGTATCTACTCGGAGCCCTGACCCCGTCACCCAGGATAGTAAATGTACGGGACTGTGAGACCTCCAGCGCTACGGTAACAATCGGGTCTTTCAAAATGCCGGGCGAAAGGATTCGCTCTATCTCCTCTTTAAGCTGTACTTCGGTGAATCCGGCGGTTTGTACCTGACCGATTTCGGGCATAGATATCTTGCCGGTCTCTGAGACCAAATAGTAATCAAATGTTATTAGTCCCTCTTGAAGAAGCTCGAAGATGGATACTCGAATAACGTCGCCGGCCTTGAAGACATAATCCTGCTCAACCGGTATTACGTCGGAAGGACGTACTTCCTCGGCAATCTCATACATCGGGGCCTGTTCTTCAGCGACACCGAGTGAATCAAGGATTACATTCACAGCGGGCGTAGATCGGAAACGACCAATTTGTGTCGGGTCAAGATAGTCTCGCGATCCGCAGCCGGTCAAGAAGACCAGAATTAAAAAAAAGACCACAAAAGCCCAAAAAGCATCTCCCAATCGTACCACTATTCAATCCCTCTCAAGCCAAAACATCTCGCACTTTGCCCGCTACAGAAAGAATCTGTCTATTGACAAACACATGCTTGCCATTTGGAAAAATCATCGGTTTAGCAGGTAGGGGACTTGACTTTTTAATTCTCGTAACAATCATATTCCAAAGAAGTTAAGCGATATTTTCGACATCCTAAAAAAGCAAAATCAAGCACAGCCTGGAAAAAAGTTTTTTTCTAAGTCCACAATATCTCTCCAGCAGCGAAAGGTTGGAGTTAAAACCTGAGTCATCAATACAACCCCTTGAATACAATGCACTTACATTATCAATCCAATAGATGAAATTATCCGCACTAGAAATAGGCCTTCAATGGCCGGAGGATTAATCACTTATACTACTGAAGAAGTGGACTTGTTCACGTAAAAAGCTCATTTCGCCGGTCCGATAATGAGCCTGATGCCAGTATAATCAGCAGGCTATTAACTGGAAAGGGATAGTCCTATGAATTCCCCGTGGAGAACCGGCCCGATGGCACATAACCTCTTTATTAAAACGAGGTTATGCCCCCAGGAGAAAACTTTGAGTTTCCGCCTTATTTTTATTATTTTTCGCGTAGTTTTTCGAGCTTCTCCAGGATTTCCTCCTGCCGACTCTCAAGCTCGTTAAGACGCTGCTCAAACTCATCCAATTTGTCGGTTTGCTCGTCGGGGATTATGGTTATACCACCCTCGTTCGGGCCCTTCCGGAACCGGAATTCTTTCCGAAAGAAGCGCCTCAGTCTATCCGGCAAGCTGTGTTTAAGCTCGTTATCATCTTCAAAGGGATCGCCCCAGAAAAACTCCCTCTCGTATTGCCCGGGCTGGTCATATCGAGATATTCCAAGTGGTGTCTTGCTGTACTTCCAATCAGGCTGGTCCGTTGGAGCCTCTTCCAAACGGACTTTTACGCCTTGCTTTTTGCCTGCGCTGATAAAGGCCAAAGTTACATCCGTACCTGCACCCGCCGACTGAATCGCTTCGACGAATTTGTCGTAGTCACGAACCTCGTTACCGTCAATTGCGGTGATAACATCATAGCGATTCAGACCGGCCTTGTCCGTGGGGCTGTCGGTTACGATATTTATAATGAGTTGACCGGCGCCTTCATCAAGGCCAAGATGGACCCTCAACAGTTCCGGGACCGGCATCAGCCGAACACCCAAATAGCCGGGAGCGTCTTCCTGTTCATCTGCTAAAGCTGCTGTGTTACACAAGGCAACGAAAAGTACAGCGATAAGAGCATAGCTTGTTTTTGATGGTTTCATCCTGATAACCTCCTAAAGTTGACTATTGTTGACCTGATTCGATAAGTATTGTACTAAAGAAATATCCGAATGTTCAATACAAAATCTCAGCAGACTCATCCCCAATAGCGACCGGTGCTTTGATACAATCAAATGATGGGTGTCATTCTGAGGCGTCCCGGCGCGCCGGGAAAGAATCTCTTCTTCAACACCAAATGCTTCGTTTCACTCAGCATGACAAAACCTCAAAACATAAGTAACAGAGCACAAGCTGTGATGGTAGAATGTGAATAATTGAAGTTTCTATTAATTTAGCGGGTAGGGTGGGCTTCAGCCCACCGATAGATAGTAAATGGTGGGGCAAGCCCCACCCTACGCCTGTGAAATAGAATGTAAATAAAAATAGTTTCTTTCAATTTAGATAAAAGTAATTGACATACCGGATGGGGTGGAGTAGTAATCTAAACTGAATGTTTATCTCTACAAGGCCGGATTGGCTTCTAACCGCTGAGACTTGTAGGTAAGTTTTAATCTCAAAGGAGGAGGTGATGATGACTTACCTAATAGCTTCCCACCCGCCCTAATTTGATTTACCGCTACACGTTCAAAAGATTTGAATAAACAATCGTATTTTGTACACAGTATGGCTTACGCCATTGCGAAAGAACAAGGATTTTAGGAGAACCTAAAAATGAAAAAACACAGAGTTGCATCGGTAGTTGTTGTGGTAATTGTATCGTGTTTGGTCTTTGCTTATCCTTCTTGGGCTAACTGGGAGGAGCAGGCCAAGCTGCTTGTCTCGGATGGAGCGGACGGGGACTGGTTCGGTTACTCTGTGGGGATCAGCGGTGACATCGTCATTGTGGGGGCTGTTAATGCCGGCAGCAGGTCTGGCTCGGCCTACCTGTTCGACGTGGCTACAGGCACCGAACTGGCGAAACTTACCGCCTCCGACGCCGCGGCCGATGACTTATTCGGCTGCTCCGTGGTCATCAGCGGCGCCACCGCCATCGTGGGGGCGTCTGATAATGACGACGCCGGCAGCCTGTCCGGGTCGGCCTACCTCTTCGACGTAGCCACCGGCACCCAAATCGCCAAGCTGACCGCCTCCGACGCCGCGGCCGGGGACCAGTTCGGTCGATACGTGGCCATTAGTGACAATATCGCCATCGTGGGGGCACATTATGATGACGATGCAGGTAACGATTCCGGCTCGGCGTATGTCTTTCAATTTAACGACCCCAACTGGGTTGAGGAAGCTAAACTCTTGGCCTCCAATGCTGCACCAGGTGACTGCTTCGGCATCTCCGTGGCCATCAGCGGCGCCACCGCCATCGTGGGGGCGCACGGAAATGACGACGCTGGCAGCGCCTCCGGGGCGGCTTACCTGTTCGACGTGAGCGACCCCTCCAATCCTGTCCAAATCGCCAAGTTGACCGCCGACGACGCCGACGACTTTGACTACTTCGGCTACCCCGTGGCCCTCAGCGGCTCCACCGCCCTCGTGGGGGCGATCGGAAATGACGACGCCGGCAGCTCTTCCGGCTCGGCCTACCTGTTCGACTTCAGCGATCCGTCCAACATTATCGAAACCAAGCTGACCGCCGCCGACGCCGACGACTTTGACTACTTCGGCTACGCCGTGGCCCTCAGCGGCTCCACCGCCCTCGTAGGGGCGTATCAGGATGACGGCACCAGCACCGGTTCGGCCTACCTGTTCGACGTGACCACGGGCAGCCAACTAGCCAAACTGACCGCCTCCGACGCCGCGGCCGGGGACCAGTTCGGTCGATACGTGGCCATCAGCGGTAATACCGCCATCATGGGGGCGCCTTTGGATGACGACGCCGGCAGCGATTCCGGCTCGGCCTATGTGTTTGAAAACATTTGCAATGCGGCACCGGTGGCTGATGCTGGCGAAGACCAAACGGTATATTCCTGGATCGATGGTATTGCGGAGGTAACTTTGGATGGTTCAGATTCGAACGATCCTGATGGTGACCAGCTAACCTACTTATGGTCTTGGGTGGTTGATGACAATACATATGATACAAACGACGTTACTCCTACGATTGAACTGCCGGTCGGAGAGCATACCATTGAGTTAGTAGTTAATGACGGCCTTTTAGATTCTGGGCCGGACTATGTCGATGTAAACGTAATCGCGCCGCTGGAAGTTGTTCTGTGTGTAATTCCTAGCCGGATTAGACGTAGTGGTTGCTGGCCGAAACAAGTGCTGGCTTTCATGAAGCTGCCGGAAGGTATTCAAAAGGACGATATCCAGGGCGAAAAATTTATCCTATATCCGGCCGGAAGTGAAGAGGGCATCGAAGCCACCTGTCAATATATCTTCACTCTACGTGGTAGAGTAAGGGCTCTCGCCTTATTCAGTAAGGCTGAACTGATGGACATTGTCCCGGAAAATGGCTGGATTGAATTGAATGTTGTCGGCAATTTAGAATCAGGTCAATACTTCTATGGCAGCGATACCATTAAGATAGTTGATTGGAAATGGAAGCACTAAATTAGGAAAAAAACAAAGATTTTCTGTAACATAGGATTGCAGTTTAGGGCTGTGAGTACTTATCTTGCAGCCTTTTTTTTGTTTCATTCTTAGCCAAGACGCTGCACCCAGTATGAAACGAGGAAATAGCCCCGCCGGAAAATCCGGCCAAACCCGGTGTTGAACCAGCCCTAAGTTTTTGATAGCGACAAGGATGCTTATTCGATAACATATAGCCTACGAACTGATGGACCAGAGGCGGCTGTGAGGTAGTTTATGGTGGAACAGCACAAAGCACCGGTATCTTCCGCAACGGTAAACGGCCCGGTACGGCCTGTACTGATAGCCGACGAGCAGACACTGGCTAACCTCTCGGTATTTCTGCGATATTTTTTCGTCGGCCTGGCCGATGAATCAGGCACGGCAGCCCTGGTTTGCCCGCCGGATTATGATGTCAATTCGGTACTCACTCCTTCGATAAAGGTTATCAAACACCCGGCGTATGATGCGCCGCTGTTGTGGCGGCAAAACAAGAGAAAGCTTGTTGACGCACTGAGCAAATTCAGGCCGAGTATCCTGCACTGTCTCGGTGCCGGCCGGGCAAATCTGACCAAGGCTCTGGCGGAGCAATTAGACCTGCCGTATGTATTAACCCTTAACTCGCTGCAAAGCCGGTTCCGCAGATGTTCTATCTCGGCAAGACGATGCGCCGCGATAATAGCACCAACAGAAACACTCGCATCGCATCTGGCAAAAGTGTACACTAAATTCGGCGACCGGATACGGCAGATAAATGTGGGCACTTTAGTGGAGTCTCAATCCGCGTGTTTCTCGGTCCCTTCGCGAATCACCAGCATAGTAGCAGTCAATCGGCTGGAAAAAGTTGCGGATTTTGAGGCGCTTTTCAGTGCGATAAAGCACCTAGCAATAGACGGACACGAGTTAATACTGCTGTTGATTGGCACAGGGCCGGCCGAGCAGGAAGTGCGGGAGCTGCGCAGGGCTCTGGGGCTCTCGCAAATAGTGTACATCATTCCGGATATTCAGCCGTTGCGGTCGGTGCTTGCAGACGCGGACATTTTTGTTCAGCCTCAGCCGGCCAGGGTCTTCAATTCCTCCCTGATGGAGGCGATGAGCGCAGGGATGGCGGTGGCGGGCTGTGCGGGCGGAGTGGACGATTTACTAATAGAAAATCAAACGGCAGCCCTTTTCGAGCCGGCCGACGAGCTGAGCATTTTTGCCTGCCTGCAGCGACTTCTGGAGAAACGCGAGTTTGCGCGCCAGATTGCTTCAGAAGCTCAGTCTCACCTCAGGGAGAAATATACGGTCAGCGGGATGGTTTCGTCTATTCTACAAACTTACCGAAGCGCACAGCAGTGGCACAAGACCCGGACAGCTCACCACGCTCCTCGCAGGAGCGGCGCTTAATCCAGCAAGCCGTAGTCAGCCAGTATTTTTTGCAGAATGGGTTTTTTCTCCTCTTCCAACGGCGTCATAGGTAATCGAAGCTCGTCCGAGGCCATACCCAGGATTGACATAGCGGCCTTTATGGGAATCGGGTTAGTAGCCAGAGTAAGCAGACTCTTGCTGAGTGGAAAAAGCTTCTTGTGCCACTGTCTCGCAGAGACCAGGTCGCCTTCGAGAATCAAATCGGTCAGAGCTTTTACATCTGCGGGCACGATATTGGCCACCACGCTGACGACGCCCTTGCCGCCGACCGAGGCGATTGGCAGCGTAAGGGAGTCATCACCGGAAAGAAGAGTCAGCTCACAGCGTGCGGCAATCTCGCTGGCCTGGTCCATACTGCCGCTGGCCTCCTTGACTGCAACGATGTTTTCAACTTCCGAAAGCCGGACAATCGTATCGGCGGTCATACCTGCGCCGCAACGCCCGGGTATGTTGTAAAGCACCACGGGCAAATCAACCTCCTCGGCAATTGCCCTGAAATGCTCATAAAAACCCCGCTGAGTCGGCTTGTTATAGTATGGCCCTACCTGCAGTGTCGCATCGGCACCGACCTTTTTGGCAAATGTGGTAAGCTCGATGGCCTCGGCCGTGCTGTTGGAACCCGCACCGGCGATTACAGGCACCTGACCATCAACGGCCTTAATGACCCTCTCTATGACCTGCTTGTGCTCCTCGTGACTGAGGGTCGGGCACTCACCCGTTGTGCCGACGGGCACTATTGCATCGGTACCGTTTTCGAGGTGGAAATCAACCAGCTCATCAATTGTCCGAAAGTCAACCTCGCCGTCCTGAAATGGCGTTATAAGCGCCACCATTGCTCCCGTAAACATTTCTGCCTCCCGAAACAAAATTTTTCAGACTCTGTCCCTTGATTTATCTATCTTCGATTTCGTTCACCAGTATATAACGGCTATGCGCCTGTTGCAACAACGTCTCTGCCCTCGCCGAAATCAGATACGAGAAAGGATTTTCAGATACTCCTTCACGGCGGCAGACAGGCCCATTTCGAGAGCGTCACTGATAAGCGCATGGCCGATTGAAACCTCAAGCACTCCCGGCACAGCCCGGCAGAAGGTCTTTAAGTTATGCAGGTTCAGGTCGTGCCCGGCATTAATCCCCAGGCCGATATCGCAGGCTGCCTTGGCCGCTTCGGCATATTGTTGAAGGCTCTGCTTGTAGCTGCCGGTCTCGAAGGCTCGCGCATAAGGCTCGGTATATAACTCAATTCGGTCGGTGCCAATCTGTTTCGCGATTTCGATGCCGAGTATATCGGGGTCCATAAATATACTCACGCGAATACCAAGGTCTTTGAGTTGTTTGATAATGGGAGCGAGCCGGTCAATGTTTTCTTTGCTGCGCAGGTTCCAGCCGTGGTCGGAGGTGTTTGCATCAGGAGAATCCGGCACCAGCGTCGCCTGGTCCGGTTTAACCTCGCTGACAATCTCCATATATCTGCCGAGAAACGGGTTGCCTTCTATATTAAATTCAACTGTTACTATCTCAGCCAGCTCATAAACGTCGCTATACTTTATATGTCGCTCATCCGGCCTGGGATGAACGGTAACACCGTGTGCCCCCGCCTTCATAACGGTCTTTGCAGCTTCGACAACGCTGGGAATGCCTATGTTACGCGCGTTTCTAAACAGCGCTACCTTGTTGAGATTTACGCTGAGTGTGGTCATTTGAACCCTCAATAAACTTCCGCTATTATATCCCTGCGACAGGCTAACACAAGCAAATTAAGAAGTGGCCGATTATTGTATAGACTGAAGGTTAATACATTGTCGAGATGAAAGCCGCTATCCTAAGGATTTGAACAACTATTACAATGCAGACCAGCCAGTAGATAAAACGCGGCAGCCACTGGCTCAGTTCGCGAAATAGAAATTCAGCAGACTCGCTTGAAACATCCGCTAATTTTTGCACAGCCTTGTCCAGTTCACCCGTCTCCTCCCCGATTTGCCAAAGGTGCAGAAAATCTGCCGGCAGCCTGCGGCTGAACCCCTCGCCAACCATATTTCCGGCCAGTGCACTTTTTGCTCCACCCTTGAAATAATTACTTATAACGGCATTACCCGTAACGTCGGCCGCTTTTTGCGCACATTGCGTAATTGGAACGCCGGCTTTGTAGAGCATGTTAAACGCCCGGCAGTAACGGCTTATAGCAAGCTGACGAATTGCCAGACCAAAAAGCGGGATTCGCAGTATTAAAGCGTCCATAAACCACCGAAAAATAACAATCCGGCCAATTAGATAGTAAGCACCGAGAATCAATCCGGCAGGCAGGTAAAATATAGCTAATGTCCCTATCATCTCACCGAGATAGCGGACCAATCCGATTTTACCCAGAAAAAGGAAAGGCATGGGGCCTATTACAACCGCAACGCTGATAAGCATAATAGGCAGCATTAATCCCGACAGGATTTTATTCTTCAGTCGACCACAAAACTCATGCCAGCCGGATAACATCCTGAAAGCATCGGCCAGGTTTCCCGAAACTTCAGCTGTTTCGACGAGCATCAAATCAATATGAGAAAATACATTGGAGTGTTTGGCCATCGCCTCTACCAGACTATTACCCTTCGAAATAGAACCGGCTAAATCAGAAAAAACCCTTTTAAGACGTCCTTGCTGACCCTCCACAATTATATTAAGAGATTTTAATATCGGCATACCGGCTTCGAGCGTAACCGAAAGATTATGATATGCTAACGCAAGCTTTCTCGACATACTTAGTTTCTCTTAGATTTCCCGGGATGCTCGGACAGATATTTATCACATAGTTAAATGAACAAAGTACCCTCTCAATTTTACGAATACCCGGGGCTACATCAAGCAATATCCTGTTGCTAAATTTAATTAGATGCTTTAGTATATCGGCCAAATGAAACTACAGGATATAACTGCCATAGTTACCGGCTCGACTGGACGGCTGGGAAGCGAGATATTGCTTGCGCTTGCCAAGGCAGGCTGCAACTGTATCTGCCACTATTTTCGGAATGAAAAATTCGCTGCCGAGCTGGTCAAGAAGATTAAAGAACTTGGCCAAAAAGCAGTAGCGATACAGGCAGACCTTACCAGCGAGCAGCAGATTGACGCCCTGTTCGAGAAAATAAAAGCCGAAGTAGGCAGCGGCGGCCTTTCCGTCCCGCGTATTCTGATAAACTCAGCCGGCGTCTTTGCCCGCCGGCAGCTGGCGGATATAAACTTCAAAGATGCGCAAAGAACATTATCTTTGAATCTAACGGCTCCGATTCTTGTGTGCCGGAATTTCGTAAAGTTTCTCAGTGATAAAATATTCAGCGAACAATCGCCGGTGGCCAAGATAATCAATATGGCTGACGTAGGCGCAGTTCGGCCCTGGAGCGAATATTCTGTGTATTGCTCGTCGAAGGCAGGGCTTATCGGCGCTACAAAGGCACTGGCAAAGGAGCTGGCACCGGCAATTTGTGTAAACGCAGTCGCGCCGGGCGCGGCTACCTGGCCGAGCGACTTTTCACAGGCCGAGAGAGACCGCCAGTTGTCGCTTATCCCCGCAGGAAGAATTGCCGGTACAAATGAAATCACACCTGCTATAATTTTCCTGCTGGAAAGCGACTACATCACCGGCCATGTCCTGTGCGTTGACGGTGGACGAAGCATTTAGCGAAGCGAGGGGCACAGCCGGCGTAATCAAGGAAGACTATATGGAATTATCCTGGGCAAATCGGCTGACAATTATTCGAATACTGCTGATAATTCCATTTGTCAGTTGTATGCTAAAGATAAATGATGCTGCGCTTAGCGAGTCGATGCGTGATGTGATGCGTTATATTGCAATTCTTATTTTTTTCACTATGTGGTTCAGTGACGTTTTTGACGGCTATTTGGCCCGCAGGAAGAAGCAGGTTACCATATTGGGTGGTTTTCTTGACCCGGTTGCGGACAAGTTACTCATAACCTCTGCGTGCCTACTGTTAGCTTCTCGGCGGGGTTATGTTGATGGCTTCCTGCTGCCGCCAACGGTTGTAGTTCTGATTATCGGCAAAGACCTGTTTTTACTAATCGCTTTTGTCATTTTTTATTTTGTCACTTGGCAGTTTTATCTGACTACTGAGCGGCTGAGCAAGATTGGCGTCGGGCTTCAATCCTCGATGGTTGCGGGGATTTTGATTGCTCCTGAGGTTTCCGCCTTTTTACCGGGCTGGATTTGGTTTCTACGTGTCCTATGGTGGTCGGCTGCAGGGATGGCTATTCTGGCAATTCTTGATTACATTCGTAAAGGAATTCGCTATATTGAAGAGTATGAGCAAACAAATGCATCACGCCAAGTAAGGGTAAAGCCGAGAACGAAATTTTAGAAATGCTTCAGCAACCACGGAATACTAATATGCCCGTGCTATATTTCCAGGCAAAAAAACGGACAACACCCTTAACTTCTGAGCGCGACAAGAATATCTTTCTAGCAGGCTGCTGGGCAACTGGCGAACGAAGCGTAGACACCGGCCACCTTTTCAGGAGGTATGCGTACACGGGATTTATCTTGTCTGCTGCCTCCGTTATAGGGCAGATTCTGCTGGACCGAGCCAACCAGAATGATTCGGAATCCGTGTCAATCCTCCCATTTGTAGTCTCAATCTTTTTTTCTTGCGGCGTTTTGCGTTGGGCTATTACATGGTGGAATGGCCAAAATCAGCGTAATATCCTAGCCCGGATCGATTCAGACATTGTCGTTAAAAGGGTATTGGATAAAAGTCAAGCTCAAGGAGAATCGGGTTGAGAACCAGGCGTGAGTTCTGATCGCTATGACGGCAACCGGGATCTCGTAGAAAGATCCAGACGGCGCGCCGTGTGAGCGGATTCCAGGCGCCGTCTTGAGTGTCTCCAAGAGAACACTGCCCCCAGGCCTGGTCGTCACTGTTATGTGAGAGCCCCCTATTTACATTCGCGACGGAAGTCGTTATATTGAACAGTTTGAGCAAAACAGCGTAAAACGAGAGGCGTAAGGCGTAACCGGCCGGGCAAAATACGATTTGTAAAATACGAACATCGCAATGCAATTCAGCAAAATTTCAGAAATCCTGGAAGAGCTGCGTCAGGGCAGAATGATAGTGCTGGCCGACGACGAAGACCGTGAAAACGAAGGCGACCTCGTCTGCGCCGCCGAGAATGTAACCGACCAGATTATCAACTTTATGGCCAAATTCGGCCGCGGCCTTATCTGTATGCCTATGACCGCGGAAAAATGTGATTCCCTCGGCCTGCACCCGCAGACAACGGATAACACCTCTCGATTAGGCACCGCCTTTACCGTCAGCATCGACGCAAGGGAGGGCATAACCACTGGTATAAGCGCGGCCGACCGGGCACGAACCATAAAAATCGCCATCAATGACGAGGCCAAACCCGGCGACCTTGTCAGGCCGGGCCATATCTTCCCCCTGCGGGCAAGGGGGGGCGGGGTACTCGTGCGGGCCGGACAGACCGAAGGAGCGGTGGACCTGACCAGACTGGCGGGCCTGAAGCCGGCCGGGATTATCTGTGAAATTATGAACGAGGACGGCACAATGGCAAGGCTGCCGGAGCTGCAGGAGTTTTGCCGGAAACATAACCTTAAGATGACCTCAATCGCAAAGCTCATCGAATATCGCCTGCAGCGCGAAAGTCAGATTAAGCGAATTCAATGTGTGAAACTGCCAACCGATTACGGGCAGTTCACGCTGATAGGTTATGAAAGTATCTCGTCGGATGAGCCGCATCTTGCCCTGTGTAAGGGCGGCATCGGCGAGCTCGATGAAAAGGGTAATGCGATTGAACACCACGAACCGGTGCTCGTGCGAGTGCATTCGGAATGTATGACGGGTGATTTGTTTCATTCGCAGCGATGTGAGTGCGGCTACCAACTGATAACGTCAATGAAGCTGATTGAACAACAAGGTAAAGGCGCCCTGATTTACCTGCGGCAGGAAGGCCGGGGCATCGGACTGATAAACAAACTGCACGCATACAAGCTTCAGGAGCAGGGCCTTGATACCGTCGAGGCCAACTTGAAACTCGGCTTCAGGCCGGACAGGCGCGATTACGGCATAGGCGCCCAGATATGCCGGGACCTGGGCCTTCGAAAAATCCGGATTCTCACAAATAACCCGAAAAAAATATCCCGGCTGGAAGTGTATGGAATTAAAGTCACCGAGCAAATACCGCTGCAGGCACAGCCGGGCGAGTACAATATCGACTATCTGCGAGCCAAGAAGCATCGGCTCGGCCATATGCTGGACGAAGATTTGTAAAGAAGTTCATAGTTCGTAGTCTATAGTCCATAGTTGGTAGTTCGTAGTTTGACGTCTATGAACTATGAGCTCATAACTATGAACTCACGAAGTATATTATGAAAAAAACTATAATAACTGTTGGAGTGCTTTTGATTATCCCGGCCGTATGTGGCTGTGGATTGCACGTGACAGCTCAGCCGCTGACAACTGTTGCTGTGCAGACCAATGACAATGGACAAACTTGCGGTTACGGGCCGGCAAGGATAAAGATTACGCCATTGACGGAGTTTGTGCAGGCCGATTCCGAGGAGACCTCGGAGTTAAGAATCTACGTTGACCTGCTGGACGAATTTGATTCGCGGATAAAGGCCCCTGTCGTGTTTCGGTTTGAGTTATATGAATACGTCCCGCGTTCAGGCAAAGAAAAAGGCAAAAGAATCATTATCTGGCCGGACATCGACCTTGCCGAGCCGAGGAGCAATAACGAGTACTGGCGTGATTTCCTGAGGTGCTACCAGTTTATACTAAATATTGGGGAAGAGATAGAAGAAGACAGCAGCTACGTATTGCAGACAACCTGCATAACACCCGTAGGCGAACGTCTGAACGCAGATTATATAGTTGAGTATAAATAGATGCTCGATTCCGGATACTTGATGATCGATTCGAAATCTATTGAAGGAAAATACGGTTTGAAAATGTTACGTGGTTTTCTCTGAACGAATCAGCAAACTATAAGGGAAAGGAAAATTTTTTATAAGTAAGGATGAAGAACATATAAGACTGCTTTCGATTTTTCACTACATAGTAGGTGGAATCGCGGCCCTGTTTGCCTTTTTCCCAATCATTCACCTGATTGTTGGAATAGCTATGATTTTAGGCGGTTTCGAAGATAATTCAGGCCAAGGTCCGCCGGCGTTTATGGGTTATATTTTTGTTATAATGTCTTTAGCTTTTATGTTTGCCGGTTGGGCGTTTGCCATATTACTGATTATTGCCGGCCGCTTCCTTTCAAAGAGGAAACACTATATGTTCTGCCTGATTATGGCGGCAGTTGGCTGTATTTTTATGCCCTTTGGGACGGTTTTAGGTGTATTTACGATTATCGTCTTGATGCAGCCATCAGTAAAGGAACTGTTCGCAGCCCCTAAAGGCGTAGAGGCAGCGCCGTAGCCGACTACCAGTCTAGTGTAGAGTGGGGTTTACCCCACCTTTTCTAGTGTAGGGTGAGGATTTACCCCCACCTTTTCGCTTTCGGCCTTTATTAACAAAAGGAATGGCAAATGAAAGAAAACAAGAACGCTGATGCCTTTGAGAATGTCAAAGACCAAATTGGCTTTTGTGGTATTTGGTGCGGCAGTTGTATAGTGGGCAATGGGGCTTTGCGGGAACTGACAAAAAGATACAAAGAGCTTATAAATACATACGACCTGAAGGATTGGGGACCTAAGGATTTTGATTTTAACGAATTCTATAAGGGCTTTGAATCAATAGAGAATATGCCCTTGTGTCCAGGATGCCTGAAAGGCGGCGGTAGAGACGATTGCCAAATCAGAGCCTGCGCAACAGACAAGGGCCTTCAGGACTGTACCTTATGCAGCGATTTCGGCCGGTGCAAGAACGAGCTTCTGGAACATATGCGTTCGGGCGCTCGTAACGCCGGGCTGTCGGTCAAGAATCAGAATGATGACATAGCAAAGGCTCTTGAGAAGTGGACACAGGAACTGAAAGCCAAGTGGCCCTGCCGCATACTATTTACCGAAGGTGAGTAAGCAAAGAGGGCCTGCTCGACATACTTAATGGCAATAACCCGAAGAATTTATTTTCCTCTCGCCAAGATTTGAATTCAAGGGAGCAAAACATAACCAAACATAATGTTTTCTAACTGACTGCTAAACCGGACTCCTTGTTGCAAATGGAACTGTCGGACGCCTGGGGCTATAGAAGAATATAGGTGGATAAAAAAGCGATGGATTTGAGGATTATAAATTCGTTTTTTCGCCGGCGGATGGGAGTTTTACTGTCATTGTGTGTGGTCACGCCGTTAAGCCTCTGGCTTTGGAGGTATTATGATGGGCCGTGGAGGATATGGGTTAGATTTTACGTGACGGGAATTTTCTACGAGATATTCTGGTGTCTGGTGTTATTCTTCTTCTGGCCGAGGAAACAAAACGCCGTAAAAATTGCGGCTGTTGTATTTGTTGTTACGTGCGTATTGGAAGTGCTTCAGCTTTGGGATGCGCCGTTTCTGGAAAGAATCCGCTCGACGGTTCTCGGAATGGCACTTATTGGGACCTGTTTTGTGTGGCGGCAGTTTCCATACTATGTCCTGGGCAGTTTGATAGGCTTGGTATGGCTAAGAATACTGGGAAAAAAGTAGTAGTAGGGTAAGGCCTGCCCCACCTTCTAACTAAGTTGTCTTTCCGCACCCATTCGGCTGGGCTCAGGGCAGGCTTTGATGCGAAATCCAAACGAGATACGCTTTACGAGATACGAAAGTTAAATCGAACCAGCGGTTTGCATCTTTCAATATCCAGTCGCGGATAGGAAGGCCTTGATATTTTCAGTAGTAACGGCCGGGGGCATACCGCCGCCACAGGAAAGAATAACCCGCCCTGCGTCCGGCAAAGACTTAATCAGGTCTTTTACACTCGCTGCAACTTGCTCAGCGCTGCCGGCCGCCAGTACATCGCGGGGCGGAATATTACCCAAAAGCACCACATCAGAGCCAACGAGACTGCGCATCTCAGGGACAGGATGGTTATGACTGAAGTTAAACATATTAACTCCCATATCGGCAAGGTGCGGCGCGCAGACTAAGCCCGATGCATCATTGTGAAAGAGTCTCACTTTTGCGTCAAAGGCGCTGAAGGCCTGTTTGAAAAACGGCTTTGCCATCTCCTGGAAATCGTCCGGCCCGATGAACCCGACAATATCATCCAGAATAAAAATCCCTTCAATCGAATCGAATGTGCTCTTTTGCAATCTTAGCCAGTCAACGATAAAGTCCGTCACCATCGAAAGCAGCTTGTTAATATCATCCGGCTGCATCTTCATCGCCATAAGAAACTCGGTCGTCCCCATAAGAAAGCTCGCCAGATTAAACGGCCCGCGCGAAACCGCGAATTTGATATTGTGGCCGTTCGATTCTATCTGCTTGCGAAAGTTACTTAGTCTTTTCAAGACAAACGGGCAAAATCCATCTGTCTTCGGATTCGGCTTTCCCGCGGCGGCTATCTGCTTCGCGTCACCGGCCAGCTTCAAAGGCGACGGAAATTCATTCTCGCCCCAGACGCACTTCGCCCCAAAGGCCGAGGGCTCTGTGCACATCCCAAACTCCGCCCAGAAGCCCGGAATAAAAGTAATCTCCGGAAATTCCGTGATTGCCTTTAAGTTCGCCTCGAACCACTTCTGCTCGCTTGCAAAATAATCCATTATCGAGACCCCCGCCCAGTTCGGCAGCCAGGGACTGTCGATAATAAATCCAACCATCGGCGGGTCAAAAACCTCGCCTTCAATCACCCTCAGCATCTTTCCCCATTGTTCGCTCGTCAAAACAATCTCCTTTCAACGTAATCTATCCCGCACTTATCTAAATCTTAGGTCTCCGCACACTAAGATACAGGGGGCGATTATAAAACTTGTCCGGTGAATGGCAACATAAAACAACCCTAAAAATTTCCCCACAATCTTTAGGGCAATCATACAATGCTAAATCCGTTGCAAAGCCGGCTTTAGTCTGGTATCCTGTATGAAACAAGTAATCAGACAACACCCGGCGGATGGTTCTTACAGCCTTCTCATAATGGGGGCGTCGGCCGGAAAGCTGTGCAGGATTTCCCACTCGTGTTCTCGGGTGTGCCTTATGAAATTGACAACTAAATTTTATGCTTTTGTTATTGTGTTGTTCGTAGTAGTCGCCCTAAGTGGCCGCTGGTTTCTGGACCGTTCGGGCCTTATCGGCCCGAACATTCGTCAAATAATCCTCATAAGTATTGACACCTGCCGGGCCGATTACCTCAGTTGCTATGGTTACCCGCGCCGGACCACACCCAATATTGACGCCATTGCACGCCAGGCTGTACGTTTCGAGCAAGTGATTTCGCCGGCCCCGACGACGCTGCCGGCACACTGCTCGATGTTGGCAGGCACCATCCCACCGTATCATGGCGTGCGGAACAACATTGGCTACAAATTTCGAGACCGAAACACAAGCATCGCAGAAATATTGCGGGAACATAGTTACAAAACAGGTGCAATTATCAGTGCGTTTGTTCTGGATGAACAATTCGGGTTGAATCAGGGTTTTGAAACTTACAACTGCAATTTTATTGAGGCCCTGCAGTACGGCGAATTTACGGAACGCCAAGCCCACGAGACAAGCAAATTCGCCTGCGAGTGGCTCCAGAAACATCAAAGAGATAAATTTTTCCTCTTTCTGCATTATTACGACCCACACGACCCATACGTCCCGCCTGAGCCATTTGCCTCAAGGTTTGCGGACAATTTCTATGCCGGCGAAATTGCTTACGCCGACCATTATCTCGGCATAGTGATCGATAAGTTAAAGGAGCTGGGACTGTATGACTCGGCACTTATAATCATTGTCGGCGACCACGGCGAAAGTCTCGGCGAGCACAAAGAAGAAACGCACGGCTATTTTATTTACCAAAGCACGGTAAGAGTCCCCCTGATTATAAAGCCGCCCGGCGGCACTGAACCCTCGGTAGCGAGTCGGCCTGCGGCGATTATCGATATTGTGCCAACTATACTGGGAACACTTCAAATACCAGTACCGGCCGAAGTTCAGGGAAATGATTTGTCAGGCCTTTTTACAAAAAAACGACATAAACAAAGATATACCGGCATTTACTGTGAGTCGGTGGGGGTGACAAATTACGGGTGTAATCCTCTCTTCGGTGTAGTGCAGGACCAATGGAAATACATCCAAACAACAAAACCGGAATTATACGAACTGACCCGAGACCCGGATGAGACAAAGAATCTGGTGGAAACCGAACCTGAAAAGGCACAGGCACTTCAAGTCCAGTTGAAACGTATTCTAAGCGAGCAAAGTTACCTTGGCGAAGAGGATAGCAAGACTGTATTAGACCAGAGAAGTTTGCAGCGCCTCGAATCACTGGGCTATATAGGAGCAGACAGAGTAAGCGAAGAATTTGAATTTGACCCGAACAAGGACGACGCCAAGGATTTGATTGGATTTTACAATCTGCATCTAAAGCTCAACAAAGCTGTTAAAGAACAAAATTACGATGAAGTCGAAGAGCTGTGCCGGGAGATGCTCAGGCAACAGCCTGATTTCGTACGCGCCTATAGGTACTTGGGTGATATAGCTATGAAGCGGAACGAGCCGGCCGAGGCGGTTGCTTATTTCAAGACGGCACTCCGGTTTGATAACAACAGTCCCGATGTACACGAGATGATGGCTGGAGCCTTGATAATGCTGGGCAGATTTAATGAGGCAGCTAAACACTCTCAGGAAGCTTTGCGACTGAGGCCTGGGGAACCAAGGTATCTCAACAGTTTTGGAAAGATACTGGCCGGGCAGGGAAAGCTGAAGCAGGCTATTGATACGTTCAAAAAGGTATTGGAAATAGACCCTGATAATGCTGAAGCCTACTACAACATTGGAAATGTTCTTGCCTTTCAAGGCAGGTTGGACGAGGCGGCTGAATATTGGAGCGAATCATTGCGGCTAAAACCGGACCAGACTGAGCTGCTGCAAAAACTCGAAAAAATATCGCAACAACACAATGCCGGCGATGCTGTTGAATACTGAAACAGTCCGCTAAAGCAGACCCAGTGCAGCCCGAGTCGTACTTCAATCCGGGATTTGCCCTGAGCAGGAAAGGTGATACGAGCAAGGCAATAGAGTACTACCAAAAAGCCTTAAAACTGAAGCCTGACTACTATCAGGCCCATACCAACCTCGAAAGGTTACTCGCAGAAAATGGTAAGAGCGAATGTATAGGACGATTCCTCCTTATGAGCCAGATTTGGGTTGACCGCCGGCAGCAGATGTGCGATTTTAGTGCCGGGACAAGGACAGGAAATCCGGATAAGTCTAATGGATAACATTGGTCTAATCAGGAAAAGCAGCGTGCAGGAGCCAAGACAAATCAATTTCGAAGAAGCGGCCCTTATCAGGCGGTGCCAGCAGGACGAGCCGGCCGCTATGGAACAGCTAATAATCAGGTATCAGGGGCGGATTTATAACGTAATCCTGAAAATTTGCGGAAATCGAGACGATGCGGTGGAACTTGCCCAGGACGCATTTGTCAAAGCTATAGAGAACATTGGTGATTTTAAGGGTCAAAGTGGCTTTTATACCTGGCTGTTCCGGATCGCTGTGAACCTGACCCTGAACTACTGCAAAAGACGGGACAGGGTCGCTTTTCAGTCCCTGGACGACGAAGGAAGTGACCAATATTTGCGGGCAAAGGCACAGCTAAAACAGCTTCTGGAAGACAAGGCCTCGCCGGACCCCGCTGAAATAGCCCAGAACGAGGAATTATGCGAACTGCTTTACAAGGCCCTGGCAAAGTTAGACGACCCGCAGCGGGCAGTTGTTGTATTGAGGGATATTGAGGGAATGGATTATGCCCGGATGGCCCAGACACTTGAGATTGAGCTGGGAACGGTAAAAAGTAGATTGAACAGGGCAAGAAACAACCTCAGAGAAATTCTGGAGGCAATGCTCTAATGAACGAGAAAAAAGAGCCTAATCTGGAAGAGCTGCTGAATAGCTATCTGGACGGTGAGCTGAACGAAAGACAGCACACCGAAATCAAGCACCTGATAGCGCACGACAGGCAGGCAGCAGCAAAGTTGCAGAGGTTGCAGAAAACCAAGGAACTGCTCGGCGCCCTGCCCAAATCGCCCGCACCTCCGGCGATACTGCAGGGCGTAAAAGCACATATGGATGCAAAGATGCTGCGGGGCGAATATTCCGGCGCCGCAGAACGCCGTGCAGGCGCCAGGCATTTAATGCTGCGAAGAACCTTAGCGGCCGCAGCGATGCTCGCTTTGATATCGGTTCTGGCGCTTCTCGTTTTCAACATACTAAAGCCCCAGAGCCCTGTGCAGGACCAACCGGCTGAGCTTTACCAGCCTGAACGCGCCCGCGAAGTTGCTCACGACGAAACACCTGCCGAAATCCCACGGGCAACTGTTATAGCCATAAGCGATGACGTGGGCACAGAGTCTGTGCCCATCGTGCTTGTGTTGAGGACGGCCGAGCTGCGCGCGGTCAACTCGGCAATTGGAAGGGCCATTTACGACAGCGGCCTTTTGAGCTGCACAACTATAGAACGCCTGCCTAACGAGCATATCTATTCGCTAAGGTGTGACCGCCAGAGCACCGCCGTTCTGGCCTCGGATTTGAGAGGGCTTTGGGAAAGATTCGATATAGCAAGCCTGTCATTAGCTCGCCAAAGCTTTGGCCAACAGATAACGGTGGATAATGTTACCGGCCGGCAGGTGGCGACGATTCTGGCCCAGAGGGACATCGAGAGCCGCGTCAGGCTGGCGGAGGATTTTGCCGCCCTTAACGCAATGTCGGCACAGATGCCTGGCCGTGACATGCTTGCCTCTATCCAGGGCCGCGAATATGATTTGCTTACGGTCGACAAGCCCGTTTTAACTTCCAGTGAAGGCCGCAGAACCAGCGCGCCGGCAGACCAGGCCCCTAAGGGGCAGGCCGAAAAAATCAGCCTTACCATTGTCGTCAAATCCGCCGATTAAAACCCGCCGCGAGGCCGCATATCCGCAATTTAAGCAAATCGCCGAAATGATAAAATGAGTTTTTTTCTCATTTAGCTGTAATCCTCTTTATGCTCAGGTGTCCTAAACTCTGTGTTTTATTTTTTGCAGATAGTGATAAAATGGAGCAACCTGCTTGAAACCCCGAGACAAATCATCAACCAGCTTACTACTAAAAAGGACGTCATCTATTTCCCTGTTGCAAACCAAATACAGATTCTTTCTTTGGTACCAGTCCTGTATTTTTTTAGGCTTATTTTCATCAAGTATCCTCTTGTATTTTTCTCCCTCCAATACGAAAGTCTTCTGTTTTGAGTAAAAGGAAATTTCGTTCAGGAATTCATCCGGGTCTTCATCAATCATCTCTCTGAATATACTCATTATCTTTGGTGCAGCATTATAAAAACCCATCCCGTATCGATATGAATCCGTGGAAAGCTCAAAGAAATAACTGCTAACCCGCGTTGTCCAGTCCTTAGTCCGATTCTTAAACGTAAACCAAACTGTGCTTCTAAAAAGTGATTTGTCCTTAGAGAATCTTGTATCGCGATAAATCCTTGAAATCGTCTTATTCACTGCAGGAGTGATTTCAAAATACGGGTCAATCATCAGCATGAATTCCCCCAAATCCATAACCAGATTTCGTAATGGTTCCAATACACATTCTTCGTAGTCGGCTCTGTGCGCCTCAAACCAGGCCTTATTGTTATTTGCTTTAAGACCTCGAAGGAATTTCAATGTCTTTGGTGAAAATCCCTTAAATTTTCTCTCTTCCCGCCTGCTCACGCTTTTAATCGCCCTGCATTCAATTCGTATTCGCCTCAAATTCTGTAAGATTATCAAGAATCCGCTCCAAATCCCTTTCAAATCGGTCAATTCGGCTTTCTGAAAATCCTTTATAGAATAATTTCGTCAGCTCCTGTGATACCACAACGTATTTACTCTCAAGGGCCTTATCTTTTTTCGTGCGTTTTATCAGGACTTTCCGTCTGTCACTTTCAGAACGCAGGCGTCTGACATAGCCCATCTTCTCAAGCCGGTCGAGCATGCTCGTCAACGTTGACTTTTTCAGTTGCGTTTTTTTTGCAAGTTCATTGATTGATATGCTGTCTTTTTGCCAGAGCGCAAACATTATCCTGCCCTGAGCGGAATTTATCTCCACGTTGTACTCTTTCAGCGTACGTTCAAATATTCTCCCGCTCACCTGACGTATCTTGGCCATCAGGAAGCCTGCCTGTCGCTGTTGTTTCATTGTCCTGGCCATAGGTAATTACCCGGTCAATCTGCCATTATAATTTTCTTTCATTTACTGTTGAAATGGAGCAGACCTGTGTGCGTGAAGGACTCTCCACTTTCCGCCTTTATTGATAAAAACAATACTCTCAGCAAAAGGCGATGAAATTTCGCGTCCATCTTCGAGGGTAGCTATTGTGGTCCCCTCACCCACCCAGAGGGCGCTCGTCGGCGAAATCACTGTGATGTGTTTCTGGCTGTAAGAATAAGACAGGCCCTTGAGTCCCTTTAGGCCCTTCTTTGTAGAGTCTAATGATTCCCTGCGTGTCAGGAAAAGTCTGCCGTTTTCGATAATGGCCCCTTTGTTCGTGTCCAGCACATATTTGTAAAGGGCATCGGCATCCAGTTTTTCCGCCGCCTTTTGCATTGCAGATTGAACTTTAAGAATAGCCTTCTCGATATCATCTTCATTCTGCCGCGCAGCGGGCATATCATGTTGACAGCTTGCCGCACCCAACAAAACCGACATACAGGCTAAGGCAAGAATTGCCCTAAAGGTAACAGACATATTTCTCCTCCCTCGAAAAGATCTCATAACCTATAGTTTTAATTTTTCTGCTATGGTTTTCGCTTTTCACTGAAGCTTGAATTCAAAAGGCCCTTGTTTATACCAGCCCTTTGTAAAAGCCGGCATTAACCTGAGTATGGTATATTCAGGTCCATCCACTCCGCCCGGCCAATACATTTCCCAGCCATCCTGCCAAAGCTGTTTTTTAATGTCCTTATCTGTAACTTCTTCTATCTCTCCACTGAGCATCAAACCATGAAACTCGCTCGGATTACAAAAATAAACCGATACCTTTGGATTGGCCCGAATCTGCTGCATTTTACCGGATGAGCTGCTCGTTACCATGTAAATCAAAAAATCTTCTTGATGCTGCTCAAAAACCTTTATGCAGCCGGGATTTTCTCTCTTATTCCTCAGGTTGGACATCATTCTCGTGCACTGGAAACCGTCGCCGCCGATAGTACTTAGATATACCGCATCAGCCGTTTCCATTAAATTCAAACACTCTTGTTTTAACTTGCTTTCTTCCATTTTTAGGGTCCCTTTTCTGATAACAATGAATAACTAAACGACAATTAGAAAATACGCAACCGTAATTTGATATTACTTTTTTCTTTTTTCAGTATCTCCTTTGAATTTGTTAATGTTTTGAATGTTTCTTCGCTTCTTCGTGTGTTTTGTTACTTTCTTGAACAACCCTGCGCCAAGCTCACTGCCCAGTGTATTCGGCTGAACATGCAAGTAATTCCTCGGCAACGGCGGCAAATCGATCCCGTCGCCCATCTCCAGGGTAACTTCTCCCGTCTTGACGATGTTACTTTCGTAGAAGGTGACTTCTGGTCCGGTCTGTCCGAAAATCTCACCTCCCGTACAGTAGCCTGAATTGTACTTGTTGTCTGTCACCACACAGTTACTGATGCGATATTTCTCCCTGTTATTTGGTGCCCGCATCCAGAAATACTCCCTGCGTGTGATAATGTTATGCTGAAATTCAAGGTCCTCTGAAGTCTGGCATGTCCAGATACCTGATGTGTAAGCACCATCCACAATGCAGTATCGCATAGCATTGCCTTTGCTTATCCCGCCCTCCGCATTCCAGAATACAATGGGATTTCGGCAGTTGTAAAAGACGCAGTGATCGACCACCAGCTTGTGGCCGTTCGCCAGGATACTAACGGTCGCAGCTAAAGCATGCCTCCCGCAAACAAATAGGCACTGTGATACGACCAGGTCTTTCAGATTCTTACCTTCGCGAAAAACAGGGTAGTACCTTATGCCTGGAACAGGGCTGCCCAGAAATTTTAAACCCCGTATTGTTACATGGTTTACTTCTGTTTTGAGGCCTGAGGTCATTATTGGTCCTTTTGAATTTTCATCTCTTTGGAGTCTCTCCGTAGAAATTATGACCGGCATAAGCTCTGGTTTCCAATTAGCATCATCAGGAAGTATAGTCGCTTCTATAATCAACCGTTTTTCTTTTGTGTATGGCCGGTTGTTCTCAAAAACTACAGCTTTTGTCAGACTGTACAGCCCTGGAGCCATCTTAATCAAGGTTGAACCGGGTTCCGCTGAACTATTAGTCAACTGTGCTGCCTTATTTATTGTCTTTAGTGGTTTTTCTTCCGTGCCGGGGTTTGTATCGTTGCCATTTGTGCTGTCTACGTACAGTGTTTCAGCAACCGCCCCTGTGGCTAGTATCGCAACAACCAGGACTGCAAACACAAACCGTGTACTTAATTCACCTTTTTGTCTCATTTTCTTTCTCCTTCTTCATTTTGTGTAATTTGGCTTCTCATATTTTCAAAATATTAGTTTTATGTAAAATAGTACTATATAGAACTATTGTCAAGGAAGATTTTCATTCCTATCGGGAAAAACTGCTTAGGATGGCTAAATGCTTCTTTTGGAAGGACTTACACTGACTTTATTTTTCGCCTGTACTGGGTTTGTTTTTCTCGGCGGGCTTTGACTCTTTGGTCTCGCTCTTGGTTTCCTTTTTAGCGCCGTCTTTATCGTCTGTACCTTTTTCTTTTTTTGCCGCTTTCGTGTAGCTTTCACTTCTGTAATCGGTTTCGTAGAATCCGGAGCCCTTGAAGATTATACCGGCCCCGGAGCCGATAAGGCGTTTAAGCCGGCGTTTATTGCAATGCGGACACTTTTGCAAAGGCTTGGCGGTTATGGATTGAAACTGCTCAAAATTATGGCCGCAATTTTGACATACGTAAGCGTAAGTTGGCATAGCAATCAATCCCACTGCGTAGTCTGGTCAACATCGTCAGTAATCGCTTCTTCGCCTTTCGACTGCGTCTTTGCGGCAAGGTTATTGACAATAACCTTGCTTGGCCGGATGGTCCTGCCGTTGAGTTTATAGCCCTTTTGAAACTCTTCAAGGATGATGCCATCTTCCTTTTCCGGCTCGGTCCTCTGCATAATCGCCTGATGAACGGCGGGGTCAAACTTCCGGCCCACCGCCTGTATCTGCTCTACGCCGTGCGATTTTAGAATATCGAGTATCTGTTCATAAACTATCCGCATACCTTTGAAAACCGCCTCAGTGTTCTCGGCAGACCGGCGTTCCGCCAGGGCGTGGTTAAAGTTATCCAGACCCGGCAATAGGGTTTTGATTATGGCCTCTTTTTCGTACGCGACCGATTCGGCAATCTGCCTGGGTGCCCGCTTCTGGAAATTCGCATAGTCGGCGCTTACGCGCTGAAACTTCGAGAAAATCTCATCCCTTTCTCTCTGCAAATCTTCAAGCTGACGGCGAAGCTCCTTAAGCTCTTTTTCAGCTCTGACACGACGCTCGGCTCGTCTTTCCATCTTCGGTTGTTCCTCTTCGCTTTCTTTCATTTGTGGTTACCGAAATGTTTTTTTAACTTCTCGAAGAAACCCTTGGTCTTTGGCAGAATGCTTTTGTTCTCAGTTTTGGCAAACTCTCTCAAAAGCTCCTGTTGTCTGGTGTTTAGTTTTTTTGGTATCTCGACAAAGATTTGCACCAGCTCGTCGCCGGTTCGTCGAAATCTCATATCCGGCAGACCCTGCCCCTTGACCCTGAAGATGTCACCGGGCTGGGTGCTGGGTGGTATTTTCAAATCTCTTGGTCCATTCAGGGTAGGCACCTGAATGGTCGCTCCCAACGCCGCCTGCGTAAAGCTGACCGGCACGGCGGTAACAAGGTCGCTGCCGTTACGTTCGAGGAACGGATGCGGCTTAACTCTTACATAACAGTACAAATCACCTCTGGGACCTCCTCGCTGGCCCGGTTCTCCTTCACTCGCAACCCTGATACCTTGTCCGGCGTGGACACCGGCCGGCACCTTGATACTGATGGTTCTTTTCTTCGGGACCCTGCCCGCACCGCGACATTTTTTGCATGGATTGGTAATAACCTGTCCCGTGCCCCTGCAATTCGTACAGGTTGAGACCATCTGAAAGAAGCCGCCGAGTCCCGCACGCGCGACCTGCCCACTGCCGTTGCAGACAGGGCATCGAGCCGGCGCTTTGCCGCCCGCCGAGCCGCTGCCGGAGCAATCGGGGCACAAGTCCTGCCTGGTAAATTCGATAGTTTTCTCCGTGCCTTTAGCGATTTCCACGAGTGACAGCTCGACGGTCGTTTCCAAATCGTAACCTCGCGTCGGGCCCCCCCGCCTTGACGTCCTTCTGCCTCGCCGGCCGAAGAAATCACCAAACAAATCGTCCAGCCCGAACATACTGAAGATATCATCCACATTCATTCGTGAGAAGTCGTGCATCCCGGCACCGCGGAGCCCTTCATGCCCGAACTGGTCATATCTGCGCCTCTTATCGGGGTCGCTGAGCACTTCGTAAGCCTCGGCGCACTGCTTGAAGTTTGCCTCGGCATCCTTATCGCCGGGATTCTTATCGGGATGATACTTTATGGCCAGCCTGCGGTAGGCGCGCTTGATATCCTCGGGCGAGGCATTCTTCGGCACACCCAGCACTTCATAATAATCACGCTTGGCCATAATCACATAAAATCCGAAATTCGAATATCAAAATTCGAAACAATACCAAATGTTCAAAAAAACGTTACTTACTCTTGCGCAATATCGCCCCAAAGATGTTCATTAGTTCAGTTGCCTCCTGTATCAGATTTTCTCCCTCAAGTTCAAGCCTGGAATTATCCTTCGTATCTATCAGTCTGAGCCAGTATCTGCTTTCTTTGGCTTCCTTGCGACATATCTTTATGCGCATTACAAAATCTTTCTTACCCAATGCTTCGTTAGCTTCTATATAGTTTGCTCCAACTGAACCTGATGAATTTACAAGTTGTCTGGAGTCCTCACTATTCGGCAAAGTTCTCGGCAGCTTCTTTACAAACTCCCTAACTTTTTGAGCGAATTGAAATGTTCGTTCTTCAAGGTCGTATTGTTTTAAGTTTCGCTTTTCGACCATTGTAATTTCTCTATAATTCGCCCTTTAGCTCCTCTAACTCTTTCAACTTGCTTCCAACACAGACCCGCTCAACTTTTTCGTTTTCAATTGTCCAATGCCACCGTTCATCAAATGGACCATTAAACAAACCCTCAGGAAGCGGCCTTCGTGCGAAGGGGTTTTCTACAACTACAACCCTTGGCACTCTCGTAACATGGTGATTTTTGTAAAGTTTCAGTCTAATGTCAACCAATTCTACGCCTGTGAATTTCTTACCTTGTTTTTCCTCTTCCACTCTTTGGGCTCTCTCAACATCAATATTATTCAGAAATTCCTCTAAAACAACAATGGCGCTTATAGTCGTGTTCTGTGGTTGCTTCCTCTTGTAATTAATCATTTTGCCGCCATCAAGAAACGCATTTCTTTCTGTTCCTTCAATTGCTTTGCCCTCAGCAACATCAACATCCATCTGGAAACCTAAGTTACCCAACATTGCACCCAATACAGTTTGAGGATCGAGTCTGGCTTGCTTATCGTCGACGTTAAACACGACCAATGAGCAACAGTGTTCCTTAAATTGATTAAATTGTTTTCTGGCCTCGTTTATTTCTTTTCGCAGGCCTGTGTACGGATCGATGAACGCAGGCCATTTAGTAGGCTCGTTACCCTTTTTTCTCAGTTCCTTGACCTCAAAAAAGCACTCCTGACCATTGTATTTCAAAAGGTAGTCCGGTTTTGTGGATTTTCCTTGTAATTGTGGCTCATGAGTCCATCTGCATCGAAATCAATTTGAATTCAAGTATCGTTCAAAAATCTTTTCTGATTTGTTTTTGGATTTTCGCTTTAGCACACATAATGAATTAAAAATGTTCACAATACAAGCCAGTATTGTTTTGAATTTCATATTTTTGTCATTTGAATTTGTTTCGTATTTCGTATTTCGATATTCGGATTTTATCTTATCGAGCCGGGAATAGGCGTCTCGTCCTTATCCTCTTCTTTCAGGTCGGTCACCAGCACATTGGTGGTAAGCATCAGCCCGGCAACGGAGGCGGCATTCTGCAAAGCGGTCCTGGCGACCTTTGCGGGATCTATAATCCCTGCTTTAAACATATTTACGAACTCGCCCGTATTCGCATCATAGCCGATATTGCCCTGTTTTTCGAGCAGCTCAGCCACAATCACATCCCCTTCGGAGCCGGAATTTTCAGCGATTTGCATAGTCGGGGCTTTCAGGGCGTTCGCAACGATGTCAAAGCCGATTCTCTCATCTGCTTTGCTCTTGGCCCGGGCCTTTTGCACCTCGTCAATCGCACGCAGAAAAACCACTCCCCCGCCGGCAACAATACCTTCCTCGGCGGCGGCCCTCGTTGCGTGAAGAGCATCATCAAGAAGGTCCTTTCGTTCCTTCATTTCCGTCTCGGTCGCCGCACCGGCCTTAATCAATGCCACTCCGCCGGTGAGCTTCGCAAGTCTTTCCTGCAGCTTCTCCTTGTCGTAGCTGCTGGTAGTCTTTTCAACTTGATTCCGAATCTGCTCACATCTTGCCTTGACGTCTTTGGGCTTGCCGGCACCCTCAATGATTGTGGTATTCTCCTTGCTAATAACCACCTTCTTTGCCTGGCCCAACTGGGAAAGCTGAATTTTTTCCAGCTTGATTCCCAAATCTTCACTAATAAGCTGGCCACCGATCAGGGTCGCCATATCGCCCAGCATAGCCTTTCGCCTGTCACCAAATCCCGGAGCCTTAACGGCACAGACCTTCAAAATTCCCTGCAGGCGATTAATGACCAGTGCCGCCAGCGCCTCGCCTTCAACGTCCTCGGCGACGATTAACAGAGGTGAGCCGACCTGCGCAACCTTCTCAAGCAGGGGAATAAGCTCACGGATGCTGGACAGCTTCTTCTCGTGAAGCAGGATGTAGGCATCTTCAAGAACGGCCTCGAGCGTTTCGGGATTGGTCATAAAATACGGAGAGATATAGCCGCGGTCAAACTGCATACCCTCGACAACCGTCAGCTCGGTCTGCATTGCCTTGCCTTCCTCGACCTCGATGACTCCCTCCTTTCCGACTTTATCCATTGCGTCCGCCAGTATTTCGCCCACTTCAGGATTGTTGTTGGCACTGATGGCGCCTACTTTTGCAATGTCATCGTGTCCCTTTACGGGCTTGCTGACCGACTCGATATACCCGATAACAACCTCGGTTGCCTTATTGATTCCGCGCTGCACGGCCACGGGATTCGCACCGGCCGCCACGTGTTTTAAGCCCTCGGCATAAATCGCCTCGGCCAAAACGGTCGCCGTAGTCGTGCCGTCGCCAACCAAGTCACTTGTCTTGCTGGCCACCTGGTTAACCATCTTGGCACCCATATTCTTGAAAGGTTCCGGCAGCTCAATTTCCTTGCTTACCGATACACCGTCTTTGGTTATCTTGGGCGAGCCCCAGCTCTTGGAGAGCATTACGTTCTTTCCGGTCGGCCCCATCGTGATTTTCACCGCGGCCGCCAGCTGCCCCAGTCCGTCTTTGAGGTTTGCTCGCGCGACCTCGTCAAACATCATTTGCTTTGCCATAATCTGTTACCTCTTCCTAAATCACTCTCATTCTGTTTTGTACCGCAAAAAAGCCCTGTTTACTCTTCAATTCTACAAGTTCATAAACTACAAACTATGAACTACCCACTATGAACTCTGAACTACGAACTATGAACTTTTTTCTATCTTTCCACAATTCCGAGTATTTCGCTTTCTCTGAGTATTTTGTATTCCTTGCCGTCAATTTCCACCTCGCTGCCCGAGTATTTCCCGAACAGCACCTCGTCGTTTTTCTTGACGGACATCTCGCCGCGTTTTCCGTTCTCGAGCACTTTACCGGCCCCTACTGCGACTATCTTTCCGGTCTGCGGTTTTTCTTTTGCGGTATCGGGAATGACGATTCCGCCTGCGGTCTTTTCCTCGGCCTTCAACGGCATAACAACCACCCTGTCATCCAAAGGTTTAAGCTTCATATATTGACTCCTTATTACTGTATTTACGCCTCAGGCGCACAAAATTGTAATAACGACTTTCTTACATCATACCCATTCCGGGCATTCCACCCATGCCACCGGGCATTCCACCGCCCATTCCACCCGGCATTCCGCCGGGCCCTGCCGGGCCTTTTTCACCGGGCTTTTCATTGACAATGCAGTCGGTCGTCAAAAGCAGACCTGCAACACTCGCCCCGTTCTGCAATGCGGATATCGTTACCTTAACCGGGTCGATTACGCCGGCCTCGACAAGGTCCTCGAACTGGTCCTTGTCGGCGTTGTATCCAAAACCACCCTTGCCGTTATAAATCTTATTCACCACGATATTCGGTACAGCCCCGGCATTCGCGGCAATGAAATAGCACGGCATCTTCAACGCGTGCGCAACTATATCCGCGCCGGTTTTTTCATCGTCTTTAAGGTCTAATGCGCGTACGTCATCGATGCAGCGGATGAAGGCCACGCCGCCGCCAGCCACAATTCCGCCCTCTATGGCGGCCCTTGTCGCGTGCAGGGCATCCTCGATGCGGGCCTTCTTCTCTTTCATTTCCGCCTCACTGGCCGCTCCAACATTGATTTGCGCCACACCGCCGGTAAGCTTAGCCAGCCTTTCCTGTAGTTTCTCACGGTCGTAATCGCTCGTCGTGCTCTCTATCTCACCGCGAATCTGGCTGATTCTTCCCTTCAGCGCCTCACTGGCCCCTGCCCCCTCAAGAATGATTGTGTTATCGTTATCAATAGTTACCTTCTTTGCCTGGCCCAGTTGCCTGACCGAGACGTTCTCTAAATCGATGCCGAGGTCCTTGAAAATCGGCTCGGCTCCGGTCAGTATCGCTACGTCCTGCAGCATCGCCTTTCGCCTGTCACCGTAGCCCGGCGCCTTAACAGCCGCAACATGCAGTATGCCGCGAAGCTTGTTAACGACCAGCGTCGCCAGCGCCTCACCTTCGATATCTTCCGCGATAATCAGCAGCGGCCTTTTCGCCTTGGCTGACGCTTCGAGAATCGGCACGATTTTGGCGACGTTACTAATCTTATCCTCGTAAACGAGGATAAAAGGCCTCTCCAGCTCGCAAACCATATTCTCCGGGTCGGTTACAAAGTGCGGCGAGAGGTAGCCACGGTCAAACTGCATACCTTCAACGAAATCGACGCTCGTCTCAAGGCCCTTGCCTTCCTCGACGGTAATAACGCCGTCCTTGCCGACCCGCTGAAAGGCCTTGGCCATTATCTTGCCTATTTCGACATCGTTATTTGCCGAGACCGCGGCTATATTGATGATGTCGTCCTTTCTTTCGATATCGATGGGCTTTGCAAGGCCGGTCAATTTCTCGACCACGCACTTAACAGCCGACTGTATGCCGCGATTCAGACTCATAGCATCGGCCCCTGCCGCGAGGTTGCGGTATGCCTCCTTGAAAATCGCCTCGGTAAGAATCGTCGCCGTCGTCGTCCCGTCGCCTGCAATCTTGGAGGTCTTTGTTGCCGCCTCTTTTACTAACTGTGCGCCGAGGTTCTCCGCCTTATCAATAAGCTCGATTTCCTCCGCCACGGTAACGCCGTCCTTGGTCACGGTCGGCCCGCCCCAGCCCTTGTCGATGATTGCGTTTCGGCCGCGTGGCCCGAGTGTTGATTTGACGGCGTTTGCGAGTTTCTCGACGCCCGCCAAAAGCGAGGCCCGTGCCTCAGCCTCGAATGCCAATTCTTTAACTGCCATAATTTCCTCTCCTAATACTTGCTATTTAAGAATGCACTTTATCTGCCGAATGCTGCCAATTCAGTGCAAAGCCAATGCCAGACTCGCCCCGTCTTTGGGCCGTTTTGGCACTTTAAAACGTAACTTCTTTTATCAGAAAGTATTAGGTAGTGCAAGAATTAGTCTTGAAATCCTCTTTTTGACCCCTTTTCAGAATGGATTTGCCACTTTTGGCATTGTCATCCACCCCCACCCCGCCATCTTGACAGTTTACCCCGCACTAAATAGGCAACTGTCGTGATTTAGTGCGGGGGTCATTGCGAGTCCTTCAGGCCGTGGCAATCTTCAAAATATTTAGGCCTGTATGCGTATTGGTCCGGTTCTTCTCGATTATCTCTTTAGAATGGCGGCTGCAGACCCCTAACGGAAGATATGCTGTACAAAGAGATAGAGATTGTTTCGCCATTCAGTCGGGTCATGACCATTGGAATCCACATGCCAGATATGCGGAACATTGTTTTTCTTAAGATACGCATGGACATTCTGACTGATGGAAATCAGGGCGTCTTTGTTGCCGCAGGCGAGCCATAACAGTTTCAATTGCTTTCCGGCCTTCGCCGGGTCGGGAACAAGTTGCTCTGCCGGTTTGGTATTCGGTGCGGCAGAAAATGCTCCAACCCAGGCAAAAGTATCAAGATGCCCAAGACCGAAATTGAGCGCCTGTCCACCTCCCATTGAAAGCCCAGCCAAGGCCCGATGCTCACGGTCCGCCAGCACGGAATATCGGCTTTCAATTGCGGGGATGACGTCCTTAAGCAGGTCCTGCTCGAATTTCTCGAATGCCGGCGCATGCTCAAAAACATTACCTTCTGCACGGTCATTAGGCTGCGCACGGCCGTTGGGCATAACAACAATCATCGGTTCAATCTTCTTGTCGGCCAGCAGGTTATCCAGAAGAACGTCCGGTGTGGCAAATCGCTGCCATTCCGTCTCATCACCGCCGATACCGTGCAGCAGGTAAAGTACCGGATATTTGCGGTCGGTCGAATAACCTGCCGGAGTATAGACAAGCATCTTGCGACGGGTGCCGACCGTTTTGGAATCATATTCAATCATCTCCTCCCTGCCGCGGGCAATGCCGTCGCGCTTTTTATCAAAACCGGCAGGGGGGTCCTCAAATGCAGGCTTATCATCAGGCCCCAATACAATCGGCCGCATAAAACCAGCCGGGCCGCGACCGGCAGGTGCGGCGGCGGACTCAGAGGCTTTTGATTTTGCCTCGCCGGTCTGAAACAGGCGAGGTGCAAAATCATTAAGACTTCTACGCCAGGTCTGCCATTCGTGCGACGTACCTTGTGATTCAAAGAATACTGTTTTTATACCTGCGCCTTCGAGGGTATCGCGATAATTCTTGACACTATTATAAAACAGCTCACTTTCTGCGGTACCAATACCCAGCCACACCAGATGTACTTTTTTATTGAATGCATCCGCATCAGCCAGGACGCCGTTATATGCTGTCTTAGTATCAATAGTATGAACTGACGGCCCGGCACCTGAACCGCTGAATCCACCGATCCAGGCGAATTTATCCAGATTATTCAGGCTGATGATACACGCCTGCATACCGCCCATGGATAGTCCCGCTATAGCCCGGTTTTCGCGGTCCGTAATCGTACGGTAGGAGGCGTCAATCATAGGTATAAGGTCATTAATCATCACTTTTTCGAATGTTCCAAATTCGAAAAAGCCTTCACCCGGCCCCCGGACGTTGCCGTTATCCATAACAATAATCATCGGCCTGGCTTTACCTGCGGCAATCAGATTATCCATGATGAAATTGACTCGGCCCTGTTCGACCCAGCCGCGTTCATCTTCCCCGCCGCCATGCTGAAGATAAAGTACAGGGTAGCGAGTATCTATCCTCGTATCATACTCAGGTGGTGTGTACACAAAACACCGACGCCAGGCGTTGGTAATCTTTGAGAAATACCATTTGGCTCGAATCTGGCCATGTGGAACATCTTTGGGTTCATAGAAGTCCACCCCTTTTTCCGGAACCTCGATTCCACTGCACATCTTGCCGCAACCAAAATAACTCTGACTGGCAGGGTCGGCTACGGCCACACCGTCGATAATCAGAAAGTAATAATGAAATCCAGGAACCAGCGGCTCGGTCGTCACTGTCCAGAGACCATCTTCACCTTTAGTCATATCATAGATTTTGCCTAAATCAATCTGGACTTTGCCAGCATTCTGTGCCTTGATATGAAAGGTAGCCCGTAACTGTGAATCGATTTTGGGGTACTCTTGCCCTGGTACATTGGAAACCGCCGGTTTCGCATCAGCGGATTCGGGGGGCAAAGCCATGCAAGACGAGCCAATTACTCCTATTATCATTGCAAAATACATCACTGTATCATCTCCTTATTTGATTAATATAACTAATTGTAAGTACGGTAATGCAAAAATAATACTGTAGTTGCTACTACTTAACCTGACAGAAATTATATTCTGTTTGTAAGCTTTTATCCAGCATTTTTTCCTTCACTAACGGCATCGAATCCAAAAATGTCTGCATTGGGTTGACGGGGCAGGTCCCTGCCCCGCCATTTTTTTATCTACGCGGGTTCAAATCTATCCACAAGCCCCCT
>Ga0315539_1000148_pt1 | contig 52911 bp, 37 predicted proteins | sample SalMarSW160150MG_FD_203097 | JGI IMG/M metagenome (GOLD analysis project Ga0315539, IMG submission 203097) | Salt marsh sediment microbial communities from the Plum Island Ecosystem LTER, Massachusetts, United States - Salt Marsh Sediment SW1601-150 ...
TCTTGATGGACCTGCCTTTCTCCCTTTTGTTCGTCACTTCCAGATCATCCTCCATTTAGCGATTCACTGGCCTGAGTATTGGTCGGCTTTTGCTTGTTTTCAGTCTGAGGTAAGGCCTCATCTTTTGAAGGATCTCTCCAATTGATCTACTCTGGAGACCGTGCCTATCACCTTTAAATCGAGATAGTTTTCCACGTCCTCGACGTCTTTGAAGGAATTGTCTACCTTCTCTGCTATGACTACGGCGGTCACCCCGATGGCCAAGCCAACCAGTGCACTGAAAAGGGCGATTTTCCTTTTGTCTGGCTTAAAGGGTTTTATGGGTATCTGCGCAGGCTGAATTATCTTGAACCTGCTTTCCGATTCCACCTGTTGCACGTTCTCTGATATCTGGGAGCCTTGTGCCTGGGAGATAAGCATTTCGTACATGCGGCGGTTCAACTCCACTTCATGCTCTAATCTTTTCAAGACCTGCTCGCTCAGAGGCTTTTGGGCTATCTTTTCCTGCACTCTGCCGTAACTCTCATTTAATGCAATCCATTTTCCATTCAGAAAATCTCTTTTTACGTTCAAATAATTATACTCTTCCAAGTCTGACCGCCAGGCCGAATCCTCCGTCTGAATTTGGGCAGAGACTAGTCTCGCTATCTCCTCTTTTGTTTTTTCAAGATTCTTTTCGATCATCGCATTCAGGGCTAAGATCTTGGCGTCTTTCCAAGAGTAGGTAAGCAGGAGCCGACCATATTCTTTAGTATTGTCAGAGAGCTCTTTCTTGAGTCTGTCCAATTCTGAAGATCTAACCAAATCGACTGTTTTTCCTTTCTTTTCTTCCAGACCCAAGCTCAAAAGATCGATCTTTCTGTCTATCTTCTCTATCTCCAGTTTGCAGCCGTCCATTTCCGACTTCAATTCGCTTGTTTTGCCCTCTTCTAAGTTGGAGTTATCCATCTCTCTTTTCAACAGTCGCTCTTTATAGAGCCTTAAATCGTTCTCGGATTGTTCTTTTTTGTTTGTGTAGAAATCCAGCTGTTCGTCGCTGAAATCGGAGACTCGCTCTGCTCCGCCCAACTCGTCCCTTAAGCTTTCCTCAATGAAGGTGATGGCCACAGTTCCCGCGAGTTGAGCGGCTTTTTGGGGACTCTTGGAGGTGGAGGAAATTTCAATCAAATTCTCTCCCTTGAACTCAGCTGCCACGCTTTGCCGCAAAGTGTCCGTCCACATTCTTACCACCAGTTCCTCGACCGAAAGATAAGGGAATTTCTCCTTCCCCTTTTTGGCCCACTCAATCATGGAAGAATCCTTCTCCAGTTTCAAGGCCGAAACCACCTTCTCGAGGAATCCAGAAGAGGTCAGGAAAGTCTCTATGGTGGCCTGGCGTTGAGCTTTCTCCTGCCAGGATAATTCCGCCGATTCTGCTCCGGGAACTATGTTTTCGATTGACCGAGAAAGAAGTCTGGATTCTCTCATCAGTATGATGGTGGAGGATAGGTAGGTGGGTTTCATCCTCAAGCTGGCAAATACGCCTGAGCTTGAAACGATCACCAAAGGGAGAAGGAGCAAGATTTTTCTCCTCATCAAGATCTGTAAGTATTTCTTTGGGTCAAAATCCTTTTCTATTATCTTCACTCTCCACCCCTTATTTGTTGTCCTGCTCCCAGCGCACTAACAGATACACGCTGGCAGCCGCTCCCGCCAGAGGTATTATCTCTCGGGTGAATCCCCACATTCTTGAAAGTGCTCCCGGCCTCTTCGCAGGGATTATAATGGTATCGTCTGAAAGAATCAAAAACGGAGAAGGATTTCCCTCCTCCACCGAATGCTTCAGATCCACTCTCCTGAGCAGGCCTTCAGGATTGCCTTTTCTCAAGACTCTGACCTTTTTCAGGTCGGCCGAGGATGTGGGCCCGCCAGCGAAGGAAATAGCTTCCACCAGGTCGATCTGTGCTTCAAAAGGATATGCGCCGGGAGAGTGTACCTCTCCCCAAATGGAGTATAGCTTTCCCCCCTTAAGAGAGACCGGCAACGTTTGTCCGGAAGAGGTGGAAAGGGAGGAACGCGGAATCCAAATGGTGTCCTTCGGTTTTAGCTCTGGCAAATCCTTGAGACTGCCCGCCTTCAGTTTGGTTTTCAGATCCACCCTCAAGACTTCTGACTCCTGGTTGCCTCTGATTATCGATACTGAGCTTAAGTCGGCAAATTCAGTGGGTCCCCCGGCTTCCCTTATGGCTCCCCATAGATCGGGAATGGTCTCAAATCCAAATCCTCCCGGGGAACTCACCTCGCCTTGCACATAAATCTTTTTATGGTTGTATTCGTCGATTGCCACGGTTGCCTGGGAGATATTGGCGTTGTACAGAGACATCTTTTCCAATATGGATGAAGATAGCCCCTTCTGTGATAATCCTTCGGCTTTGACTTCGCCGATGATGGGCAAGCTGATTGTTCCATCCTTCCTCACCCTTGTCCGGCTGTTCAGATCGGGTTGCTGCCAGAAGGTTATGCTCAAAACGTCGTCAGTTCCAATGACGTATTCTTCTCCCCGCGCATTCTGAGAGGCCAAAAGAACCAGCAAACTCAGCACTACTCCGAATAGCTTGATTTTGATAGCCATGTTCGGTCACACCTCAACTTTTTAAGATACATAAGGATAAAGGGCCGATACCTCTCCACGTAATCCTTCATCCTCTGTAATCGGCTTTTCCAAGGAAATATTGAGCATCTTGACCTGAGGTAGCCAGATGCACAAGATGTGATCAAGGCCCATCGTGCTTGGGCACTTGTTCCGCTTTTATGGCGCAACTTTCCATGAAGCATTGCCTTGTAGGAGGTGACAGCCTGGTATCTACCATCAGGAGAAACTCATATCAAGGAAAGGACCTGAGGGGAAGCCTCCTCACCAATGCGAATACTCCGTCCAAAGCTCTACTGTTCATTTAAGTTGGAGGCCTTTCATACCGATTCAAATAGAAGAATTCGAAGAGACGAGCTCTTGCTTCTTTTGGGAAGAGACTCTTTTGGGGGATGTTTTGTTCGCCTGTGGTTGGGCAGGATTCTTCCGTGCCACCGGCCGATGAAAAGCAAAGGCAGCCGAGGCTAGAAAGCCTCGTTGATCCGGCCTTGAGGCCCGGAATCGGAGCTATGTTCCACTTTCTCATAGCTCCTTATTCAACAGAACCGACTATTAGGAGGGGGAGACAAATTGGGTGAAAAGAAGAATATCGAAGAGAAGATCAGAAGATTCGTCAACCAGACCTTCTTGCGAGGCAGGGAAGCTAACCCTGGTCTGGAAAATGACACCTCCTTTTTGGAGAAGGGGATTGTGGATTCCACCGGTGTCTTGGAGCTGGTAGCGTTCCTTGAGGAAACCTTCGACATCAAAGTAGAGGATGAGGAGTTGGTGCCCGAGAACCTGGATTCGGTCAGCTCCTTGGTGAAGTTCATAGACCGGAAGTCAGCATAGGGCAGGATGGGTTAGAGTGAAGAGATAATCGTCGAGGAGATCATGCTAGTAGGGGATTTCTTGAAAAACAGTGCTCAGCTTTTCCCAAGAAAGACTGCTCTCATTTTTGGAAGAAGAAAGCTGACCTATGAAGAGATGAATGTTTCAGCCAATCGCCTGGCAAACGCTCTGATTTCTCTTGGGATAAGGCGAGATGACCGGGTGGGCGTCTTCCTCGATAACTCGGTAGATGCGGTGATAGCGATATTCGCCATTCTGAAGGCCAACGCTACTTTTGTGGTAATTAACCCCACCACTAAGTTCCAAAAATTGAGTTACATACTGAATAATTGCAGAATGAGCGGGTTGATAGCCGGCTGGGACAGATTCACTCTTGTTTCGCACATCCATGAAGATGTTCCATCGCTTAGATTCGTAGTGTCTTCCGGAGCAAGGGAAGAGTACCCCAAGACCGATCCGACAAGGTTCTTGGACTTTGAGGAGCTCTTGAGATCTTCTCTTCCGCAGCCTCCCCCCTCAAAATGCATCGATCAGGACTTGGCCGCCATCATCTACACCTCAGGAACCACCGGAGTTCCCAAAGGAGTGATGATGACCCATTTGAACATGGTGTCGGCATGCACTTCCATCACCACCTATCTGAAGAACACCAGTTCCGACATCATCCTGGACGTACTGCCTCTCTCCTTCGATTATGGGCTCTATCAAGTGCTGATGGCATTCAAGATAGGAGGGACATTGGTTCTAGAAAAGACCTTTCTCTATCCTTTTGATATCGTCAAGACTATCATCAGGGAAAAGGTTACCGGATTTCCCGGGGTTCCTACCATGTTCGCTTTGTTATTGCAGCTGGACCACCTGAAGGATTATGATTTCGGCCATCTGAGATACATAACCAATACCGCCGCGGCTCTGCCTGTTTCACACGTGAAAAAACTCAGAGAGGCATTTCCTCACACGCAGATTTACCTGATGTACGGGCTGACCGAATGTAAGAGGGTTTCATATCTGCCGCCGGATGAGCTGGACCGAAGGCCGGATTCGGTCGGCAGAGGAATGCCCAATGAGGAGGTTTACGTCGTAGACGAGCAAGATCGAAGGGTCAAGCCGGGGGAGATCGGAGAGTTGGTGGTGAGGGGTTCTAACGTGATGAGGGGCTATTGGGAACTTCCCGAGGAAACCGATAAGCTCTTAAAACCTGGAAAATATCCGGGCGAACGTGTGCTTTACACCGGAGATCTTTTCCGGATGGATGAGGAAGGTTTCCTTTACTTTGTGGCAAGGAAGGATGACATAATCAAAAGTCGAGGAGAAAAGGTTAGTCCAAAGGAGGTCGAGAGCGTTCTGTACCGTCTGGATGCAATTTTAGAGGCTGTGGTTATGGGTGTTTCAGACCCGATTTTGGGAGAGGCGGTTAAGGCGGTGGTGGTGCTGAAAAAAGGAGTGGACATCACCGGGGAAGAGATTCGGCGTTTCTGCGCGCAGAATCTGGAAGACCTTATGGTTCCAAAGATCGTTGAATTTCGGGAATCTCTGCCAAAGACCGAAACTGGCAAGATCAAAAAGATGGATTTAACGAGCAAGGGAGAGTGACATGAGCTTCAGCAAAGATATTTTGGCCGTGGACGCCCGGAGAACCTGCGAAGAAATCTGTGACTTCATAGAACATCAGATCCTCAAGCGGTTCAAAAAAGAAGGCGCGGTGGTAGGTCTAAGTGGGGGAATCGATTCGGCTCTTACTGCCTCCTTGTGCGCGAAGGCATTGGGAAAAGAGAAGGTTTTGGGCGTCATCCTGCCAGAGAAGGAGAGCAATCCCAAAAGCTTTCCTTACGCAAAAAGATTAGCGGAAAAGCTGGAGATAGAAACCGAGGTTGTCGATATCACCCCGGTTTTGGAGAGCTTAGGTGCTTATGGGAAACGAGATCAGATCATAAAGAATATTTTCCCGGAATACGGGCAATCCCACAAATCCAAAATCGGGCTTCCCCAAAATCTATTGGACAAGGACAGATTCAACGTCTTTCTCCTGAAAATCGAGGACGGAGACGGGAGAAAGAAGCAAGCCCGCCTGTCCAAGTATGATCTTCTGGGGATAGTAGCCGCCACAGACATGAAGCAGAGAACCAGAATGACCAATCTGTATTATTTTGCGGAGAAAAACAATTATTCAGTGGTCGGAACGACTAACAAATCTGAGGTGGAACAGGGTTTCTACGTTAAATATGGGGATGGGGGGGTGGATATCGAACCGATAGCTCACCTATACAAGACTCAGGTTTATCAGTTGACAGAGTATCTGGAGGTGCCCGAGGAGATAATCAAAAGAACTCCCAGCCCGGATACTTTCCCTTCGGAAGTGAGCGACCAGGAGTTTTATTTCTGTATGCCCTATGATACTCTGGATCTGTTGTTATATGCTTGGGAGAAAGACGTGCCCCATTCCCAAATCTCAGAAATCCTCCAGCTAACCGAAGAACAAATAGAGAGGGTTTTTCGGGATTTCGAGTCTAAAAAGAAAGCTACCGCCCATCTGGGAATCCTTCCTCCCACGCTGGTTTAGGAGTCGAAGAGTAAGGAGAGTTAATCTCCTCTGAACACAAAAAGAGTCTGGAAAAAAGATGAAAGTATGCAAAAACTGCATTTTGCCGGAGACGTTTCCCGGAATAGAATTCGATGAAGAGGGGGTGTGCAACTTCTGTCTGAATCTTAAAGGGAAAACAAACCTAAAGGAGTCCAAAGAGAAACAGAGAGAGAAGTTCGATGACCTGCTGGAGAAATATCGGGGGAGAGGCTCCTACGACTGCTTGATGGCATACAGCGGAGGAAAGGACAGCACTTACACCCTAACCCTTCTCAGGAAGAAATATGATCTGAAGATTTTGGCGCTCACCTTCGACAACGGGTTCATCCCCCATGAGACTTTTCAGAATATCCGCAACGTTGCAGAAAACTTAAGGATAGATCATCTGCTGTTTAAACCTCGGTTTGATCTTTTGAAAAAGATCTTTCTTGCCAGCGTGGAAAGTGATCTGTATTCAAAGAAGACTTTGGAGAGGGCATCCACCATTTGTACCTCCTGTATGGGGCTGGTGAAGTTTCTTTCACTGAGGACCTCTCTGGAAAAAAATATCCCTTTCATAGCGTATGGATGGTCACCGGGACAAGCTCCTTTGAGTTCTTCTGTTTTCAAAAACAACAAAAGCATGGTCAAGACCATGCAGAAGGCCATCTTCGATCCCCTTCACAGGATAGTGGGGGAGGAAATCAAGCCATATTTCCTGAGCCAAGCTCATTTTGAGAAAGAGTGGGAATTTCCTTATAATGTTAGTCCCTTGGCATTCTTGGAATATGACGAGGAAAAGATTTTCAAGAACATGCAGGATTTGGGATGGAAAAGACCGAAGGAGACCGACCCCAATTCGACCAACTGCCTGTTGAATGGATTTGCCATTCTGGTCCACAAAGAGAAATTCGGTTTCCATCCATACGCGCTGGAGCTGGCTAACCTGGTAAGAGAGGGGTATCTTGACCGTCAGGAGGCTTTAGATAGAATAAACGCTCCTGAAGATTCAGATACAGTTAACCGGGTGAGAAGGAAGTTAGGTTTGGCTTAAGTTTAACCTGTGACGTGGTGCTCCCCTATGAATTATTCGGTGACCAGAACAGACTTGGAGAAAGACAGAAACGACATCGTCTTGCTCTGGAAAAGAAACTTCCCGGACCTTCCCCAGAAGAGGTACGATTGGATTTACCAAAAAAATCCCCATGGAAAAGCCTTGAGTTGGGTGGCAAGGGAAACTGGATCTGGGTCATTGGTTGGCACAGCCAGCTTGTTTCCCCGAAAGATGAACCTAAACGGCAGAACCGTTACGGTGGGGATAGCAGGAGATTTTGCAGTCAATCAGGAGCACAGGGGTTCCAATGTGGCCATAAAATTGCAGAGGGCGGTGGCCGCCAGCATGACCGAAAATGACTTGGGACTGATTTACGGCATTTCGAACAGCAAATCAGAGCCGGTTCAGCGCAGAGTGGGATACGTTCTATTGGGCAGAATGGATAGATGGGCTAAATTGCTGAAGACCACAAAATACTTCAAAGCCGCTTCCCTCCGCCAGTGGGTGTCGAAGCCTTTGGATTTCATCATGAGAAATCTATCGAAAGAAGCAAGATGCCGGAGAGCCGAAGGTTACATTATTCGGGAATTGGACTCTTTTGACCAGCGGTTTGATCAGCTATGGAAACGGGCCTCCGGGCAATTTGACATAATTGGCGAAAGATCCAAAGATTATCTCAACTGGCGATATGGCAAATGCCCGCACAGAAGCTACCATATTTTTTCGCTGATCCAGGAGGATAATCAGGAGATCTGTGGGTACATAGTCTATTATCTACACGATAACGTCGGTTTTATCGTTGACCTGCTATTCCTTGATTTCGGCTCAGGTTTAGACAGCCTATTATCGAGTTTCATCCTTCACGTGAGGGACCAGAACGTTGAATCCGTGTCCATCCTTCTTTCCGGCTGCCCGCCTTTGGCTAAAAGATTGAAGAATTTTGGCTTTGTTCTTCGGGAGGAGGAGTCGAGGATTCTGGTATATCTGGACAGAAATTCACCACAAGCGGAGTTTGCCCTGAATACAGATAATTGGTTCCTGCTGGAAGGGGATAGGGATATTTGATTCGCTGGGCAGAAGACATCTTGCATTTCCGGACTGGTCTGGCTTTGAGTTCTGAATCTGGTCGAAGCAAAGAAAACCCCGAAAAATGAGACAGCGCCGAAGCGAAGACTTCGGAAACAACTGCGAGTCACGGACAGATGGAACAGCTAAAATCCATGATCAAGGCCGTCAACTTCTACTGCGGTTATTATCGTCTGGTGGATCGGGTCAGGAGAATCAAAGACAAACAGGGGAGACTGCTGGTTTTGACCTACCACAACTTATCCGACGAGCCCAAGCCCGGAACCGTCGAAAAGGAATTGTTCGATCTGAGACCTTCGCTAACCAAAAGACAGTTCGAGTCCCATCTTAAGGTACTGAAAAAAAGATTCAGAGTGGTCCCCTTGCCGGATATAGTAAGAGAAATGAAAGAAAAGGGGCGGCTGGAAAATGACTCCGTAGCGATAACCTTTGACGATGGATACCAGTCATTTTACGATCTGGCTTTTCCACTTCTCAGGAAATACGGTTTTTCAGCCACCGTGTTCTTGCCAACTGGTTTTATCAATAGCCACAGAATGTTTTGGTGGGATGAGTTGCTCCAGATCATATTTTACGCGGTCCCGCAGGGCAAATCGGCCCCTCTTCTGACTCCCCTAATTGGTGAGAAACTGGCGCAACAGTTTTCCTCAGCTGGAAAGAGCCTCAAGCGCAAGAAGCAATTTCTGGAATCTCTGGAGTTCCATTTAAGAAGCATCGAGGACGGACAGAAAAAGGAAAAGATCAGAAATCTTAAGGAGATCCTGCTGCCGGATCAGGACGTGAAATCTGCAACTCTGAGCACTCTGACCTGGGATCAAGTAGCTAAGATGGTCAGAGAGGGTATCAGTTTCGGATCTCACACTTGTTCTCATTTGAACTTAAAATTCGCCCCCTTGGGAAAAGTCGAACAGGAGCTTGCCGAATCCAAAAGAATCATTGAAAAGAAGACAGGAGTCAGGGTGGATTGTTTTGCCTATCCCTACGACGCCGATTTTGAAACGCACCTCAGGCTTAGACCTATTCTAAACGATTTAGAATATGAATGCGCGTGCACTTCCTTGCCAGGGGTTAACCTGTCTGACTTTAATCCTTTTTTCTTGAAGAGAATGACCTTGCCCATGACCGCATCCTGTCCCATCATCGCCAGAGAGCTTTTGTTAGATTACTCCGAGAGGGTCGAAGAGAAGTCCTTTAACCTCTGAGGTGGGCGTGGCTACTTTGACTTACCGGTAAGCCGTGCAAAGATGAAGAGGTGCTTTGCTGTTCACAGGAAATCCAATCAACCCGGCGACTGTGGTCGAAGCTGGATCATTGGTGAACGAAGCCTCTAACCCTTTATCGGTTATACCTGGCCCTAAGATAGGTTGGCCAGAATGATAGTATGAGGAATCCATGTTTGAAGAGGTAAAATCCGTTACCAAACATTTTTTGGTCTACGGGGTGGGTAACGTTCTGAGCAAAATCGCTGGTTTTATCCTGATACCCGTTTATACGCATTATCTGGCCACCAGCGAATACGGTACCCTGGAGCTATTGGAGCTAACCACCTATGTTGCCGGAATGTTTCTGGCCGTGGGGATCAGTGAATCGGTGATGAGGTTCTACTATGATTCTGAAGACCTTAAGAAGAGGCATGAGGTGGTGAGCACCGCCCTCCTTTGGATCTGGGGGATTTCCCTTTTTGGGGTGGTCTGGTTCCTGCTGTTTTCCCCCGGCATCTCGCTCTTGGTATTTAACAGCAGTGATTACGCCGGCCTGTTCCGTTTGATTTTCTTAAGCATGATGTTCGGTTTGGCAGGCGAGATTCCTCTTGCCTTCATCCGGGCTCAACAGAAGTCGTTGCTTTTCACCACAATCTCGGTGAGCCGATTGCTCTTGAACGTGGGACTAAACATTCTCTTTATCGTGGGATTCGGCTGGGGAATTCGGGGAATCATTCTCAGCGGGCTGATCACCCACGGGTTAACCAGCGTCTTCTTGTCTGCCTATGCGTTCAGGGAAACGGGCTTCTTGTTCTCTTTAGCAAAGCTGAAGAGTATGGTCAAATACGGGATACCTTATGTCCCCGGCGGATTGGGGATGTTTATCATACACTTTGTCGATAGGTTCCTGCTCCAGCGATTCACCTCCCTCTCAGAAGTAGGCATATATTCGTTGGGATACAAATTTGGCATGATATTGAACCCGTTGGTGAACGATGCTTTCTTCTCCATTTGGAAGCCGAAAATGTTCGAGTTGGCAGGAAGAAAAGACGCCAAGGACATATACTCGGTCATGTTCACATATTTTTTGTTGGTTGAGATTTTTCTGGCGCTGGGGATTGCTATACTCATAAAGGACGTCCTGGTAATTATCTCTGCCCCGGCATATCACAGCGCATATAAGGTGGTGCCTTTGATCCTGTTGTCCTATGTTTTGTGGGGATCTTATTTTCAGGTGCAAATCGGAATCCTCCTTAAGAAGAAGACCCGATATATCGCATACGTTGTAGCTGTATCCGCAGCAGCCAACCTGGCTCTGAATTTCCTTCTAATACCCCGGATCGGAATCTGGGGTGCGGCCTTGTCTACCTTGGCCTCATTCGGAATCACGACTATTCTCACTTACATTATCTCAAATCGAATATACCTGGTGAAGTATCAATTCGGCAGGATATTCAAGCTGTTCGGTTTGGCTGTCGTGCTGTATCTCGTCTCCCTTGGTGTCAATACGAATTCTCTTTTTTCATCGCTTCTTGTGAAAAGCATCCTGGTTCTCAGCTTCCCCTTCTGTTTGTTCCTTTTGCGATTCTATACCCAGCCTGAGATTGGCAAGATCAAAGAGATGGTTTCTCACATCAGCAGGTCCTTTAGATTGACTTTTGCCAGACCACATTCGATGAGAAAAGAATAGCCTGCATATCTCTAAATATAGATCAATCATCCGATATTTAGAATAGGGAGAGAGCATGAGGAGCCTATCGGGCCATGCTGCATTCTTCCATGTTTGCCTGGACCACAGTGGAAGTCCAGTCCCAGATGGGACAAGCTCAAGGACGAGTCGGCACTCAAGGATGATGCTGCCGACCTTGAGCTTTGCCAGGTTTCCTGCAACTCCATGAGTTGAGAGGATCATTTTGCCGTTTGGGTAATGCTTTAAAGGAGAGATTCGGATTATCCGACTGAAATGGAACAAATCACACGCTTAAAACTAGCAATTGGGCCTGACTTCTTCAGTTCTCACACCATGTTGGTGATTTTCTTTGTCTTATTCTCGTTGTTATGCGGGATAGGATTTTTGTTTCTCTCTCCGCTGTTGGTTTTTGCCGTAGCCGGCCTTTTGATTCTGAGCCTTTTGATGATCTACTGCCCCTATTTGGGCATCTTGGTTTACCTAGTGGTGGAATATGCACGGATTCCGGCTATGTTCCCTTCACTCCAGGCCCTGCAAATGGGCAAAATCGTGGTGATAGTCACCGGTTTGATCTGGATCCTCCGGTCTGTCTTCACCCGAAAGCTGAAGTTCGTATACGATCCTCTGAACTGGATAATGGCGATTTGGGCTTTCATCGTGATCGGCTCGTCCTTTTTTGCCGTGAACTCAACCCTTGCCACCCAGGGGATGATAGATTTTCTGAAGTGGGTCATCATCTATTTTCTGATAATCAACTTGGTCGACACTCTTCCCAAGTGGCAGTGGTTTATGTGGTGTCTATTGCTTCTGAACTTCAAGCTGAGCCAGTTTCAGATCAGGCAATTCATGGGGGGCTATGAGATGGCCTCCAGTCCGGACCGTTTCGTAACTGAGGGAGTAGGGGCCGGCTCGACCGGTTTCTTTGGCAATGCTGGCGATTTCGGAGTAGCCATGTGTGTGGTAGCTCCCTTGGCTTTTTATCTGGTCAAGGCAGTGAAATCAAAGGCGCTGCGGGTGGGCGCGATAATCTTCCTTTCCGCATTTGTCTTCTCCATCTTAAGATGCGGCTCCAGGGGAGCCGCCTTGGCCCTGTTTTTTATGGCTCTGTTTTTTTGGCTAAAAACTTCCAAAAAGTTGCAGAGCGGGGTCGTGATCCTTCTATTTGTGATCGGCTTCTGGGCGTCCGCTCCGGAAGCTTGGAAGGAGCGGTTTGTCTCCGCTGCCGAATATCAACAAGACGTAACTGCTTCTCAAAGGCTCAGATTATGGGGAGCGGGATTGAGAATGTCTGCCGACAGCCCACTTCTGGGCGTGGGAATAAACAACTTCGGCACTAACTATGCTTCACACTATCACGCACCTGATGAAGCAGGTTTCGCCTGGGCACCACATAACATATTCATCCAGGCGGTCTCCGAATTGGGGGTGTTGGGACTTTTTAGTTTACTGATGGCCATGTTTTTGGTTTTTCAGCGAAACCGCTCAACCAGGAGGCTTAGCTCAGAAAACAACTTGACAGACGCTTGGATCGCACGCTTTGCCAATGCTCTGGATCTGAGCCTAATCGGGTACATGGTCAGTGGCTTTTTTCTGACGGTTTTGTATTACCCTCATCTCTATATAATCATGACCTTATCAATATCACTTAATCAGATTGCCAGAAAACAGGTAATGACTCAAAAGAACCTGATAAAGGACGATGAGAAATGACGTTCAGACTGGTTCCTCCGGCAGGAACTCCCCTCAGATTGAAAGATCTTCTTAAGAGCATTGGTGCCATGATGGGGGAGGACGGCCGGAATGGTTTTGAAGGAAAACTCAAGAGCTATCTGGGCGTGAAGCACTGTTTTTCAGTCTCATCCGGCAGGGCTGCTTTGACCATCATTCTTAAGGCCCTTTCCCGAATCTCTGGTAAAGAGGAAGTGATGGTGCCTGCATATACTTGTTTTACCGTACCGGCCGCAGTAGTCAGAGCTGGATTGAAGGTCAGGTTGAATGACATAGAGATCAGCAGTTTTGATTTGGATCACAGCCAACTGGAAAATCAGGACCTCAATAGGGTTTTAGCCATAGTTGCCACCAGCCTTTTTGGACTGCCGGTGGATATGAAGAGGATTTCCGCGTTTGCCGGGAGAAATGACCTTTTTCTGGTGGACGATTCGGCGCAGTCCTTGGGGGCAAGCTGGAACGGGGAAAAAGCGGGCACCTTCGCGGATGTCGGATTTTACAGCTTAAGCAAGGGGAAAAACATCACTACCATTGAAGGCGGAATAATTGTCACCAACGACGATAACATCGCCCGAGAGATAGGGCTTCTGGTTTCCAGTCTGCCACACGCAGACGGACTAAAGAACCTTAAATATTTTGCACAGAGTCTGATGTATGCGGTCTTTCTCCATCCCCATCTTTATCGTCTGCCTGACAAGTTGCCTTTTCTCAGACTGGGGATATCTGAGTTCAATCCGGAATTCAAAATTGGCGGTTTCTCCTCTTGGCAAGCCTCTTTGGGAAAACAGCTGCTGAACAAACTCGGCCAATTGAATCAGAAAAGGAGACAAACTGCTTACGAGTTAAGCGATGAATTGAGGGGATGCGATGGTCTGATTGTGCCTCAGATTCGCACTCGTTGTGAGCCGGCTTTTCTGAGGCTTCCTATTCTGGTGGATAACCCGGCGGTACGAGATAAGATATATAGGGGTTTGCTGAAGGCAGGCATAGGCGTCTCGAAAATGTATCCATTGGCTTTGGATCAGATTCCGCAGCTTCAGCCTCATTTGGCGGGAGAGACAAATCGATTTCCCAATGCTCGGTTCGTAGCCTCTCATATTTTGACATTGCCCACACACCCTTACCTAAAGCATAGTGACAAAGAAAGGGTCATATCTTTGATAAAGAAAATTTGTGAGAAGCCATGAAAGAATCTTTTCGCAAAATAGTGAAACAGGCGTTGGCAAGTTTGATTTTCTATTCCGGATTCTTGAATCTCTATCTTTACCTAAGAAGGAAGCTGTCCTCGCAGTCTGACTTTGCCATTCTGATGTACCATCAGGTGCTGGATGTCACGCACAATAGGGAAAACCGCCTTTCGCCTGGCATGGTGACCTTAAAGAACACTTTCGATGAACAAATGAGATATTTAAGAGAACATTTTAACGTGATTACCTTAGACCAATTGATTGGTTGTCTGAAAGATAAAAAGCGTCTTCCTCCTTGTTCTGTGGTCATTACCTTTGACGATGGATGGAGAGACAATTATCTTTTTGCCTTTCCCATTTTAAGAAAATATGATCTGCCCGCCGCAGTCTTCTTATCCACAGACTACATTGGGACGTCCAAGATGTTTTGGTTTCACGTGGTCAACTTCATCCTTCAGACTCAAGCTCTGACTTCCCAAAAGATGATCGACATTCTGAATAGGCTTGAGCAAATCAATTCGGAAGAAAAAAGAGGAATAGTAGAGTCTTTGGCTTATGCCGATGCCTTTATTGAAAAACTGAAAAGGATAAGACCTCAAATACAAGAGAAGATAATCACCGAGATGATAAACGAAAGCCATGTCCAGATGAGCGAGAGAGATAAGCGAAGAATGATTCTGGATTGGGATGAGGTAAGGGAGATGGGCGAACATAGAATTTCCTTTGGCTCGCATGCTCATTCGCACAGAATTTTAACTCATCTGGGTTCAGACGAGATCAAAAAGGAGTTGGCCGAATCCAAGACGACCATTGAAGAAAAAACGAAGAGACCTGTGAGTTTTTTCGCATATCCCAACGGTGATTATACTTCCCGAATCAAGGAGCTGGTGAAGGAGACAGGCTACCTGTGTGCGTGTACCGTGGAAGGGACGGGGAAGAGACAGGATGGAATGGATCTTTTTGCATTGCCCAGAATGGGAATCCACGAAGGAATGTCGATAGGAATAAGGGGAGGATTCTCCAGAGCTCTTTTTGCCTGTCACATTGCCGGTCTTTTTAGTCGACGGAGGAGGGAATATGGGCGAAGTGTTGGTGACTGACGGAAACCAGAGATCGACTTTGGCCTTGACTCGAGCACTTGGCCGCGAAGGAATTGCAGTCACTGTCGCAGAGGAAGAACTGCCCTGTCTTTCCTCTCAGTCAAAATACTGTTCCCGGACAGTGGCATACCGTTCGCCTTCTTCGAATCCAAATGAATTCGTGGAAGATATTCTAAATGAGTTGGAAAGCCATGCTTACGATCTTCTGATCCCTATGACTGACCTAACTGCCTTTTTGGTCAGCGAGAACAAGGAGACATTGTCCCGAAGTACCCGGATTCCAATCCCGGAAAAACAGATTTTCGAAAAAGCTTGTGATAAAGCTGAAGTGCTCCATTTAGCACGGGAAAACGGCATTCCCATACCCAGAACCCATTTCATCGACGGTTTTGATGAAATAAAGGACTTGTCCAACCGTCTGGAGTATCCGGTGGTAATTAAGCCCAGAAGGTCCAAGTTCTTTGTTGGCAATGGATGGGTGCATGGTGGGGTGGACTACGCCTGTTCGGCTGAGGAACTGATCTTCAAATGCAACCGTCAAAATGAACTTCTACCCCCTCCACTCATTCAAGAACGCGTAACTGGTCCGGGTTATGGTGTATTTGCTCTCTTCAACCATGGGAAACCAAAAGCCGTTTTTTTCCACAGAAGGCTTAGAGAAAAACCCCCTTCCGGCGGGGTCAGCGTGCTGAGTGAAAGCATTCGGGTCGATCCGCTGATGAAGCGCTATGCCACCTGTGTATTGGAGAAACTCGGCTGGCATGGAGTAGCCATGGTGGAGTTCAAGTTGGATCCTAAAGACCACCAGCCCAAGCTGATGGAGATCAATCCCAGATTCTGGGGATCCCTTCAGCTGTCAATACATTCGGGGGTCAACTTCCCTTATCTTCTCTACAAAATGATCATGGAGGGGGACGTGGAGTCAGTATGGGAATACAAGGTGGGAACAAAGAACAGATGGCTGTTAGGAGATGTGGATCATCTCCTGGCCCGGGTTTTGAAATCGGATAAGAAACTCAACCTCCCTCCAGGATTCCTAAGTAGATGGAAATCCTGGTGGCAATTCTTAAGATTTTCCGAAAGAAACTTAAAGTATGAGGTTTTCAGTTCAGACGATCCCAAACCTGGTTTCTTTGAGCTCAAAGAATACCTTAAGGGACTTATAACCAAGGGAAATTAGACATCAATGATGAGACGCAGAAAGCTAAAGGGAGCGCTTCATATCCACAGCTCGATCTCATACGACGGCATCATGTCAGTGGAGGAGCTTTCCTTCTTTTTCAGAAAAAAGAAATTCGACTTCGTGCTGATCACGGAACACTCTCAAGACGTTTCAAAGGCCGTAATGAACAAACTAATAGACAAGTGTAAAAGATCCTCCTCTTCGGGATTTCTTATGATTCCGGGACTGGAATTTAGCTGCAGGGACGGCCTTCATATATTGGGGTTGGGGATAAGCAAGATTTCTGAGTCGGATGATCCATTAGAGGTACTTCATCACATTCGCCAACAGGGAGGAGTAGCCGTCCTCGCACATCCCACAAAAAAGAATTACTCTCTGGATAGAATCTGGATCAAAGAATTGGACGGAGTTGAGATTTGGAACTCCGCTTACGATGGTAAGTTCTTGCCACAGGCGAAACCGATGAAGATGTTCAAAAAACTGGCGGAACAAAATCCCGGTTTGAAGCCATTTGCAGGTATGGATTTGCATCAGGAGAAAAACTACTATGATGTTGGACTCAGGATCAGGGGGAATAACCTGAATGAAGATCAAATCCTGAAACACTTAAAAAACGGAAATTTCACTTTAGAGAGCACGTTCTTTAAGATGAAGCCGGGAGTTCGAATCAGCCGAGTTTCTCTTCTAATCATGTTTGTATTTCGGAAAATTCTGAACCTGGCCAGAAAGATGAGGGATCTATCAGGTGTTGGGCAGAAAGATTAGGATCTTACACATAATTGAGTCCGGGGGACCCGGCGGAGCGGAGACGGTGCTACTTAACATCGTCAACAATCTGGATAAGAACAAATATGACTCAATTGTCGTTCTTCTGAGAACCGGCTGGCTTTATCAAGAACTAAGGAAGAGTGCTATCTCCACCATTCTTTTGAAAAGCTTTCGCTCTTACGACCTCAGCTTTCTGTTTAGGCTCTGGCTCAATATCAAAGAGCGCAGGATCGATCTCATCCATTCTCATCTCCCGGACGTTAACCTGTATAGCTGCTTAGCCGGTTTTGCAGCCGGGGTTCCCATAGTGACAACCTATCACGGAAGCCCAACAGAGCCACAAGAGAGGATTAACTCCCATAGTCTGAAATACTTTTTGATCAGGACGCTTTCCACAAGAATCGTGGCTGTCTCTGATTGGTTGAAGAACGACCTTGTGAAAGCGGCTCAGTTTCCTCCTAAAAAGCTGAAGACGATTTACAATGGCGTGGATTGGAAGCGATTCGATCTCCCCTCTAATTCTATGACAAAAAGGAAGGAGCTTAACATCGGCCCTGACGAAAAAGTGGTGGGGATGGTCGCCAATTTAAGGCCCGCCAAAGGATATCAATATTTCATCCGAGCCGCAGGAATCATTGCCGAAAAAAATCCAGAGGTGAAGTTTCTGATAGTCGGAGAAGAAGATGATGAAATCAGAGAGACGGTTATGGAGGAAATCGAGGCTCGTGGTCTAACGGACAAGGTGATTCTTTTGGGATTTAGGGAAGATGTGCCTGAATTATTGAGCCTGCTGGACGTCTTCCTCCTTTCCTCCATCTCGGAAGGTCTGTCTATTGCGACCATCGAGGCCATGGCCGCTGGAGTTCCGGTAGTGGTCACCAAAAGCGGCGGTCCCCAGGAAGTAGTAGTGGATGGCAGGACCGGATTTCTGGTGCCGCCCAAAGACGAGAAAAGCCTGGCAGAAAAGGCACTGTTCCTTTTGGAAAATAGAGAGTTGGCAACCTCCATGGGGAAAGAGGCACAGGCTCAGGTTAGGGCGAGATTCAGCATTGACACCATGATGGAAAATTACGAGACAGTCTATCACGAGTGTCTTAACCAAAGAGAGGGGCAAGTGTGAGCGAATGGCTTTTTTGGCTCTTTTTGCTTGTGATACTATATACCTATTTGGGGTATCCGGCTCTGCTTTTCCTTATGTCCCTAGTTAGAAGAAGACCGGTAAGGAAAGGAGACGTTACTCCAACAGTTTCCATAATCGTAGCTGTTCATAATGAGGAGAAAATCATCAGGGAGAAGATCGAGAACGCTTTGTCTCTTAATTATCCTGAGGAGAATCTTGAAATCATAGTAGTCTCGGATTTTTCCGCAGACTCGACGGAGCAGATTGTGAGTCAGTTTGAAACAAAAGGGGTCAGGCTCATTTCACTCAAGCAGAGAAAAGGAAAAGATCATGCTCAAAAAGAAGGGATAAATCAGGCAAAAGGAGAAATTCTAGTTTTCACTGATGCCGCAGCGCTCTTGGAACAAAATGCCATTCTAAACATGGTTAAGAACTTCGCCGATTCAAAGGTGGGGTGTGTGACCAGCGAGGACAGGGTCCTGCCGGACGAAAAGAGCAAGAGCGAGGAAGGAAGCTATGTGAGGTACGAGATGATGTTACGGAAATTGGAAAGCAAGGTTTACTCGGTGGTAGGCTTGAGCGGCTCATTCTTTGCAGTGAGAAGAAGACTCTGTGAGAGGTGGTCATCTCGCTATACCAGCGACTTCCTATTGGCCATACGCTCGGTTGTGGCGGGATATCGAGCCGTACATGATGTCTCTTGCACAGCGTACTATAAGACTGTCCCCTCCCTTAAGCACGAGTTCAAAAGAAAGGTGAGAACAGCGGCCACCGGGTTAGCGGTGTTAATTCACAATCTGCACATTCTGAATCCGCTTCGCTTTGGATTCTTCTCCCTGGAGGTGGCCAGCCACAAATTGCTTCGGTGGCTGGTACCATTCTTTTTACTTCTCCTTTTTCTCGCCAATATATATGTGCTAAGCGAATCGGAATTCTATCTGCTTTTTCTGATAGGCCAAATAGTCCTCTACTCTGTCGGCGGGGCAGCATTTCTTTTCCCGTCTATGAATAAAATAAGAGTTTTTAGAGTGCCATCGTTTTTTTGTCTGGCCCATCTTTCCGTATTAGTTGCCTGGTTCGAAATCATGGTGGGCAAAACTCATTTTGTCTGGGAGCCTTCGCAAAGGGAATGAAAAGTAATAGAAGAATCAAAGTTCTGCATTTGATCTCGGGAGATCTGTGGGCTGGAGCCGAAGCCCAAGCGGAAATGCTTCTCTCTTGGCTGAAAAGAAATCCTGAGCTTGAGGTCTCAGCTATAATTTTCAACGAGGGGAGACTAAGTCAGAAGCTGAAATCTCTTGACATTCCGGTATATCTTCTTGATGAGAAAAGGAACAATTCGCTTTTGCTCTTCATGAAGGTCAGGAAAATATTGTCAAAGGACAGGATCCAGATATTGCATACCCATCGCTACAAGGAGAACGTAATCGGTGGTTTGGCCGGTTCATCTTCCGGTGTACCTTGTTTGGTTCAGACAGTCCATGGGCTCAAGGAGCCATTCAGGGGGATTAGGAAAATGAAAGCAGACTTATATAACCTTTTGGACAGATGGACAACAAGATTTCTGTTTGATCAGATGATCCTGGTTTCCTCTCAACAGTGCGGAAGGTTCGAAGAAAGACTCAATGGTCGTCGAACTGTGTGTATCCATAACGGCGTGGACTTGCAGAAGATCAAGGCAAACAAATCCAGAATCGAGGTCAGAAGAAACTTGGGGATAGACAAAGACTCACCACTTATTGGTACTGCAGGGAGACTGGTTCCGGTCAAGGGCTTGAATTATCTCCTCAAAGCCACGAAGCTTATGCAGAGCGAATCTCCCCGCTTGAAAGTGTTAATCATTGGCGACGGACCAGAGCGGAAAAGCCTTGAAGATACAGTCTCCAAACTGGGGATTGACTCTCAAGTCATCTTCACCGGCGAGAGGGAAGACGTTTACGATTTGATTTCCGCCATGGATCTCTTTGTTTTGCCCTCCTTATCTGAGGGCATACCAATGGCGTTGCTGGAAGCTATCGCCTTGGAGGTACCGGTGGTTGCTTCTGCGGTAGGGGGGATTCCGGAAGTGATAATTCACCAGTCTACGGGTTTTCTTGTTCAGCCCAAAGAAGAACAGGCTCTGGCTGATGCTTGCCTGCATCTGTTGGGGAAAAGAGCGTCGGCAAAAGCTTTAGCCCGTGAGGCCAAAAAGACTCTAAAGGCGAAGTTCTCGGCTGAGACCATGGCTCAAAAAGTCTCTCAACTCTATGAGGTTTTGGCGGCATGAATATCTTGTGGCTTTCCCATTTTGTCCCCTATCCACCTAAAGGCGGAAATCTGCAGCGAAGCTTCAATCTTCTGCGGGAACTTGCCAAAGAGAATCGAATCTTCCTTTTGGCCTTCAATCAGAAATCTCTTTTGCCGACTGAGAAGAGACTAAGGGAAAGCGTGGAACAGTTGAGATCGTTCTGCAAGCACGTTCAGGTATTCGAAATCCCGTGTGAGAAATCCGATTGGTCCTGGATCAACCTATTGCTGGCCAATCTATTCTCGCCTTTGCCTTATTCGGCCAAGAAATTCCAGTCTGAAAAAATGGCACAGGCAATTCAGACCATCATGCGAGATTACGAAATTGATTTGGTGCATTTTGACACAGTTGCCTTGGCTGAATATGTGAAATACTTAACAGGTGGAAAGAAGGTCTTGAACCATCACAACATAGAATCGGCTCTGCTTTTGAGCAGAGCTAGCCGGGAAGAAAATCCACTGAAGAGATTCTATCTTCGTCTGCAAGGAAATAAACTGAACCGATACGAAAACAAAATATATGGAGAGTTTGATTTAAATATTGTTGTTTCTGAATTGGATAAAGACAAACTGAAAAACCATTCCCCCAAAACCGAGGTGGAGGTTATTGCCAACGGTGTGGACACCACCTACTTCGCGATTTCGGATGCCCAGGTGAGAAAGAACAATGTGGTTTTCGTCGGCGGAATGAATTGGTTTCCCAACCGGGATGCCGTCCTCTATTTTTTTGACAAGATCTGGCCCCTTTTGAAGAACGAAATTCCAGGTGTGAGCTTTACGTTGATCGGCACGGCCCCCCCGAAGAAGATCACGGACTTGGCTGGAAACGAAGAAATCGAGGTGCTGGGTTTTGTGGACGATGTCAGGCCGCACCTGGCTAAAGCTGCCGCTTACGTGGTTCCCATCAGGGCCGGCGGGGGTACCAGATTGAAGATCCTGGACGCCTTTGCCTGCGGCAAAGCAGTGATTTCAACCTCGATCGGATGCGAAGGTTTGGACGTCACTCCTGGCAGAAACATCCTGATTGGAGATTCACCGGGTGAGTTTGCCAAACAAGTAATAAGAGTGTGCGCTGATGGCGATTTGAGGAAATCGTTGGGGGAAGAAGGTAGAAAGTTGGTTGAGGAGAAATATTCCTGGGTAACGATAGGAGACAATCTAAATCGAATCTATGAGAATCTGGCCCGGAAGACCGATTATGAGCACACCTCCCCAAAGGCCTGTTCTAAATGATATCCGACAGTTTATGAAACAGCGCCTTGACCTAAGCTCAGATCAGGAGGAGATTTCTGGAGCACTGATTAAGTTGGCACTCTGGGATAGAATGGTGAGGGAAGGATGAGAGCAGCGGGTATATGTGTTTGGTAATTTCATTAAACCATAGGCAGCAGAGTTCCGAAAAATAGAAGAACGGTCATTCGTACCCTGAGGTTGAAAATGAGCATTGAGACATTACAGAGACCTATGAATCCGACAAAAGGTGTGGATCTGATCCTCCTTTCAGATGAAGAAGAGGATAAGAATCTTTTGTGGGATCAGTATGTCCTGACTCATCCGGAGGGAAGATTCTGTCATCTTATGGGCTACAAGAAGGTGGTGGAGGAAACGTACGGTTACGGGGCCATCTACTTCGTGATTGAAAAGGACAAGAGAATCGTAGGAATCTTTCCTTCTTTTTTGTGCAGAAGCATCTTTTTTGGGAAAAAGATAGCCTCTCAACCCTTTTCGGAATATGGCGGGATGCTTGCCCACCAGCTGACTCAGCATGATTATGAGGAAGTATTTGAAGGACTCACTGAGGCTATGCGCCAGAGAAAAGTCAATCTGATCGAGATCCACGGTGGCTTCGGCATCCCTGAAAGCATCAAAGAGAAGCATCTTTTTCGGGTCTTTTCCCATGACCGTGCGATCTTAGAATTAAGCGATAACCCAGACGAAATCTGGAAGAAAAAAGTAAGCTATGAGGCCAGAAAAGCGGTTCGGAAGGCCGAGCGAGGTGGAGTGACATGTTACCAAAAAGTCGATACAGATATGATCACAAGCAAGTTCTATCCCCTGTTTTTGGCCTCCATGAAAAGATTGGGAGCGCCTCCCCATCCGCCTGCCTACTACGTGAAATGCGGTGAGCATCTCAAGGATCATCTGAGGATCTTCTGGGCCGAATACGAGGGGAAAACGGTTGCCGCCTTGCTTGGCTTTGCCGTGGGGAAAACTATCCACATTATCAATATCGTTTCCGATAATAAATATTGGGACAAGCGTCCTAATGACTTGTGTCATTGGAGCTTCATCAAATGGGGATGCGAGAACGGCTATGACTATTTCGACTTGGGTTCTGTCAGGTATGAAGGCCAAAGAAGATACAAGGAGAAATGGGGAGCGGGATTCCAGGAATACTGTCACTATGTTTTTGCCCCGGGTCTTAAGGAGAAGAAAATGAAATCGAAAGCCTTTGACTCCTCCTCCAAGAGCATGGTGTTTTTCAGCTCGGCCTGGCACAGATTGGTGCCTTTGAAACTCTCGAAGTTCTTGGGTCCGATAGTGAGAAAGCAGTTAGCTCGATAAGTTACCAAGTAAGAAGGGAGCGCCATGACAACCTTAGACAGATGGAGGCAAGCTCAGGACTATGCACGGAAGGATTGAGAAAAGGTTTCCCAGAAGGCTACGTCAACTATTTTTATTGTTAGCGAAACATTTGAAGGCGTTACGAGAAGAATCTTATGAATCTCAGAGAGTCAGCATTAAGTATTGACGGGAAGAGGATGAGTTCGGCTGGGTTTGTCCCAAGCGATATGTTGGCGAATGTTGTGAAAAGGCCGGACACACTGTTGCAATTGCTTTTTTCAAGGCAAATACAGACAGTGGTCTTTTTGGAGGATCCAATTTCTGGTTAAGAGGAGAAGGAGAGAAGCCTGATGTTCTGTTTTGGAAAGTTGTCAATCGTGGCCGTCGGTATCTTTGTCCTGCTGATTTTCTCGGTGTGTTCTTCTGCCGCCCTATTTGCTGAGGTTACGGTAAATGCGGATTATAGCGATCCGATTGTTCCTCGGATCAATAGATTCATCTTCGGAATGAGCGTTGTTCATGATGCTTTTCCCGACCCAGACAGCCAACCTGACGGATACGCAATTTACGTGGATTTGGCTAAGCAGTCCGGGGTGACTCACCTTCACATTCCCAGTTCTGCCTATTGGTCTCATTACAATTGGCTTACCGGTATTGCAAATGTGAACGAAAAACCCGTACAAGGCTATTCTATTGTTGACTGGAAGAGATTCAGCGACGACACGGACGTAGGCATGGTGGGGATAATCTCGCCTCACCTCTATTATTCCGGATACGGTGGCAAGGATCCCGGTGCAGTTTTGCAGTGGTGTATTGACAGTGATTGGGATCCGGACAAATGGCGTTATTGGGCCGTTGGCACTGAGTGCTATGGCGATTGGGACGGAGATTATGTGGCGGATGTGAACGAGTATTGTGATATGGTAAATGAAATATCCCCAAGAATGAAATCTGTAGCTCCGGACATCAAGATCGGAGTCCCTTTTGAGATAATTTGGAAGCCTGAATGGTGCCGGACTGTCCTGGAGCGATGTGGCGATAACCTTGATTTCATTGATTTCCACTGGTATCCCCACGATAGCTGGACAGACCCTTATGGCACCATGCAACATTATCCCTGGTTGGAACATGTGTTTTTGCCCCGGGTCTTGTCACATTTCGAGAAATATCTGGGTGGAAGGCGGCTGGAGATTTATATTGGCGAATTCGATTTATGGGGCATGGATAGTTATTCTCCGCCAGTATCGAAAAACACAACTTTGGCTGATGCCCTGGGCTGGGGTGATTTCTTCGGTCAGGCCATTCGTTTGGGCATCGACATGGCGACCGGATATGATTTCAGCGGTACTTCAAGTTACGCTCTTCTCCTTTGGTGGGAGGAATTGCAGCATCTTCCTGTAAAATATAGACCTCAAACCTGGGTTTTGGGTATGTGGAGCAAATACTTTGGACAGTCCATGGTCGAGGTAGCAGTGGAGGGTTCACCAAGTTATATTTTGCCTAATGATGGTCGGCAGGAATGGGCTAATGTCGATTGTTGCTCGTGGGATGAACCTCCCTATAGTACTTATACTGCCATACCTGTGGATTATGTAACAGCTTATGCAGGCATAGACTCAGTCAATAACAAGGTTTCTTTGATTCTCATAAATAAGCATGACGACACATCTTATGATTTGAATATTAGTCTCTCAAATGTTGACCTAGACTCCGGTGCTCAGACAGAGGTCTACACATTGACAACAGATCATCCCGACGGCCTTATGGCCTCTAACCGCCAGTGGGATCCCGATCCCATGCAGATTCCACCTCCAAGGCTTGCTACTATGGTCGTGGGGAATTTCTTCAATTTTTCTTTAGGTCCTCATTCTATGGTCACCATGCGGTTTCCTGTGGTTTCTGCGTCGGATGCCGCGGCCCCGGCAGCAATCACGGACTTGGCTGCATCTGATCCGACCTCAAACAGCATAACTCTGAGTTGGACCGCTCCCGGTGATGATGGCGAGAGTGGAACGGCCTCTCAATATGATATTAGATATTCCACCGCTTCAATCGCTGACGTGAATTGGCCTTCTGCTACCCAAGTTATTGGTGAGCCCGCCCCTCAGGTCGCCGGCAGTTCTCAGTCAATGGCCGTTTCAGGACTTGCTCCCTCCACTGCCTATTACTTCGCCATGAGAACCGCTGATGAAGTGCCCAATATCTCTGATCTCTCGAATGTGGCTCTGAGTACAACGCAGGAAAAACTGACTAATCAGCCACCTTACTTCGATCCGACTACCCCGGATCAAAGTGTGGATGAAAGAGACAACCTGAACTTTGCTGTCACGGCCACGGACCCGGATGGAGACAGTATAGTACTAAAAGTCTCTCATCTGCCAGGGGATGCCACGTTCATAGACCATGGTACAGGCAGAGGTATATTTGACTGGACCCCTGACTATGCTGATGCCGGACAGTATTCAGTCACCTTCCGAGCTTCTGATGGAATCAATCCTTCAGTCGATGATGAGGTGAGTATTGCAGTTAATGACGCAGACTCAACGCCACCGGCGATTTCTAATGTGCAGTCATCCGGGCTAACCCATAGTTCAGCTAAGATCGGCTGGGACACAGATGAACCGGCGACCTCTCAAGTGGACTATGGTTTGAGCACCAGCTATGGTTCGGGCACCACCCTGGCCCCCGACCTGGTTACGACTCACAGTCAGAACCTAAGTGGATTATCCTCGGGCACCTTATATCACTATCGGGTCAAATCCAAGGATATAGCGGGCAACGAGAGGATCAGCTCGGATTACACTTTCACCTCTTTGGCACCTCCGGATACCACCCCTCCCGTGATTTCGAATGTGAGCGACACTGCAATAACTCGCCGTGAGGTCACCATCAGTTGGGATACTGACGAAGTGGCAACTTCTCAGGTTGAATGCCTGTCCGCTGGCTACAGCCCCGGTGCCACATTCGACGGTGACCTGGTTACGACTCACTGGCAAACCCTGTGTGGATTATCTTATGGTACCCTCTATCGTTATCGAGTAAGATCCAGGGACCAAACTGGCAACGAGGCAGTAAGCCAGGATTATTCCTTCACGACGGCCCCAAGACCTCAAAGCCCGCGTCCGATGTATCCTCCCGACGGTACCACCTCGAGAGTTCCTACCTCAGATTTGGTCATCTCGAACGGAACAGACACCTTAGGTTTTCGGTTAACACATCTTTTTGAAATCGACACCGCAGTTGAGTTCAATTCTCCAAATCTGCAGCAGTCAACTCCTTTTGCCCTGGATTACGTGGATGATTCTGTGACCCTCTGGACTGTTCCGCAAGAGTTAACTACCGGCACTTACTACTGGAGGGCGTATGCTTACACCAAGACATTCCCCAGCGACACCAGCGATCCGAGTGCAACATTCAGTTTCACGGTAACGTCCAGCAATGTTGTCAATACTACCTATCAACTGACTTTAGAATATCCGCCGCGAAATGACACGGTGCTGACGCTAAGGCCTCTGTTGGTGGCCCGACTGGCGTCCGGCCGTCCGGAAATCAACCCTTTGAGTTGCCGGTTTGAGATCAGCGAGGATCCTCATTTTTCGAGTAATGGGCTCTCATCCGGGAGAACGACTTTTTCCGGTGACGGGACTGCTCGCTGGGAGGTGACTCCGGATTTGAAACAGAACCGCAGATTTTACTGGCGAGCAAAACTCTACTCGAAGGATAAAGCCGTGGATATCAGCCACACGTCGACAATATTTACCGGAGCGATTCACGTCTTCCCCAATCCCTTCAAGCCATCTTTGGGTCATTCTTACGTGACCTTCCGCAATGTCCCCATAAATTCCGCCATCAAAGTAACCACCATCTCCGGCGATCTGGTAAAAACCTTTGATGGTACTCAAGAGACTGACGTCGTATGGGATGTAAAGGGCGAAGATCGAAGGGAGTCAGCCTCTGGAATTTACCTCTATTGGGTTACCCACGGAGAAGGGGTAAGCTCAGGAAAAATCTTTGTAATTCGGTAAGGAAAAGGCTAACGAGATTGTGAAATCTGAAAACTACAGCCCTGAACTTGAACTGTTTCAGATAATCTGTTCTTCTGAGAGAAGATGGCTGGTTGCCCTTTTGTGCTCAAGCTTCTTGCCAGCACCTGACGTTTATCCAAAGATGAGATTGACTATTCTGCGATATCCGCAGTATGAATAACAGTCGATCTTAACATTGGGCTTTATTACCGTGAGCAATAACCGTAAAATCACACGCAGAGAATTCATCAAGTTTACTTCTTCAGGCGTTTTAGGCTTAGCCATGCCTCCGTATGTGTGGAGTCACAAGCAGGGGAGAAGATCAGTTGCTCAGATTCCACCTCATCGGGTGGTGAGGGTTCACAACCTTGATGCAACTCACTGGGATTTCGTGGCAGACTATTACTGGAATTTTGTTGGAAGGGATGCGGTTGATGCCATGATAGAACGGGGGGTCAGGGAGTTGACCGGTCTTCCCACAGTCCTGGAAGCCTGGCAAAAGATAATGTCGAGTTACCAGTCCGGGGATAGAATTGCTATCAAGATCAACCTGAATGGTTACCAAGCCGGCAGCGAGCACACCCAGATAGATGCATTGACAGAGGTGGTGGATGGGGTGATAGGTGGGTTGGTCAGTTTGGGGATTCCGCAGAGCGACGTCTACGTATTTGACGCCTCTCGGACTATCCCCTCCGTGCGCTATCAGTCGCGGACCCTCTATCCCCAGGTGAACTTTCTGGGAGCAAATGACGTGAATTTTCACGTGGGCACGCCCAACGAAGAGGTGCAGTTAAGCCACGCTGATCTGTCTGGAGTGACCAAATACATAGCAGACGTGGTGGTCAATAGCCAGCATTTGATCAATATCCCCATAATGAAAGAACATTGCACCGGAATATCAGGAACCTTGAAAAATCATTTCGGCAGCGTAGACGAGCCCATTGATGTAATGCATTGCTGCATGCAGGCAAGCGAAAACAACCCTCTTGTAGACATCTATCTTAACCCACATATCAGGGATAAGACCAGGCTCATTGTTGGGGATGGCCTCTTTGGGATGTCTCTCAACGATGGTGGTTGTGGATCCGGTGTACCTCACCGTTGGAGCACCTTCAATGACCTATCTCCTAATTCCCTATTCTTCTCCATAGATCCTGTGGCTGTTGATTCGGTCATGCTGGACTACGTCTTGGCAGAGAGGGATGCTCACGGTCTGTGGAGCCATCCTCATGACCATCTGCATTGCGCTCAAGCTTCCGGCTTGGGCATACATGAACATCGTGACGAACAGGGAGAGTATACCGAAATCGACTTCGTGGATATCGAGATGGAGACCTCGGTTGAAGATGAGCAGCAGCTTGGGCAGGTAGGGAAATTCCAGTTGTTTCAGAACTATCCCAACCCTTTCAACCCCACAACTACAATTGAGTATCACCTGAATCGATCAGCGCGAGTAATCCTTACCATCTGCAACGTTCGGGGCGAAAAGGTGATCACTCTGGTTGATAAACAGCAGTCCAGCGGATTGAAGAGAATCATTTGGAATGGCACAGATGAACACGGAAAAACAGTCTCCAGCGGAATCTACTTCTGTACTCTAAAGGCGGCAGAGTTTACCCAAACCAGGAAGATCACCCTGCTGAAATAGAAAAACAGATTCGCCTTTCACAAGTATCAATTCCCTGCGGACAGATTGATCCGGAATACGATCCAATCTCTTGGTTCCGTCCCAGCCGGAAACTTGATAAGAAACCAGCATTTATCGACCTACTGCAAATCTCCCCACAAAGGGAACCTACGAGGTTTCGGCCTTAGCTTTCTACCATTGGAAATAGAGAAGGGGAGTGTCATGTCGGTCTACGATGACCGTACCAGACGAGGTTCAATAAAAAATGCGCCTTGAGGGAATCGAACCCCCGACCCACTGATTAAGAGTCAGTTGCTCTACCTAGCTGAGCTAAAGGCGCACTGGTTACTTATATATGTTTCCTTACGACAGGTGTCAAGATATTTCTTTGAGGTCTCTGAAAAACTATTCAGAGAGGAGAATTTGGAGTGTTCACCTTCAGGTGAACCTGTAGGAGTTGATTGTCTTTCAAGAGGTTTCAGGTCAAGCTAAAGCTTGACACTCCAGAAAAACCTTTGCTGATTCGACTTTTTCAGACGTCTCTCTTTGAATTAGAAAAGGATGAATATGCGGTGCTTAGTGCACTCGGTAGGCCAGATGAGGCGGCCCGGATAATCGGAGCGCTTTGAGTGAACGCGCTTCAAGAAAACGAAACATCCGTCTCCTGCTTCTTTAACCAACCGTAACACACTAATATGCCGGTGATGTCACGATGAATTTAGGGAAACTTCACGGCGTACTTCTCAGACTAATCTGAACGATCTCTGGCGGTGCGCCCACTCTGACCGGAGGCCCCCAGGTGCCGACTCCATTGCTTACGTAGATTTGCATTTTCCCCACACGAGCATAACCCGAATGAACCTGATAAACGGCATTGGTGACGAAGTTCAAAGGAAAAAGCTGGCCTTTGTGCGTGTGTCCGCTTAACTGCAGGTCGATTCCCGCCGCTTCAGCCTCTTCCAGATTAATCGGCGTGTGATTCATCAGTAGGGTGGGAAGCGATTTGTCCATCCCTCGCACTATAGCCTCTAATGAAGGATTTCTGCTGCCGAATTGCCGTTGGCCGGTAATATCATCCACACCCACTAAATTCAGGATGCTGTCGATGGTCACGTAACGATTCCTAAGCACGATAACGCCCGCCTGTTCCATGAATCGTACTGCTTCCTCCACCCCAGCATAAAATTCGTGATTGCCTGTGACTGCAAAGACGCCTCGACGGCTTTTGATCCGGGAAAGCGGCTCAACCATATCTTCAAGTTTAGCCACATTCTCGTCCACCAAATCACCCGTGATGAGAACCAAATCTGGGTCCAGCGCATTAACCTTGTCCACAATCCCGACAAGTCTTTCTTTGCCAACCACAGTCCCCAGATGCACGTCCGAGACTTGAACTATGTTGAAAGCATTATTCTTAGGAGTCAACTTGTCCAAGGTAATATCTATTTGTGTTACCTCGACATTTCGAGCGCTGCGGTATCCCAAAACGAGAACTGCCGAGACTAAAGCCAAGACGCATATCGCAACAATTCTGCCGCTCGCAACCGCATTATATTTAACAATTTGCGGGAACAGGTTAAAGTAATGATTGATGAGTCTGAGAAAATCGATGAAGACCAACGTGAGAAAGAAATACAGCATGGCCCCCAGCCAGAATGATCCTAGCAGGGTTATGTAATAACTGGCTTCACACCGGCAGAATCGATCCATTAAACGTCCGACGGGAAAGGCAAGAATCAGGAGAAGCAGGAATAATTTCACCAGGAGCAGAAGGGGTCCGCCCGCGTGAAGTGCCTGCAGAGCTCTTTTGTAAATGTAGAAATTCCCCCCAAAGTAGACTCCCAGCACAATTGTGAAAAAAATGATGAATCCCATTGTCCCGCTCATAGTCTTTCGGAGTGCGGTTTTTCTGTTTTTGAAAAGGTGGCCGCAGGCTTCAGCCAGCCAGATTTCTTTAAGAAAGCATCAACAAGTCGATGCACTCTAACGGCACAACTCAGAGTATTTTCTCTGGAGCGCAAAAGCTTACTTTTGCTGTTTTCTTGTTTGCTCGCCAGGTCCCCTGACCTGGCGGGAGGTTTCCTGTCGGATCGGGGGACCCGACAGGCACATGAGTTTATTTTTTCAATTTCTCTTTCAGAGATGCGATGAACCAAGCTTCAATTTTACCAGTAGATACACATCCCTTATAGAAAGGGTTGTCGGTAATGAATCTATAGCGTGAATTAATTGCAACGCTATAGGTACTAGGTGAGATTTCTTTTACAAAGACATTGAAAGCCCCTAGCACTCCACTGGAACCGAATTTTATGCCTACTGGTGTAGCACCGCAGTCTGCATATTCAGCTGGAAATGTCATCTCTTCAGTAGCGACAAAACCAGAGGCTTTCTCAAGATTAGAGATCGGTATGCCTTTCTCAGCAAAAGTCTCAATTACAGCAGTCCATACTTCATCAAAAGAGTTATGATAAACCTGCTTGTTCTCGAATGTATATACTTTGGGTGCTATACCGGCACACCCTGATAGTAGCACTTGAGAGACAACGCCTACGACTATTCCAATTAGTATAGCATATCGTCCCATCATTGCCTCCTCATTCGATGTAAAAGGTTAAGCTCTACGGTGTATAGATATTTTTCCACGCCCGCCAGGTCCCCCGACCTTGCGGGAGGTTTCTGTCGGGTAGGGGGACGCGACAGGTACAGAAACTCTACGGTGGCCTCCATTGTCATGGCTTCAACGGTGCGGTTAAGTTGCGAGCGTCGGCCAGTCAGCTCGGAGCGCGCAGGCCGGTTTCGCGTTCCCAGCGGGCAATTACCTTAGGGCTAATCTCGCGAGTTACTAGGTCTGTAAGATCATGCGTGCAGCCTGGGAACGCATCATTGATCTGCTCAATGAACTCTTCACTACTCGAGCCCAGTCCTTTATGGAAATGATGAGCGACCACGTGCGCAGAAAGCAGCCCTCCGTCAGCTTCCTGCACGGTCGGATCATCACTCCAGCGGATCCGACGGGAATCTGCCGCAAATCCAAGCCGGTCCGACAGAAGGGATAGAACCGGATGCCCTGCGGCAACTGCCCTGACTTGCGTCTTGATCTGCCCCAACTGTGACGTAAGCAGATGCCGACTCTCTCTCGGCAGAGTTTTCTCATCGAGCACGACATCGGCAATGTCAATTGCTGCGCGCGCCGCAGCTCGTACGGCAGCCAGACCGATAGTCGTATGCATACACTCAACCCAGAGCTGGTTGCGCGGGGCCACACCACCAGCAGGATAGTAGGCACGATTGCTTCCATCAATGAGTCGTCGCACGCGGGCCATCGTGTCCGTTCGGCTGAGTCGTCTGCTGAGCCTTTCCCCGTATCCGACGTGGGGTTTAACAAAGGCGACAGACAGAATGGCCCGAGTCTTGGAAAGCTGCCTGAGAAGTTCACCTGGCTGACATTTCGACGAATTAATGGAAGGCTTGTCGTCTAGCCATGCCACGATCGCCGTCACAAACGGACTGTCGACGTCCGTGAGGGGCATGGTGCCTGATTCATCGCCAAATGCAAAGAGGGTTGCCATCTCTTGTCTCCGTCATCTGACTATTCTTATACAGTTCCATATAAGAACCTTAACATAGCTGAATCCGCTGTATAAAATACCTCGGAAAACAGCGTAGAAATCAGTAACTCCAATAAATTCAATGGTTTTTTAGGCATATACGCACTCTGTCTGGCGTCTTATACAGTCTGTATCAACTCCCAACCGACGACCTTCTCTACGGGCAGTCCGCCGGACTAGTTTCAGTATGGTCGGGGCACCCGACAGGCACATGGATATTTCTCTCGGGGTTTCGTTGATAAAGGTTTCGATTGTGGTTACATATTGTTTATCGTGGCCTGGCTGTCGTTTGTCGTTCCAAGACCGAACACGAGCCCGATATCCGAAACCGATACCTAGCCGAAACCCAGACCGATAAACGATAAACTGAGTTAGACAACAGCTCCGAAAATTAGCCTTTCAATGCTTTCTCGCTCAGAACGTCCTTCAATTGCGGGTGAATAAAGATTCCGTCCTTGCGGATGAGCTCTCCGTCGAAATAGATTTCCCCTCCGCCATATTCTTTGGTTTGAATCAAGACCAAATCCCAATGAATGGAAGATTTGTTTCCATTATCCGCTTCATCATATGCATTCCCCGGCGTGAGATGAATGCTGCCGAATATCTTTTCGTCGAACAGGGTATCCTTCATGGGATGCTTAATGCCGGGATGTATGCCGAAGGAGAACTCGCCTACGTATCTGGCGCCTTCATCGGTGTCCAGAAGCTTTATCATCTTTGCCTGATTTACCGTGGCTTTGGCATCGACTATCTTTCCGTCCTTAAACTCGAATCTAATTCCATCATACAAGAGTCCATCGTGGATGGAAGCCGTGTTGAAAGTTATATGCCCGTTTACCGACGTCTTCACCGGTGCGGTGAAGATCTCCCCGTCCGGAATATTCAGCTTTCCGTCGCATTTCTTGTTGGGTATCCCTTTGATGGAAAAGGTAATATCTGTATCTTTTCCCAGTATGCGCACCTTATCGGTTTTGCTCATCAACTCGGACAGAGGGTCCATGGCTTTGGACATTTTGGAATAGTCGAGATTGCACACGTCAAAATAAAAATCCTCAAAAGCCTCCTGAGAGGTTTGAGCCAATTGGGCGAACGAGTTGGTGGGATAGCGCAATACGCACCATTTCTTGTGTTTCACCCTCTCCTCTAAATGGACCGGCTTGTAGTAGAGGGTCATGTACTGCTTCATCTTCTCTTCCGGAACGTCACCTAAGTCGAAGGCGTTGTCCCCACCTCTGAAAGAGACGAAAGCATCTACCATCTTCATCATGGTTAGGTGAAACTCGGCAAACTTCTTCAGTTGCTGCTCGTTGCAATCCAGAAGCCATCTTCTGGTGAGGCTGTCGTCATTGTAATACCAGAACGGAACTGCCCCAACCTTGGTGCACTGGGTGATCATCTCTTTGGCCATCTCCAGGACCGGAAAACCTCTGGTTTCGATCCAGATTCTTTCGCCTGGCTTCAACTCCAGCGAATAGCTTACTAGGTTCTTGGCTAAGGTCTCCACCCTTTGATCCTTCATTGCCAGATCCTTTCCATTTGAGTTTGAACGGCATTTGGTTTCCTTCTTGCTCAATATATGAGATTAAGGTCCCAGAAGCAACGAAAAAACATGACCGAACTTTTCGTAAATCAGGCTCCTTTATAGTAGCAGGTTCTTCATGAGGTTAGCCAGGGTGGGAATGTTGAAGAATTCCATCAGCGGGGTTCAATGTCTTGGCCTATGAGAGATGAGTCACCCAAGCCCTTAGATGCGGGAATTTGTCCTGCCCGAAGTCAGTCAGGTTTTTTGAACATGTCGGTAATAGAAGGTCTTCAAGGGATTTTTCTATTGACTACGTTGTCGTCATTTAATATACTCCTGAATGCAAACAATAGGGGAGATTTGTATCAAGATTTGAGCGTACTAAACAATAACTGGAATACAGTGTGGATAAAACTCAAGCTTATTACCGTGTAAACTTGCGGGCCACTTCCTCATGCGAATTCCACTATTAAGAAGAGTGCGAACTCTTCCTCGTTACCGTAACATCGTTACCGTTCTTTTCAAATACGGTTTTGGTCAGCTCTTGGACCAGATGAAGATCTTCACCCTTCTCAGATTGAGGAAGAAGATTCTTGGAAAGACCGTGAGGCTGGAGGAGTTGACCTATGCCCAAAGGATAAGATTGGCTTTAGAGGAGCTTGGTCCCACTTTTGTCAAACTGGGACAGGTCCTCTCCATGCGCCCTTTTCTGATACCTTTGGAGTTGGTGCTGGAATTGACCAAACTCCAGGATGAGGTGACACCCTTTCCCTTTAAACAGGTCAAAGAGACGGTGGAGAGGGAATTGAAGGCTTCTCTGGAGGAGCACTTTGCGTCTTTCGACACCATACCGGTAGCCTCCGCCTCGCTTTCGCAGGTGCACGGGGCAGTCACCAAGGACGGAGAGAGGGTAGTGGTCAAGGTTCAGCGTCCCGGCATAAGAGAGGTGATCGATGCGGACCTGGATATCCTACGTGACCTGGTCAATCTGCTGGATAGGTATGTTCCCGAGTCAAGGCAATATGATCCGAAAGGAATAAGTGAGGAGTTGGCCAAGTCCATCCGCAAGGAGATCGATTTCAACAATGAGGCGAGAAACATAGAAGTTTTCAGGGAGAATTTCAAGGATGAAAAATCGGTATTTATTCCCAAGGTCTTCTGGGACGAGACCACTTCCAGGGTTTTGACCATGGGGCAGATCGATGGAATAAAAATATCGAATTTGGAGGAATTGCAGAAAAAAGGAATCGACAGGAAATTGATAGCCAAGATAGGGGGGAAGATGGTCTTGAAGCAGATATTTGAGGATGGTTTCTTCCATGCCGATCCGCACCCCGGAAATCTGTTCGTTCTGGAGGGGAACGTGATTGCTCCGGTCGACTACGGAATGATGGGGAGACTTTCCGAGACCACCATGGACGAGTTGGCAGATCTTCTGATCTCCGTGGTTACCTGGCATCCGGGTGGGATAGTCAAGGTATATCAGGACATTGGGGTGGTAGGGGAGGAGATTGATGTAAGAGCTTTGGAAGCCGATCTGGCGGATTTCCTTTACAAGTATCATAAGATTCCTTTGTCCCGTCTGGACATGAAGACCTTGATGGATGAGGCATTCGAAATAATCCACAGGTATGACATCCATATCCAGGCCGAGCTGATGCTTTTCTCCAAAGCCATGATCACCTATGAAGAAGTTGCCAAGATGCTCGATCCGGAGTATGATTTGGTTACCCAGGCCTTGCCTTACATAAAGAGTCTGGCATATCGCAAGCTCAAACCGAAGGCTCTCCTAAGAGATGCATCCACCTTGCTTCAGGATCTTCGATCGCTTTTTGTACTTCTTCCTTTCGAACTGAAAAGGATCATCAAGAAAATCGGTAAGGGGCAGCTTTCTTTTACTTTTCAGCATAAGGGATTGGAGAAGCTCATCTTGGAGTTAGATCGTTCCTCCAACCGAGTCTCCTTCAGTTTGATTATTGCTGCTATAATAGTGGGCTCGTCTTTGATCATGCGCTTGGAGACCAAGTACACCTTGTTTGGATATCCGTTGTTCGGAGTTCTAGGTTACATATTCGCAGGATTCTTGGGGGTGTGGCTGGTGATCGCCATCTTGAGATCGGGAAGGCTTTGACCTCCAAGTCCCCCTCTCCATGAGTATGGAGAGGGGGAAACAGGGGGTGAGGTTTTTATAACAATGAAAGAGACTAACCCCAAATGGCAACACGCCGGTGGCAAGCTACGGGAATTAGGTGCGGACAGACTATCCGATGCTGAGCTTTTGTCGATTCTGATTTCAACCGGGGTCAAAGGAAAATCAGCTGAGGAGATTGCCAACGAGATTCTGGAGAAGTTTGCTTCCTTCAAAGGAATGGCAAATCAGCCGTTAGACAAATTCTTGGATATAAAGGGATTGAGTGACGTGAAGATCATAAGGATCGCTGCTGCGTTCGAACTTGCGAGACGAATAGTGAAACAGGTGAGTGAACAACATGAGCAAACCCAAGATTAAAGGCAAGAAAACGAAAATACCAAGTCCTTTTGATTCCTCGGTAAGAAAAACCGAGAGGTCTGCTGTCGCGGTGGTGATGCATTGGATGAGGGAGATCATTCAAAAGAAAAATCTCGATTTAGGACTGCCTGACGTTGATACCGTAGGGACAGATAGAAAGTCTCCAGATACAGTTATCTATGAAAGCCTCCGGAGCAAAAACGCTTTATGTGTCATAGAGGCTAAACCTCCGTATTACGATCCGTTTGACCAAGACGAACTAAAGGAGCCAGCACGAAAGAAAGCCGTGAGGCGAAAAGCAAAATACTTCGCCACCACCAACTTTAGACGATTAATCTGGTTCAACACTGAAAGAGTAAACGCACAGGAATCTGAAGAAAGACAGGTAGTGGACAAATATGTTCTTTCCGGACTTGAAGACGTTGATTTAATTGACGAGGCCAGACACAGGGAAAGCATAAAAAGGGAATTAGAAAAATTTCTCCTGAAATTATATGCAGTTTACACTGGTAAAGAAGCGGAACCAAAACATGCCATTGATGAAATCTTAGTCTTTAGGCTCCAAGAAAAGATTGGTAAGCTTTCCCACTATTACCAATCCATCATATATGATCAATGTCACAAAGACCGCCGTTTTTCGAAAAAGTTAAGAAGATGGTTTAATGAACAAGGGTGGAATTTTGTCTGGCAACAACAGGATTTTGATAAAGCCTCTCGCCAGACCGCGTATCTGTTGGGTAACAAGATTCTGTTTTACGAAGCCCTTCGAGCTAAACGACCAACGGAACTTGATCCGTTGGAAATTCCAGCAAGTCTGACCAAAGGTTCAACTCTTAAAACGCAACTTCAAGGCTTTTTCCAAGAGGTTCTGAAGATCGATTATGAGAGCATCTACACCACGGATTTCATCGACAGTCTTGCCTTCCCGGATTCTAAAGAGGTGGTTAAGGAAATAAGAGAACTGGTTAATCTGGTACGAGAATATGATTTCTCCAAGCTGGGTTTCGAGATAATAGGCAGAATCTTTGAATCCTTGATTCCAGGGGACGAACGACACAATTTGGGTCAATATTTCACCAATCCGGATGTCGTGGATATTATCGTCCGGTTTTGCATGAAGCACGAAGAGGACAAGGTTTTGGATCCAGCCTGCGGCGCAGGAACGTTTCTGGTCAGAGCATATCAACACAAGAAATTGATGAATCAAACGCTTGCTCATGAGAGGATATTGGAAAAATTGTGGGGAACCGATATAGCCAAATTCCCTGCACATCTGTCCACGATCAATCTTGCCATAAATGATCTCGCCGTAGACAAGAATTATCCAAACATACTTCGATGGGATTTCTTCTCCCTTCTGTTACCCGGCAAAGATTCAGCCGTGGCAGAAGTTCGCCGAAGGGCACGAGTAAAGACGCTTGCCGATCAGGAAAGACAAGTATCGTTCCCACGTTGGGTTGACTGTATTGTGGGCAATCCGCCCTATACGCGCCAGGAGGAGATAAGCAAGATTGTTCCAAAAGAAGAGGAATACAAAAAGGATTTGATAAGAAATGCCCTTTTGGACCTGAATGGAAGGAAGACAGCCGAGATTTCCAAGAGAGCTGGCATCCACGCCTATTTCTTCGTGCATGGAACCAAATTCTTAAAAGAACATGGTTATTTCGGGTTCATCGTCTCCAATTCTTGGCTGGATGTGGATTATGGCAAAGGACTGCAGGAATTCTTTTTGAAGAATTACAGAATCACTGCAATAATAGAATCAAAGGTGGAGAGATGGTTTGAAGAGGCAGACATTAATACGTGTATCGTCATTCTCCAGAAATGTCGAGATCAAAAAGAACGGGAAGAAAACTTGGTTCGTTTCGTCTACCTCAAAAAGCCTTTGCGTCATTTTATCCCACCAGCTCAGGATATATGGGAAAAACAAATTGACAGGCTGAACGAAATAGACAAGCTGATCAAGACCATACTTGCCCATAACGAATTTTACGAAAATGAGGATTTAAGAATCTTCCCTAAGAGCCAGAAAGAACTCTGGGAAGAAGGCACCTCTCCACCGGATCCCCCTCTCCACAAGTGTGGAGAGGGGGAAACAGGGGGTGAGGTTTACACCGGCTCCAAATGGGGCAAGTACCTAAGAGCGCCCCAAGTCTTTTTCAGGATTTTAGAAAAGGGACAAGGCAGGCTTGTGCCTTTGAAACAGTTGGCAGACGTTCGTTTTGGAATTAAGACCGGTGCCAACGAATTTTTCTACCTCACTGAAGACGAGATAAAAAAGAAAGGAATTGAAAAGGAATTTTGGATGCACAAGGATGAAGAAGGCAATTGGATTCCCAATTATGTGATAAAAAGTCCACGTGAATGCAAATCTATTGTGGTCAAGCCGGAAGACTTGAAGTATCGAGTGATAATGATCCATGAAGACAAGAAAAAGCTCGGAAGGAAAAACGTACTAAGATACATAAATGAGGGGGAAAGAAAAGGATTTCACAAGAGACCAACATGTGCCGGCAGGGGCGAAAGATGGTATGATCTTGGGCACCAAAAGCCTGCGGATGGGATCTGGTTCAAAGCCTTTAACGATAGATTCTTGGCTCCTCAGAATATTGAGCGATCTTTTTCAAGCGATAGATTTTACGCTATTTACCTTAAGGACAAGACCATTAAGAACAGCCTGTTTCTCTATTTGAACTCAACATTACCTTCCCTAATCGTTGAGCTATTTGGCAGAGTAAATCTAGGTGAAGGCGCTCTTGATAATATGACTTATGAAGCCGCGACAATGTATGTCTTACACATAACACCAGACTCCTCTATAGATGTTGAACCGTTCAAAGAACTAACAGAACGCCCTATAGAAACGATTTTCCAAGAGTTGGGGGCCCGCTTCCCGGAAGATGTATCTCTCGACAAAGTCAAGCCAGATCGGAGAGAACTGGACAAAATCATAATGGGAGAAATTTTAGGGCTTACAGAAGAAGAGCAACGTGAAGTTTATCGGGCCGTCGTGGATTTAGTGAAGTCACGAATAGAAAGGGCAAGAAGCTTAAAGAAAAGGAAAAAAACCAAAGAAGGAATAGACATTGAACTGCTGGTAAAGACAGTAGTCGAAAAAGTTGGCGAACACACATTGGGTAAGTTTTACAGACAGAGGATATTGACTCAGAAGAAGCTAACCATGAGAAGGTTGGTTAGGACGCGGGGTAAAACCAAAATAGAAGCGGGTCTTTTTGGCTGGAGAGTTTATTCTGGCCGGCTTCACATCGACTGCTCTTCCGAAACTGAGGCTCGCTACCTTAGGGTCTGGACAGATGTTGGGTTGGACAAGGTTAAGATGCCCAAGGACGCTAACTACTTGGAACAGATCATTTCAGACTTGGAAAGTGTTTACAAGAAAAATCAAGCCACAATTGAGTCCTATCTGGAGTCAATCGTAGACGTTAGGACGCAGGATAAAATTAGAGATCTGATTTGGCAGGAGATGATGACTTCTTCCCCTTAGTCTCGCTTTACGACCTCTCCCCCTTTAATCCCCCTCTCCATAAGTATGGAGAGGGGGAAACAGGGGGTGAGGTATAAGGTCAGTCCCCTTCTCCACAATGCGTCGACGATCCCGCCGTACGTGGGAGAGAGAAGGAACACGGCGTGAGGCAAACTCATATGCCATACACCAGAATACCCGGTTATATTTTCGACCTCTCTCGAAGACTTCGAAAGACGCAAACTAAAGCAGAGGAAGTTCTGTGGGCGCACTTAAGGAGAAGACGTTTGAGCGGGCTAAAGTTCCGGCGACAGCACCCACTTGGCAGATATATAGCAGATTTCTATTGTCCAGAAGTTCGTTTGGTTATTGAATTAGACGGTGCTGTGCATGACCTGGAAGATCAGAAAGAGTATGATGAATTGCGCAAACAGATGATTGAAGTGCACGGGGTTCGGATGTTGCGCTTTCGGAATGACCAGATCGAGAAAGACATAGAAGGTGTGCTTAGCAAAATTTCGGATATAACCTCGTCCTCCAAGTCCCCCTCTCCATAAGTATGGAGAGGGGGATATAGGGGGTGAGGTATAAAACCAGTCCCCTTCTCCATAGGTGTGAAGAGGGGGAAGCAGGGGGTAAGGTAGGAGAATGAATTGACCAAGACCGAAGTCAAAAAACTGTTGAGAAAGTTCGTCGACGTGATGAAGAAGACATACGGCAAGAATCTGGTCTTCATCATCCACCACGGAAGCTGGGCCACAGGCGAAGCCAATTCGGATAGTGACATCGATAATCTGGTCATGCTGGAGAAAATTGCCAAGAGCGAGTTGGCTAAGCTAAGAAATATCTTGAATAAGAAGGAATTTGAGAAATTCACCGTGCTTCTGTTTTCAAGACTGGACATGAACAACTTTGTCCCGTTTAAGCGTCATCAGTTCCACTATGGAGCGAAGTTGCTTTATGGAACATGCCCTCTTCGTGAGCCAACCCGAGAGGAGATGATCCTCGAGATGAGAAAGATAGCAGACACCGTGGGCTATTGGAGCAAATTCCTGTTTACCCATCAAAAGCAGGCCCAGAATATAGTGCGCAAGATGTATTGGAGATTCAAAGAGGCAATCATAGGCTTGAAAGTGTTTGTTCACTGGAAAACGGGGGAATTCCCCGTAACCAGAAAAAGATTGAGAGAACTTCTGAATGACCCAAAAGATAAGGAGATTTTGACGATCATAGAAAATTGGGACAAAAACAAGGACAAGTATGAGAAGAATCCGGATTCTTTGTTGGTAACGGGACTGAGTTTTTCGCAAAGGCTTTTGCGGAAGATAGATAAGAAAACATAGTGTCGCCCAATCCGGTAAGTCTCGATCGTCTGGCGTAAGGTCTGACAACGCAAAAGGTGGGAAAAGATGACTAATGACTTGGAAGAGGAAAACAGAAAGCTAAAAAGGGCGGTGGAGGAGTTATCCATTCTCAATGAGATCGCCTCTGCCATCTCTTCGACCATGGAAGTAGAGGAGATCACCAAATTGATTTTGTCCAAATGCATAGACAGGATTGATGTTGAGCAGGGGACCATAACCTTGCTGAAAGGGAGCGTGACCGATCCTTTCAAAACCTTCGTCAGAGTCGAGGATTCGCCGGTGAAAGGCGTGCCCTACCGCCTGGGGGTCAGTTTAGCCGGATGGATGCTCAAAAACCAAAAACCGCTTTTGACCAACGATCTGGTAAGCGATCCCAGATTCAGGGGGGTGGATAGGGAAGAGGCGAAGATTCGATCGATGCTCTGCGTTCCCCTTAAGGTGAAAAACGAGATGATAGGTTTAATCAGCCTGTTCAACAAGAAAAAAGGAGCATTTACTCCCGACTATCAGAGGCTTCTGGCGATCATTGCCATGCAGTCTGCTCAGGTTATCGAGAGTGCACGGTTATACGAGGAGGAAAAGAAGCTTCAGCAGATGGAAGAAGATTTGAGGACTGCTCGTAATATTCAGCGTTCTCTTCTCCCCAAGCAAAACCCCAGTTTGCCAAACGCTGACATCGCCGGCTTAAACCTACAAGCCAGAGAGGTCGGCGGGGACTACTACGACTTCATCAGCCTTGATAAGGACCGCCTGGGAATCGTGATCGCTGACGTATCGGGCAAAGGTATGCCGGCGGCCCTTTTGATGGCCAATGTGCAGGCCACGTTGAGAGCACAAACCTCGCAGGATCACAGCCCCAAAGAATGCATAACCAGGTCCAATTCTCTTCTGTGCAATAGCGTGGAGAGGGGGCAATTTGTCAGCCTCTTTTGTGCAATCTTGAGCGTAAAAGAAAAAAGTCTTACTTACACGAATGCCGGGCACTGCTATCCTATGATCTTCAATCAGAAAGGTGAATTCAAGGAATTGGAAAAAGGTGGGCTGGTCTTGGGGGTATTGGATGGTTATCCTTACCAGGAGGAGAAAATAGTTCTGCAGCCTGGAGAAGTGCTTCTTCTTTACACCGATGGGATTACCGAAGCATTCAACAACAGAAACGAGCAGTTCGAGGAAGAGAGGTTAATCAAGGTGGTTCAAGAGAATCTAGGTCTCGACGCCGAAGAGATTTCACAGCAAATCGTAAATCGGGTGATCGATTTTCAGGGGGGTGTCCCGCAATCGGATGATCTGACTTTGGTGGTGGTGAAGGTTCGATAATCGGTGACTTGGCGGGATTCTGGAGGTCATAGGGCTGCCGGGGGAAGCTACCCAGTATTATTACGATGGATTTATTTGGGACCGGAAAGATACTGACCCCGAGATACACGAGGTGCAAGACGCGGAGGAGAGGTTAGCTCGATTGAAAAATAGCATATAGAGTTCCAAGCAGTTAGGTTAGGCTGGATTTTGTAATAACCCCTCGGATTTTTTCCCTTTCAAGTAGATGCTAAAAGTGCCGAAAAAGTATGTGAGGAAGCGTTAAATAGGTATGATTACGCATAACCAGATGAATAAAACAAAGAGTCAGTTATGAAATCACCTGAAGGTGATCCGGGAAATCTCGAAATCCCAGTTCGCAACAGTTCTGACACCCAACTTCCCAAGACGAGGGGAATTTCAGTTTCTACTACTGAGGTTCGTCAGAGATTGAAGGAGGAACTAACCGTCGGTTGCACCTTTGCGGGAAGGTACCAAATCATTGAGGAGCTGGGGCGGGGAGGCATGGGCAAGGTTTACAAGGTGTTGGATGGAGAGATAGAAGAGAAGGTAGCGTTGAAGCTTCTGAATCCCGAGGTTGCAGGAGATCGGAGGACCATCCAGCGCTTTCGTGATGAACTGAAACTTGCCCGCAAGATATCGCATAGAAACGTGTGCCGAATGTTTGACCTGAACAGAGAGGGACGAATCTACTACATCATCATGGAATATGTAGCGGGTGAAGACCTAAAAAGCTCTATCAAAAGGATGGGTCCATTAACCGCAGGAAAAGCCATACTCATAGCCAAGCAGGTGTGCGAAGGGCTGGCCGAAGCTCATAGGCTGGGAGTTGTGCATCGTGATCTAAAGCCGCAGAACATCATGATAGATCGAGAGGGAAATGCACGGATTATGGATTTTGGGATAGCCCGCTCACTCAAGACCAAAGGAATAACAGAAACAGGAGTAATAGTTGGGTCCCCCGAGTACATGTCAGTGGAGCAGGTGGAAGCAAGGGAAGTGGATCAGCGTTCTGATATTTACTCGTTGGGGATAATTCTCTATGAGATGTTGACCGGTAGAGTGCCCTTTGACGGAGACACCCCTTTGAGCATAGCTGTGAAGCACACCACTGAAACTCCCACAGACCCAAGAGAGATTAACGCTCAGATTCCCGAAGAACTCAGTCGAGTGATTCTCAAATGCATGAAAAAGGAAAGACAAAGGAGGTATCAATCAGCAGAGCAACTCCTTGCCGAGCTAACTGATTTGGAGAAGGATTTTCCCACTACGGAGAGGATTCTGCCAAAGGGAAGGCCTTCCACCTCCAAGGAGATCACCGTATCGTTTAACCTGAAAAAACCGCACCTGAAAGCCTTAGCTTTCGCCGCCATCCTGGTGGTCGCGGGGATGATTATCTTGCAGGTTGTTCCACAAGAGAGAGCTGTCTCAATGCCAACCGCCAAGCCTTCTCTCGCCGTTCTGCCCTTCCAAAACATTCCTGGGGACGGGAGTTTGGACACTTGGGTGAATGGCCTGTCTGGACTGTTGACTGCTGACCTCGGACAATCAAGGTATGTACGTGTATTGAGCTGCGGCAAGGTCTTTAGCATCTTGAAGGGATTAGGCCTGCTTGGAGCGCAGAAATACTCCCCTGAGGATTTGAAGGCAGTGGCGATTCAAGGACGACTAGATTACATCTTGAAGGGAAGTTTTTTCACCGCAGATAAGAGATTCATTATCATCGTGATGGTGCAGGATCCTCATACCGGTTCGGTTATTAGCACCAGAAGAGCGGAGTGCAGAGGAGAAGAGGAAATTTCCGGGGTCATAGATGAGTTGACAAAAAGAATCAAGTTGGATCTGAGTCTTTCCGGTGATCAGGTGTCCAGCGATATTGACAAGAACCTGGCAGAGATAAGCACCAGTTTTCCCGAAGCTTACAAGCGCTATATCAGGGGATGGGAAAACCACCTAAACGCCGGCGATTCTTATGAAACTATCGAATTCATGAGGAAGGCAGCAGCGGTGGATCCGGAATTCGCCATGGCTTACAGAGTTATGGCACAGGAGTATGGACAGATGGATTCAGTCGCCCAGATGTGGACGTGCCTGCAGAAAGCGCTTGAGTTAAAAGACCGACTGTCTCTCAGGGAATTCTATCTTACCCAGGGACAGCTCTACAGCATGTCGGAGGAAACCTACGACAAGGCGGTCAAGGCATACAACAAGTTGCTGAAGATTTACCCAGAGGACTGGGACGGCAATCTCAACTTAGGATTGTTGTGTCAAGATTTGGAACAATGGAATGAGGCTACAGAAAGACTTGAAGTGCTTATCGGGAACAATGAGGAAACCAGTGGGCCTTACACAAATCAAGCAGAAGCATATATGGCTCAAGGCATGTATGATAAGGCCAGGGAGGTCCTCCGGGATTATCTCTCCGGTTTTCCGGATGAGGTTTGGGTTAGGGCAAAGATATCCAATGTTTACTTATGTCAAGGGAGATTGGATCTTGCCCTGAGAGAGGCAGAGAAGGCTTTATTGGTTGATTCCACTTGCATTTATCCCTCTCTCATGGGTGATATCTACCACTGTAAGGGCGACCTGCGTAGAGCAAAAAAAGTATATCAGAAAATCTTGGAAAGAGAAGAGACCGCCAGTCAGTATTATGGCCGGTTCAGGCTGGCAGCCTTGTGCTTGTCACAAGGAGGATTTGAAAAGTCAAAAGAACAACTCAGGGAAGCAACTGCGCTGGCAGAAGAAGTCGGAGACACGGAGTGTCAGATGTGGTCGCATTCATACTCCGCACAGCTGCATCTGGCATCCGGAGACCCTGAGGAGGCCTTGCAGGAGTGGGGAAAGGCGCAGAACATGTCCGTCAGGGGAGGCCTGGATTGGCCGCTCGGTCTGCATCTCAAAGGGCTGATTTACCTTAAGATGAAATCAATGGACGAAGCACAACGAACCGCAGATGAGCTCAAGGCGGCGCTCCAAAAAAGAACGAACAAGAAACTTATGAGATATTACCACCATCTTGTAGGCATGATAGAGCTTGAGAAAGGCAACATATCCCAGGCCATCGTGTCTCTTGAGTTGGCTTTATCCTTGTTGCCTTTTCAACATTCGGAATTGGATGATGACGCATTGTTCCTTTATCCTTTAGCTACAGCCTTCCATGATGTCGGTGAATTGGAAGAAGCTCAAAAGTACTACAAGAGGATAACTTCGCTTACAACGGGCAGGCTGTTTTTTGGAGACATGTTTGCCAAGAGTTTGTACATGCTGGGTAAGATCTACGAGGAAAAAGGCTGGGGTGAAAAAGCCACAGAGCATTACGGTCGATTCATCGCACACTGGCAGGATGCCGATCCTGGAATACCTGAGGTTGACGATGCGGAGAAGAGATTGGCAAAGTTGAGAAAGCAGAGTTAAGAGTCCGATTCAATAGTCTATCTGAAGTTTCTCAACCTGTCATGCTGCGCGAGATGACGCTCCCGCTCGATAAGCGAAGCATCTCGCTCTTACATTCTCTCCCCGTCCGTTCCGGCAATAACAGAGGGTCCTTATCTTAACCCAAACAAAAAAGCCGAGCTTCGACAAGCTCGGCTTTCTCTCAGCAATCGCCTAGGTATTAATCATTCCCTTCCTTGTTCTCATTATCCTCTTCGGTTTTTGATCTTTCCAGGTCGATCATCTTCACCCCATCAGGGTAGTATTTCACGATGACCGGCTCCACCATCTTTAAGAGTTTGCGGGTGATATCTTTGATCTTCAAGCTACCTTGCTCTATCTTCTTAAGTTTCTCAATGGTATCCTCTCCCAACTCTTCCTTTCTGGTCAAAAGAAGTTGGGTGTATCCCAGGACAGCGGATAACGGGTTGTTGACCTCATGATTGACGGTGACAGCTGTCTCAATCATGGCTTTCAATCTTTCGGATTTGATTTGATCTTCCTGCAGTTCCGCTGTAATCTTGCTCTGCCAGCCAGAAGCCTTGGCAACTGCTAAGCCCAGTTGATTGCTCAAAGCTTCCAGGAATTCCTCTTCTTTGCTTAAGTTTCTGTGCCCGACGCTGACCCCGGTGATGGCGCCCACTATCTGTTTCTCGGCTCTGACCGGATAGGAGAAGATGCTGTGCGGTCCATTCATATCAAAGGTAACATAGATCGACTCGGCGGAAAATTTGTTTCTCATCAATCGAATCACCTGATGATCAAACTCGCGCAAGACGCTGTGCTTATCCAGCGACCCTGAGGCAACCTCGTTCTTGACTTTTTTGGTCTTTTCGTCCCACAATACTATGTAGGCGCAGACTAAGTCCACAATCTCCAGGCTGTTGTCCAATGCCTCCTGGAGGACTGAGTCCATCTTAAAGGGCGAGTTGATCTTTGCCGCCAGTCCTCTGAAAAGCAGAAACTTTAAACGATCTATATTCTTCTCCATAATCTCTGTCTCATCTCCGTTTTAAGTCCGCCCCTCAAAAGAGCAAAACGTATGCCACCTGAGATGGAATCCGGCTGAGGCAGATCATACGACTCCCGGAATCATGCCAGAAGCCCCTAATGACTTGACATATTGTACGTTATAGTTGCTGTCTCCGACTCTACCCGTGAATATTAACAACAAGCCCCTTAAATACGCAAGAAGACTTGTTATCCATTATGCAGAAATCTTCACAAAAACTGCAAGAGTTCTTCATGTTTGGCACAAGAAACCACAGAGACTCTCAGCCCCGAATTATTTAAGATGATCGTACCTTTGAAAAGTTGGGATGGAACTAAATTCAGTGGGGAGAAAAACAGCAGGGAGAAGGAAAAGTCGTCTAGCGTCTTTTGATATTCGATTCCCCTCTTGATTCCGCTTGCCTCCTCTCAAGAAGGCTGCCGAGCCCATCACTTCAATGTCTCAGACGTGAGCGTGTAATCTCTATAGAGGCTGAAACCTCTGAAGATGTTTTCAGGTAGCAGGGGTCTGCCCTTTGTGATTAAACTGACCAAATTCAAGGCAATACCAGGACCCAACATGAAACCCTGGCCGCAGAAACCCACTGCTACGTAAAAGCCATTTGTCCCTTTGATCTTATCTACTATGGGCACGCCATCCGGAGTCATAGGGTAAAGACCGCGCCACACACGCCTGACCTTGATGTTTCTAAACTTGGGAAAAAGGTTGATCATTCGTCGTGCGATCTGTGGCAAAAAGCCTGAGGTGGAATCGCGGTCAAACCCCGGTATTATGGGTTCGGGTGTCAAACAGAAGACTATGTGGCCATCTTTTTCTTGATAGAAATAGATATTCTTTGAACCAGGGACTTCCCGGGTGTCCACCACCAGAGGTTCAAGAAATGGCATGACCGGCTCAGTGACCCCGCCCTCATGGGAATCCGGGAGCACTGGAAGTTCCGCGCCCATCAGTTTCCCCACCTCACTGGCCTTAGTTCCCGCCGCGTTTATCACCGCTCCACCCAAATAGCTGCCCTTTTCGGTCTTGACCCTTGCACCTTGTCCCTCACCATTTTCTATTCCCACTATCTTTTCATTAAACTTAAAGGTGACCCCTAATCTTTTAGCATGGTCAAAGAAAGCTTTCGCTGTCAGGATAGGGGAGAGGTTCCCGTCTTCGGGAGAATAGGTTCCTCCCCTCAACTCATGCGGGTTTATGCCGGGGAGAAGCTTTCTTACCTCCTCTGCCTCCAACCAGTCTATGTTGAGACCATACTTCTTCTGGGTGATTAGAAGCTCTTTGAAGCTCTTCTCCTGGGTTTCGGTATAAGCCGGAAAGCAGTATCCTCCCATTTGAAAATGTAAGTCGTCTCCATATTCTTCCTTCCACTGCGAGAAAACTCTCAAACTCAGTTGGCATGTTTGTATCTTGGCCGGATCGGAATGAGTTGCCCTTACGCCTCCGATGGCGCTTTTATTCTGCCCTTGCCCGGCCGAAGGAAGCTCGTCTATCACCAATACTTTCAGTTTTTCCTTGGCCAGGAAGAAAGAAGTGGGAAGCCCGATGCTGCCCGCACCAATTATTATGACATCGTAGGTCTCCATATGGAAATAGAATCGGGGGAGAGCACAGAGTCGAAAGTCGAGAGCATATGATTTCAACACTCTTTGCTCTGAACTCTCCACTCTCAACCGGTGTCTTCTCCTGCCAATGTTCCCAGATTAACCTCAGCTATCAAAGGACGCTGGGTGAAAGGAATCACCTCACACAAGTCTATTCCCTCTTGCTGATAGAGCTTCAGAATCAATGACTGGCAGGTTTTCCCTCCGCAAGCACCCATTCCACATCTCAAAACCTTAAGTTGATTCATATCCTTTACTCCTTGTCGAATCAACTCCTTGATCTCTTTGGCTTTGACCCTTTCACATCGGCAGATAATCGTCTCGTCATCGATATAGGTTGGCTCCTCAACTTCGACCGGCTGGCTTATCTTTGGGTCCTGAATTTTGAATCCCGCCACCTTGGTTGTTTTTTCTTTGGGAACCTTCAAAGTCACCAGAATGGTTCGGTCATAAGCCTTCCTTTTTGTTACTTTTTCGACCTTGGCTCTACTTACGAATTTGCCGTCTGTGTCCACTGCTTCCACCTGGTCGCCGACTTTGACCTTAAGTTCCAACAGTTCGAAGGGAACGGTGACCAGACCTTCCGGTCCTTCCTTTCTAACATCCACCAGAGTTATGGCCAACCCTGGACAGGCCGCCACACACAGACTGCACCCGGTGCATTCGTCTCCGATCACCTCCGGAAGACCGAAAATCTCATCCTTCGGCATCTCTATCATATCCTTAGGGCAGATGTGGATGCACGGATCGCAAGGAATCTCCTGCACGCATCTTATCACCGGGAAAAGTCCTGATTTTGTGGGCCGGATTTCTAAAGGGATACTTCTTCCCGGTTTGCTTTTTAATATCTCCCATCTTCTGTACCAATCTGAAGGGATGGAGACATTCTTGCGCAGAGCTTTTGCCATCTCTCTTCCTGCGATTCGCCCGGAGAATATGGCGGCGGAAGCCTCCGCTATTTCCAGCGCATCACCGGCCGAATAGACGTCCATGCCGAGCTTCTTCGCCTGGTCGAAAAGCTCGTTCACCGGATTCAGTCCGACTGCGATTAACACCGTGTCTGCGATATAGGTTTTTTCCGTGCCCGGTATTGGATTGAACTTCTCATCGACCCTATGCACGGTGACCGATTCAACTTTGTCTTGACCATTGACACATTTGACCGTATGGGAGGTCCACACCGGTATTCCTAATCTTAATATCTTGTCCTGGTGAACCTTGTATCCACCCACTTGAGGCATGGCCTCGACCAATCCAACTACCTCGATTCCCGCCTGTATGGCGTGATAGGCAGCAATCAACCCTACGTTTCCGCCACCCACCACGAAAAGTCTTTGGGAGGGACGCACAAGATCACGATTCACCAAAGTTTGAAAAGCCCCGGCACCGTAAACTCCCGGCAGATCGCAGCCGGGAAAGGAAAGAGCTTTTTCTCTTGCGCCTGTGGCAATGAGGAGCTTGTTGGGATCAACCAGAGAGTATTTTCCCTCCTTTGCCACGCCGATTTTTTTATCACCGTAACAGGCGACGGCCGTGGTATTGAGCATGCACTGAACCGCAGGATGTTTCTCGATCTCCGAGGCTAAGTTTGTGGCGATGTCTATTCCTCGAGTTCCCGCATAGCAATCTGCCACCGTGCCAAAGAAGGAGTGAGTCTGCAACACCAACTTCCCGCCCAAACGATGTTTGTCGTCCACTATCAAAACGTTCACGTTGTGCTCGGCTAACTCCAAAGCGGCAGTGATTCCCGCAGGGCCCCCGCCGATGATCAAAACGTCTGTATCTATAGTCTGAATGGGCTCGAATTCTTCCGGCGCCTTATCGACTTCCGGCAGTTGCGGGATTCCCTCGCAGGGTGAGATTTGCATTCCTTCTTTGACCGGGATCATGCAGCCTTTCACCGCCACGCCATCAGCGATGACCATGCATTGGGCGCATTGACCGTTGGCGCAGAACATCCCCTGGGGGCTTCCGTCCTTGTGATGATGTCCGAAAGTCCTTATGCCGTTGGCAAAGAGAGCGGATGATATCACCTCACCTTCTCTGGCGAATATCCTTTTTCCGTCCAAATAGAAGGGAATCCTCGCCTTGCCTCTTGTTTCCAATATGGGATGTTCTTCTATTCTGTGCACTGGATCGATGCCAAAAACTATTAACGTAATCCTGGTACCGCCCGACCATCGTGTCGGGCGCAGAACAAACCATTCATTTCAGGATTGAAAACTTAGTTAAAAATTTCACAAAGTCAATCAATTTCTGCAGGCTATCTGAAGGGCTCGAATTAGAAAGTTTTTCCGGAGTGTCAAGCTTCAGCTTGACCAGTTATGACTGTGCTTCTTGTGGATGTAACCCCAGACAGATCTCATCTTCGGCAGACCGAAAGTTAGGTTGGCTCGGGAATTGGAATTCCCGAACCACACTCGCACGGGTCACCAGGATTCGGGGACGGGCAAAGCCAGATTCCCGCACCAACAAGGAGCGTTTTTCAACAGTCCCTTTTTTCTTGACCAATCGCAAATCTAAGCCTAATACGCTATTGGAGTTCCTTATAAACCCAATCCCAACTGGGTTTCGTCATCCACAAGGGGTAAGTTAGCAAGCGCGATAGAATCCGGTTGAGCAGGTCTTTAATCTATTGCTTTAGGTTGCCAAGTTAAGCGTAAGCACAACGGGCAGTTACGTGATGCCCATAGACTTCATCCCCTTTCGATCCTCTCCTTATACAACGGAAATCTCTCGCACAGTTCCAGGACTTTCTTCTTCACCTCGGAATAAACGTTCTCGTCCCCCAGGTTGGAGATGACCTTGTCGATCAAGGATGCAATCATCTCCATCTCCTTTTCTTTCATTCCTCTGGTGGTTAATGCCGGAGTCCCCATGCGGATGCCGGAGGTGACGAACGGTTTCTGCGGATCAAAGGGCACGGTGTTCTTGTTGACTGTGATTCCCGCTTTTTCCAATTCCTCCTCCACCACCTTTCCGGTGATATTCCTCTCGATGAAGCTGATCAGCATGAGATGGGTGTCGGTTCCTCCTGAAACCACGTGATAACCCAGGTCTACCATCTTCTTTGCCAGTGCCTTTGCGTTCTTCACTATCTGCTGCTGATATTCCTTGAAAGATGGTTTCATGGCTTCTTTGAAGGCTACCGCCTTGGCGGCAATTACGTGCATGAGAGGGCCCCCCTGAATTCCCGGCATGACCTCCCTATCCAGACCCTTGGCATATTTCTTTTTGCACATGATCATTCCGCCGCGGGGACCTCTTAGAGTCTTGTGGGTGGTAGTGGTGACGAAATCGGCATACGGAACAGGGGACTGGTGGATGCCCCCAACTATCAACCCTGCGATGTGAGCAATATCGACCATCAAATATGCTCCCACCTCATCTGCCGCTTCTTTGAATTTGGCAAAATCCAACTCCCTGGGATATGCCGAGGCACCCGCTATGATCATCTTGGGTTTGGCCTCCTTGGCAATCTTTGAAAGTTCATCATAGTCCAATACTTCCGTCTCCTTGTTGACCCCGTAGGGGACCACATTGAAAAACTTTCCCGAGAAATTTATCGGGTGCCCGTGAGTGAGGTGTCCGCCGTGAGAGAGATTCAAACCCAGGATGGTATCGCCCGGTTGTAAAACAGAAAAATATACCCCCATATTGGCTTGCGAGCCGGAGTGAGGCTGTACATTGGCATGATCGCACCCGAAAAGCTCCTTAGCTCTGTCCCTCGCCAAATTTTCCGCAATATCCATGAATTCACATCCACCATAATACCTCTTTCCCGGATAGCCTTCCGAGTATTTGTTCGTCATCACAGAACCCATGGCTTCCAGCACGGCTTCTGAAACAAAATTCTCAGACGCTATCAGCTCCAGACCTTGCGCCTGCCTTTTGGTCTCACCATAAATGGCCTGATAGATCTCCGGATCAACTTCTTTCAATTTGCTCATTGTTTCTCTCCTTTGCTGTTCACACCAGCACCTACCTTGAGAGGCTGTCGGAGAGTGTCATTCTGAGTCCCGCCAACGGCGGGACGAAGAATCTCAAAAAGCCAGTTGAAAATCCCGCCAGAGGCGGGGATGCTTCGCTTCGCTCAGCATGACAAGCCGACAAGCCAGGGCAGTCTGCTTACGGGTTTTGTCTTTTATTTGTCATCGATCACTCGTCATCCGTCATCGCTTTTTCGTAATCAATCGTTCGTGATTTGGTGCTGCTTTTCATCTGTTGGGAAACTCTCTCAATATTCCTCTTCACCATCTCCATATGTTCCTGACCGGCCAGTTTTTCGAAGACGAAAAGAGAATCATTATAACGTTTCAGAGCATTTGGCAAATCCCCCCTGGCCTCGTAAACCACTCCTTTGTTGATCAGATAAAGACCAGAACCTAACTTAAGTTAGGTTCTGGTCCTTAAGTTAGGTT
>Ga0315539_1000158_pt1 | contig 51570 bp, 48 predicted proteins | sample SalMarSW160150MG_FD_203097 | JGI IMG/M metagenome (GOLD analysis project Ga0315539, IMG submission 203097) | Salt marsh sediment microbial communities from the Plum Island Ecosystem LTER, Massachusetts, United States - Salt Marsh Sediment SW1601-150 ...
AAAAACATAGTCAAAAGACTCCTTTTCGAAGAGATTCTCTAGATTGTCAGCTACAACATCCCCTTTAATGAATCTGAAGCACTCATATTTAGAAAGAATCTTGATATTTTTCTCCGACCCAGTCGATAAATTGTCGAGGCAAACAACCCGTCTGCCGCTCCTGAGCAGCTCTCCAGCCAAGTGCGAACCCAAAAATCCAGCGCCGCCGGTTACTAGGACATTTTCCAAAATTTACTCCCCAACAATTACGGTATATCCCTTCTATTCAATGCTTCGTCTCCACCAAGGAGGGAAACTTCCCTTTCCCAGTTCCTTATAATATTGGAAACCGCAGGTTTTTGTCCCATTAATTAACCCAAAAACATCGCTACAAAGCCACAGAAATTCTAGTCAGAGTATTTATGACCGAGAGCGACCTAATATCCTTTCTATACTTTTTTCATATGTATATTTATGATAAACCTCTTTTTGCCCCTCAACGGCAATTCTCTCTCTTGGTGCCTCATTATTCAAATAGTATTTTATCAATTCGAATAATTCTTCTTCAGTAGTATACCAAACCAGGTGTTTTCTGTTGGTAAAAACCTTTTCCAAACCAGGCGTGTAGGTTTGAATACAAAAAGATCGTGTGGCTAGAGTATGAACCAACCTTTCAGAAAAATACGCCTCTAAATTTGCCCACTCATGGGCTACAATCCCAAGGCATATCTTTGTTCGGTTATAAATTCTACTGCATTTTTCCCCATAAATCGGATTGCCATAGTCGAGTCCAGTCTTTCCCCAATCGTGACCAAAAACTGTAATATTGAAGTTATCTGCTAATTTTCTTAGCAAGCACAGTCGTGAAGCCTGGTTATTGTTGCCAATAAACACCAAATCATAACATTTTTTGTAATTTTTATAATTAAAAATCTCGGGGGCTGTAGGAGCAGGCATATATTCGAAATTACCATATCCCTTTTCCTCATTTATCTTTATAGTGGTCTTGTCTGATACATATATATTGTCGACAACCTTCGCTAATTCACAATGATAGGGTGAGTATTTGGCATCTCCATAGAACACAGATATAGTACAGTTCAATTCCCTTTTGATATCGGAGAGAAGTTGGGGTGGCACCATATTGTTCTTCACGCTCCCACCTAAATGAATATGAACAGGCTTAAAATTAACTATTTTCGCTTTAAGTAATGCCCGCTCCTCTCTAAGAACATCAAATGTCTTCACTTTGCCAAATTTCTGAAAAGCCTTTAGCCAGTATAGGTTGGAGTTTTGTGTACTAAAGTAGTCAATATAGAATATCCTCCTCGACCGATCAACGGATTTAGCTTTGAATGATAAAGCATAGCGGTACCTCTTCACCTGATATTCATGCCACAGGAAAGCCACACTGGCTTTCATAAATGCCCAGAAGCCATGCTTTTTGTAGAATACTATTGCACCTGTTATTGTCTTTGTGACTAGCCTCATTTATTTTCTCTCAATTTAGATTCGTCTATTCCCTTTAAGAACTGCTCAGCTCTTTTTTCCCATGTATGAGACAGTGCTATTTCCCTACCCTTTTCCATTAGCTTCAATCTCTCATCGGGATGGTTAATATAGAAATCAATGAGTTGACTCAAGTGCTCGGGCGACTCATATTGGGGAACTGAATCCCCGAATATCTCTTTTATCCCCGGGTTTTTATCCGAAATACAAAAACCACCGCTGGCTAAAATATCAAATATCCTTGGAGTAATAAAACCTTCCCTCGCCATATCTTCGTGATGATCGTTCAGAGTAATTAGGGAGGAAGCATATAGTTCATCAAGCTTCGCATTGTCGATATATTTCCCACCATAATATTTGTTAGGCAATACATGTTCCCACATTGCTCCCCAAACCTTGAAATTATAGGGAGTCTCACCAACATCCTGAACAATTTTTCTTTCGCAGGGTAATTTCCGATTATTACCTACAAACACAATATCATATTTTATCTCGCTCTGGACAGGTCTCTTAGCCGTGGCACCAATCATGAGCTCAGCCTCAAATCCCATTTCATTTATCTTGCTGATGAATGAACGCGATAAACAGAATATCTTATCATACTGGCTCAATACCTTAGGATTGACCAGGTCAGGATGACTGTATACCCAGACAATTTTATATGCATTCTTGGGAAGCTTGGCGGGAAACCCAAATAGATGGACAGCAATATCAGGCTCTACATTGGTAACGATGCAGCCCATCTCACCGAATGCCTTGATAAGCTCATACTTGACCCAGTAATCACCCCATAGTAAACGAAGATATAGATTCAACGGTAAATCGGAGGGAGATACTATAGCTACTCTTCGCTTTATTAAAAGTTCTTTTAAAGGGTCTCCCAATCTTTTCATTCTATCTGGAAAGAGCAAAGAGAAGGCGCTTATCAAAAACCGGTCGCCTAAATTGCTCCTCCTTTTGAGAAGGGCATGTCTCAGATATGTTACAAGCCTTTGTTTCATGAAGCCTGCTTTCCCCTTGAATTTAAGGCACTAAGGATGAACCTCATATCATTAAATACTTTATAATCCGATAGTTTTTCAATCAAAAGGATAGAGCCAAAATAAATCCCTATGCCAATGACAACCGAAGTGAGAAACCACGGCCATTGAAATTGGTCAACAGCCATTCCAAGACCAAATATCGCAACACACATTATAGTTGCGCTAATTAGAGGAGGCAAGAGTGTTCTCAAGAAATCCGATTTCCCAATTCTACCCAGTTTTATACTTCCAAAAATCCAGATTGGGAGGCGAGTGCAAACAGCAAGAAGCACAGCCAAAGCAGTGCCTACCATCCCATATAGCATAGTCAATGGATATATGGCGATAGCCAGCGCTATTACCCAGGCGAGGTCTTGCTTAAAGGTTATATCTGGTCTTCCCACAGCATAAAATAGAGCACCACCAGTGCTGGCTATTTCTCTAATCACTACTGAAATGGCAAATATGCTCAGCGCCGGGACTATGGGCATCCACTTATCCCCCAGGAAAAGCTGAGTAAACTCTGGAGCCAGAATGAATATCCCACTGGCAAAAGGGATGGCAGCAAAGGTAACCAGCCTCATTATTCTGAGGTAGGTATCTCTCAAGGCCGGAATGTTATCCTGTAGCTTTGAGTAGGTAGGGAAGGCTACCCTAGATATTACTCCAATCTCCGAGGCTGCTAAGTTACCAAATCGGAAAGCCATCTGGTAGAATCCAAGCATGGTAATACCCAGTACCTTACCTACAAAAGCATCATCCCCCTGAGTAGCTAGGAAAACAACAATACTTGAGCCAAGAATCCATTTACCGAATGTTAATAGCTCCTTGATCTGTATTAATTGGAAATTGAAGCGAGGGCGATAGGGATGGATAATGTAGGAAACAATGCACCTAACCACACCCGCGGCGAGCAAACCAAATACCAGGGCCCAAGCACTCCGTAAGATCAGGGCAGCAGTAACGGCAATGACTAAATCAGCGATGGTTCCGCTTAATCGATAGATAAACTGCTTGCCATATTCCAACTCTTTCCTGAAATAGACGATGCCAATATTAGTTAAGCCGTGAAGAAGGAAAGAAATAGCTATTACCCTCAAGATAGGCAATGCCGCTGGACTTTCAAAGAAGGTGGAAACAAGAGGAGCTGCGCCAAACAGTATGAGGGCTAATATAACTCCCCTTACTACCGATATCGACCAGGCCGTATCAAGATATGCTTTTATGTCCCCTTTTTTCTGAACTAGTGCCTGCTCAAACCCGGTTACTGTAAAAACTTCCATTAGAGATACTGATAATAGAGCAATGCCTACTAAGCCAAAATCATATGGAACAAGCAACCGGGCAAGAATTATTACTCTAATAAGACTAAAAACATGCTCAGCTATGTTCGTAGCATAGACCCATACGCCACTCCGAGCTGCTCGCTGAGCTAATCCTTCGCCTGGTTTAAGTAGATTCGTGACCTTCTCTCTGATGCCCATTCATACTCACATTTTAGCCATAATACCGCCCGCAAACCTCTCATATATCTTTGTACTTGTTTTGAAGTCCCGTTATAAGGTATATAGGTGTTGAAGGGGTCGAAAAGACTATTTTCATGATTATGCTCTTAGGATTGGAGCCATGTCGCTATCATATATCACGAGCATAAGTTATTTATCAGCCACCGCGGCCTTTTTTTTCTCATATCACTCCCCCAACCTGACAATATTATCTCCTTTTAACCCCCTGGTGACTCCGCGTGTATCAAATATCAATTTTGCACGAGCAACTACTTCGGTCATATCATAATAACTATGGTCAGTTGCTATGACGACACAGTCCATCGAGGCCAGACGTTTCCCACTGAGTTCCACCGATTCCATTTCGCCTGCGGGCACATGAATCTGAGATACGTAAGGGTCGTTGTAACTGACCTCAGCTCCCTTTTCACGAAGAAGTTGAATTATCTTCAATGCAGGAGACTCTCTGGTATCTTCAACGTCTTTCTTGTAAGTTGCGCCGAGGACAAGTATTTTGGCTCCATTCAAGCTTTTACCTCTGGTGTTTAAGGCTTCTAGAATGCGTGATGTGACATGATAGGGCATGGCCTCATTGATTTCAGCAGCCAACTCAATGAACCTGGTATGGAAATCGAGCTCCCGGGCTTTATTGGCCAGGTAATAGGGGTCCAGTGGGATGCAGTGCCCACCGACGCCGGGGCCGGGATAAAAGGGCATGTAGCCGAAAGGCTTGGTAGATGCGGCATCAATAACTTCCCAGACACTTAAGCCCATCCTCTCACAAAGATGGGCAAGCTCATTGACCAGTGCGATGTTCACACTGCGGAAGACATTCTCAAAAATTTTGGTCATCTCACCCACCTCGGGACATGAGACGGGAAGCACGGTGCCGGTAATTTGGGAATACAATAGCTGAGCCAGTCGAGTAGACTCGGCGTCTATACCGCCAACGATTTTGGGAGTGTTTCTAATATTATAGTTTTTGCTACCAGGGTCGACTCGCTCCGGCGAATAAGCCAGGTAGAAGTCAAATCCGCATCGAAGCCCCGACGACTCTAATTTGGGCAGTACTACTTGTTTGGTAGTGCCGGGATAGGTAGTGCTTTCCAAGATGACAAGTTGTCCAGGCCGGAGATGTTTTGATATCTCTTCGGTTTCGTAAACCACGTAGGAAAGGTCGGGGTCCCTGGTCGCTGTCAGTGGAGTAGGAACACAGATGAAGATAGCATCTACCTCCCTAAGGCGGCTCTGGTTTGTGGTTGCCTCCAGGAATTTTCCAGTCACCACCGAGGCGAGGCTGTCATCGGAAACATCAGCGATGTAGGACTTGCCCCGGTTGACCGAATCCACGTTGCCCTGACGGATATCAAGTCCCAGCACCTTGAAGCCTGCCGTGGCAAAGGCGACAGCCAGCGGAAGTCCTACATATCCAATCCCGACGATGCCTATTGTAGCCGACTTGTCCCTGATTTTTTCTTCCAATCGCAATAAGGTTACCTACCTTTCATAACCCATCACTCTGAGTTTAGCATAATCCAGTAGTTTATAACATATGAATTTTAAATAAAATTAATGGCAACTCTAGTATTCTCTGCGTCCCACCAGTGTGATATTAAGAAGGTCAGGCGAAGTTATTTGGAGATTGCCAAGCTTCAGCTGCAACGATGGTGATAAGGGTTAATCAATTTCAGGCAATGTGCCCTCTGGCTAAGAGATAGTCTCTTAACGCTTCTTGCCAGGGTCTCATATCGTCCATACCCAGCAGACGCAGGTGATAATTATCCAGCACGGAGTAAGTGGGTCTCCGAGCTTTCTGAGGATACTGGTCTGAAGTTATGGGTACTACCGGTGTCTTTATGTCCGCTAACTTAAGTATCTCCCTGGCAAACTCGTACCAGGAGCAGTAGCCTCGGTTGGTTATGTGGAATATGCCATAATAGTCGGTGACCATTAACCGGGCTATTTTAAGGGCTAAATCCCTGGCATAGGTAGGGGAGAAGACCTGGTCACTGACCACACTGAGTTCATCACGCTCTCTGGCCAGCTTGAGCATGGTCTCGATGAAGTTACCGCCTTTGCCCATGGAGCCAGCAACGCCGAAAAGTCCTGATGTCCTGATGATGAAGTGTCTGAGACAAAGATGCCGAACAAGGTCTTCCCCGGCAAGCTTGGACTTACCATAAACGCTCAGGGGAACAGGCGTATCAAACTCGGTGTAAGGGCGTGGCGGTTTGGGGACTGGTTGGATGGTTGATAGTTTGGTGGTTGATGGTTTGATGGTTGATGGTTGGTCGCCGCCGAAGACATAGTCGGTGCTAAGATGAACCAGACGGGCTCCCAATTCTTGAGCAACTACAGCAACATTGCGAGCTCCCAGAGCGTTTACTGAGAAGGCTTTATCTTTTTCATCTTCGCAGTCGTCAACTCGAACATAGGCAGCAGTATTTATGATTATGTCAGGCTTATATTCGCCGAACGCCTGCTTCACCGAACTCATGTCGCTGATTTCGATGTCCTTATCGGTGAGCGGAATAAGTTCAAAATCCCCGCGGACTTTACAAAGGTCGGTGCCAAGCTGCCCGTTGGCGCCGGTGACTAAGATTTTCATCTATTAGAATACATTCTCTCGTAATATTTGGCATACTCGCCGCTTTTTATCTTGCGCCACCATGTTTCGTTATTTATATACCAGTCAACAGTAGCGCTCAAGGCTTTTTCAAAGGAGTAAGCCGGTTTCCAGCCAAGCTCTCGTGTTATCTTGGCTATATCCAGCGCATATCGTCGGTCATGGCCGGGCCGGTCAGCAACATAAGTTATGAGTTCGCGGGACTTACCCATGATATCCAGCAGTCGATGTATCAGCTCCAGGTTCGTTTTCTCCTGATTAGCACCGATGTTATACACTTCGCCGGGCTTGCCTTTTTGAAGAACTTTATCCAGAGCACGGCAATGATCTTCCACATAAATCCAGTCCCGCACATTCAGCCCATCCCCATAGACAGGAATGGGTTTATTCTCCAATACATTAGTTATGGCTAAAGGTATAAGCTTTTCAGGAAACTGGAATGGGCCTAAATTGTTGGAGCAGCGGGTAATCATGACAGGAAGTTGGTGACTCTTCCAGTAAGCATGGCATAAAAGGTCAGCAGCCGACTTACTGGCAGAGTAGGGGCTGTTAGGAGCCATTGGCGACTTCTCGGTAAACTTGCCCTTCTCTGAGGAGCCATAGACTTCGTCAGTAGATACCTGGATGAAGAGGTTAGGTCTTAGGTGTTGGGTGTTAGGTCTTAGGTGCTGGGTGCTAGAGGCAAGCCAGTGAGTGCGGGCAGCTTCCAACAAAATCTGCGTGCCCTTGATATTGGTCTCTATAAACGGTGAGGCATCCAGAATGCTGCGGTCAACATGAGATTCAGCAGCAAAGTTCACAATGACATCGAACCCCTGGCCTAGCAGCTCGTCTACCAACTTTCTATCGGTTATATCTCCTTTGACAAAATGGTAGTCGGGCCGGTCCTGTATATCTTTCAAGTTCTCCAGATTGCCGGCATATGTAAGTTTGTCCAAATTGGTTATCTCCCAGTCGGGATGCTCTTTCAATGCATAATGAATGAAGTTACTGCCAATGAATCCCGCTCCGCCGGTGACAAGTAGCTTCATTTTGCCTCCTCTGCGTAGTAGAATTTGATATCAGCATTCTTTAAAGATGGTAATTTTTTGTCTTTTTCAGATACTATCGGATCATTAACAAGCCAGTCGATATTCAAGTCTTCATCATTCCAAATAATCCCTGCTTCGGATTCAGGGGAGTAGACATTCGTGGTTTTATATATGACTTCGGCAATCTCTGAAAGGACACAGAAACCATGAGCAAAGCCTGCCGGAATACAGAGAATGTCTTTTCGTTCTTCCGATAAGGTTACCCCCATCCATTTGCCCCAGGTAGGCGAGCCCTTTCTTATGTCAACGGCGACATCGAATATCTCACCCCTTACCACCCTCACCAGCTTTCCCTGTGCAAAAGGTGGATTTTGATAGTGCAGTCCCCTGAGGACCCCTTTGCTGGAACGGGAGTGGTTCTCCTGGACGAAATTGCCCTCTATGCCGGCAGAAACAAAATCCGGCGCTTTATATGTTTCCATAAAGAAACCCCTCTCATCCTCAAAAACCTTTGGTTCTATCAAGACTACCCCCGGAATCTCTAATTTCTTAAAACTAAATGGCACGTCGCTCCTTCGTCAACCAATAGGGAATAGGGATCAGGAATCAGGGATCTGGGACCGGGTCTTGTGTTCTAGAGAAGCTCGCAAACCATTAAGCATACGCCCAATCTCAGCTATATTATCCATCAATTGCCTTAAGTTCTCTTCATTAACGTAGTTTAAACGCCGAGCAATGAGAATATGAGTCTCTAGTTCAGCAAGGGAACCGCAAGCAATTGAGAGGTGGTAAAGGAACTCTTTTGTACGGCCCCGTTCTCGGCCTTCAGCTATATTGGCTGGAATTGAAACTGCTGAACGTTGCAATTGACTTGAAAGCCCATAAATTTCGTTGTTGGGAAATTCCCTTGTCAGTCGATAGCAATCTTCTACTAAGTCCATTGCCTTTTGCCATACATCCAAGTCCTGATAACTGCGAATTATCATAGACTTTTCCTCATGCCGATCCCTGACTCCCTGATACCTGAATTCTGATACCTGATTACTTCTCATAGTTCCACTCTGGCATCGTCACCAATAAAGAGCGTGGTTGCCTTGAAACCATCTCCACGCTTGGTTACCACTGCGCAGCGACCGATGACACAGTCACTCAACCGCTCGATATTGCGAATAGAGCAATTTTCCAGGACAACCGAGTGCTCAATTGCAGATGTTTCAATAGTCGTTCCAGCGGCGATGCTGGTGAATGGGCCAATATATGAGTTCCTGATATGACATTCATCACCAATGGATACGGGCCCCCTGATGGTGCTGTTTTCTATTTTTGTTCCCTCTGCGACGTCGACTCGTCCTGCTACCTGACTGGCAGTATCAATATCCCCCTTTAAATTTCGTTTTACGAATTCATCGAGGACAACACGGTTGGCCTCTAAGAGGTCATCTTTCTTGCCGGTATCGAGCCACCAGCCGGTGAGAATGTGGCTGTGCACCTTTTTGCCGGAATCAATGAGCTGCTGAATGGTATCGGTTATTTCGAGTTCTCCCCGCCAGGAGGGTTTTATCCTGTCTATTGCCTGGTGTACGTCTCTAGTAAATAGGTAAACGCCGGGCACCGCTAGATTTGTTTTCGGTTCTTTCGGTTTTTCCACAATCCTGGTTATCTCACCTTTTTCGTTTAGCTCAGCAACCCCGAACAGGCGGGGGTCGGCAACTTCTTTAAGGAGAACAAGGGCATCAACCTTGCTTGTAGTAAATTCTTTAACAAAGCTCGTGACGCCGCCCTGGATAAGATTATCGCCAAGAAACATCAAAAAGGGAGAATCGCCAAGGAAGTCTTCCGCCGTCTTCACCGCATGGGCTAGACCCAGAGGTTCGGACTGCAAAATGTAAGTAATTTGGGCATTCCACCGGGAACCATCTCCCACTGTTTCCTTAATCGCCTGACCAGTTTCCGGTGAAATAATAACGCCAATATCCTTTATTTCAGCCTCCATGACCTGCTCTAAAACATAGTAAAGTATTGGCTTATTAGCCACTGGAATAAGCTGCTTAGACAGAGTGTTGGTCAGTGGCTTGAGTCTAGTTCCCTTGCCGCCAGCCAATATTAATGCTTTCATTTCAAATGTCTTTTTCTATGGAGTAGCAAAGATTATATCACCTTGCTTGATTTCACTACTCATGACTTTTAACCCATTACCCTCTTATACTGTCGGTACTTTATCAGAAGAGCGTTCGGCAAGGCAATGTCTGAGATTGAGTTCATTGAGTTGCTTGAGTTTGTTGAGTTTTTTGGGTTTGTTGGGTTCGTTGGATTAGTTGAGATAGATAGAGATTTGTTGAGACTCCTTGAGATTGATTGGAGTTTATTGGGTTTATTGAGTTTGCCACGCACTTTTCAGGTGCCTCGCAATGATTTTCTTCTCAGGAATAGTAGCACTAACATTTCCGTTGTCTGACATTGAAATATAACCTGGCTATTGGTGCTTTTGTGGTAAAATGGAAAAGGATAGGGTAGATAAAGCGGAAGACGTGGTGCGAGTCGAGGATGATTATGGGAGAGCTTCTGGAAGTCCATGATTATAGAGCATCCGGATAAACGCATCGAATTTTTCGAAGCCTTGAAGAAAAAGGGGAAGGTAGTAGCTGTATCCGGATATTTCGACCCACCAACACCAACTCATCTTGTTTATTTTCGAGCGGCAAGAAAGCTGGGAGACTTACTCGTGGTACTGCTAAATAATGATGCTCAGCTTCTAATGAAAAGAAAGGGAACGCAACTTGAAGGGCGGATAAGATACCCACTTATGGACAGGGCAATAATACTGAACGAATTACGCACAGTAGACGTTGTCGTTATATCGATAGACACCAGCAGGGGAATATCGGAAACGCTGAGAATAATCAAACCGCACATCTTTGCCAAGGGCGGAGACAGGAATTTAACTAACTTACCGGAAGAGGAAATTGAAGTATGTAAAGAAATTGGTTGTGAAATAGTGTGTGGCGTGGGCGGCGGCAGGAGTGAGAAATCGTATTCAAGTTCCTGGTACGACTGGGAAAGCTAGTCATTTGAGTTAGTTGAGTTTGTTGGGTAGATTAAATTTATTGAGATAAATAGAGATTTGTTGAGATTCGTTGAGATGGATAGAGATTTGTTGAGATACATTAGATAGAGACATATAGAGATAGGTAGAGATAGATGGAGATACATTGAGTTCTTTGAGTTTATTGAGTTTATTGAGTTTGTGGAGTTTATTGTGTTGATTGAGTTCGCTAAATTTATTGAGATAAATAGAGACTCATTAAGTTCGTTGAGTTGCTTGAGTTTGTCGAGTTTGTGGAGTTGATTGAGTTTATTGAGTTTGTTGGGTTTGTGGAGTTCGTTAAATTTATTGAGACAAATGGAGATTGATTGAGACACATAGAGATACATTGAGTTCGTGGAGTTGCTTGAATTTATCGCGAATGATAAGAGAGAATACACAAAATATTGGCTATTCTTTTGGGGGAATAACCAAGGCCTCGCCGGTGAGGGCCGTTTGACCTTTCTGGTTGATGCAAACAGTCTCGAGGCGAAGCCTGTTCTTCTCCTGTACGTATTCCAGTACCTTAAGGCGGTAAGTAACTTCATCACCGATGAATACCGGCTTGAGAAACTTGAGAGCCTGGGTGAGATAGATTGTGCCGGGGCCCGGGAAACGGGTGCCTATAATTCCCGAAATGAGTCCTGCGTGGAGCATACCGTGCACTACCCGTGCCTTGAAAATCGTTCCCCTGGCATAGTCCCCTTCCATATGGATGGGATTATAATCACCTGTGGCTCTAGCGAAATGCTCAACCATCTGTTCGGTAATAGTGATTTTAGTTTTGTAGGTCTTGCCGACTTCTAACTGCTCTTGATACATGTTTTCCCTCTGAGATATGTAGGTGATACCTTGTACAGAAGCACTTACATTATGTCAAATAAGTGAAGACAACATATGAGGCTGTACCCGTAATGATTGATGTGTTTTTACTCAGGGCTCCTGTGAGCCGAGATATTTAAAGATTTTTATGTCTCCAGCGTTTGTGATGTTCCCGGTTGGATATACAAGCTCATAGCTGTTTAGCTCTTCAAGGGGGACAGGGCTAACGGAGGGGTTGGTTCCCACTATTTGATAATTTCCAGATGTCTGGTTTCCGACGAAGGCCTGAGCTTCTTCATACGTGGGAAAGGTCCAGCCGTTTGTGATTTCCTTGTAGCTCACTCCTTCACCGGCGCTTCTCTCTTGGTACGATATGACTAACGATTCCGTGGGAACTACGGCTTGGCCATTGAACTGATAGAGTCTGGCCACGGTAGAGTTGTAGTAACCGGGGTGGTAGAGCATTCCCCATTGTCCACCATCCTGTGTTTGCTGGTAATAATAATCGTAGAAATCGCTCAGATTACCACCAGCCCAATCCACCATAGCATAGAACTTCCCTGTTGCCATGGCATTGTCAATCACCACGTATTTGACACCGAACTCGTCTGCGATTTCGTTGGCTGATGTTTCATTCTGAGCGGTGAAGAACTGGCCGGCTACGGCAGCACGAGCCTGGGTGGGATTGGCAATGGGTATGCGATGGGCAAGTTGCATTATAAAGTAGCCATAGTCCCACCATGACATCACACCGTAGGCAGTATCGGGATATTCGAACTCGTCCCGTGGCGGGTATATCTCATAATAAAAATCAGGGTCACCGAAGGGTTCGGGGCTGTTATCCTTTAGCCACAGCATGGAGTTATACCACCCCGTAGTCATAATATACTGCTGTCCGGCAAGTACTTCTACCCTGCCGATATTGGGGAAAAAGACCAGGAAAAAGATGGCGATTCCGACAACGATGACCCGTATCCAGGCTCCTTTGGGCTGCATAAATGTTTTCGGTTTGGCCTTCTCCCTGGCTCTCTTTTCCCTTTTCTTGAATTTCTTCACTGTGGTCACTACTTCTTTAGACCTGGCCAGCAATTTATTTAAGCCGGCGAGGTCCAGCATTTTCCAGGAGAAATATCCTGTTAGCAGAGCGACATTTACAGCATAGTAGTAACCGAAGCGGCGCTGCCCCAGAACTGCCAGCAATACTACTATGCTCCACACAAGGAACAGGGTTTTATCGGCACTCCGTTCCTTAACCAGGACAAATGCAAGCATGACAAAGGAAATAAATGCGATGAAGAAGGAAGTGGTGAAGTTGGCCCAGGCTGTCTGGAAACTGAACTCACGGCCGGGGAAAAGAAGAGGTTCCACCTCCATGACGGTCAGCGCAGCGCCGCCAGGGGTGAAGATGCCAAATTGACTGAGCATGGACTGAAACAGGGAGGGATTGACGGCATGCAAGACAGCAAGACCGATTCCGAGCAGTGCCAGTAAGGCAAGAGGATAGTAAAAAGGCTTCAAAGCTTTGCCTGCCATAAACCGTGAGATAAAAGTCAAAGCTATGGGTACCAGTATGGCAACCGACATAGATGCTCTGTAGATCATATCTTGGGTGCCTCCGCCCAATACGGGGAGAAGCATGAGGAAGGCAACAAGAAAGAGAGGAGTGCCAATAATACAGAGATAGTCGCTCGATTTATGCCTTAAATGGTCGACGATGAATTGAACCACCAGGTAGGCGAATATTATGAAGATAAACAACAGCCCACCTCTCCAGGTCAGGAGATAAATACCAAGGAAAATGCCAGCGAGCAGGGTATAGATGAGAGGTTTGGTGATAGTCGACCAGTCTCTGCTTAGAAGGTGGCTGAAGGAAATTTCTCTTTCTCGAGCCCGTTTAATGGCCATTATGAGAAATAGTATGGACACGGTGCTGAACAAGACCTCAGCTACGTGGTGGTCGGTGAAGCCAAGCAGCGAACGATGTAGAAACTCTCCGGGCAAGATGACAACCATGGCGGCGGCAATGATGCCCGCCCAGCGGTTAAACAGTTCCTTGCCGATGAAGTACACAGGGATGAGCGTGAGAGTACCCAGTATAGCAGGCATGTAAGCAGCCACCTTTTCCATGAAATACAGAGTCGGTGTCCCCAGGCTAACCAGCCGAACGATGCCGGCAATAAACCAGTCGAAGAATGGTTGGGCAAGTCCCACGGCACCGCCGGGGTATAGCATGTAGGGGTCGAAGACATTGAAGTGGGGGAAGTTATGAACCAGAGTTTCTATTTGACGCATGTGATAGTAGGCATCGGTCTCCCGGAACCAGACCCAGTCATTGATAAAAATCTGGTCGTAAGGCAGGGCTATGCGGATGTACAGTGAGATGCCAAAGAGGGCTGCCAGAATTATGCCCACTATAACTATGGGCGGGACTCTTCGTTTTTGCTGTGGACTTTGCTCGCTCACTTGAAATTACCGCAAGGAAAATATACTGCCAAAATGAATTTAGTCTCCATTATAAACTTAGTGTGCCTGATATTACAATACATTACGAGCCAATAATACCTTGAGACGAAGGTTGTTTAATAGCAACAGTTCTTTATCGTGACCTGCTCTCGGTTTGTCATTGTGAGTAGAGCGCGGCTCTCTACGAGATTGCTTCGGCACTGTCGTGCCTCGCAATGACAGCGGGGAGTGTCATTATGAGCCCCCTGTTTTGTCATTGCGAGTCTCGATGTAATCGGGACGCGGCAATCTCATATACCACCTAGATTGCTTCGGCACCGTCGTGCCTCGCAATGACGAGATGCGATAACATTGTTAAACATTGTCATGAGACAGCAGGTTGAACCAGAAGCCAGATTTACCCTATAATGGTGCGATGCGAACTTATCGCGCAGTCGACTTAAGAGTCCTGTGGTTCATAATAGCTCTCAATGTTGGAATCTTTATTATCACTCTGGTAAGGCCAGAAGAAACAATCTATTTTCTGGGTTTGACACCCGCACTGCTCCCTCAACAGCCCTGGACCATCATAAGCAGCATGTTTGTCCACGGCAGTATCTGGCACATACTATTCAATATGATAAGCATGTATTTTCTGGGAAGCTTCTTCATCAGGGCAGCGGGAGAGAGAAATTTCCTGGCGGTATTTTTTCTGGGAGGACTGGCAGGGAATATTTTATTTGCCCTTCTGGCTAATCCGTTTTCAACAGGAATAGGAGCATCGGGAGCTGTTTTCGCACTTGGCGGAGCCCTGGCAGTAATGGTGCCCAGAGTGCCGGTCTTTATATTTTTCATACCTATCCCCGTACCGCTCTGGATAGCAATCATTATCTTCTTCTTACTTTCTTTCCTCCCCAGTATAGCCTGGCAAGCTCACCTTGGAGGTCTTTTGCTGGGGATCGTAGCAGGGCTCATTTTCCGGAGGAAGAGGCGTGTCTACTATTTTTGACCTTTTAACCCATCACAATGAAATTCAAAACCTCTGGCATAATTTTGTATAAAATCCTCTCCCTTGAAGGGAGAGGGTATGGGTGAGGGTGAATTCCCCCTCCTCTCGAACTCTCTCCCACGAGGGGAGAGAGAACTATAAATATTTATGCAATCAACTATAGGGCAAATTCATGGGGGTTAAGTAAATATGGAAGTAAGAAAAATACAGCTCAAAGCCGACGGGCTCGAGCTCTTCGGTGAGCTTTATATTCCATCAGGAGATAAGGTTCACCCTGCCCTGTGCATCTGCCATGGGATCCCCGCTGCTCCCCCAGACCCCACCGATAAGGGCTATGCACTACTAGCGCAGCGCTTCTGCCATGCTGGCTTCACCACGTTAATCTTTAACTTCCGGGGGGCGGGAAGGAGTGAAGGTAACCTGGACATACTGGGCTGGACACGAGATTTGCAGGCCGCTCTCGATTTCCTGTATAACCTGAAAGAGGTAGACAATACACGTTTTTGCTTACTGGGATTTAGCGGAGGGGCAGCGGTTTCCGTTTATACAGCCGCTCATGACCCCAGGGTATCTTCGGTGGTCATATGTTCCTGTCCTGCGGAATTTCGTTCTCTGTCTCAGAGGGAGGCACCCCTGGACACCATCCAGCGGTTTCGCGAAATCGGGTCAATAAGGGATAAAGATTTTCCACCCTCAATAGAAGAATGGCAGAGAGGATTTGAGACCATTACACCAATCAAGTGGATCGACAAAATTTCTCCACGCCCCCTGCTTATGGTCCATGGTGATGCCGACGAAGTAATACCCCTGGAGCACGCACACAGGCTCTACCAGAAAGCCGGAAAGCCCAAAGAGTTGAAAATAATACCCGATGCCATACACAGGTTGCGGTTGGAGGAGGCAGCAATGGATTTTGTTCTGGACTGGTTGAAAGCAATGTGCTGAAACGGGAGGCACTTTCCGTATTTGAAGCAGCCTTTCGAATAATACTTTCAGCAGTAGTATAATGAGAAGGACAAGTTGCGATAAATAGTTTGACGTTATGAAAGCATTGAAACCTTTATCTAACCTCATCTCGTTGAAAGGGAAGCGAGCCCTGATTACGGGCTCTGCCGTGGGTATCGGCAGGGCAATGGCTCACAGGTTTGCAGAAGCGGGTGCGAACTTAGAACTTGTAGATATGAATAAAAGGGGGCTGGGACTGGTGAGAAACGAGCTTTCGCGGTTCGGGTCGGAGATAGACATTTATAAAATAGATCTTTCTAAAGAAGAGGAAATAGGTGCTCTATGGGAAGAACTGGGTGGGAAAGAGCCTGACATACTGGTCAATAACGCTGGCATATATCCTTTCAAGAATTTCCTGGAAGTAGATGATGCCTTCTTCAGCAAGGTACTGGCTATAAATTTGAAGTCAGCCCTTTTGATGTGCCAGCACATGATAAGGAGAAGATTAAAAAAGGGAGGGGTAATTATAAATATCAGTTCTATCGAAGCCATTCTGCCTTTCGCAGAAAATTTGGTTTCCTATGACATTAGCAAAATGGGAGTCATTGCCCTGACAAGGGCCCTGGCCAAACAGTACGGCAGAAATGGTTTCAGGATAAATGTAATTATACCCGGGGGTATAAGGACTCCGGGAACAACGGCTGTTGCCAGGGATATTTCTCGCTTTAACGTAGGCCTCGTTAAAACGGGAGTTGAATTTGCCACCAGGTTGCCCCTAAGAAGAGGAGGACAGCCAGACGAAGTAGCCCGTATCGCTGTAGTCCTTGCCAGTGACTTGTCCAGCTATGTCCATGGAGCGCTTATACCGGTTGACGGAGGGTTTTTATCTGCCTAGGGAACAGGTGTTGGCTCTAAGAATTTATTACCCAGTACTATTTGAGTAAAGGAGGTCGCCCGTTACTATTCCTTTTTCAAGAAAGTATACGTTCTTTGGCCTTTTCTCAGCAGTCTGAACAATCGGTCATTTATTGCCTCAGCCACTATTTCCTTTTCCTTCATATGATGGTCACCGAAGGATAGGATTCCATCTGGTTTCAATACTTGATGCAACTCCTTTAGTACCACATCTGGGTCGCTCAAGTGGTGAAAGGCATCGTACAATAGAACGGCATCTAAGCTATTATCCGGCAACCCGGTTTGGCAATCGGAAAGAATGATTTCCACGTTTGTTAGTTGCTTTTTTAAGGCGATATCCTTAACCTTCTGAATTGCCAGTGGATGGATATCAAGAGCGTAAATTTTTCCTGATTCGCCTACCAATTTTACGAGGGGGATGATGTAACTCCCCGGTCCACAGCCAAAATCGAGCACATGAAATCCCGGTTTTATTCCTACATCTTTCAAGATATTCAGGCGTGGTAGGAAGAAATAGCGAAATTTGTAGCCCACCGACATGAATTGAAAATCAAAATTGGACATTGGTTTATCCATGATGGTCTCCTTTCTTTTCAACGGGCGCTTTAAAATAACAGCCGCGGATATACCAAATGTGTGTCGAAACCGGACATTTGGACAGAGCGAAGCATAGCCATATGATCGCTGTCATACGACCCAAAGGGCAAAGTCGATAAGCAACTGCAGAGTTCCGAATCCCTCTTATTTTTGAAATCAATATAACCAACTTCTATATTCTGGTGTTGCGTCCTTCATATCCTCATACAGCCAGACCATGCGATCAGCAAACCACAACTTGCCGATAATTATTACAATACCACCTAGGACTGTTGGCCATATTTCCAATACGACTAATCCCCAGATAAAAGGAATGGCACCGATTGCGCTTGTCGCCGACAAAATATTAGGCATGAAAAGGTGATGCTTCGGCACTGAAACCTTTTTCCGGTTCATCCAGACCCATTCGCCAAGGACTGCTTTTGATGCCCAATTATTGGTGCCTTTTGGTTCGGGAAAGATTCGCGGGTTAAACCATGCCCACGAAAGTACAATAATAATTGGAACAAGAGCCCACCAGCCAAGCCAAACCCTGCTCCAGAATGCTAAACCGATAAGCGGAATCATAGAAAAGCGAGTATAACCACTCCAGGGATTAGAATGACGCCGACGCGCTTTTTCGTCCATGCGGTATAAATTGGCAATTTTACTTTCAAGAGTCATGTTTTACCTACCCATATTAACTATTATGTTAATCTCATAATTTCTCCACGTTTTGGGATGCATGATTTCAACCTACGGGCGTGGATATATATTGAAAGTCAGATTTTTGCTTTCGTAGCCTGCTTTATCAGCCAATATTCGATGCTATCAGCCAGGGCCAGCCAGCTAGCTTCGATGATGTTAGTGGAACTGCCTACCGTCCGCCAATTTTCCTTGCCGTCGCTGGATTCAATGAGAACCCGGACCTGTGATGCAGTGCCTGCGGTTTCTTCAAGTATGCGCACCTTATAATCAATTAGTTTTACATCAACCAAGTCAGGATAGAACTCTAGTAAAGCTTTGCGCAGAGCCTGGTCGAGGGCATTGACCGGGCCATCGCCCTCAGCAGCCGTATGCACTATCCTATTATCTACTTTGACTTTGATAGTAGCTTCTGACAATGGCTCTTCTTGATTTCCTCTGGTGGGTTGGCGGCGCTGTTTCTCCATCACAATTATGAAGTCAACCAGCTCAAAAGGTGGCTGGTAGTCAGACTGAGCCCGGCGGAGCAAAAGGTCGAATGACGCCTCGGCAACATCATATTGAAAACCCTGCTTCTCTAATAACTTAATTTGCTCCAGTACTTCCTCAATTTCCTTGCCTTTAGGAACAGGTAGTCCACGTTCTTTAGCCTTAAAGATAATACTTCCCTTCCCGGCCATCTCGGAAACAACAACATGTGGGCGGTTGCCCACTAGATTTGGATTTATGTGCTGGTAGCTATCTTCCCATTTTATTAAGCCTGATACGTGGATCCCACCTTTATGAGTGAAGGCATCATCGCCTACATAAGGAAGCCGGTTATAATGAGGCATGTTAGCCAGCTCCGATATATAGCGAGAGACGTCACTGAGATTGCTTAGCTGATTGTCAGTAACGCAATCAATGCCCATCTTAAGTTTCAAAGTTGGTATGATGGAACAGAGATTGGCATTGCCACAACGCTCACCGTAGCCATTAATGGTTCCTTGGACCTGAATAACTCCTGCTTCCACGGCAGCCAGGGAGTTAGCTACAGCAAGCTCGGCATCATTATGGGCGTGAATGCCCAGAACGACAATGCTTGTCTTTTGGGCAGCTTTAATAGCCTCCGTTATCTGTTGTGGTAGGGTGCCGCCATTGGTATCGCAAAGAACCACGCATTCCGCACCAGCCTTAGCCGCTGCTGCCACCGCCTGCAAGGCATATTCAGGATTTCCTTTATATCCGTCGAAGAAATGCTCGGCATCGAAGAAAACCCTGAGCCCTTTTGCCCTGAGGTAACTTATGGAATCTGTAATCATACTTATGTTTTCTTCCGGCGTTGTTTCCAGAACCCGGGTTACCTGTTTATCCCAGGCTTTTCCTACGATAGTGACTACCTTCGTTTTAGCTTGAAGCAACGCCTGTAGATTAAGGTCTTCTTCCACCCGACAACCTGCGCGTCTGGTGCTGCCAAAGGCAACCAGGGTTGAATGCGCCAAGCGCAAATTATGTGCTTGGGCAAAGAACTCGGTATCCTTAGGGTTAGAACCGGGCCAGCCGCCCTCTATGAAGTCAATGCCCAGCTCATCCAGCTTCTGGCAAATCTTGAGTTTGTCCTCGACAGACAAGGAAATCCCCTCCTGTTGGGCACCGTCCCTCAGAGTGGTATCATAAAGCTGCACTGTTATCATGGAAAATTCCCTTAACCTTTCACTTTTTGAGCAATAAAATCTCCCATCTCTTTTGTTCCCACTCGAATCTTGCCTTCAGACATTATATCGTAAGTTCTATAATCTTTCTCTAAAGCAGCGAGGACAGCATTTTCCACAGTCTGGGCCTCAGTTTCCAGGGCTAAGGAATAGCGAAGCATCATAGCTACGCTCAAGATAGTGGCAATAGGGTTGGCCAGGTTTTGCCCCGCTCGACTGGGAGCGCTGCCGTGAATTGGCTCATACATACCGAAGGTTTTTCCCCTAGGAATTCCTGCCAGGCTGGCCGAAGGAAGCATGCCCATAGAGCCAGCCAGCATCGAAGCCTCATCGGTGAGAATATCACCAAACATGTTTCCAGTGACCAAGACATCCAACTCAGCAGGACGCTGAATAAACCTCATAGCACAGGCATCAACCAGCATATGTTGAAGCTCAACATCGGGGTAATCGGCGGAAATTTCTATAGCAATCTGCCGCCATAATCGGGATGACTGGAGAACATTGGCTTTATCCACCGAAGTTAACTTTTTACGGCGGCTGCGAGCTACCTCAAAACCGACTCTCAATATACGCTCAATTTCCATCTCGGAATAAGCCATGGTATCAACAGCCTGTCTTCCCTCCGGAGTTCGCCACTGTTTCTTGGGCTGCCCAAAGTAAAGTCCGCCGGTGAGTTCTCTAACCACCACCAAGTCAACGCCCTTAACCACCTCCGGCTTGAGATTAGTAGAATCAACCAGCATAGGGAAAACTTTCACGGGGCGCAAATTAGCAAATAGTTCGAGCCCTTTGCGCAAAGCCAGAAGCCCGTCTTCAGGATGGATTTTGGCTTGAGGGTCATCCCACTTAGAACCGCCAACTGCGCCCAGCAGCACTGCATCACATTGTTTACACATCTTCAAAGTCTCATCGCTGAGTGCTGTGCCAAGAGAATCTATGGCAACGCCACCTATGAGCCCATCATGAAGGCGAAAGCTATGATCGAATTTCTCACCTACGGTCTGCAAGACCTTTAGTGCCTGGATTATTACTTCGGGGCCAACACCGTCGCCGGCCAAAACCGCTACATCAAATTCCATACCATTTACCTCTCCAATTTAGCCTTAGTTTATTATCAATTCTCTCGCTTGGTTAAATGTCAGCTTGTATCCGTTAATATCCTCGACCGTAAAGTTCCTAATGCCATATGGCTCGTCTTTTATGTCAACCACAATCTTAACACCCTTGTTCTTTAACTCATTATAGTATTCATCTATATCCCCATCGATTTGCATATATATGTTCACACCGACGCCTAGCCTTTCCTCTTTGCCAATACCCACATTTTCGACCGGTATGAACATGAGAACCATCCCATCTTTAGAGAGATCGGTGTACTCCGGGTTGTCAGCATCGGGGAAAGCCATCCCCATCTTAAATCCCAGAGAAATTTTGTAGAATTCGATCGTCTGCTTCATATTCCTTACGGCTAACGTAGGAGAAATATAACCCATTTTAAATCACCTCCTTACACAGGCCCACTTTTTTCACCTAACAAAATAATGTTATCGGCTACCTTATCATATAAATCGCCCAGCGTGAATATTATTATCTGATAATCCGAGGCCAGCGTTTTGAGAAAGGTTAGCGTGTTAGCCAGGCGGATAGAGTCAAAATTAACAAAAGGGTCATCCAATATCAAAGGTGGCTTTTTATCGCCAAATATCAACGCCGCCAGGGCGAGTCGAAATGCTAGATAGAATTCATCAATTACTCCCCCACTTAATTCTTCAGGCTTGACCCAATCCCCTTTCTCATCCGAATATAACCAGAACTCCAAGGCTTCCTTATCGTTCTTCTTGACCTCTACTCGCTTATATTTACCGTTGGTGAAGATTTCAAAATAATCTTGGATTTTCTCCCTTAAAATTTCAGTAATTGACGAAAGGGCCTCGTCCTTTGCCTTAGATACAAAGTCCCTGGCTAATCCATAGACTTTCACCTTTTTCTCTTCTTGTTTCAAAGCTTCTTCAAAACTCTCCAACTCCTCTTCCAGCTTAATTTGGTCCTCTATATTAAATCTTGCCTGTTCAATAATTACTTCGCAGCGCCTTTTTTGCGTCTCGAGTTCAGCTTGCTTCGCATCCAAATTCCGGAATTTCCTTTCCAACTCGATGTATTCTTCGGGGTTCAGACGTGTTTCTCTCAAATCATCAGTAAGTTTTCCCCCCTCAACTGCTAACTTCCTAGCTACTTCAGTCCTCTGCCTCTCAAAATCCTGAATCGTCTTACCACTTAGCATCCCATCCAGACGGTTTTCTGCCTTCTCTTTCATCTCACGCCAGTTGTAAGCATCTCTTTCCTTATTATTAAACTCGGCAACGGAGTTACATTTAGCATTAACCAGTAATTCTTGCTCTTCTTCGCCAAGTTTACCGAGAGCTTCCTTCATGTCTTCAATGCGTCCTTCAACAATCGAAATGGTGGTCTTATCTCGAATGAGGGCACGACTCGCTTTTATGGTTATGACAAGAAGAGCCGCACCCAGGATTATTAAACCCAGCAGGTAGACTGGACCAACTAAAGTTCCAATTATTCCACCCGTTAATATCATTATCGCAGTAGCTATGCCCCACCCCGAACCAAAAAATCTAACAGATTTTTTTATATACAAATTTTCTTTCGCTCCAGCCAACTCCCTCTCTCGCATAGCCAGGTCATTCTCGATATCCCCACGCCTATTCTGGATTGCATCCAGCTCTTTTCTGAATTCCGAGGCTCGTTGCTTATCCTTAAAGCCTTCGATAGTCTGAAGCGCTTCATCTGCTTTCTTAAAGTCTTCTTCCTCTTTCTTTATCCTGGCAAGTAGTTCTTCCACGCTATTATAATCTTTAGTCAGCCTCTCTATAGACGCCTCGATTTCTTTACGCTGTTTATTTTTATCCAACAAAGCCTTGGCATTTTCATATTGCTCTTTGACTTTAGCCAGTTGCTTGTTCACTTCCACTAGCTCGATTTTTTGAGCCTCAACTCTTGAAACCTCGATTCTAACCTCATCGCATTTCCGCAAATACTCACTTTGCTGGTCTCTCAGCGATACCAAACTGCCTTTGATTCTCGCTGGCCTATCCAATCCCTTCCTAATTTCAGAGATTTTATCATCCAACTTCTGTATCACTTGTGAGGCAAGGGTGCCTTCCTCACCCCCAGTTATAACCTCCTCTAAGCTCTCACTAATTTCCTTCTCACCTGATGATATCTCGCTCACCTGGGATTGACGGATACAAGAAGTACATGTAAAGAGACCGTCAGAATTAGTTCCCAGTAGCTCAGTCATTTTCTTTGAAATTTCCTTGAAAGTATCAAGCTCTTCTCGGGTATTCTCGTCAATAAGCCTGACAGTTCCTTTGTTAAAATCTTTCTCAAGCAAATATTTATTATCGTTATTCTCAAATTCAAGGTTAGTTTGATACTGCCTGGTTGAACCCCAGGAAACATAACCTTTAAGCCCCTTCGCGGTGCTTTTGGGATTATGGAAAAGAGCAGCAATAATACCTTCCAGCAAAGTGGATTTCCCCATTTCATTTAGCGGGCCTTTGACCACATTTATCCCGGGGCTGAACTGCGCTTGAAAATCAACAAGTCTCTTGAAGTTTTTGAGCTCAATCCTTTTTAACAACATTACAAGACTTCCTTCCCATCCAGAAGAGCCATGCCATACTGAAGGGCGTTTTCAGCAATGTCTCTCTCTTCTCCTGCCGAGCTCTCGATTTGTGTCTTCATTAGCTTAATAAATCTATTCCTGATCAACCGTTCCTCATCCTCTGTGACCTCTCCAGATTTCGAATGAGATTTATCCACAACACTAAGATGGAAAAATTTCCCCCCTAATTCAGTTTCCAATTCCTCAGGATTTACTATGATTTCAGCATCGTGAAGCCCCTTAAGAGTGGCTTTTCTTACCAAATCTTGATTTGCCCCTTCAGAGATTCTCACTTTTAGCTTCACCAGGTCTTGTATCTCACTCATGTCTATCTCTATTTCATCATAGTCACGGAGACCGACTATTTTGGGTTCAACTTTCACATCACCGGCGTCCGAAAAGTTAATTAAAAGCACAGCACCTCTTTCTCTCTGGTCAGGTATCCACTCCGGTGGTCCGGAGTACCAGGCTGGAGGCTTCTCCAAACAGGCATAGATCCGGTGCCAGTGCCCCAGTGCCAGATAATTCATGCCACTAGCTTCAACTTCCTCAAGCTTGAAGACATGATCGTCCTCCGCTATCTTTTCCGGGATGTAGAGCGAACCGTGCGCCATAGCGATATGAAATTTACTTGAGGTCAAAGGCTTGAGCCCTTTCAGTGGGCTTGTGTAGGACCTGTTACTCAGATTTGGTTTCCCATACACTGCTAAATTGAATTCAGGATACTCCTTGTAGGACATATTTTCATCAGTAAAAATTTTTAGGTTAGAGCATTTCCCTTCAAAGTCAATCTTTCTGTAAATCGATGAGGAATCAAGAGAATCATGCGTGCCGGGGATAAGGCAGACTGGAATATTATTTGCCCCAAGCAAATTAAATTGCTCTATTACCAAATCTGTATTTCTTTGTGGTTGCTGGTTAGCATCGAACAGGTCTCCGGCAATTAAAACAATGTTTACCCTTTCATCTATTGCAGTGGCTATGATGTTCTTGAATGTAGTTCTTAACTGCTCTCGTTGAGAGGCCCCCTTGTTACCTAGACCTGAGAACTTAGCCCCGAGGTGAATATCAGCAGTGTGTAAAATTTTGAGCATGACAAATGCCCCTTCGCCAGGAGCGTAGTTAAAATTCTTAAACCGGCGTTCTCATTGAGATCGCCTCGCTCTGCTCGCAATGAATTTCTTAGCCACGAATCTTGGGGAGCAGTAAAATACCTGTAATAATCGCAGTTGCTATAATAGAAATTAAATACATTCCTGCCCCAGCAGCTACGCCTATAGCAGCGGTTACCCATATGGTAGCTGCGGTGGTTAGTCCCGCCACTTCCTCTTCCTGCCGACCGCGGAAGATAACTCCAGCACCAATGAAACCAACCCCGACAACCACTCCAGCAGCAACTCGAGAGATGTCAACTGTTGTACCACTAAACCCGTATGTGGATACCAGGGTGAAGATAGCTGCTCCAGAGCTAACCAGTATATGCGTACGCAATCCCGCTATCTTGCCTGCCCGCTCCCGCTGATAACCAATGCCTGCCCCCAAGCCAACGGCTAATAAAAATCTCAATGTCATTTCTAGCAAGGGACTCAAATTAATCACCTCCACATTCAGAATAGCTCAGAGAGCTTAATTTTTACCTTCCGTGCTGCTACCCTCACTTTTTGCCGCCAACAAACGATTCAGGGCATTCATGTATGCCTTGGCACTGGCAACAATGACATCAGTGGCTGCACCACGCCCGGTATAAGTTACACCCTCACTTTCTATTCGTATCAAGACCTCTCCAATGGCATCAATCCCCTCGGTAACCGACTTAACAGTGAACTCCGTTAGTTTATTAGGTATCCTCACTATGCGGTTGATAGCTTTATATACCGCATCCACAGGACCTGTGCCCAAAGCAGCATCAGCCAGACTCTGTCCCCCTGGACCAATAAGCTTAACTGTTGCTGTCGGGATACTATGGTCGCCGCAGGAAACTTCAACATGGTCAAGATGGTACACCTCGGTAACAGTGCGCAATTCCTCGGCTATCAGAGATTCAATATCTCGGTCTGTGATTTCCTTCTTCTTATCAGCTAGCTTCTTGAAGCCCTGAAAAGTTCGGTCTAAGGCTTCTTCGCTTAAAGTGTAGCCAAGTTCGAATAGTCTCTCCTTGAAGGCGTGTCTACCACTCACCTTACTCAGCACCAGGGCACTCGAAGGGATGCCCACCGATTTGGGATCCATAATTTCGTAAGTGATAGACTTTTTGAGCACGCCATCTTGATGGATACCCGACTGATGGCGGAAAGCATTTGCTCCAATAATAGCTTTGTTAGGCTGGACGGTAAAACCAGTCATCTCGCTAACCAGACGACTTGTCCGGTAAATTTGAGTCGTATCAATATTGGTGGTGAGGTTGAAGAAATCCTGGCGAGTCTTTAGAGCCATGACAATTTCTTCTAGAGAAGCATTGCCTGCTCTCTCACCGATGCCGTTAATGGTACATTCAACTTGCCGTGCACCTACCCTTATTGCTTCGAGACTATTAGCCACAGCCAACCCCAGGTCGTCATGGCAATGCACGCTGATCACAGCTTTATCGATGTTAGGTACGTTGTCCAGTATGCCCCGGATTAAACTGCCAAATTCCTGGGGCGTAGCATAGCCAACAGTATCGGGGATGTTAACTGTGTTTGCCCCGGCGTTGATCACTGCCTCCAGAATCTGGTAGATGTAAGCAGGGTCAGCACGGCTGGCATCCATCGGTGAGAACTCAACGTCGCCTAAATAACTCTTAGCCCGAGCCACCATTTCCTGAGACATCTTTAGAACCTCATCCCGGCTCCTCCTGAGCTGATGAGCAAGGTGAATGTCCGAGGCTGAAAGAAAAACATGAATCCTGGGATGATTGGCTTCTTTAACCGCCTCCCAGGCTCTGTCTATAGCTTCAATACTGGCAAGAGTCAGAGCACAAATTGTGGGACGCTTGAGCTCCCGGGCAATAAGGCTGATAGCCTCAAACTCTCCGACTGAACTGGCAGGAAAACCCGCTTCAATAACGTCAATGCCCAGTTTATCCAACTGCCTGGCTATTTCCAGCTTCTCCTGGATGTTCAAGCTCGCTCCTGCAGCTTGCTCACCATCTCGTAAAGTAGTGTCGAAAATGATGACTTTTTCCATGTTTCTCTCCCTCAATAGAATGGGCAATCTCTGTTGCTTCTTTGGTAGATTTTATCCTGTTTTCTGATTCTGCTTCTCCTTTCTTAAATCCACATGACGCATAACGACTCACATAGTCTTCGCAGCCCTAGCCAAGTTGTCCCTTTTTAACTATGATACAGCAAATAACATCGGAATAAAAAAGGCCTTCCTGTGCCCACACAGCAGACAGGTATTTGTAAAGAGACAACGATGAATAGGATAAATGCCAAAGACAAATTTGTCAATGAAGACTAGGGGAAGATATAATTCAAAACCAAGGAATTGCCCACACTTATGGGGCAAAATTGGTCGGGCATTGCCAGTCCACGGCAAAACCTCTATTATCCACCAAGATGGCATAACTATTTATCAGAGCTTGCCCAATCCCTTTCCAGCAATACACTACCATTCCTTGATTATCGAAACTAAAGGTCTTCCATACTGCCTCGAAATCACTGCCAAAACCCGCGAAGGGATAATAATGGGTGTGAGACAACAAGATTACGTAGTGTAGGGGGTTCAGTTTCACTGCGAATCCATCGTCACCGAACTAGGACACAACCTTTTAGCTATCCTCCTTGGCTTTACCCAGGCAGTTTGGAGCTAAGAGTAATTTTGTGGTTAATTACAAAATCCAAAATAATTTTCTTTCCCTACTGGAGCTTATGCCCTTGACCAAGTTTAAGAGTAAATTTATCGGCACAGGCAAACCCGGCCGGCTAACCAAAGAATTGATAATTGTTTATGGAAAAATCGTAGACGAAGCATTACAATAGAAAAAGGAAAGCCATGAGTTCAAACGAAACAGGCGAACTCCTTTTCGGAACAGGCGGTGTTCCTGTCAGTGCTCAACCCCGTTCCACAGAGGCTGGCATTGAGCGTATTGCCGAGCTAGGTCTCGGCTGTATGGAGGTAGAATTTGTCCAGGGGGTAAGGATGAGCCCCCAGGTTGCTGTCTCGGTGGGAGAACTGGCAGCAAGGAAGAAGGTAGTGCTCACCGCTCACGGACCCTATTTCATAAACCTGAATGCTGTCGAGCCGCAAAAAGTGCACATGAGCAAAGAAAGGATACTGCAGACTGCCCGCATTGCTGCTCTTTTCGGCGCTAGAAGTATCACCTTCCATGCCGCCTTTTATCTCAAAAGCACCCCCACCGAGACCTACGCCATGGTCAAGAGGCATCTGCAGGAAGTGGTGAATATTCTAGGGAAAGAGGGAAACAAAGTGACGATTTCCCCTGAGGTTACCGGAAAACCATCTCAATTCGGCACTTTAGAGGAACTACTTCAGCTTAGCAGCGAGATAGAAGGAGTTGCCCCCTGCATTGACTTTTCCCACTGGCATGCCAGGACGGGAAAGGCCAACTCCTATCGAGAGTTTCTCGCTATCTTGGACCAAGTTGAAAAGAAACTGGGCGGGCACGGCTTGGATAACATGCACATCCATCTCTCCGGAATTGCCTACGGCAGCAAGGGCGAAATCAAGCACCTGATGCTCCCTGAATCAGACCTTCAGTATGCCGAGCTACTTAAAGCCCTGAAGGAACGAAAAGCAAAGGGGGTAGTCATTTGCGAGAGTGTCCCTTATCTGGAAAAAGATGCTCTACTCCTCCAGCAGACGTACCACGCCCTCCCCTAGCTAACTGGGAATACCATTTATATCCGTTGAGTAACTTCGTTACTAGCTTTATGAGACCATACTTGATTTCTGAGGACAGGCCCACCAATACTGGCAAAGCCGGACAGTTAGCCAAGAAAATGATGGCTGCTTGTAAAGAACTCGTAATTTATTTAATAGAAACTTAATAATTGCACTATACATGATAATTTCTTTAACAACATTTTAACAATTATTCTATATAATGTTAATATGAATTCCATAAGGCCAATATAGGAGGAGAGACAGTAACGTGTGGAGTAGGCGGAAAAAGTTTTGTCTGGCGACTGCCTTGATAATCGCCATTTTGCCGCTGTGCTTTCCATTGCAGACTATTGCAGATGGCGGGCCCATCCTCAGCGATCCGGAGCTATGGGCACAACTGGAGGAAGGGCAGCAGACGGCCGTAGTCACCATGAAGGGCGATAATACGGTTGATGTGGACCTGTTTGTCTCACTACTGGACAACAGCGGTGAGTCACATGAGGTGGTGTTCTTCGTCCCGCTGGGAACAGACGCCGCGGATTTCAGCGTGGTGGAGAAAACGTCCCTGGATTTTGACGTAGAGCTAATCGAAGAACTGGACTACGCCCTGCGCAGAGAGGCGGAAAGTAAAGCGAATGTGTGGCTGTCATTGCTCTCGCCGACACTGTTGATCAATGGAGGATGGACACTGGCGCTCTGCTTCCCTCTGCTGCTGAGCGGCTGTGCCGGGGGCATAGGCCCACCAGAAGATAGCTACGAGACAGATAGCTCGCGGGTGGATATCTACGGACTGGACGAAGACACTGACCTGGAGGCACTTATCAATACGACCGGACTGGACCCATCGGTGCAGGAGACTTTGTCACGGCTGACGGGGCAGCGGATTGCGATAGTTACGCTGCAGACCCAGCCACCACTGTCCCCCGAGGATGATTACGACTGGTATGAGCCGACCGGCCAGCCGGGCATTCATCTAGCCTGGACTACGGCGCTTGTTGCTCAATCAGAGAGTGTCGCCTACTCCTATCCCCTGGGTACCGGCTCATCATGGGCCCACCCCATCGGGCTGACCCGAATCTACGTGGTGGCCCCGCCGGGGTTAGATTTCACTGCGGAGTATCCGAGGCTGGGCGCCGATTACTCGGGTTACTCTGCCCTTCCCCAGGGGCTGCTCTATGCGTTCGATCCGGCCAGGCCACGGATCATGGACCACTACGACACGCCCGCCTATGCGGTGGATGAGGCGAGGGGCGATTTCGGCCATATCTGGAGGGCCACTTATACTCAGAGCAACTCGGCAGAAGACGTGGTAGTTACGCCGGGGTCATCGGATGGATTTCTCACTACAGTACGGCAGTCATTACGGGGGTGGGGGATAGTCCCGATCATCGTGCTCGGGCTGTTGATAGCGATTCTGCTATGGGTAGTTGCGTGGCGCTACCTTATGCCCCGTATACTGGGAACGGAATACAGCTGGGGCGACTCCAGGTTATGGAGCGACTCGCTCACCTACCTGGGGATAAACATTGGTGTCGTGCTGGCGGCCGCCGCCATGGCCGGCGGAGTTTTCCTGCTATCACTCTTCATGGGAGTATATATAGGTAGTACCGCCGGGTATGTGGCTGCCCTGGTAGTAGTGGCGATACTGATAGGAGTCGCAGTGTTCGGCGTGCCCAGCATTTTGCTTTTCGTCAGGCGGCATCGGCGTAAACTTGGTGTCTCGGGAGGCCGGGCAGCGGCGGCGTACATCGTGGTCGTGCTGGTTGCGAATTCTGCCTACTTGGCTCTAGCATTTGGCTACGCAGCACTTGTAGGCGCCCTGTAAAAGTCTCCTAAGCTAATTTGTTCAATGAGAGCAACTTACATTGTATTGGGCTGTCTTGACCAAATCACGCCGAATATAATGATAAGTCAATTGCATCTCGGAGCTTAAAGGTCTTTATCAGGACGCTTTGACCTGGTATTTGGCCTTGCCTTCTTCGTAGAGGTCGCCGCCGTATATGTCGTTTATTACTGTAACAGGAAAGTCAGCTACCTCCAGGCGGCGAAGAGCTTCAGTGTCAAGGTCTTCGTAGGCTATCACCTCCGCTTTTCTGATGCTCCCGGAAATGAGAGCGCCAGCACCGCCTATTGCACCCAGGTAGACCGCTTTGTATTTCATCATGGCATCCTTCACCACTTTTGACCGCGAGCCTTTGCCAATCATCCCTTTTAACCCTTCAGCAATCAAGCGAGGAGCATAAGCATCCATCCTGCCACTGGTGGTGGGTCCAGCCGAACCGATTATCCTTCCCGGCCTGGCCGGGCTGGGACCCATGTAATAGATGGTGGCTCCTTTAATATCAAAGGGTAGAGGCTTCCCCTGGTCCAGAGCTTCAAGCATCCTTTTATGCGCGGCATCGCGAGCAGTGTAGACTACTCCCGTAAGCAAAAGGTTGTCCCCCGCTCTGAGGTCGTTCAAGACTTCATCGTTTAACGGAAGCGTGATTTTCTTTGCCATAGCTATCAACCTATATTCGACGTTACTCTATGCTTAAAAGTCGCTTTTTTCTCAAAGTTCTCTCACCCTTTCAATCGTTTTACAGAATTGCTTCTTCGCGGCGGTCGCACCAGCACTGCATGTTAACTGCCACCGGTAAACTGGTAATATGGCAAGGGAAGGTCTCTACGTGAATGGCTAAGGCGGTAACTGTGCCACCATAGCCCATGGCACCGATGCCCAGATTGTTAACTCTCTCCAGAATTTCCCTCTCCAGGTCGGCAGTATCAAGGTCAGGGCTCGGTTCGCCAACTTTGCGCAACAACGCCTTTTTGGCTATAAACATAGCCTTGTCCGTCGTCCCACCTATGCCGACACCAATAATAACCGGCGGGCAAGCGTTGCTACCTACTTCATCCACAAGGTCCACGACAAAATCTATCACCCCCTGGCGCCCTTGCGCGGGAGTCAGGACGGTCAAACAAGAACAATTCTCCGAGCCACCTCCCTTGGCCAAAATGCTGATTTTAAGCCTGTCTCCGGGAACTATATCGGTATGAATCATAGCTGGTGTGTTATCCTTGGTGTTTACCCTGGCGAAACAAGGCTGGCTCACTATGGATTTACGCAAGTAACCCTTATCGTACCCCTGGCGTACTCCTTGGTTGATTGCTGTGTAAAGGTCACCCCCGCTTATCTGCACTTCCTGACCAAGTTCCAGCATTACTATGGCAGCACCGGTGTCCTCGCAAATGGGAATCTGTTCCTTATCAGCGATTTCTACGTTTTTCAGGAGTTTGTTTAATACATCACGGCAAACAGGAGACTTTTCTCTTTCCCTTGCTTGCTTCAGGGCAATTATCACATCCGGGGGCAAATAATGGCAGGAATGCTCAAATAATCTGGCTATGGTGTTCGTTACGTCACCAGCCTGAATTTCTCTCATTGCACCTAACATTCATCATAAGCCCATGACATCGACTAGTTCTCGCACGGCATTGGCTGAGTTCTTCAATGCTGCATCTTCTTCAGGAGTCAAATCGAGCTCTGTTATCTGCTCAATACCATTTTTGCCCAATTTGACAGGAACCCCTACAACAACTCCACCGATGCCATATTCTCCCTCCAAGTAGGCAGCGCAAGGTAATATCTCCTTTGTATCCAGAATTATGGAATCCACCATTTGAGCTACGGCTGCCGCTGGGGCATAAAAGGCACTGCCCGTTTTAAGCAAGCTCACTACTTCACCTCCGCCCTTAACTGTGCGCTCCACCAGACTATCGATCTTCTCTTTAGTCAGAAGTTCGGTAATAGAAACACCGCCAACTGTACAAAGTCTGGTGATTGGCACCATTGTATCACCATGCCCGCCCAAAACACAGGTGGCTACATCCTTTACTGAGACATCGAGTTCTTGAGCGATGAAAGTCTGAAACCTGGCAGTGTCGAGGATACCAGACTGCCCAACTACTCTATTCCGGGGGAACCTACTTATATGTAGAGCTAACTGAGTCATGGCATCTACAGGATTGGTCACCATGATAATTATGCAGTTAGATGAATACCGGACAACTTTCTCGGTGACCTCCCGGACTATTTTCATATTGGTGAGCACCAGGTCATCCCGGCTCATCCCAGGTTTACGTGCTATACCCGAGGTGATGACAACAATATCTGAATTGGCAGTTTCTTCATAGTCATTGGTTCCCATAATCTTAACGTCCGAACCGATTATGGGGGTGGCCTCCAGTATATCCAGCCCCTTGCCCTGAGGTAGCCCTTCAACTATGTCCAGTAATACAATGTCCGCATACCTCTTTCCAGCAATTCTGAAGGCACAAGTGGCACCGACATTTCCAGCCCCGATTATGGAAACCTTGCTTTGCAACTGTATTTACTTCCTTTTTGGTTCCCCTTATGTTGCCTCTTCAAATATGAGGACGAATTTAAACAATAACAGCTAAGGTATCTCCCGTGTTCACTGATTGCCCGGGTTTGAAGCTGATTTCCTTAACCACTCCATCAATGGGGGAAGCTATGGTATTTTGCATCTTCATTGCCTCCAGGATGAGCAGCGTATCACCAGCCTTTACCTTATCATCTACACCAACCAAATAGCGGATAATCATACCGGGCATGGGGGCCGGTACCTCTGTCCCATCAGTAATTCCAGCAGGTGTAGCTTCCTTTTCCTCCACCTGTGAGGGTGCTTGTTTAGTTGAAGATGGTTTGGGTGAGGAAGCAACGGCACTTGCATGCGGAAAAACAGTGATAGCTGGAGAACCTCCCACAGCCTCCACATCTACTGCATAGTATTCACCCTCAACAAAAACATTGAATGTTCTTACACCGGGCCCCCTCTCAGCCGCCACTTTTTCTGGCTTATCCGACAGCTTGCCAGCTTTAGCTTTGGCGATTAGCTCATCCTCTTTTTTCACCTCCTCAAGAGTCTTAGGAGCGCGGGGAGGTTTCCAATCGTCGGGAATAGTCTTATCTATGCCATACTTATATTTCAAGAAGCGAGAGCCGGTAGTGGGATAAAGGGCATAGATAAGCACATCCTGAATATTTTTGGCAAATTCTTCGGACTCTTTCCTGGCTTTTTCCAGTTCTGGTTCCAGCATATCAGCAGCCCGGCACTCGATTGGCTCTTCACCCCTCTCATAGCCCTTGAGGACCATTTTCTGGATTTTCTTATCAATCGGTGCTGGCGACCTACCGTACAGCCCCCAGCAATAATCTTTAGTTTCTTTTGGGATCATCTTATAGCGCTCAACCAGTACATTCTGTACCGCCTGAACACCAACGATCTGGCTTGTAGGTGTAACCAAGGGAGGGTAACCAAGTTCTGCTCTGGTTTTAGCAGTTTCGACTCTAACTTCATCCAGCTTGTCCAGAGCATTGGCCTGCTTCAGTTGTGCCACGAGGTTCGTGGTCATGCCACCAGGAATTTGGTGCAGCAGTACTCCAGTATCGATGACCGACATTGCCGATGTGTCCAGGAAATCTCTATATTTAGGGGCGATTTGCTCCAGCATCTGGGCACACTTAAATAGTTGTTCAATGTCAAGCCCTGTATCCCTATCTGTGCCGTATAGTGCAACTACCACAGGTTCGATAGCCGGTTGCGAGGAGCGTAAAGCGAAGGGAGATAAAGCAGTGTCAATGATATCAACACCAGCCTCAATGGCTTTTAACAAAGACATAGAAGCCTGTCCACTGGTGTAGTGAGTGTGCAGTTCAACGGGGATCCTCAGGTTTTGTTTAAGAGCTTTGACCAGTTCATAGGCATCATAGGGAGAAATAAGCCCAGCTTGATCCTTAATACAAACAGAGTCAGCACCCATGTCTCGGAGGGCAAGAGCTTTCTTGACATAGTATTCCAGATCGTAGACCGGTCCACCCATCCTCGGCTGAGTGAGCGAATAACATATAGCTCCTTGGTAGTGTTTACCCGCCTTCTTAATTGCTTTGGCAGCACGTTCATGATTACGCTCGTCATTTACAGCATCGAAAACGCGGAAAATATCAATGCCCACTTCGGCAGCTTGTTTCACAAAGGTATCAACCAGGTCATCGGGATGATTTCGATAAGCAACTAAATTTTGCCCCCGTAAAAGCATCTGTAGCGGAGTATCGGGCATGAGTTTCTTCAATTTGCGAGGTCTGTCCCAGGGGTCTTCACCCAAGAAACGGTGAGGCACGTCAAATGTTGCCCCTCCCCAAACTTCCATGGAGTAGAAGCCACATTGATTCATTTCAGGTGCCATCCATTCCATATCTTCAGTTCGCATCCTGGTAGCCAATGTGCATTGATGCCCGTCACGAAAGGTGGTGTCACAAATTTTGACCGGGTTCTTAGCCTTCGGCCTCGTCTTAACCTTATCGATGGTTAGATCTTTGGCTAAAATTGGGCCTTTTCCTAATTCGTTCATAAATTACTCCTTTCAGTCATTACAGGTCCTCTCCTTCTCGTCATCGTGAACATAGCGAAGAATCCAGACCCTTTGCTAGCCTCTTCGCCTCGTTTAGAGCTTCATTTCAGGATAACAGCCAAATGTCATCGCTCTAGCAACAATTTCTCGCTGCCAGAGCATTCTCATCAACTCCTCATGCCCGGAACTATTCTGTGAGCCTGAGACCATTACTGGCCTTTGCTGAAGCATTGCCAGCCTCAGAGCCTTTTCTTCCTCTTCCATATAAGCAGTCACAGCGGCGGTAATGGCAGCTATCGTTCCTTTTTTATTTTTCAATTGCGCCTCTGTTTATACTTCTTTACACAGGAATATTCCCATGTTTCTTTGGTAGCCTCGTCTCCCGTTTAGTAGAGAGAAGTTCCAAAGCCCTGATTATCTTGGGACGACTCTCCTGCGGGGGGATAACTTCGTCAACGTAGCCCCGCGAGGCGGCAATGTAAGGATTATATAGTAGGTCACGATATTCTTGAATTTTTTCCTGCTCCTTTGCTTGAGGATCTGGTGCAGCCTCTATATCTTTGCGGAATATAACCGGCGTCGCTCCTTCAGCACCCATCACTGCAATCTCCGCTGTGGGCCAGGCGAAAACAAAATCGGCGCCTAAATCTTTACTGCACATGGCAAGATATGAACCTCCATAGTCCTTGCGAATGATTAACGTAATCTTAGGAACCGTAGCCTCAGAGTAAGCCCACAAAAGCTTAGCTCCGTGCCTTATTATTCCCAGCCACTCCTGGTCTTTCCCTGGCAAGTAACCAGGGACATCGGCAATAGTAAGCAAGGGAACATTAAAAGCATCACAGAACCTGATAAATCGCGTGATTTTATCCGAGGCGTTGACATCAAGACACCCAGCAAGATGGTTCGGCTGATTAGCGATAACACCCACCGTTCTACCATTAAGCCTGGCAAAGCAAATAATGGCATTTCGCGCATAATGATAATGTGGTTCAAGTATCTCACCGTTATCCACGATGGATTGGATAACACCCCTCATATCATAGACCTTGTTAGGCTCATCTGGTATGATGCTGTCAAGGGCAGTATCAATACGGTTCGGGTCATCGGTAGTCTTAACCAAAGGAGTATCCTCCGTATTATTTGAGGGAAGGTAACTCAGAAGTTTTTTAATGAGCTCGATAGCCTGGGCATCGCCATCACAGGCGAAATGGCATACACCACTTTTGGCAGCATGACTCATGGCACCACCCAGTTCCTCAGAGGTGATCTCTTCCCCCGTAACCTGTTTGATAACTGCCGGACCGGTAATATGCATGTAGCTCGTTCCCTTCGTCATAAACACCCAATCTGTCATGGCAGGTGAATAGACTGCCCCCCCGGCAGCAGGTCCCATAATTGCCGAAATCTGGGGAATAACACCCGAGGCTGCGGAATTCCGGAAAAATATCTGCCCATAGCCTGAAAGGGCATCAACACCTTCCTGAATCCGAGCCCCTCCGGAGTCATTAAAGCCTACTATGGGAATACGACATTTCACGGCTAAATCCATTACTTTACATATCTTTTTAGCGTGCATCTCACCCAGGGTTCCTCCCAGGGAGGTAAAGTCCTGAGAAAAAGCACATACAGAGCGACCATTTACCATCCCATATCCCGTAATAACTCCTTCCGCGGGAACGCTAACTTTATCCATGCCAAAGAGCGTAGCTCGATGCTGAACAAACAAATCGAGCTCATGAAAGCTGCCAGGGTCAAAAAGTAGGTCAAGCCTTTCACGAGCAGTTAATTTCCCTGATTTGTGCTGCTTCTCCACCCGCTCCGAACCTCCCAAGGCTTTTATTTTCCTTTCTTTGTCCCTCAGTTCCTTCAACCGGTCAGCACCCGTACCCATATTAATTCCTCCTCAAGCATCAATTTCCCTATAAAAAAGAGTATTTTAAACAGAATTCGCAACCAAGGCAAATCCTTGAGACTGAAAACTAACACTAGAATTTGCTAATCTATATTAATTACCTCCATTTAACAACATTAAGCCCGGACTTAAAAGCTTGACAGCCTGGCCTAGAATGATATTATGGAGGGAAATTTGAAACCACAACTAATTGCTATAGACGGTCCTGTAGCAGTCGGCAAGAGTAGTGTAGGCGCACTGCTAGCAAGAAGATTGGGCTATGTTTTCTTCGATACAGGGATGATGTATCGAGCATTTACCTGGAAGGTTTTCAAATCAGGTATCTCCATAGAGGATGAACAGAAGCTTTGCCATTTAGCCAATACCACTAAATTTGATTTCGTTCCCTCGAAAGAAGGGAACATTTCATTCCTTGTTGATGGCGAAGACGTCTCATCTAAGTTGCTCTACCCTGAAATAGAGGAACTGGTTCCTCTAATAGCAAAAGTAACTGGGGTACGCCAAACACTGATATTAGAACAGCGCAGGTTAGCCCAGCGAGGAAAGATAGTGATGGCGGGCAGAGATATTGGCACGGTAGTCTTACCTTGGGCGGAATTAACAATTTTCCTCACCGCCTCCACCGAGGAAAGAGCCAGACGCCGCTACAAGGAACTATTAGAACGAGGAGAGAATTCGAGCCTGGAAATTGTACTTTCCGATTTAAAGAAGCGAGATGAGATGGATATCAATAGAACCATATCGCCGCTTAAACCGGCTGAGGATGCAACAATTATCGATACAGAAAATTTTACCCTGGAGCAAGTTGTAGATAAAATATATGCTTTGGCGGTAAATATATGACCTTCCCTCAAAAGATTCTCTTAGCTATATGCAGACTTTTGCTCAATATTCCTTTCTCCTGGAAAGTTGAAGGAAGAGAAAATATACCCCTAACTGGTCCACTTATTTTAATAACCAACCATGTTCATCTACTCGACCCATTTTTCCTCCTGTTTAGCTCTCCGCGATGGATTAATTTCATGGCAAAAGAGGAACTCTTTCGTTCCCCCTTTTTAAGACCCTGGCTTCGCTGGGCTGGATCTGTGTCTATAAGCCGTCGAGGGAAGGTTAGTGATAAACAAAAGATGCTTAGGAGTTCCAGAGACGTATTGGAAAATGGATTAATCCTGGGAATGTTCCCGGAGGGTGGCAGAAGTCGCGACGGCAAACTCAGAAAAGGTAAACCAGGCTCCGCAGTTATAGCCTCAAAAACAAATGTCCCCATTCTTCCTATCGGCATCGCCGGCACAGACAAGATTAAGGGCATAAGCTGGTTATGGAAGCGCCCTCATATAGTTATCAACATTGGCAAGCCATTCAAGCTACCTCCAAACGACAGCAAGATGAGCAAGTCACAAATGCAATTATTGACCACACAGCTAATGAAGGAAATCGCTGCTCTTTTGCCACTCGAATATCAAGGCGACTATAAAAAACATGGAGATTGAGAAGGCTGACAAGCTGGGCTTATGCTTTGGCGTCAAACGGGCCATCAACATGCTGAAGGAGGTAGCTAACAAATATGGGGAAATAGAAACACTAGGACCACTAGCACACAATCGACTGCTAGTGGAAACGTTGATCAATCTAGGGATAAAGCCAATAAATCATCTCGACCAGGCCCAAGCCAGAATCCTAGCTATCACCACTCATGGTGCAAGCCCAGCAGTGATATCTGAGATCGAAGCCAGTCACATTCACGTCATTGACACCACTTGTCCCATAGTCCGCAAAGCCCAAGACACGGCTAAGGAATTAGCCGAGTCTGGTTTTGACGTCATCATATTTGGGGATGCAGAGCACTCCGAGGTCAAAGGACTACTAGGCTGGACAGGAGGCAAAGGTATAGCTGCCCTCAACGTGAAGCAAATAGATAAGAGCGGAAAATCACCATCACGACTGGGCATTATCTCCCAGACAACCCAAACCCAATTTGCTTTTATCGAATTTAGCAGGCAGCTTATGAGTAGGATTGGACCTAAGGTTGAGGAAATTCACCTCGTTAATACTTTATGTAAAGTAACACAGAGCCAGCAAGAAGCTGCCATAAGATTAGCTCGCAGGAGTCAACTCATGATAGTGATAGGCGGAAGTAATAGCGCCAATGCCAGACACCTTGTTGAAATATGTTCTCCCTCGATAGAAACTCATTTGGTAGAAACAGCAGAGGAAGTCGACAATTCCTGGTTCGCAGGTAAGCACCATATCGGTATTACCGCTGGAGCATCCACCCCAGATGAAGCTGTAGAAGAATTAATAACCAAACTGAGGTCTTTATAATCTTCAGCCAAGCCTGTCATCCAGCCTCCTGGCGCCAATAAGGTGAAGATGAAGGTGAGGCACTGCTTGACCCCCATCAGGCCCACAGTTTATCACGAGACGATAGCCCCTCTTGGCTACCCCCTCTTTCTCAGCCAGATTTTTAGCTATTATGATAAGTCTCCCGGCAAGCTCTTGCTGTTCCTCAGTAAGTTCGGCTGAAGATGTAATATGAATTTTAGGTATAATGAGCAGGTGTGTAGGTGCTTGAGGCGAGATATCTCTAAAGGCCAGAAAATCTTCGTCTTGATAGACTATGTCACTAGGTACCTCACCAGCAACAATTCGACAAAAAATACATTCCTCTGCCATAATCTAATTCCTTTAACATATTACACCCTCCTGTCGTAAATTCTCAATCTCCTTCCGCGCATATTCTAGTTTTTTAATATTTCATTATTGCAATCTCCAAGAAGTGGAAACAAAATTTTCATACCCTCCAAAGCTAATATATCTTTTCCCCAAGCAATCGTCCATTATGACCTGTTTAAGCAAACTTTTGCATTTTCCATCCAAATATGCTAAATTTGAACAAAAGAATATAAATTAAAGGTGGGGGTTACCCACCTTTTTATTAAATATAAGAAATTAAATAGGAAAGAGGAGATGAAAACAGAGCTTAAGGCTGCGATTACTCAGCTTTCTGCTGAGAGGAACTTGCCTAAAGAAGTGGTCTTGGCTGCCTTGGAATCAGCGCTGGCTTCGGCATATAAAAAAGACGCATCCGCTCTGGAACAAGATGTTTCGGTAAAAGTCGACCCTAACGCTGGCGAAATCAATTTCTATATCCAAAAGGTTACAGTTGAGTCAGTTACTAATCCAAATGGTGAAATCTCGATCGACGAAGCTCAAAAATTACGCACTACAGCACAAATTGGTGATGTAGTAAGCATAGAATTCACACCCAAAAATATTGGTCGTATCGCTGCTCAAGCAGCGAAACAAGTTGTTCTGCAGCGATTGAGAGAAGCAGAACACCGCATTATGTACGAGGAGTTCACTGACAAGGAAGGAAAGGTTGTTACTGGCGCAATTCAATTTATCGAACCTAAACGAATTTATGTCAGACTGAATAGGACAGAGGCAATATTTCCTCTTAGTGAACAGGTTCCTAGTGAACATTATTATAGAGGGCAACGACTTAGATTTTATCTTCTTGAGATAATCCAGGGGAGCAAAGAGCCTCAAATAATAGTTACGCGCTCTCATCCTAACCTGGTACGTGGCCTCTTTGAGCTGGAAATCCCTGAAATTCACAATGGGGTTGTGGAGTTAAAAGCCATAGCTCGCGAGGCTGGACATAGAAGTAAAGTAGCAGTGGCAACTACTCAAGAAAATGTTGACTCTGTAGGTTGTTGTCTTGGTCCTCGGGGTATAAGACTTCAAAGCATCATCAATGCACTAAATGGCGAAAAAATAGATGTTATTCAATGGCACGCCGACCCTGGGGTGTTTATCTCTAACGCTCTGAGCCCGGCTCAAGTCGCAAGCATTAAAATCGATGAGGAAAGAAACGCAGCTACTGTGGTTGTCCCTGATAAACAACTCTCTTTAGCCATAGGCAAAGAAGGACAGAATGCCAGGCTAGCAGCGAAACTCACAGGTTGGCGGATCGATATTAAGAGCGTCTCTGCTATTGAGGCACAAAGAGCGATAACACAAGAACCAGAAACAGCGGCGGAAGCTATTCCTACTGAAATTATGGAAGAGGAGCCACTTGAAGAAGAGCTAGCCGATGAAACTGGAGTGGAAAAACCAGTTGAATTTCCAAGCATTCCAGAAACTCCACCTGAGAAGCCCGAAGAAAAACAGATTCGCTTTGCTGAAGATATTTTAGTGAGGGCGTTAAAAGCGGAAATACCAAACAAGGAAAAAAACGGAGTTAAAGGTAAAAGAAAGGGAAAGGTGATAAAGTATAAAAAGCAAGATGACCAATTTGTAGATGATGAGAGCGAAGTGTAAACATTTACCTCAGCGTACTTGTATATCTTGTCGACAGATTAAGGAAAAGAAAGCCTTGATTCGCTTAGTGCGTGCTGAGAACGGAGCTGCTGAGGTGGATATATCTGGAAGGAAGCCGGGCAGAGGTGCTTACTTATGCCCTAATACAGTTTGTTGGGAATTGGCACTGAGGAAAAATCGTTTAGAATATGCCCTGCGAACAAAGCTTAGTAATGATAATCGTCAAATTTTAACTGAACATATCCATAACTTGTTGGAGGAAAGCTAAATTTGGATGATAAAAGACCGGGATTGAAGGAAGAACTCCCTAAAGTTGAGCTTCCGCCTTCCTTAACTGTGAAGCAGCTAGCCGACGTATTAAAAGTAGAACCTGTAAAAATAATTAAACAGCTAATGCGTAAAGGCGTCATGGCTAATATTAACCAGCCCCTTGACTTTGATACTGCGAGCACAATAGTTGCAGAATTTGGCTATGCTACTAAAGCAGCGAAAGAGCCTAAAGCTTTGCCCTCCCGAAAGGGAAAAGGGAAAGGGAAACTGTCAATTCGCCCTCCAGTGGTTACAGTCATGGGACATGTTGACCATGGCAAAACTACCCTCCTTGATGTCATCAGGAAGACGAAGGTGACTGCTCAAGAGGCAGGAGAAATCACCCAACATATTGGTGCCTACCAGGCCTTAGTGGATGGACGCAAAATTACCTTTTTGGATACACCAGGACACGAGGCTTTCACTGCAATGAGAGCCCGAGGAGCACAAGCAACTGATATTGTAATTTTGGTGGTTGCTGCTGATGACGGTGCTATGCCGCAGACTGTGGAAGCTATAGACCACGCCAAGGCTGCCAAGGTGCCCATAGTAGTGGCCATCAATAAGATTGATAAACCTGATGCTAATCCTGAACGTATAAAACAGCAGCTTACTGACTTGGGTTTGGTTGTTGAGGAATGGGGTGGCGACACTGTTTGTGTACCCATATCAGCTAAGCAAGCGCAAGGAATATCGGATTTATTGGAAAACATATTCTTAGTTGCTGACATATTAGAACTAAAAGCTAATCCTGATAGCGCTGCAGAGGGGGTAATCATTGAGGCTAAGTTGGACAAAACTAAAGGTCCCTTGGCTACGTTTCTTGTTCAGAAGGGTACCCTTGGACTAGGCGATGTAGTGGTAGCTGGTGGTACTTGGGGGAAAATAAAAGCCATGTTTGATGATAAAGGAAAGCAAGTTCACAAAGTTGAACCGTCCACTCCAGTAGAAGTCCTCGGCTTAAATGAGGTGGCAAAATCAGGAGATATTTTTATGGTGCTTCCCAATGAGCATGAAGCACGGAGCATTGTTGAAAAACAAAAATCTCCTAGGCCACATCCCACCCTAAGCTTAAGTGCTCTTTCTAATCAAATAAGCGAGGGGCAAATAAAAGAACTCAACATAGTTTTGAAAACAGATGTCGAGGGTAGCATTGAACCCGTAAAAACTTCCATAGAAAGATTGGGTACAGAGAAAACAAAAGCAAGAGTCATCCATGCTGCTAGCGGGAGCATTACCGAGAGTGATGTGCTTTTGGCCTCAGCCTCAAAAGGCATTATCATCGGTTTTAATACTCCCACCTCACCTGGAGCAACACAGCTAGCGAATACGGAAGCAGTGGCTATCCAACGCTACGATGTAATTTACAAGCTAATAGAAGACATGGACGGGACACTGAAGGGGATGCTTGAGCCGACTTATACTGAAGTACTTATCGGGCGTGCTGAAGTAAGGGCTGTCTTCCCCAGCAGTAAACTGGGGAAAATAGCCGGAGTTTATGTTATGGAAGGAAAGATATCAAGGGATGCCCAAGTCAAAATATTGCGACAAAATAAAGTTATTGGTGAATCTCGGATTTCCAGCTTAAAGCGTTTTAAGGATGATGTCGCTGAAGTCTCCACTGGCCTTGAATGTGGCTTAGGTATAGAGGGGATTATCGATTTTCAAATCGGCGATATAATTGAATTTTATCGAAAGTAAAGAACAGGTTAATTATACTTCCCATATAGGAGATTTAAATGAGCAGGCGAAGTGAACGAACAAGCAAAATGATCCAGCGAGAAATCAGCGGACTGCTTGAACGTGAGGTTAATGACCCTAGACTGAGCAAGCTTATCTCGGTAACAGAAGTAACACTTTCACCCGATCTTAAGTATGCCAAGATATTTGTCAGCACCTTGGGTAGCGAAATAAACAATAAAGAAGAGATGCTGGCAGGCTTTAACAACGCTTCAGGCTTCTTGCGTAAGGAACTTGCGTCACACTTAAAATTGAAATATACACCCCAACTCAGCTTTCATTATGATGATTCCATTGAGCGAGGAGCAAGGTTACTCAAATTGATGGGGGAACTAACCAGCACTGAATAGCTCGATTCGGTTTTTGCTGGATCGCCTCGAAGGTATTGACATTAGTATCTATAAATATGTATAAATTGTTATATAAAAAGATACCTGAATGTGTTCTAATCTAAAAATCCGGGTAGTTATTAATGCAAGTATATTGTTTTAAATGCCGAACAAAGAGAAAGATAAAAACTGCCCAGAGCATAACCCTTGAGAACGGGAAACCAGCAATTCAGGGAACCTACCCTGTGCACAGAACCAATGTATTTAGAATGGGTAAGGCCTAATTACCATAGCAAGTTTTCCACATTTATGAAATGGAGGTAAGAATGGGAACAATAAATGTAGCCATTATAGGTGTTGGTAATTGTGCATCTTCTTTAGTGCAAGGAATTCACTACTACAAAGATGCTAAGGAAGATGAGTTTGTCCCCGGTTTAATGCATGTCAACCTGGGAGGCTACCGTATAGCTGATATCAACTTTGTGGCTGCATTTGATATTGATAAAAACAAAGTAGGCAAGGATTTAGCTCAGGCTATTTTCACTAAACCAAACAACACATTTAAATTTTGTGATGTGCCTAAGACAGGCATCCGAGTTGAGCGGGGTATGACCCATGATGGATTGGGCAAGTATCTATCTCAAATTATCACCAAGGCACCAGGTCCGACTGCCAATATTGTAGATATACTCAAGAAGACCGAAACTGACGTGGTGATTAATTATCTGCCTGTAGGAAGCGAGGAGGCAACTAAGTGGTATGTAGAACAAGTGCTAACTGCCGGCTGCGGCTTCATCAATTGTATACCTGTTTTTACTGCACGTGAGCCTTATTGGCAAAATCGATTTGCCGAGCACAGACTTCCCCTCATTGGCGATGATATTAAGTCCCAGGTTGGCGCCACCATCACCCATCGACTGTTAACCAAGCTTTTCCGCGACCGCGGCGTCAAATTAGAGCGAACTTACCAACTGAACTTTGGTGGCAATACCGATTTCTATAATATGCTAGAACGAGAGCGCTTAGAATCTAAGAAGATTTCCAAGACCAATGCCGTTACTTCACAGTTAGACTATGTTCTTGATCCTGATAACATCTACGTCGGCCCCAGTGATTATGTGCCCTGGCTAGCCGACCGCAAATTTTGCTACCTGAAGATGGAAGGTCGCACCTTCGGCGATGTCCCTCTGAATCTAGAGTTGAAGATGGAGGTATGGGATAGTCCTAATTCAGCCGGGGTAGTTATTGATGCCATAAGATGCTGTAAACTAGCCCTGGACCGTGGCCTAAGCGGGACCATAGTGGGGCCTTCAGCCTATTTTATGAAGTCTCCACCAATTCAATATTCTGACGAGGAAGCTCGTGTAAAAACCGAGGCATTTATCACGGGACAAGGGCAAGAATGTCCTATCTCTCTGCCCGAGCTAGAGTCAGCTGAAATTGAGGGATAAACTGCCCTTGTGCCAAAAGTGCTAACTTCAAACAACGCATCTTAAAAATAAATCTATATGTGCCCGTAGTTACTGGAGATTACTACGTCTGATAAAGGTGGCAAGTTGCCCGAGGTTTCCCTTTCCACCATGTGGGCTAAAGGTAGATTTAGCCACATGGCAGAATTTGCCACCAAAGCTAAAGAATTGGGCTTTACTCATATAGAAGCAAATGCCTCAATTTCTCCACAAATGCTTAGCGAACTTATCGAGGCCACAGTTCCTATTTCAAGCATTCATTCTCCCTGCCCGGCAGTAATGTCATCCAGAGGAATCCCCATAAGTAGCCTTTTCTTAAGTTCTCTGGACGAGAGTGAGCGAATGGAGGCCGTTAGCTTTACCAAGAAAACTATAGACCTTGCGGCAAGTGTGAGGGCCAGGGCTATTGTTCTTCATATGGGTGAAGTGCCAATTGCCCTTAGTTTGCAAAACAGGTTGTATCAACTTTACAATAAGAACCGCACTCAAACTAAAGAATACAGCCAGGCTAAAGAAGAGCTCGTTTACCAACGCATTTCCCAAGCTCCTCCTTACCTTGATGCAGCAAGAAAAAGTCTTCGAGAGCTTAGCCAACATAGCCGGCAAAAATGTATAATGCTGGGACTTGAGACCAGATTCCATTTTAACGAGGTGCCAAATATAGACGAAATGGCAGAGCTACTTAACGGAGTATCAGAAAGCCTGGTGGGCTACTGGCATGACGTAGGGCATGCAGAAGTTCAACAGCAGCTTGGATTCAGCTTGCATGAAGAATGGCTCTCACGGTTCAAAGACAGGATGGTCGGCATTCACTTGCACGATATTCTCGGCATTTCCGATCACCAGGCCCCAGGAAAGGGAAACATGAATTGGGAAATGGTGGCCAAATATTTACCTTCAGGAATAGTAAAGGTTTGCGAAATCGGCGAGTGGAATAACGAAGAGCAAATTCAAGGAGTAGTCAATCTTCTTCAAAAGAAAGGAATAGTAAACTAGTTGGAAGGCTGAATGAATCTAATAGATACTCGACGGAATTTAGCCCATCGTATTACCGATCCCATAGTCGGGATTTTAAGTAAAAGCGGGATAACGCCCAATGCCCTTACCTTTATCAACCTGGCTCTGAATATAGCTGCGGCCTGTATTATCGCTACGGGGCACTTTCTTCTTGGCGGGATTTTAGTCCTAGTTGCAGGCTTATTTGATCTCCTTGACGGAGCCTTAGCTCGCTTCATCAAGCAAACTACAAGGTTTGGCGCTATTCTGGATTCAGTAGCTGACCGTATTTCTGAGGCAGCAATACTCTGTGGTCTCCTGATTTGGTATATACCACAAGAAGGCACCAGCTTAGAAATCGTGCTTACTTTTGTTGTTTTAATTGGTTCCTTCCTAGTCAGCTATATAAGGGCCAGGGCAGAAGGACTCGGCTGGCAATGTCAGGTTGGCTTGTTTACCAGAGCAGAACGGGTTATAGTATTAGCAATAGGTTTGCTGATAAATCAGATTTTTATTGTTTTATGTGTGCTGGTGGTCTTTGTCTTTTTCACTGTAGTTCAAAGGTTAGTTTACCTATGGAAGCAAGCAAAAATTAAAGGTGATTAAATGGCTGTTATAGTTATTGTGGGAGGGCAATGGGGTGATGAAGGTAAAGGAAAGATAATTGACCTTTTAGCTAAGAAGGCGAAGGTGGTAGCTCGTTTCTCCGGCGGAGATAATGCTGGTCACACTGTGATCAACCCCTATGGCGAGTTCCGGCTGCATCTTATCCCTTCGGGCATTTTTAATCCCCAGGTAACTTGCATTATTGGCAATGGCGTAGCTATTAATCCAGCAGTGCTTCTTGGAGAAATAGATGACCTGCGCAATCATGGTATCGATACAAGTCGTCTTTTTATTAGTGAACGTGCTCACCTAATCATGCCTTATCATACTCTCCTCGACGCACTGGAAGAGGAAAGGCGTAGTAAAGGAGCATTGGGTACTACGCGCAGAGGAATTGGTCCTGTTTTTGCCGATAAAGTAGCTCGTTTGGGAATTTGTGCTGGAGATTTATTAGATAAGGATACATTTTGGGGCCGCTTGAGTGCAGCTCTTGAATTTAAGAATATTATCTTGACAAAAGTATACCAAGTCTCACCCCTATCGTTAGAAGAAATTTATGACCAATACTGTCATTATGGGGAGCAGCTAGCTCCTTTTATCCGGGAAACTAGTTCCATAATTCGCGAAGCTGCGACAAAAGGAGAGTTTGTTTTATTAGAAGGTGCCCAAGGAGCTTTACTTGACCCTGACTTCGGCACCTACCCCTATGTGACCTCTTCCTCCCCGTTGGCCGGGGCAGGCTGTATTGGAACAGGTCTGGGTCCAAGGCAAATCGATAGTGTGGTGGGTGTGTTTAAAGCATACAGCACTAGAGTCGGGGCCGGACCCATGCCCACAGAGCTCAAGGACGAAATAGGCGACTTTATCCGGGAAAGGGCTCAGGAGTATGGTGCTACCACAGGAAGGCCACGAAGATGCGGTTGGTTTGATGCTGTGGCAGGTCGTTTCAGCGCTCAAATAAATGGCCTTAGTGATATAGCTCTAACTCACCTCGATATCTACGGTGGTTTCCCCTCAATTAAAATATGTACCGCCTACAAATTTAATGACGAAGTCCTAACTTCTTTCCCTAGAGATGTAGCCATATTGGAAAAATGCCAACCTATCTACGAAGAATTGGATGGTTGGCAAGAATCAATAAGTGAAATTCGAAATTTTGAAAAGCTGCCGGTGGGAGCCCGCAATTATATGTCCCGTCTTGAAGACCTCCTTTCCTGCCCCATCAGCCTCGTTTCCGTAGGACCAGACAGGAGGCAAATCATTGAAAGAAATCCAAAATCCGAAGCACGAAATCCTAAACAATAGCGAAGCACAAAATACAAATGACCAAAACGCTTTTAATATTTGAATTTAGATATTTGGATTTTTTTAGAGCTTAGAAATTAGGATTTAGAGTTTAACCGGGGATAGGCAAATCTATCTTATAGTTCTTTAGTGTCGCCTTTATAAGATCGGCTGATTTCTCATCAGGCTCAATTAGAGGCAAGCGAGGTTTACCAACTGGAAAACCTATATAATTCAGAGCCCACTTGACAGGCACAGGATTGGAAACGATGAACAGCGCATTTACCAGAGGTAATAGGTCTCGATGAATCCTGGCTGATTCTTGAGCTTTCCCGTCAAGGAACTTCTCCATCATGTCTTTTATCTGTATCCCTACCAGATGAGAGGTGACGCTAATCACGCCATAGCCGCCCAAAGCGAGTATGGGGAAGGTATCACTGTCATTGCCGCTGTAAACTAAGAAATCCTCTTTTATTCTATGAATAATCTCAGCTATCTGCCCGAGATTGCCACTGGCTTCCTTCACGCCCACAATATTATCAATATGGCTCAGCTTGATTACCGTATCGGCATCGAGGTTGGTAACCGTACGTGATGGCACATTGTAGAGGATGCAAGGCAAGGTAGTACTCTGGGCAATAACTTTAAAATGCTCCCACAAGCCTTGCTGGGTTGGCTTATTATAATAGGGAACTACCAAGAGACAAGCATCGACACCAATTTTCTCCGCTTCCTTGGTTAATTCCTGGCCTTCTTTTGTATTATAGCTACCTGTGCCAGCGACTACTATTCCACGATTACCCAACGCTGATTTCGTTTCAGCGAAAAGCCGTAGTTTTTCTTCCCTGCTCAGAGTAGGAGACTCGCCAGTGGTACCAGAGACCACCACCCCATCACTACCCGAATCCAGTAAAGATAGAGCTAGTCTCCTGGCTTGTTGATAGTCAACTTCGCCCTGAGCATCAAAAGGCGTAACCATGGCTGTTAATAAGCGACCCAACCTGTTTTTACCCACCCTATTCATTTAAACTAGCTAAACTCCTTTTAAGGCTTATCCAACCCTTCTCTATCCCTTCCTCAGCAATTTGTACAGCATTTAGCGCTGCCCCTTTACGCAGATTATCAGCCACTATCCACATAACAAGTCCGTTGGGATGCGAGACATCTTTTCTAATTCGGCCTACAAATACATGATCTGACCCACTAGCAGCCCAGGGTTGAGGGTAAAAACTGACGGTGGGGTCATCAAGTACCCTGACCCCAGGAGCTTGAGCCAAAATCCTCCTTGCTTCTTCAGAGGTGATGGGCGAGCTGAATTCTATGTTAACTGCTTCACTATGCCCAAAGTAAACGGGAACCCGGACACAACTAGCCGAAATAGCTATGTCCTCAGCATGCAGTATCTTCCGCGTTTCTTCTACCATTTTCTGTTCTTCTTTAGTATATCCATTATCCAAAAAGACATCGATTTCTGGCAGTACATTAAAGGCTATTTGATGAGCGTAGACATGAGGACAAATACGGCGCCCTTCCAAAGCTAACCGCGATTGATTTGCCAGTTCTTGCATGGCAGCAGCGCCACTACTTGATACCGCCTGGTAAGTGCTTACCACAATTCGCTTTATGGGATTGAGTCTGTGCAAGGGATAAAGCGCTACCACCATTTGGATTGTGGAGCAATTCGGACTGGCAATTATCCCCTTATGCCATTCTATATCCTCAGGATTGACCTCTGGGACAACCAGAGGCACTGCAGGGTCCATCCTGAAAGCAGTACTATTATCGATGACCACTGTTCCAGCTTCAGCAGCCCAAGGCGATAACCTCCGACTAACATCAGCACCAGCAGAGAAAAAGGCAATATCAACATTGCGAAACGCCTCTGGTTTCGCTTTCCTAACTTCAATTCCTTGATGATTAAAGAGGAGTTTCACCCTTGAAGAATGCTCAGGTACTAGTAATTGGATGGAAGCTACAGGGAATTTACGCTGCTCAAGTACCTTAATAATTTCTTGCCCTACAATGTCGTTGGCGCCAACAATAGCTACATCGAATTCTTCCATGGCTTTTCCTACAGCTTTAGCAAGGCATCTAACCCGTAAGTTAGGCCTTTTCGTTTTGTTACTTCCTTAATTGCCAGGATAACGCCAGGCAGGTAACACTCCCGATTTATAGTATTGTGACGTAAGCTTAGAGTTTCACCCGCTCCGCTAAATATAATTTCCTGCCCAGCCATAAATCCCGGCAACCTCAAGCTATGGATAGATATGCCATCCATTTGTCCTCCTCTAGTATTGCTGAGTACTTCACGTGTAACTCCAGGATAAATGAATGGCTTACCATGCGTTTGCGACATTGCTCTGGCTGTAGCTATAGCAGTCCCTGAAGGAGCATCAGCCTTTTTATCATGATGCATTTCGATAATTTCGGCGTGGTCGAAAAATTTAGCAGCAAATTTTGATAAATGTATCAAAAGTGCTGCCCCCAGAGAAAAATTGGGGGCCACTACTGCCCCTACCTTATTAGCCTGGCTTAACTGCCCAATTTCTGCCAAATTCTCTTCAGAAAGGCCTGAAGTTCCTATAACCATATTAACTTTTTGTTTAATAGCAATGCGAGCGGCTGCCATGGATACTTCGGCATTAGTGAAATCTACCACCACATCAGCGTAGCAGCTCCTTAAAAGCGAGTCTAAATCGGAAGAAAAGGGTATCAGTTCGACAGCCTCAGCTAAAGGAAGATATTTCTGAGTTACTTCCTTCTCCACAGCACCCACTGCCTTTAACCCGGGCTCGCGAACCACGGCTTTAGTTATCTCTTGCCCCATCCTGCCTAAAGCGCCGTTAATAACTACTCTTATGGGTTCCATGTGCTATCCTCCAGCAGTGAAGTAACTTATGTCTTATAATTGCCGCGTCGTTCGCCTTTACCATTGGGGTGAACAAATTTCTTCGGGGGATGTCCACGGGCCGAGGAATCCTTAACCTGGGCACCAGGAACATGGGAAAGCCCTTCAAATACCGCCTTGCGCGATAAATTTATTCTACCAGAGTTGTCAATTCCGATGACTTTCACCATTATCTCATCACCCACTTTAACCACATCTTCGACCTGGGGTACATGATAGTTAGCAAGCTCGCTGATATGGACGAGGCCTTCCTTCCCCGGCAAGATTTCTACCATGGCACCAAAATTGAACAGCCTGGTCACTTTTCCAGTGTAAACCTCTCCCTGCTCCACTTCCCGGGTTAAATCCTCTATTATTTTGATTGCTTTCTGGGCTGCCTCTTCGTTTGGAGAGCCAACGAGAACCTTACCATCGTTATTTATGTCTATAGTTGTCTTGGTTTCATCTATAATAGACCTTATAACCCTACCCCCAGGACCAATGACGCTCCCAATCTTACTCTGATCGATTGTCATTTCATACATCCTGGGAGCATAGGGACTAAGTTCAGAGCGACTAGCACTGATAGCTAAACCCATTTTCTCCAGTATTTCCAACCTTGCCTCACGAGCCTGACTTAAAGCTTCCGCCAGGATGCCATAATTTATCCCTTGCAGCTTGATATCAAGCTGCAAAGCCGTGAGCCCACGAGCTGTGCCGGCAACTTTGAAATCCATGTCACCATAGGCATCTTCCATACCCACAATGTCAGTTAGAAAAACATAATCCTCATCCTTTCCGGTAACTAAACCCATGGCTATCCCAGCCACAGGCGCCTTTATGGGCACACCGGCATCCATCAAGGACAGGGTCGAAGCACAAGCACTAGCCATGGATGTGCTTCCGTAAGAACTAAGTACCTCGGAA
>Ga0315539_1000162_pt1 | contig 51450 bp, 74 predicted proteins | sample SalMarSW160150MG_FD_203097 | JGI IMG/M metagenome (GOLD analysis project Ga0315539, IMG submission 203097) | Salt marsh sediment microbial communities from the Plum Island Ecosystem LTER, Massachusetts, United States - Salt Marsh Sediment SW1601-150 ...
GAATCAATAACCTTCTTTAATCTTTCTATTTCTTCTAAGGCATGTTCTGAATTTCTAATTGCATCACTGATTTTAGTATTATTTATCATAGCTTCATGTAATTCATTATTAATATCGTCTACAGATATCAATTCTTCCGGTAGATCTTCGATTGTTATTTCTTCCCTATTGCCGGATAGTAATTTTACTTCCCGGCCTTTTTCTAACCTTTGATCATATAGATAAGCAATCTTTTTTTCTATTTCAGTAATATCAAATCCGGTTAAATCAATAAGCACCTGCCGTTGTTCCCTTCCCTTCATTTGTGAAAATAGCCGTGGATCAAAACTTAGATAACCGATAAAGTCATCTAATAGCTTTTGCGGGGTAGTATATTTTAGCCCTTTTCCGTTAGTTACTTTTAGTTGGGTATCGCCGTTAGTTTTCCATATTCTATTTACGACAAATAGCACTTCCGGTATTTTCCCAGCAGCCAAGTCTTCAGGTGATAAATCTTCGCATAAAGTTACCTCACCTTCCGCTTCTTTTTCACCTTTTCTAATTGGCATAGGGGTTTCCTTAGCCCCAGCTTTCCAACACAATATATACCAAATAGAATCTAAGGCCGAAGTTTTACCTGCCCCGTTCTTACCGGATATGATTATTACATCCTCTTTGGGCGTAATATCTATTGCCTTGATCCCTTTTATGTTCGTACTTTTCAAATTTAATATTTTCAAACCTTTATTTTCCACTTTTATTTACCTCCTAAAAATTTTAATAATTTTGCATACCGTTCTCGGTATATAAGATCACCCCCTTATTTATTTTCCTTCGATATGAAAGTCTATCATTCATTACTCTAACGTTACTCAATAAAAGATAATTTAATTTAACTTTTGTTAATTTGTTAGTAACTAATAAATTGCGAAATGCTTCCATAAAAGTTACTTTTCTTTCAGTTCCTAACTTCATATTTTCTTCAATAATTATCAATTATTCTCACCCCCTTAAAATATTTAATAATTTCTGAGTATTCTTTTGAGAAACTTTACATTTACATTGAGGTCTTTCTTTAAAAGTTAAAATATTATTAATTTTTAATTTATCTAAATACATTATTTTTTCGTTACTAAGGACTGGAGTATAGCCGAATGTTTTAGCAATTTTGATAAAATTTTTTTGTGTATACATTGTTTGACTCCTTAAAATAAAAATAGCCAAATATCCAACCGGTTATTTCTAACCAACCAAATATTCGGCTTTAAATGCGAAACTGTTTAAAGACCCGCCTTTAATTCTATTTATTTTTTTAGGTAATAATCTTAGATTATTTAAATCCCAAGCTTTTCTAAAACCAATATGCGTTGTTTTAGAATATTTATATATTCTAATAGGTTTTATGTGGTCTAATTCTAATCTGCAATCTAAATAATCCTGCCAGGTATATTCTTCGGGAATTGTAGAAATTAATCTTGCTTTTAATTCCCTTATTGTATATCCTAATATTATTTTCCAATGATTTTCTTTATTAGATTTACTATTTTTTAAAGCCCTTCTAATCGAGCGACTTATATTTCTATCTAATCTAAATCTTTCGTCAGTTTTTAATCTATTAGCTTGATACTTTTTATAATATTCATAAAAAGATTTGTTATACATAAAAAAACCCCAAATATTCTTAAATGTTCAGGGTCTTTTTTGGTATTCGATATATTATATGTTATATCCTGTAATATATCTTATGTAAACTAAATAACTAAAATTAAACCCCGAAACATTTAAAATATTTTTTTATAATAATACTTCTTTATAAAAATCCATTATTGCTTTTTGATATATTGGTAAAGGTTTTCTAGTTGTCCCTAATTCCCATCTTACTATTGTATGCTCTCTACAGCCAATCTTATCAGCAAGCTCTCGCCTGGTCAAATTAGCTTTTTCCCTTGTTTTTCTTAATTTGCTTAAATCAATTATCATATAACTAACCTCCCATAAAAATATTACTATATGTATAGTAATATGTCAACCCCTTTTTGAAAATAAATTAAAAAATGTGAGTTTGAACAAAAAATAGCATTATATTAGCTTGTTTTTTGTGCGGATTATATATAATCGCCTTTAAGGGGTCTGTGGCTATCGTAGTGGCAAATTATGCTTTTTACATACAATCATAAGCAGATATGCCTATTTTAGCGAGGTTATTAGTACTATAAACAGAAAAAGCCAGCTTTTACACTGACTTTTCCTGCGGAGGAAAAAATGAATCTGGATATTATAACCGTCCAGCCCGGCTTGGGGGGATCACCTATTATTTATAAATCTTTCTACTTCCTCTTTCATCTGCTTATCTAATTTATTTTTAAACTCTTTTTGTTTTACATAGAATAATAGTTCTCTTACTTTTAGTTCAACTCTTATATTTCCCTTTTTACTGTTTGGATCAAAACCCTAATAACATCTTAACAACTTTAACAACTACATCATCAACTTTACTTTCCGTTTCTGCTGCTTTTAGTTCCCATTCATTTAAAGATTTTTCAATAGCACTTCTTAATTCAGGGCTAATCAAATCTAAAATCTTTGAAATTATTGTCCACATGATTTTTACTCCTTTCTATTTTATTTTTATAAGTATCTCAACAATTCTATCCACCATGCAATAAGTGCGAATATTAATCCCCCACCTACTAACCAGTTTAATATTCCCATAATATCCTCCTTTCTCATTTCTATGCACCAAAGTTATCACTAACCTCTGTTTCGTGTATGTAATTGAGAATCTAATTGTGAACTAACCGGAATTACCGGATAACTGTAGTCCATATCGACACGTTTGTAGTCATATATAGGGTGTGACCCCATATATTGAACATGCAAGGTCGATAATAGTCTCACTATTTGGTATAAACGTGTCCAGTTTCGTCACTCTATCATTCGCTAAAAATGATTATTTAAACTATTTTCTGGTAGTGATAATAAGTAATTGCGTTATTATCATCTTGTGTAAATTTTGCACATACTCGATTCTAATGAATGCTATAAATAACACTTTCAGCAACCGTTGAAACAGGGGACGCCATTGAAACGCCCCCGTTACTCCTTCTCCACATGGCAGATGAGCTAATATTTTAGACGTTCGGCTAAAATATTATATCGTTAAACTTTTCTTACCTGACAATTCGCCTTTTAAGACAATTTGTCTGGTATATCTGTAACATAAGGAATAATCCCTCCAAAATATGTTATATATATATTTCCATTAACTTACTGTCCTTAGGTGTTTACACTTCTCAACAACTGTTATCAATTGTGTCCATAACTGATAATAGCGTTGTCGCTAATTATCACAATTCGTTTTGAAAGAGAATTAGCAAATATGCTAACATTTCACTTCTACATTAACATTGTGTTAAATATTCATTTAAAAGTGAACATTATTGCCGTAGGTGTTATATCAGGAATGCAATATGTATCCTAATCCGCCCATTCCCATACTTCTATTATTCGCTTATTATCTATGTTAGGATTTGTTTGTTTCATTTCTCCAACGCTTTAAATAGTATTTTCAAGAATTGACCACTCCACCTATCTTGGTTGTTTTCCTTCGCTCTAAGAGTTCCAGTAACAACTAACATGTATCTTCAAGAAAAGCTACCATGAGCTTTTATCAGCGGAGTGGAACGTTTAAGAACCAATTGCCTGTTTTCCCACCCTGTTCATAAAAATCTAATAGCTAATCTATTTATTTCCATCATATTTTTACCCGTTTTTAAACAATGAACGATACCTCGATGAATCGCTTTGGGCATATAGATAACATCATTTTTATTTATATGATGACCTTCTGAATCTTCAAAAGATTGATTAAGGGGATTAAATCCTAACTCACGTCTTTTGAAATCATTTCTTTGGCTATTTATTTCCCCTTTTTCTGTCTTATTATATTTTCGATTGTGTTTATTGTGTTTCCCACGATTATTTATACGATATTGTTCTATCTTTTCGAAATTATTTTTTCGATATCGTTTATCATGTTCTTTTCTTTTTTCGGGGTTATCTTCACGCCATTGTTTCTTATGTTCTGGATTATTTTTACGCCATTGTTTATTATATTCGTTTTTATCTTCCCGATTGTCCAATGTCCATTGTTTCATATATTCTTTGCGTTTTTCTTTATTGTCAATACGATATTGCTTATCATATGCTTTTCTATCGAACATAATTCTCCTAATCCATTCTCCCACCCTCATGGACTTAGCCACTGCAGTCGGCTACCCTATCACCTCTAAGAAATATAAGCACAGGCTTATATTGTAGTGTGATATTTATTATGCCAATATTTGGTGAATGTTTTATCACAATGTCGACTAATCTAACACTCACCGCTCGCCACCTTGCCTTCATTCGAAGTTGGAGTGGCTCTTTGGTGGAGGCGGAGGACGGTCAGCCCTCGTGCAAGAACAAGTATCGACTTGGTGATACCCAAATCCACTATGCCTATTCCTGTCGAACATACACCCCCATATTAAATAACTACTTCAAAGACCGTTCTTTTCTTCCTAATTCTATCTGCACTCTTTGCATTATAGGCTTCAATTTCTGTTTCGATGTTATAGCCCTCTATATGCTCCGTATGCTGTAAATCAATTTTAATGCTATCTATCCTATTTGAGCTATAAATGATATGTATATTCTGGCTTGCCCTACTCGTTAACTGCAAGCCCCTTTCGCTATATTCATTAGCCCCCACAATAGAACTACCCCTTGCGTATACATCACCTATCCTGGCAGAATGTAAATGTCCGGATATTATAAAATGTATTGTTATACCTTTAGCCGCATATTTGCCCTTTATCCCCTGTATAGCTTTCTCAGTCTTTCCTTTTATTTGATGTCCATGAATAAGTAATATATTTTTGTTTCCTACTTTCACGATTTGCTCCATCGGGTCCGAGTCTGATAAGAATAAGATTCCTTTACTTCCCCTGAATAGATAATTTAATATATTAAATATCGTAAAATCGTAGTTATCGGTAGCTAAAATATCATTCCAGGCTATATCTTTTGCTATCCTGCTTTCGTTACCCGTTACCCCTGCCACCGTTAAGTTAAAATCTTTATTCAAGTCAAGGATCATCAGTTCAATTAACCGGACAGCCAAAAAAGTAGCCTTGCTACGATTGGTCGCCTGTGCCAATAATTCATCAAGTCGCCGGTCGCTATTCATCAAGTCACCGGTCATAGCGAATAATACATTCTTAACATTCTTTAGCTTAAAATATTCTCTTGCCTCTTCAACGAATAATTTACACCGCTTACTTGCTATATCAAAATCATATTTATTAATAGCCAAATTAACCAGCTCATTAAAATGCGGGTCGGTTAAATGGAATATTCCCGCCGCTTCATTCTGGTAATTCTTATGTTTTATGGTAAATTTAGCGAGATTATACTGGTCTAAAATCTTAACTAATTCTTGATTATATTCAGCTACTGCATTATCTATCCTGGCATATTCCCGGAAGGCTTTCCGTTCTATCCGGTTAGAATCGGCAAATCGTTGTGTTTTTTTGGCAAGTTTAATATTTTCTCTTAGTAACTCAAGGTCTATATCAGGGAATTGACTTAGAATATCTTCATCTAAAAATTCTTTATCACAGCTATTACAATAAAATCTTTGCTTTTTAACTGTTTCCCCTTTTTTGAGTGGTTTATATCCTGAATATTTCCAATTACTTGAACCACATTTAGGGCATTTAATACTTAGTGGCATATATTCCCCCAATCAATATTTTGTTATATTTTTTACTATTACAACTCTGGCAAGTGGGAACTATATTTTCTTTTGTATTGTCCCCACCTTTACTTATCGGTATAATATGGTCTTTTGTAGGTAAATTTTCCTCATCAAATTCACAACCACAATAAGCACATCTGTAATTGTATGCTTCTAATATATCTACCCATTCATTTAAAGTTAAGGTGTTAATAATTACTTTTTCTATTGCACGTCTTTTGGAATAACTTCTTTGACTACAAGCTTTCCCCTTTTCTGTTTTAAACCAAATCCTACCTAATTCTAAATATCTTTCCTTATGTTTCCTTTTATATTTTCTCCAATATTCTGGATTTTCTTTCCATAGTTTTTTTTGTATATTTTGAGATTCTTTCCTTATTTTTTATGTAATATTTTTTATAATATCCTTTAAGATATTCTTTATTATCTTCTTGCCATTTTTTCCCTTTTTTTAATATTTCCTTTCTGTTTTCTCGATAATATTCTTTAAAATGTTCTTTAAAATATTTTTTTCTTTTTTCTTTATTTCTTATATAGTATTTTTTATTATATTCTTTCATATAATCTTTGTTGTTATTCGCTTGGATTCTTTCTCTATTATCTATATAATATTGTTTCTGTCGTTTTAATTTTTCTTCCTTATTTTTTTGATAATATATTCTATCCCTCTTTTTTTGATCTTCTTTATTCTTATATGGCATTAATTACCTCCAAAAAAAGTTGTCAAGTTCTTCCTCCTTTACTTATTCAAATTCAAAATATCTTTCGATTTTATCATTCTCCTCATTCTCATATTCCTCTTTATCTATCTCTAATCTGTTTTTACAGTAAGGACACATCGACACATATTTATCATTAACCAACCTAAATGATATAACCCAGCCACAATTCGGGCAGGTATAGAATCTATCATCTACCGCTACCATCTTTATACCCTTACCTTACACCTCTAATCAATCTAAGGTTATTCACTCCGTAGACAGCCATATAATCTCCTCCTTCTGCCCAATATGGAGGGTTGCTATCTAAACTCTTATCGTAATAATGCCTAACGCCTACAATAGGGTTATGCTTTTCTGCACTTTGCATAACAACTACTGCTACACCAATGCATACTTCCCAAAGCCTGCCTTTAATTATTCCCTTTATTACCTTATAATTATGGTCATCTTTATTCCAACAGCTAAACTGTCTCGGTTGTAAAACAACGTCTTTATAAGTATTACCATGTCGTTTAGCTTGTAGCCTGTTTCGTATAACCCAACCCACAATAAGCATCGTTTCTATGCTCTCTCCTCTTGCTTCACCATAAATTGTTTTTGCAAGATGTAAAAGGTCAGTATTTAGGTTTGCAATCTTAGATAATTTAGAAATCATTTAATCACCTTCACAATCTTTTTTCCCGCTTTGTAGATAAAATTTAACTATCAGCGTAACCAGCCCAGCAAATATACCATATACAGTTGTCAGGAATGTATCTAATTCAATACACCCCGAAAAGATATTTAGGGTAACTTTTAGGAAACAATATAATATTGCAAATACTAATATTCGCCTGATTAAGTGATACTTATTTACTAGATTATTCATCTCTTCGTACCAAAATAAATACCGAGAATAGATGTTATAAGGGAAACAACGAAAGCAATAACCCCACTTTGCCCCTTCATCTTTGCTATATCGGTGCTATTCTTAAAAGACCTGCCGTTCAATACGTCTAATCTCGTATTGACTTCATCAACTTTTTTATCGGTATTTTTAACGATTTCTTCTATTACTATTAATCTTTCTTTAATTGTTTTTTCAGGCATTACATCATCTCCTTAAAAATTCATTCCAAAAAATATTGCATTATCTTCTGCTGCTTCCAGTGTTTCCTCACTCCCATAGGTAAGCAAAGCATCCCATAAACTATTATAGGTTGCTTTTATCCAAGCGGGATTTCTTTCTGTTCCTGTAAAATTCGATACTCTTATTTCATCTTCTATCCCATCCATATATTCGTGTAAACTTGTATGCGCCCAGTCACCAATATTAACATTTGCATTATTGGTATTCATCGTTTTTTTAGTAACTGCACTACCAGAAGCAACACCATTGATATAAAATTGGTAATTAGTTCCATCATTTAATATAGCCACATAAATCCAATTTCCTGTTACAGCAGTTCCAGCTGCACTATCTACTCCAGTATCTGCACCATCTCCAGATTGTCTCATGACAAAAAGAAAATAACCTGCCAATACTGCCGTCAAATGCCAAGCCCTTGTCGTTCCATCCCAAAATTTAGAAATTATAACTCTATTGTCAGATAAATCATCTATATTAACAATTGCCTCAATTAAGAAATTACTCGTTAAATCAAGGTCTGCACTATCGGGAATAACTATTCTATCATTACTGAAATCCTGTCCGTACCCCACTTTTGCAATTGCAGTTAGAGGATTATTGGCACTGGTTTTTGTGCCGTTATTATTATTAGATGTGCTATCTTTTATCGTTGAAGTCGTTGAGTCAACCATGTGCTGAACCATCTTGAAATTATTATTCCAAACTTCCGCCCTGCCATTTATTCCACCTATATAATCTGTATTGTGGTCTGCATCATTGTCAAAATAGTAATAGAAATCTGTATCTACATCTGGAGAAGTAGTTGGTATTTTAATATGGTATATTGCGTCAATTTCCGAGACATCAAAAAGTTCTTTTTCAGCATATAATAAAGTATTATCACCTAAAGCAAACTGACCTCTATCAAAATCTGCGTCCTCATCAAACTCGGCAAATATTTCTTCTGCCTGTGTTGCTGTAAAAAAGGCAGTTACTGGAAAATCAGATAGAGTGTCATCTATTTTAGTATGGTCAGTAGTTAATTTTATTCGCTGGTCATATCCACCCACCCAACAATATCCCGTTAAGGTAAAAGATAATATTAGAATTATAATTAATGGTAATATAAATTTCTTCATATTTTCTCCTTTATTAATCATCAGTCGCAAATGTTTCAGTCCCCTGACAATACCACTTGTCGCCATCCTCATCATCAAAGGCAAAACTCACTATACATCTATTATTATCAGCAGTAGGAACGCTTACTTTTGTCCCATTAGCCCAATATATCCCTGCTGGAAAGGTAATCGTATAGGCGTTAGCACCTGCGGGTTGGATGATAATTAGCATATAGTTACCTGAATTAGCGGGGTTAGTAAAAGCCAAAGTAGTATTTTCTGATAAAGTTATTCTTGCTTTATTAGAATTACCCCAATCTATTGTGGCAGTTCCTTCAGAAAATTCTATAGTCTGGACAGTAAAACCTATTGAATGAGCACCTGCATCTAATTCTTCGCCAAGTTCTGGGGCAGGATCATCAACTAAAGCCTCGATATATGTTCCTAAATCACTAATATCCGCTTCAACCAATGCTCTACTTTCCCAGCTATCACCATCTGCAACTAAAACATATTTATCAGTAGGTGTAGTAACACCAACATCGCTTAAATCTGATAATTGAGAAGCACCGCCACCAGAAGGAGTATCTATCCAAGCATAGCCATCAACGGTTGTTTCTAATACTTTTGTGGCAGCAGCAGGATGAGCAGGAATATCGGCAAGATCAGCAAAATCTTCTCCTGTAATATCATTAAGTAAAGTAACACTCCAGATAGTTTCCATCTCGCCTTGAGTATCAATAGCAGTTTTTAAGTAGTAATCAGTAAGAGCAGTAGCTAATTCTGTAGTATCTACGATGTCAGCACTATAAATCGTTTCAACTTCGCCTAAAGTATCTATGGCACTCTTTAGATAGTAGTCAGTTAAGGCGGTAGCAAGTTCCGTGCTATCGGTTACATCAACACTCCATATAGTTTCTACTTCACTCAATGAGTCTATTGCTGTTTTTAAATAATAATCAGCTAAAGCAGCAGCTAATTCATCGGAATCAGTTACATCTTTAATCCAGATTGCCTCCATTTCCGAGAGGGCATCCATTTCAGTTTTGAGATAATAATTATCGAAGATCCCTAAAGTACCACCTGTAGTCTCATCAGCAGGGTAGCTGTCATCACGCTTGGAATGTTGCAAAAGAAAACCCAAATCATCAAGTATTTGTCTTTTTTCATTTTCTGTTTCCAATGCATCTGCCTTATCCGCAGTCGATACATAAAAATTGGTCCCTGATTCCATTGTATATTTATAATAAGCAGCAGAAACATTCAGACTAAACGCTAATAATATAATCGGTAATATTATCCATAGTAACTTTTTATTTTTTAACATTATTTATCGCCTCGTTTTTAGTTGGTTTATAATTCATAATTTCGGTTAGGAGCATATTTTTCAAAGAGATCATAGAAAATTGGCTCAAACGATTTCCCGCCTCTTCCCTGAAAAACTGGTCAAGTATTTGTGTAACTTTGGTTATTAGATTTTCCATTATTTTGTTCCTCCTTTCGTAAAAATAAAAAAAGCGCCACAAACTAAGAAACTTAATTCTTAATTTTGGCGCTCTATGGCACTCTACAGACTTATTCAGTTTTTAGAAATTACTTATTAATTATTAAAAATCTTCTTTAGCTTTTTCTATCTCTTTTTGTTTATTAATTTCAGGAAGGTCTTCCTGGTGAATTTTTACACCTTCAAATATTAACCGACAACTTAACCAATAACCTTTTTCGGAATTGTAATATATATATATTTGTTTTATCTCCTTCCCAGCATAACCAGTGCTCCAATTTTCTTGTTGGTTCACCATATCTCTCTTCAAAAATCATTTTTAGAATATTAAAATCCCTATTTAATTTAACGTCATTCAATTCACTACAAATAGCTTCTACTTTATATAATTGGTTACTACGTAAATTAAATGTATATTCTATATCATAAAATTTGACACTGCCTATAAACTTTTTTTCATCTCTTTTATGATATATATTCCCTCTATCTGTATTTTCACTCACCATTTGTAAGAAAAATACCATATCCTCTGCCGGTGCGTCTCCCCATTTCAATCCTCTAAATCCATCAGGTTCATTCTGAAAAGCGAATCCTATTCCTGTAATTAGAAATATTAAGATTATACTTAATAAAATAACCTTTTTCATTCTATCCCTCCCAAGATAAAATTTCTTTAATTATTTAGGATTTATTTACTCAACACTTCTATAACCTCGCAAATTGTCCCTATATTACTTTGTATATTATATATAAAATAATGCAAAATTAAATTCCAGACAATTAATAATCCACCTATAAATATCATTTAATACCTCCTAAATATTATTGAATTTGTTTTTATTATATACCATAATATCAATTTTTTCAAGTTTTAGGATTATTTTTTATAATAGCTTCTACCTTCGTATTGTATTTCTGAAACCCTTCATCTGTTATACCCAAATAATCTAATATTGTTTTTAACGTTTTTCTATGTAATTTTGCTTCAGAAGAAGGATTGTATAACTGGTTTATTTTTCCAGCCAGTGCCATTCGTCTATTCGTATTAAAAAAATAAGCGTATTGATTATAGTCAAATGGAATTATCTTCCCATCTTTAAATTCATATAATGGAAAATTCCACCAAGTTTTTTGCTCTCTAACTATAAATGCTTTATGGTCTATTTCTTTTGTATCTTTCCCTTTTTCATCTTTCTTATAGAAGATTTTTAAAGTATTTTTAATAAATTGGTCATTACCATCTAAATCTATCATTTCATCATAACCAAAAAATTCATTATCACTTATTCCTCTAATAATATTGTGTTCGATAGCATCTTCTTCGAAATTCATCTTTGAAATTTTCAGATATAATTCCATATTATTCTCCTTTACCAACCAGTAGAAAGATTCCAATATCCCCAAGCGTTATCAGGCGAGCCAACGTAACCGTGAAATTTAGGATTTACTCCCCCATCCGTATCGTAGGTTAAATCTCCTGCATGTCCAGTCGGTGCTGATGAAAGATTACATAATTGTAATGTTCCTGTAGGATAAAATATAAAAGCATTATCTATACAATTAATTATTGTTTTTTTATCATTATAAAATTCTATTCTGGGAATATTAAGTCCACCAAATGCTATAGCGGAAGCATGTAAAAGAACAAATCCACTTTGTAATCCAGCTTTAGCCCACACCAAACCTTGTCCGCTTGCATCATAAAACCTGATTCCGCTATCTTCAAAATATATATCTTCACTCGTCCCACTGCCAACTCTAAATCTTGTTCCGTAAATTGTGCCAGCGTGAACCGTTCCTAAAATAGCTTTAATTGCCGATAAACTATCAACGTTTATTTTCCCAGCGGTAACCGCTCCAGCCTTTATTTTATCAGTTTCGATAGCATCAGCATTTATTTTGATAGCAGTTATAGCGTTAGCTGCTATTTTGTCAGCTGTCACCGCTCCAGCCTTTATTTTATCAGTTTCGATAGCATTGGCGACTATTTTACCGGCAGTAACCGAACCATCGGGAAGTACGAGCGTATTGTTATCTAAATCAAAATATACCAATCCATTAGTGGATTCTATTTTTCCGGTTCGGATATATTTACCGTTTATAATCGTCTGGCCATAAGTAAGAGATACTCCCCGCACTCCTTCAACTACAGAATGCAATACACCAATCAGGAAATAATAATAGGTCTCGTCATCATCAAATTTTTTTTGCGTTTCATCGACTACAATCTGCCCGGTATATCCGGGCTCTTTAGTGCATTTTGCGTAAATATAATATGGTGTAGCATTTACCAAGCTATCCTGGGTATTCTCCGATAGTGTCCATGTTCTTATCTCATCCGCAATCGATAAATGAATCAGTTGACCTGCACTGGCATGGAATTTGCTTACATCGGATTGATAGTTCCCCTCAATTTCAATTTCCTTTAAAATAAACTGTGTAGATTTTGCCCCAACTGACAGCATTCCGGTTTCAACCGAAGCAGGCCGGATATTTCCCATATCGAAATATCCGTCTGTATCAAAAACCATCGTCCTTAATTCTTCTGAAGTTCTCCAATTCCGCCTTGACCTTATAATATCGCCACCATAACCAATCTCTATTTTTTCTTTCAAATCTTCCTGCTCGGAATATAGCCGTTGGATCAATTGTACTTCTAAATGATCAGTTAATTTTAGAGTATATTTATATTCATTAGCCACCGATTTAGTTAATTCTACTATCCGGGTCATTACATCTATCCCTAAATCTGTATCTTCTATTGTAATAAAATCCCCTGCTTTAAGGTCAATAAGATGGGTTTTAAAATAACGGGGGTCAGGAGTGAGGATATAGGTTACTCTCGGTTCGCAGTTATCATCAATATAGGTTTGGGCTTTGGCTTGTAGGGCTGTTTCAGCAGTATCTATATAAGATTGTGGAAGATATATTTCAAGTAGAACATATTTATCACCAACAGCAGGCTTTAAAGTGGCATTCGGCATTTCATAACCTACCTCGTCCTTATAGGCTATAATAGTAAATTCTTTGGTAGCGTTATTATAAGCAGAGACTTCAAATTCATACCCGCCTAAATTCCCAGAATTAAAATGGAGTTTTGCAGTTACGCCGGAAAGCAGATAATCATTCAGGTTAAAATCCATTCCACTATCAGTAAATTTTGTTATATCCGCCCCATCAACCGCGCTAATAGTCCCTTCCCGGTGTGGGTAAATATCCTCAAATATTTCTGTATGTTCAATTGTGCCATACTCATCAACATTCTTTTCAAGGTAGGATAATCCGCCATCTACAAATATCAATCTTCTTGAATGGTCTCTGTAATCATTTGCTAAATTTTTCTCTGAGCCAAAAGCATACAGCCTTGTAATGATATTTTTTTCACTTAGTGTAGTCCGTTGTATATTTCTCAAACCTTGCTTATACATAAAAGTTAAACCGGAATCACTGCCCGCCTTATCAGTAAAACAAATATCTTTTTCATCGAAATAAAATTCCCCTTCAAATTCATTACATAGTTTTTGCAAGACTTGCATACAATTAGCTTTGGAAAAGTGTAGCAGCTTATAGTCTGCATTTGTCTGGTCGCAAGTCCCCTTTGCCCAATCTGAATGCGTTCGGTTCATGTTGGTTACAATTAAATTAATAAAAGTTTCTAAATTCCCCACCAAGTCAAAATCGGAGTTTCCGTCACTATCTAAAAATTGGGTCTTCAATAATTCATAATACTCGGACTCGAAAACGAGGTTATAATCAAATGAATTTGAACTGCTCTTTTTGATATTTGGGAGGTTATTTACATAATAGTTTATACCATCATAAATAACGTAATCGCCGATAGTGATGTCTAAGATATCATGAGAATTAAACGTTGACTTTATGATATCCTCACCCAACAACTGACGAATGAGTCTCGTGTTATCATCTATATGAAGACTAAGATTAACTTCTGCACCTCTATAGATATCTAGCATTATTTCTCCTTATTTACTAATGATTTCCTGCGATTTTAAGACAACTTTTAGACGACCAATATATTCTTTTTCTGATTCATTTCTTAGCCTAAAATTATCTTTCCAGACTTGCCTTTCCTGTCCAGCCTTTATTTTTTGCTCTTCTCCCCAGGTTTTACAGCTTTCTACATGGGAATTATAACTTTGAAAATCTATATTATTCTTGTCTAATATCCCTTTCCTTAATGCTTTAATTTCTTCATCTATACTATATTCTTTTCTAATTTTAGCAATCACTTTTTTATCAATTATTTTATCCTCTAAAATATCCTCGGCAAATAATGTTTCTTCCTGTTTGCCGGTTTCAGAATTTATCTGTTCTTTAATTAAATATTTATACATTTTATTTAATCTCCTTTCTATATTATTATTTTAAAACAAAACTCCTTAAAATCTTTTTTCTTCGCAAAATTCATTGACCATTTCTCTTGTTAATTTTTTCCTTCCATAAATTCTATGAAATTCTTTATGACAATCTTCGCAAAACGTAATACCGTTATTTATATCGAGAATCTTATCTTTATTCCCTTGATAATCTTTGATATGATGAGCATTTAAAATGCCACCTTTTTGCCCGCATTTTTGGCAAATATAATTGTCTCTTTTATATACATCTTTTCTCCATATCCTATAATTGCCTTTTGTCATTTTGCATTGTCTTTCTCCTGTAATTCCACCTTGCCAATTCCAATGTTTTTTGCCAAAATAATGGCGAGAGACTTTTTTTATATTCTCTTTCCTTAAACAACCACAGCTTTTTGTTTTGTCTAATAAAAAATTACTATTTGATACTTCACATATATTTCCGCAGTCACATCTAAAAATTGAATACCCACTTTTTTCCGCAGGTTTCAAAACCGTTAATCTATTTTTCTTTGTGCCAGGCTTTATTGTTTTTGATAACTTTTTTTTAATTGCACATTTTTGACAAAGAAAAGAACCCGATTTATTTAATACTGAAAAATATCTTTCAAAAACAACTCCGCATTTAGGGCACGTAATAACAATTTTTTTCTTACTATTTGGTTTTAATTTATTTAAAGGAATCTTCTTCCCTCTATATATTATATAATTACTGTATTTTAACATATCTTATTATACCATATAATATACATAATAACAAGAGTTATTCCAATTCGTTTATCCAGTTATCCAGTAATTGATAAAAATCTTAAATCTTTAGCAAGTCTAATTAGTAATCTTAGTTTTTCTAATTCCACGTCAATCTGGAAAAGATGTGGAATCTTGTATCTACTTTTATTCGCCTGAATAATAAGTTTTTGTATATCTACCATGCAATTTTCTACCTGCTGAGCTAAAACAAATCTCTGCTTTCTCGGAAATTTATCGAGAATTGGAAACAGATATAAAATTAAATCATATGTTTTTTGGTAAATTATTAATTTTTCATTCAAAACAGATTCTCCGATACCAGATTACAGATAATATTATCTTGCAGCACGGAACCCGAGACTGCTGTACGTACTCGACGGTGCATAACCCAAATTCAGACCGAGAATTCCAGCACCCGAAGTAATATCCCAAAAGCCGCCACGTCCCGCAGCCCTTTCGCCAGTATAAGCCAAGTAAGCCTTGTCACTTCCATATTCAAGAACAGCTGAGCCAGTCGTTTTAGGTAATGCTGCTTTTTTCCCGTTAACGTCAGAATCTTCAAGGGTAGCTATGTAATTAGACGAATTTGGCAGAGTTAATCCAGCTTCCGGGAATCCAGGATTAATTATATGGTCTGTTCCGCCTACTCCAGATACACTATTTCCGCCACCTATAAGTAGGTCTATCCATTCATAAACATTTCCATTTAAACCCCAAACTCCGAGTGGATGTCCGGTTAAACTCCAAGTGTTCGGACCGCTTCCGGTAAGACATCTATCGATACCATCATCAGTTCCAGGTTCTATAGGATCTCTCATTCCATAATTTTCAGGGGAATCAGCATCCTGGTAATCTCTACCATAATTATTATTTCCTTTTGGAAGGTCAATCCCTGCTCTTCTCTTATCACCAAAAATCATACAAGCCAAATAAGCCATACTTGCCCATTCGTAAGCTGTTACCATGTGGTATTCTGGTATAGTGTAACTATCGCCACTTGCCACATTCGACGGTAGGTCAGGTTCAAAATATACCGTTGTTGCAGCAGGATTAAATCCAGTAATTCGCCTTATATAAGTTAGTCCATCAGCGACAAGAGTAATCTGTATTTGTGTACCTACTGCATATGTGGGTAAGTGGACTGTATCGGTTAATTCATTGGCTGCTCCTGCTGCCGCCGAAGCTGTGCTCGTGTTAGAAGCTCCCCTATTTTCACAGGCTACTTTTGCATTAACCCAGGAAATATCTGTCCAGGGCACTTTGAGTACTTGTGATACTCCGGGAATAGCTCCGGGGGTATTAGCTGCTGTGCCACCTCTCGAAGCCATAGTAGAGTCAGGTTGGCTGCATTGATATTTATCAACCCAGAATCCGCCCATATTTATCCCGTTTAAATTCGGTTGAGCTACAAAACCCGCAGTTACATATTTTGGTATCCATATCATATTTGAATGAGATGCAAGAGCCGTCACTCCATCTGTATGGATAAATGTCTCTTGTCTCATAGCTGCAAGAACATTTCTTACAGCCTCATCGATGTCCGCTCCTTTGTGAATCGAATTATAATCTGTCATTATTTTATCTCCTTATATATTTATATTTTTTTATTCTCTTATTCTCTTATCGTAAATGTAAGTCCATCGGAATCTAACACTGGACTTCCATCAGAATCTAAGAAATCATCATAAACAATTGCTATGGTAAATACCAAATTACTCACATCATATCCATTTGTTTCAGTAATTTTCACCAGACATATTGAAGAATCTATATAGGGAATTGTCCAGCTATAAATTCCGTCACTCGTTGTTTCATAATTAATTACCCTCCAAGATGCTCCATTGTCATCACTATATTCTATCTTTACATTAGTTACGCCATCGCTATCCCAGGTTATATTATGGCTCGTTCCCGGTTGCCAGTTTTCTCCTCCGTTAGGAGAAATGACAAAAACAAAAGTTGGCACTATTATAGGAACAGGTTCTCTTAATGGAATATAAAACTTGCCCACCAACTTATCTCCGTCCCATTTCGTCAAAATATTAAATGTTGAATTTTCTTTAAAATATACATTGTAAACCATGCTTCCGTATGGCAATTTTAGGGTATGCAGACCCGAACTTACCAATACCGTTTTAAAAGCATTTAATTTTGTCAAGAAATCTATTTTTGAATCAGCTACAATATGGCAAATTAATCTGACATTTCGAGCATCCCAATATATATCTTCTTCGTCTGTAAATGATTGCACCCCATTGGAATCTTCCCAACTGTACTCAGTTACCCCTTTCCGTTTTGGAAAATCCCAGAATCCGCTTGATTTTTCTACGTATATTCCGTATGTATCTGCTAAATCTAAACCGTCGAATAGGTAATTTTTTTGCATATTAACTGCCTCCTATACCCCTTAAAGTTTCATTTTCTAAAGAGCCACCTGTATTCATTTTATTCCAGATATTCTCTAAATATTTATTGTATTCGGTATTATCGGCAATTCTCGAATTGATTATTATAATATTCTCCATATTAGAAAGTATACTTACGGTATTTATTCTAATTGCCTGGAATTGGCCAGCCAATAATCCTGCTGTTTCTTCTGTTATACCTGCAATAGCCCCGGTTAAACCTGTTACACTTGGAATCGCCCCCACTGCCTCTTCTAATCCTAGACCTGCTGCTTCTAATATATCTGCAAATGCACCCCATTCTGTTTCTATATCTTCAAGCATATTTTGAAATGTTGTTGATAGAAATTCTATATCCTGAGCTGTTAACCCTCCATCAGGAGTGCCAAGTCCGAGAAGACCTGCAAATCCACCTCCAGATAATATACTAAATAAATTATACCAATCCTCAATATATTTCGTGATTATGGTTCTTTTAAAGGCATCTACAATCGCCTTTTTCATCATATCGTTAAAAGTGTCGGCGAAAACTTGGGCCGAGTCTAATCCTTGAGAAAATCCCTCTGCAATAGCATCAGCGATTGTTTCGGCAGTAGTTCCAGTGAGGATTTGTTGATATTGTTGGTTCAAATTAAATATTTCTGCATTCACACTTTCTATGGAAGATAACCAATTATCTATTGCTTCTTGATTAGTCTCATCCCATGTCCACCATAGGAATTGTCCATAAGCTGCCTCTTCTGCAGCTATCAGATCATAATATACATCAATCTGCTCTTGCAATAAGGCGATTCTCTCTTTTATTGCTGCTGTTTCTGCTATTCCTGTTGCCTGATTCAATATATACTGTTGTGCCTGTAATTCAAGAGTAATCTTTTTTAACTCTTCTTCTAATTCTGGAACATCAGTTTTATGTTGCACAAACAAATTAATAATACTGCTTATAATAGTTGCGATTCCACCTAAGGCTGTTGCAATACCACCAATACCACCCATAGAAAACCCAGAGGCTATTTGTCCAATTCCACTTACTAAATCAGCCATATCATTTATAGCTTCTTTAAGTTCGGAATCAAAATTACCTACGGCATCAGCTAAGTTATGCAGTGCATTTACAGTATCATCGATTTCACTTCTCACGTTTTCCCAGATCTGCTTTTGTGATTCGGCAATTGCTTCATCGATTTTAATTATTTCGTTGCGATAATTAGCATATTCTAATTTCATTGCTTCAAGAGTCTTAATTTTATTTTCTAATTCTTTATTATTTAAATCTTCCCCAAATGCTGCTAATTTCTCATTAACTTCTTTTGTTGCTTCGCTTGCTTCTATTTCTGCAATAAGCATTTCTTCTATATTTTTTAATCTTTCTTTTTCATATTCATCGTCCGTTAATAATAATAATTCAGCGGTCTTTTTATGGATAGAAATAATTTTTTCTTCCGTGGTCTGGTAAGCAGCAAAATAAGAATCTAATAATTCTCTTTTTTCTTTGGCTGCTGCTTTTTCTATTTTAATTATTTCCTGTAATTTATTTCTTATAAATTCAACACGTTCTACATCAATTACTTTTTCTGCTTCGAGTTCTTTCAATTTCGCTTCAAGTCTTTTGACATAGGCTTCTTTTTCTTCCCCTATTTGCTTTTCCCAGCCCTCTTTGAATATAGCCAATTTTGCTTCTGCTATTTCTTTATCATATTTAAGATTAATTTCTTTTTCATTTTCTTTATGCTTTTCAATAGTCAATAAATACTCATCAGTGCCTTCTTTATAATTTATAATTATAGCTTCAAAATCATCTTTTTCAGCCTTAAGGTCTTTTTCTCTTGCTTCTGCAATATATGCAAAGAGCTCATCTTCTATCTTCTTCTTTTTTTCTATTACTGTCTTGTTATATTCATATATATCATCAGTAATTATTTTGGTTAAATCGGCATTGCCCTTATATTTTTCCAGCATATCGGAAAGATATTGACCGTAGTTTTCAGCGTCTTTGAATAATTGTACGTTAAGTTTTATTACTTCCTCTTCCCCTAATTCAGCTATATCGCTTAAATATAGTTTATATCGGCTTGCCATATATTTTAACTGGGCTTCTACTTCTTCGGTATCAATAGTAACTGTGGTTATGGTTTTGGGGCCTCCATTGCCTTTATCGGGTTTAGGAGTTGCAATCGGCTTGCCTTGTTTTAATGCTTCTTCTAATTTATTTATTTCTTCCCTTTGAATCCTTACCGCTTCCGTTGTTTTCTCCACATCAAGCCTTAATTGTATTTCTGTTTTGCCCACTTTCAATTCCGCTGTTGCCAAATCAAGCATTGTTTCCTCAAGGTTTGTATCTTTTGCAAATAATGCATCGGTAACTTCTTTTATTAATTTTATTTGCCTTTCGGTAGTATCCTCTCCCAGTTTCATATCTTCTTGAATGTCACGTATTCTTCCACCAAAATTCATGACTGATATTCCTGCTCCATCATATACTTCAATAAGTGCTTTTATCTGTTTAGTATAATCATCACCATAATACATGCTCATTGTTCGAAAAAGTTCCTTAATAGGAGCAGTCTGTCTATTACTGATTTCTTCATACCAAGTAGCTACTTTTTCTTTTAATCTTTTTACTTCTTTATTTGCTTCATCCTCACTTCTTTCAAATCTTGTCAATGCTATTGCTGCTTGCTTTTCCTCAATTTCTGCTAAAGTTAATTCTGTTTTCATAATTCGTAAAGTTGCTTCTGCAGTTTCCTCTTTGGCTGCGGTTAGAATATCAAAGTCTGCCCCAGCTTCTCTGGCAGCTTTTCCAAGATTTGGTAAGAGAGTAATTAAGGCATCTTCGGCAGATTTTAATTCAATCGATACATCTTTACCCTCTTTTAATTTACTTCGTAAATCCTCTATTTTAGCGGTTAATTCATCAATCCTACTCTGTTTTCTTCGCAAAGTATCTGCTAATTCTGAATATGCACGGCTCATATTAGATAGTGAATCAGTAGCACCGCTCATGGCTATATTAATTCCTTTGGCTATACCGTTCATAGATTTTAATATTTCGTCTCCGAGAGGTTTTAATTTAGCCATTACATTATTATGCAAGATAGATAATTGATTTTCGGTGGTGTCCATCATGGTGGCAAAGGCTTTATCGGTAGCACCTAAAGAATTTTCTATCTCATTTAAGGTCTTATTATAATTTTCTCCTTCGTTTGTCATAACTGCCAATAATCCGATAAGTCCACGAACATTAGGGAATAATTCCATTAATTTTTGTTTTTGGCCTTCGGTTGCATCACTCATTTGTTTTAACATGTATTCAAGGCCTTTTGATTTTAATGTAGCTATATCAAATTCAATCCCCATTTCTTTAGCTGCTTTGGCTGCTTCAGCACCTTCTTTTGATGCACGAAGTAAGGCAGTAACAAATCCTCTTATACCGGTAGAAACAATATGAGGTTGTATCTTCTTGACCGCCTCAGCATAAAAAGCACCGAGGTCATTAAAGCTCATCCCAGCTTCAGCAGCAAGTCCTGTTACCATAGATAAAGTTGGGCCCAACTCTTCCATTTTTACTTTACCTAATTTAACTATGGTAAATAATTTATCAGATATTTCAGCGGCAGTTCCAGCGGCTTCTCCATAGGCGTTCATTACATAGGTCAAGGCGTCTGCGGCGGTAAAGGTATCAGTTACAGAGGCAGTAGCAAGTTCAGCGGAAGTTTTAAGGATATCCATAGCTTCCGCCCCGTCATAGCCAGCCGACACGATTTGATAAAGAGCTTTGGTCAACTTTTGGGCATTATCTGGGACGGTCTTTGACATATTGATAATTTCTTGAGAGATTCCTTTGAAATTATCTTGTGTCGCTTTGGAAATAGTCTGGACTTCTTTCATTGCTGTTTCGAATTCTTTGGAGAAGTTGTAGGCTTGCTTAGATATTTTAGCAAAGACAAGAGCAGAACCTATTGCAAGTCCGGCAAAAATATCCATCTTGGTTATTGATTTTGATAACGTTGCCAATATCCCTTTGGCTTGTGTAGAACCAGCCATAAGACCAGCATTATCTAAAAAAGTTTTCCAATATAAAGAATCTGATCCGCCTACGTCTAAAGCCATATCATTTCACCTCAATTAAATTCTTTTTTGCATTCCCCTCGTTAAAAATATCCCAGCGTAAGGGCAATTTATTATCATTTAATCGAATACCTTCATTAATATAGTCCCCAGCCTTATTGTAGTTCTTCTTCTCAAATTCATAAGTAGCCAGCCAGTTGAGTATTTCGGGAATAATTATCTTTGTATTACTGATCAATAACTGATCATATAAACTACCTTCACTATTTACGATATTAAGAGCTATTTCAAAATTTTCTCGAGCTTTTTCGTTGTCTTTACCTGCCCAGTAGTTACCGATCATTAAATATATTTGAGAAATTCTACTTGAATAATGGCAGGCTTCCCTTTCTATTCTTTCGGCATTTTCTATATCATTAAGTACTAAGTAAGATCCTACCAAATTAACAAATACCTCTAAAAAAGCTGTCCAGCCCTCATTATAATTTTCTTTTCTCATCTTTTTTATCCATATTTCCCCATATTTAATTGTATTTTTGAAGTCTCTTGTTACATAATAGGTCTTTACCAAATGTGTTAGATTGTGTAAATTCTCCGGATGTTCTTTATATTCTTTTTGGAGCATAGGTAAACTGCGTTCCATTTTCTTCTCATATAACTTCTCCCCTTTTTCACCTTGAAAAATATATCCATAATGTTTAAATATTATATGAGGAGCAAAAAGATAAGGAGCCTTACAAATTGGTTTATTATGCACTGCTTGTTCGTAATGAAAATCGCCATCATTTTTAAACAAACGTGGCTGTAACATTTCCGAATATTGCTTTAAATCTCTGGTGTGATAATTAAATAATTTTACAAATACAGAAGGCTCTTTATATTTTGGATTCAAGATTATATCCTCTAAAGGATATAAGCATTTTTGGTCAAGCTCTTCATCAGCGTCTAAAATAAGGATTTTATCTCCTGTAGCCTTTTTAATCCCATAATTACGAGCTTCGCTAAAATTCCAGGGGATAAATTCTTTTTTATATACCTTGTCGGTATATTCTTTAGCTACTTCTATAGTCCTATCAGTACTTCCCGTATCTGTTATTAATAATTCGCACCATTTTTCATGTATGATAGGAAGGAAACTATCTAAACACCGCTTAAGATTTGCCTCCTCGTTCTTAGTAATTAAGCACATTGATAATTTTGGTTTCATTGATTCTCCTCTCTACAATAAATCTTTTATATCATTTATATCCTTTATTTCTAATTTATTTGCTTTTTTCTTCTTCTCGTTCTCGAGATCATATGAAGGGATACTGTTCATTAGCATTGCAAGATTTATGAATGAATATCCCCACAATACATCTTCCATAGTTAGCGAAGGAAAGTAATGCAAAATCCCACCAATAACTCTCCAGGGATTTAGGTTTTTTTGTTCGCCAGCAGATTCATTCCCTTTAGGCTGGCAAGCGAAGCTAAAAAAGGGGAGACGTCCATTTGTTGAATCACTAAAGTCAAAACTTTTAATCCTTCCTTTGCCGTCAAGTTTTCGTTTAGGAATTTGATTAATCTTCTGGATGGTTCTTTTTCACTATTCACAATCCCGTAAGCAATCATCTTAATTAATTTATCTTTATTTTCGACTATATTTTTAGCCCCTAAATCCAGGATATTGACTTCTTTCCCTTTATTATTTCCCTCATCTTTCATAACTCCCAATAATTCTTTGGTATCTAAATCCAATAAAATCTTACTAATCTTCAAAAGCGTCCCCATTCGAATAGGGTAAATAACAAATTTTCGTTTAATGGGAATTAAATTAAGCTTATGAAGTATATTCGTTTTGCTTACGGTTATTTCAAAATCTACCCCTTTTTCTAAAATGGAATCTATAGCATTTTGACGAACTTGGTTATCGTCTTTGGTATCCAATGGAACTTTAACTTTCTCTTTAGACTTTTTCTTCGACATATTTTCTCCTTTTTAATATAAAATAATCCTTCCAGAAATTTCTATTAATATTAACTTTACTGTTACAACTTCCACAAAGTGCTGTTAAATTATCTGGTAAACAATTTCTCTTGACATAGTCAATATGATGTATACTAAGTTTTCTTATATTCTCTATTTCAGGCATACCACATAATTGACATTTATATCCGTCTCTTTGTCTTATTAATTCTTTAAGTTGCCGATTAAATTCAACAGTATAAGGCTCAAAAGAAAGCCCGCCTCGCCAATTAGGATTTTTTTTACCAGCAAATATACCTTTACGAGTTTCACTCATTTTTTTCCTTGTTTCTTCTGTTGGATGCATATTTAAATGAGCGATTCTTAATTTTTCTTTTGATTCTTCTGAATGGTGTTTGCCTAACCTGCCAGAAGGTTTGCCTTTAAAAGCAATACTTATTCTTTTCTTAGTTTCTTCTGTACGATGTTGACCTAAATTGGAAAGTCTTATTTTTTCTTTAGTTTTTTCTGTGGGGTGTTTTCCTAACATAGCAAGTCTCTGTTTATTTTTATGTTCTTCTGTTCGTTCATATACCCCAGTTGGCATTTTTGCCTCCTTTTTTTAAATGTTATACCCGCCCTAAAATATTACTATCATAGAGCGGGTAATATAATCATTGCCTACCCTGCAACTTGTGTAATTACTATTGGGGATATCTGTGTCGAACTGGCAGGAATCATTACATCGCAAGAGAAACTAATCTGGCCTGATTCTGTTTTGGTAAACCGCAAATCCCCTCCAGCCTTGACAGAAGCTCTGGGAATCTGAATCTTTAACTGGAATCCTTTTATGACTTTAGATATTGCTTCTATACAGCTTTCCTTTATAACGGCAGCAGTCACGGCAGCACTCCATACTGTTCCTGCGGCAGATCCACCAAAAGCCTCTATTAATACAGCAGTACCCATATCCCTTGTAGCAAATTCGATAGTTTTCTTACTTGTGCCCAAAATAGATATATCGGGAAGGTCTGTTTCTTCTACAAAAAGGTCAGTACTTGCGGGGGCTTCTATGATAAGATGGGCACTGTCAGGAACAGTAGGGGATATTGTTGAAAGCGTAGTTCCCATTACTCCAGTTACTCCTACAGCTCCAATTCTTATACTTTCAAGTCCAATTAATCGAATGTTTGACATTAATATTCACCTCTTTCTTTATTTTTTTACTTTATTTAATTTATTTAAAATATTTTCTTCATTAACTTCAATTTCATTAAAATATACTATTTCCCAGCCATACTGTTTAAACACTTCTGACCTTTGGATTTTCCAATCTTCTATGCTTATATGATTTCTTTTCTTGTAGTATCTGGCATAAACCTCTATTGCTATTTTTTCGCTGTTAGTATTAATAAAATCAGGATTATACCTGCCTATAATAAAAGAACCATCACCAACATATTTATAAGGCAAATTATGTTTATCCACTATAGATTGAAACTTTTCTTCTAAGCTCGTTGGGATTCGCCTGCATAGAATCTTTTTAAGCACTTCTTTTGTGTAATGGGAATGAGCAATTCTATTTTTTTCTTTACTCTCTTCTGTATGACGTTTACCGTAAAAATGATTATTTTCACCACTTATTGCTATACTAATTTTTCTTTTCGTTTCTTCTGAAACTAAATGCCCTTTATGAGATTCGCTCATTTTTTCTATAATCTCTTTTAAGAAATGTTTATTTTTATTCCAAGGAATATTACCTAAGTGGCCAAGCCCTATCTTTTCTTTAGTTTCTTCTGAATGATGTTTGCCTTTCATAGGAGAAGGTCTACCCGAATTAGCAATACTCATCTTTTGTAAGGTCTCATCACTTAGATTTTCTCTCAAATGAGCAATCCTCATTTTTTCTCTGGATTCTTTAGTTGGAGATTCTAAATGTTTACCTAAATTGGCAAAACTTATTTTCATTTTATGTTCTTTACTTAAAGATTTACCTAATTTAGCATTTCTCATTTTTTCTAAAGTTTCCTCTAAATAGACTCCAGTTTTCCCTTTATTCCAAGGAATTTGACCTATAGGCATTTATGTATCTCCTTATTTCTCGATATAGCACTGTAGACGTATACTTGTATATGACATAGATATTTGTTCATTGTCCTGTAATAATATTTGGCTTGTGATATCAAAAACATAATAATTATTCGTAGCGTTATATCCTTCAATTACTGCCACCACCGCATCAGTTACTGCTCTTAATCGTGTGATATCAGGAGTGCTATTGACAAAATTCTTACAAAAGCAATTGATAATAAAAACAGAATCATTTGTAATTTCGCTACCTACATAATTCGACAAAGGCAGTATAACTATATCTTGTAGTTCGCTGTTTAAGGGCTTCTTATTCCTATAAATTCCACCATCAATAGTAGTTTTCACACTGGCTACATTAATAACCGGATAAAGTATATCTAAAATGTCAATCGTGGTTTTCACTACAATCCATACTCCTTTATCTTTTTCTTTAGAAGTGCCTTCGCTGCCGGTACGCTTCCGGTAATTACGTCTTTTCCTTTTGCCTCAACCGCCGCTGCATACTCCATGCCGGCGACCACAATCAGAATAAACCCTTTAGGATTTTCTCTTAATACTTCATCTGCTATTTTTTGACCTTGTGCCCTTCCTTCTGCAGTTTTCCCTTCAAACTTTCCTACAAGGATATTTCCATCCCTTGCCACAACATAACCAATAGAGCTTCTTAAATTTCCAGTTTGATCATGGAAAGAACCTGCTTCAGGTGTTTTTTCTCTGGCAGCATTAACACACGCTTCGCCTACCATAGCAAGTGTAGATATGATTCTTTTTTCGATACTTAGTACGAATCTGTCCACTCTATTATTTATACTACCTTGAGAGAAGCCAGGAATAAGCCCCATTTAACACTTTACCTCTACATGTTTCTGATATGGAAACAATTGCAAAATCACATGTTCTTTATTAAAAAAGGTTAATTTTGCATCATCGGGAACACTATTGACGCCGGTAAAAAGTGGAGACATGACGTACCAATTATATCCGATCATATTTCCCGATTCTCCTATGATATATTTAGTTGAATTCGGTTGGATATTACAGACAATTCCTATAGTTATCAAAGTTCCGGGGGTATATATCCCGATTGAATTAATAGTCCCGGCACCATAATAGCTTATAGTCGCTGTATGTGGATATCTTTCTATTACCATATTGCTACTCCATTAACTGTTGCTTTGTCTTCACCGTATTTCTGTAAGATTCTTTTTGCCATTGCGATTAGCTGTGCTCCACTATATTTAACTGAAAAAGCTCCTTCTCTTAATTCGGGATGTGCCGCCAGGGTAAAATAGAGAGAAGCGGCAGCTAAATCTATTTCTTTAGCGTTAGCTGCCGCATAAGTTCCACCTGTCGCAACGCCTCTGTCTAAAAGAAGTTTCTCTAACAGATTATTATTACTATATTCTGTTAAACTTTGTAGAGCTTCTTTATTTGTCATCTACTTGCTCCTTTTATACTGTCCAAGTGACGTGATGTTCCGTATCTAAATTATAAATATGGTCTATAGCAGGGCAGCTTGGAAACGCATTTATTTCACCTTTTGTAAACTGAGTTACAGGGTCGATATGACTCCAAGTAGAAATTAAAATGCCGCCTTTTTTAGCTTGTATTACCTGTTTTGGAGGATTAGTCTCTTCCGCAATAGGACCTCTAAGCGTATTTCCACACTGTAAGCTATCTACAAAAATTACATGATTATCTCCAGTAGCACTTAACCACGGGTCGACTGAATGAATTGTATGGTCTTCATCCTCATAACTTATCACGGTATCAATTATTACTATTTGAGGAAGCCCAAAAGCCTTTAATGTTAGATTTAAAACATCTAGAGATGGAACCATTGTTATTTTTGTAGCTCCCCAAGTTGTATAAGGTACTACAAAATTCCTAACTTCATCTGCAGTTACCATCTCTGAAAATTTAGATTCATTCATTAATATATATTGAGGATTTGCTCCAGCTCTTTTTGCTGCTCTTACGACAGTACGAATGTCAGTTATAGGTTTAATTAGACTTGAATCTCCAGCACTCCAATATCTTGCAGCACTAACCATTTTCTTTTTGTTGGCATCAGGAAGTTGAAAATCTACTACTTCCTCGGTAACTATTCCACCAACATTATTAGTTGTAGAAAGAACTATTTGCCCAGTAGATAAAGCCTGTAAAGCAAACCATTCTAATCTACCTAATACTGCATCCATACAAAAATTAGTATCGTTAAAGACAAGTTGTAGAAGTGCTCCCTGTTCAGGATTCGCCATAGCCTTAAAAGCATTATAATCGTTTATATCCGTTTCCGTCATTTGTCTTTTTACTCTAATGGAAGGAATTGAACCGGTTAATTTGCTTATGCTTTTTCTTGTCTTGAGAGGGGCACTTGAATTATAAGCCACAACATCTGCCATTACACGATTCCCTTCACTGCCAATTAAAGTTTCAAAATTCAAATATGGCGTAGTCTTCATGGGGAAGAAGTTAGGCCAATATTGTTTCTCATACGGCCTCTTATTTAACCATATTTCTAAATTCTTCTTATTCATCTCATTAAACATATTATATTCACTCATTATTATTCACCTCATTAATTCATTTTTTATTTTTTATGCGAATCTTATTCTGGCAGTAAGAGCAGTCTTGTCAGCAGCAGTTACAAAATAAGGCATCTCTGATTCATCGACCGTACCTCTTACAACAGCCCCAGCGAATAGGTTATTCAGTAAGGTTGTTACACCGTCCCTTCTAACTTCTACAGTATCTCTTAATACAGCACTAGCCGCATAGAGAGGGGTATTAGTAGCCGCAACAGCTCCCTCGAAAAGGATAGCATTAGTTGCAACACCCTTAAGAGGTTTACTCGCAAGTAGTACCGCATTGGAAACTAATCCTGGAGTAATAGTCAGGATAGTAGGAGCATGCACAGTTCCGAACCCGCCAATATATTCGCCTTCTACAAATTCATTCCGGGGATCTACATACATAATTGTTGCATCGCTTGCTACATTATGAATGACTTTCGCAGTTTTAACTAAGTCATACAGCCCCACGCTGGTAGTGTCCGCATGTAGTAAAGCTCCCTTTTTTATCTCCTGTGTAGTAGTTTTAAATCTATCAGTTCTAATAGTTACTCCACCGGGAATATCTTCTAATATTTTTAGAAATACAGGGTCATATACGACCCCTGCTTCTTTTGATACTTGTAAACTCATTATTATTCACCTCGTTTAATTTAATTATATTTATTCTTCTATTAATTTCTTACCTTCAAAAGTTCCTTCAGCTGTTCCTTTTCCACTTGCAACCTTAGCTATTAGTTCTTCATTCATGCTCCCAGCCGCTTCGCCTTTTGCAGGTGCTCCACCGTCTTCTTTTAATTTCTTATCAATTTCAATTTGCCTTGCTTCTAATACTTTATTTTGTAAGTCTTTTATTGCTGTTTCGATATCTTCATCTTTTTCGGCTATTACATACTTCGAAAACCCTTCATTTAATCCGGCAATTTTCAGTGCCGTTTTAATTTTAGTATCTCGTTTTTCCTGAATCGTGGTTTCTGTCAACTTTTCCATAGATTCAGTGAGTTTATTAATTCGTTCATTTAAGTCCGAAATTTTCTTTTCTTCTTCATTCATATTTTTTTGCTCTTCCTTTCTTTTCTCTTCAGCTTTTCCTTTTACCCCCGCTTCCTCAGCCTCTTTCTTGAGTTTAAGGTCATGGGTAGTAACTGCTTGCGTAACTCTTCTGTCTGTTTCACTTTGTAAGTATTTCTCGAAACTTTTTGTCAAATTAGCTTCTTTAATCGCATTAACAAGCTCCTCTGATGTAAGTTCCACTTCTGTTTTTCCCTGTTTCTCCTTTTCCCCACCTTCATCAGGTGTAATCTTAGGATCTCCAGTCTTTTCTTTTAACATCTTAATTTATCTCCTTTATATTTTTTATATTTATTTAAGTTTTTATTATAATCTTTTTAAGAGAATATTTTTCTGCATCATCTTTAGGTAAAAGATATCCTCTCGATGTTTCTATCTCTACTTCTTTATATCTTTTTAAAAAATGTAATTGTTTTAAAAATTTCTTTCCAAATATATATATAAATTGGAAATCTCCTATGACATAAAGCCAAGAATTATCTTCTCTAAAAATACCGGAAGGAATAAATTCTAAATTTTCTTTATTGGTTTTCTCTGATATTTCTATATAAAGATTCCCTGTTTCTTTAAACCTATTATCAAATTTTATTTCAATTCCTGCTTTATTTTCACCTAATGCATATTGATATTCTTTACTTGTATAGGTTAATATCGGTAACCCAATTTTATATAATTCTTCAACTATAAAATCTTGATAATAATTTCCTTCTTTTAATTTCTCCTCATAGTAAGGCGTATTTATTTTATTTCAGCTCCCCATGTATCCCAATTATCTATTTTTCGCCGTGCAAATAGTTCTATTTTTTTACTGTTTGGATACATCTTTTCTATTAACTCTCTAAAATATTCTGGTTTTTCTGAATGTTCTTTTGACCTTTCAATAGAAATAACACTATCTTCTAATTCTTTATTTTGTTTAAGAAAAGACCCTTTTGTGCATACTAATAAAAATTCGTGTCTTACAGAATTATAATGTCCCCAGTTGTGTTTCACTTTATCCCAAATAAAAGATGACTTATATTTAAAGCCCCATGCTTTTATAACTTCAAAACATTCTTCTAATAATGGAGAAGTTACCCACAAAAATAAAACTGCATTATCATCTGTAATATCTTCTATATTTAATTCACATAACTCTTGTATGGTCATTGAAGTATAATGTCGTTCAACCGAACCATACCCCTCAACAAGTGTATCTCCATAAGACCACGGAGGGTCTGCATAAAGAACATTATATTTGCCTTCTGGTAATTCAGGAGTCCCTTCAAATTCATTTTCTCTTTGCAATTTTCTTGCTAACTTAACAGCCCCAGAAGTGGTTATTTCTTTTTTGTCTTGTATATATTCTTCAAATTTCTCTTCAGGTATAGAAGCGATTCGCTGCCAGCTAGAAGATTGGTCTTTTGTTACTCCTATATCTGACAAAGTCGTAGGGTGCGATTTTGTGCCAATTGTAATTTGTTCTGGTAATAACTCCCCAGCTCTGCGTTCAGCCCTTAACTTTATTTCTTCTGCTTTTCTTATTAAGTCTGGACTTTCTTTTGCCTGTATCATTGCATAACGATATGCTTCGGCTTTATCTCTAATAAGTTTAATTTCATCAACTTTATGGCATTCCTGTATAGCAAATTTCATTTTGTTATACTTTTCTAAATATTCCATATTCCCCCCTTTTATAAAACAAAAAAAAGCGCCAGAGACTAAGAAGTTTAATTCTTAATCTTTGGCGCTCTAAGGCACTCTCAAAATTCTATTTAATTTTCAAGAATATATACACATTAATTATAATATAATATTTTTTATATGTCAACTTTTCTATCATTAAAATATTTATCATAGTTATAGAAGATTACAAATCCCTTAACGAATTGGAAACTTACATATTGGATGGGCATATCTACCCCGTAAATTTTAATCTTAATCGCCTCAAATTTAATCTTATTAAACCAAACCAATATTTCTTCTATGGAGTACGCCTCATCTATAATCTGTAATCTACCCGGTAATTTCCCATGCATAAAAACCTGTAGTCTGGCGTCAGGAATATTAAGGTAGATAGTTGTATTTTCATGAGAATACCGTTCTATATTCTTTAGCAAGCCTGGGATTTTCTCTCGTGGTATATGCTCCATTATATCACATAGGCATATCACATCAAACTTTTTCTTATCAAGATTAATATTAGTTACATCACCTGTTAGATATTTAATGTTTTTATGGTTAGAATTTTCTTCTGCAAACTCGATTAATTTTGGTGACAAATCTACACCAATAACTTTTGCACCTAATTCAGCAATATAACGGGTAGTGATCCCGGTCCCGCAACCTAAATCTAATACACTCATACCATCACCAATTATTTTTCTTAGGTCTTCTTTAATTTTGGTATGGCGGGGGTTTTCACGGGTATGATCATATTTAAGATAATCGAGGAAATTGTCGTAATAATTTTTTACCTCGGTTGTAGTGGGTTTTTTATTCATGATATTGCCTCTATAACTTTTCTTAATTCGTTCAATTGATTTTCAAGTATCCAGCCTTCGTATTTAACCCAGTTTTTGTATGAATTAGAATGATAATCTTCATCTCTTATTTCATTCACCGCTTCCTCAATAGTATTAAAAATATCAATGTCAGGATATAATTCTCTTGCCCCTCTGAAATTATGTATAACTGGTTTTATCCCTCTTGCCATAGCCTCAGTTATGGCCAGCGAATGCCCTTCATGAATCGAGGTATGTAGTAAGTAGTCCATACCTTTCCAGAAGTCCTCCATGTCATCGATCCAGCCATAAAAAACAACGTTATCCTGTAACCCCATTTCTTTAATCATGTGCTCTAAATAAACTTTATACCGTAGATCCTGATAAGATCCTGCTATATGTAATAAGTATCTCTTATCAATATCTACCAGCTTTTTCATTATTTGCAGTGCCATTTGCGGGTTCTTTTTGTAATTAATGAATCCTACCCAGGCAACATTAAACCCTGTCTCTCTCTTTTTAAATGGAATTTTATCTATATCTACTCCATTATATATAACCTCATTCTTTACTTTATCTATAATACCAGGAGATAATTCATTCAAGATTTCTCTAATATGTGGAGCTACAAAGATTAATCTATCTACCACATCCCAGTTAATCTGCTTAGGGAAGTCAGTAAATATTTCATAGCTATGAAGACGGATTATTACCTTTTTTCCTTCTATCTTTTTATAATTAGTCCCTATAACAGCTACTTCATTCGCCCATTCAAAGAAAATTATATCCCCATAATCTATTGCATTAAAAATATCCCATTTAGTCCTTACTACAAACTTCCTTACTGTATAATCACTTGATAGCCCTTCTATTATCGGGTCTATAAAATTATCTAACCCAGCTGCGCAAATTACGCTTATTTTTTCCAATTTGCCTCCTTTATTATTTAATCTTTTGGGGTTAATCTTTCCGCAATCTCTTCATCCGTTTAACACCCTCATATATTCTTTAATAAACTCTGGGTTATCCCGAATAAAGCAGGAAGAACACGTCGTTAATTGGCAAGTCATTCTCTCGTCATTTTCTAAGTCAAAACGCATTTCATAACGCATACCATGCCAAGCCTCGTGTAGGATTACCTGAAGTTCATATTGATAATCAAGTGAATCAAGTATTTTTATTTCTTTAGCCCCTTCGTTAATATGACCATCTAAAGAACGTTCATCTTCTACAATTATTTTATGATAGGTAATTATATAATCACTCGATACAATTCTAACCTTCTTAAACTTTATACGCTTTTCTTTCTGTTTCATAATCCCCCTTTCTATCCTATATAGAACCTTTGATTCTCTATTAACTGCTCTTCAGCTACATCCCTCACTACCCGAGCAGGTGCACCCATAACTACCATTCGAGCCGGTACATCTTTGGTAATTATGCTACCAGCAGCTACTAAAGCATCCTCTCCGATAACTTTACCCGGGAGAATAACCGCTCCCGCTCCAATTCTACCGCCTTTTTTAACTGTAACGCCTTTAAAATGTTTAAATCGTTCTTCTGTCCTACCTAAATAATTATCATTACTTGTCACCACTCCGGGAGCGATAAAAACATAATCTCCTAATTCTGAATAAGCGGTAATATAACAATTGCTTTCCAATTTGCAACGTTTGCCAATTAAGACATAATTCTCAATAGTTACGCCCCTGCCAATTATGGTATATTCGCCTATAGTGGTATTTTCTCTTATAGTAGCCATGTCAGCCACCATAACATTATTAGCGATATTAGAGCCAATATAAATAATTGCACCTGACCCGATTATACAATTATCGCCTATCACCGTTGGAGTTAAATCCTTTTCCTCTTTTAAAGTGCTTATACTTGCTTTCATGGGAAGTTTTCCGATTACTGCGTTGTCATCAATTCTTACGTTATTGCCGATTATAACGCCGCTTTTGATTACTACGTTATGGCCAAACTGACAATTATTGCCGATTATAACGTTATCTTCAATAATTACATTGTTTGATTTCATTTAATACCTCATATATTTGCTTTCTGGCTATCTTACAATATTCTTTACTTATTTCACTACCAATATAATTACGATTATTCCTAATTGCTATTTTGGCTGTTGTGCCAATGCCCATAAATGGGTCATAAATAATATCATGTTCATTACTAAAATTTATAATAAAAAATTTTGCTATATCATCGTGCATAATTGCCTTATGTTCTTTACACATTTTAGCAACTGATGTTGTTATATGATTTTTTGTATATGTATTGTTAGATTTTAATTTATTACCAAAACAAAATATAAATTCATAAGCATTTGTTATATTAAACCCTCTTGCAGGCATTGGATTTGATTTTTCCCAAATAAATATTTCGTATATTTTATTATAAAAATTGCCTATTAAGCGAAATATATCTTGTTTGTTATAGTAATTTTTTTGTAAATTAATAAAAACATTACCTTTTGTAATTCTTATTGCTTCATCAATAAATGTTTTTAGAAACGAATAATAATCATTTATAATATCGTTATAAAACAAATATTTATCATTTCTTTTTCTGTTATATGGTGGAGAAGTAAAAGTTAAATCTACGCTCTTATCAGGTATATCCTTCATCACTTCAAGACAATCACCACATATTATTTGGTTTACTTCCACGATACCTCCTCAAAATCCCCCGAACCTATATCCAACCCCTCATCAGCACCTATAGCCCTTGAATACTTCTGAGACTTATAGGCCATCAAAATTATACTTAATGATTTTTTACCTTCGTTGCCGTCAATTAATGGAGTGTCATCAGTCCTTATCGCATTTATAAAGTCTGCATATAAGGGGGTATGTCCGTCTCCATAGATGTTACCGTCTTCTAAATCACATTCTTTTTTTACCTGCTCCAGTGTATCCCGACTGTCCTCAAAGCCCCAGACTAAGATCTTATTTAAAGCCAGCCCACCAATAACCGCCGTCCCCTTTTCGCCTAATATAGTCAATGTTTCTTCTAAGTTTTTAGGATACACATTAACAGTCCCTTCGATGTTCCCGATAGCTCCATTGTTAAATTTGATGATAATGCTTCCATAGTCTTCAGCTTGAATATAGGGATGTAGGAAATTCCCGGTCTGGCCATAAACGGAGTATATTCCGCTTCCTATCATCCATTGGAGTAAGTCTATATTGTGAGTGCATTGGTTTAATAAGCAACCGCCGTCTAATTTCCATGTACCTCTCCACCCTGCTTTATCGTAGTATTCTTTACTTCTATTCCATAAGATCCTAGCAGTACCGGCAAAGATCCGACCAAATCTTCCCGTCTCGACTGCCTGTCTTAACTTCTGTATAGGCTTATTAAATCTATTTTGATGACAGACTGCTAACTTTAGCTTATTTCGTTTGGCCATCTCTATCATCTCATTAGCACCTGATATTGACATAGCCATAGGCTTTTCTACGATTACATGCTTACCGTGGTCAAGACAGTAAAGAGCAATTTCAACGTGATAGCCGGATTCGGTGCAAATAGAGCAGATGTTTATGTCCTCTTTTTGGAGCATTGTTTTATAATCGGAATAGATGTTAATTCTTGTTGCCGGTATATTATTTTTTACTGTTCCCATTAAATATTTAGCCGATATAAACCCAGCTTTACTTTTTACAATATCGCAAGTAGCCACAAGTTCTATATCTTGATGATTATTTAACACCGCTTTTAAGTGATTATCGGATATCCTTCCACAGCCGATTAAAGCTAATTTTAATTTATTTTTTATAGTCATTTAATCCCTATCCTTTTCAAAGAATACCTTTAGACATTCATTTATATAAATTGATACTGCTAATACAATAATAACTGTTAATCAATATGTCATCCTTATAAAATTCGCTTATTTTATCTACTATATATTCCTGTTGTTCCCCTGTGATTTCCGGATAAATCGGTAAGGCCAGAACGTGTTTACTTGCATTTTCAGCAACGGGGAAGTCCCCTTCTTTGTAGCCTAAATATTTAAAGCATTCTTGTAAATGTAGACACAATGGATAGTATATGTTAGTGCCTATGCCGTTTTCTTTTAGGTATTCTTGAAGTCTGTCTCTATCTCTTGCGTAGATTACATATTGGTTAAAGGTGTGTTCTTTGTGGTTTTCTATATTATAGATATCACACAAGGGAAAATTTAATATAGTCAATAAATCGTATTTCTTAATCAATTTATAATATCTGCGTGCCACCTTGAATCTATCACTTATCCACTTATCTAAATACCTTAACTTTATAAGCAATATAGCAGCGTGTATTTCGTCTAAGCGGGAATTAATGCCTATAACTTTATGATAGTATTTAGGGTCTGCACCATGAGAACGGAATAGCCGGCAATAATCAGCATATTCTTTTGAAGAGGTTATAATCATACCGCCATCTCCATAAGTGCCAAGATTTTTCGTAGGATAAAAAGAGAAGGTTGCAAGGTCTCCGTAGCTTCCGGCTCTTTTGCCGAGATATTCTGAGCCTATAGCCTGTGCGCAATCTTCTACTACTTTTAAGTTATATATGCAGGCTATGTCCATAATCTTATCCATTTTGCACATCTGGCCGAATAGATGGACAGGGATAATTGCCTTAACATTTTTACCAATCTCTAAATTAGCTTTCATATATTCTTGTATTTTTGCAGGATCTATATTGTAAGTATCCAGCTCGATATCTACAAATACCGGAGTCGCTCCCGCTCTAACTATGCTCCCAGCAGTAGCAAAGAATGTAAAGGGTGTCGTTATAACATAATCACCTTTAGTTATTCCTACAGCTTTTAAGGCTATATAGAGAGCGTCTGAACCGTTGGCCACGCCTACGCCATATCGAGTGCCGGAATAGCAGGCAATAAAGTTTTCTATTAGTCTTACATTATCGCCATTGATAACTATGCCAGATTCAAGAACGGATTTAATGGTATGGTTAATTTCTGAGCTTATAGAGTTATATTGAGTCGTTAAATCAAATTGCGGTATATTCATTTATTCCTCCTTTTTCTTTTTATGATTTAAATTTCTCACCTGAATTTTTACTAATAGCAACCCCTTGCTTAATGGCTTTTAACTTAGCCGTTGCTTCGGATTTCTTATCGCCAGTAGTATAAGTATAGCAAGCCCCCGAATCTCCATACTTCCAGCCGGGTTTATTCTCTGAACTACATCTCATTAATGGCATTCTATTTCACCTCGACAATACTTTTCTTTAACTCGAACCCCTTTGTAAAATTATTATTAATCCAATCCGGTATATGCTTATATCCCGCTACCGTCTTAGCATTTTCACTTAACCAAGCCTCTGCTCCCTTTGGAATCTTATTAATATAATTAGCCTTAGCAATCTTCCCAGTCTCCATATATTCAAGTGAATCTTTTTCGTTTAGCATGATTGAAGTAGTATAACAAATGCAGCCCACGTGCCATTCGTCAAATATAAAACCCTTCGGATATTCCCCTACCAGATCATCACACATATCAAAAATCGGATGGTCAGCTGATAAATGAACCTCAATTCCTGTCACAAAATCAAGCTGTTGCCGTCTTGTGTAGTCACTTAATCTATAAGAAACATTCACTTCATTCTTTGTTAACCTTAAAGCATTTTTATAAGAGCTTCTATAAATACCAGCCCCCGGGTGATAGCCTTTGGCTGCCTTAGATAATATTAATTTCCCCTCTTGCCTTACCCGCCTAAATAATCTATTCGGTTCATTAAGGTATTGCTTAATATCCCTTGCAATACCTGCCGCACTTCTCCCGGTAGATATCCCACTTGCCAAATATAATTCTATCTGGTCTTTTGCCCCGTTAACTATATTCCAGACCCTATCGCTAATTTTTAATCCTGCTGTAGTCCTTGTAAGAAATGTATCTAACGCCTCCATATTCAATTGGTTAAACGAGGTCGGTATACCATTTTTAGTCAGCTTAATTCCGTCAGCCCACTTACCCACCATCTTATTATTCTTTAGATTTGCCATATCCCATTGACTGACTACGCCGTCACCGATATAGGCCTCGATATCATCACGGAGCTTGCTTAGTATTGTATCTATTTGTTTTTCTAAGCCTTTATTGCGTATATAGAAAGAGCCTTGAGAGATTGCTGTCGGGTTCTTTAACTTGAATATAGTAATTCTCTTAGCTAAATCTTTGGAAGCCTGATTTAATACCGCTTGAATTTTGCGATTGTATGCGATTATGGCTTTTATATGTTTAGCTTCATAATATTCTTCTATGGTCATTTATACTTCCTCATGTAAATAATAATTCCGGAACGGCACTGATTCGCCTTCGTGCCATCTCGCAATATTCTGGGGATATTTCTATCCCGATATATCTACGATTAAGTTCTTTACAAGCTACTGCCGTAGTTCCTGAACCGATAAAAGGGTCAAAAACTAAATCGTTTTTATTAGTAGATGATTCTATTATTCTTTCGATAATTGATACTGGTTTTTGTGTTGGATGATATTTAGGAATTTCTCTTTTAAATTGCCAAACATTAGAATATCTTTTACTTTTTAATTTAAAATTTTCTTTTGGCATAAATGCTATACATTCATATTGATTCCCAAAATCTCCAAATAAATCACCTGCCGACCAATTATTTTTAACCCACACAATTACATTTTTTACCCTTTTGTCTACCAACGGATTCTTTTGTGAATAAAACACGAATAAACTTCCTGTTGGCTTTAAAATACGCCAGCATTCATCTATATCAATAAATAATTTATCGTCATTAATAATTTTAGAATGAGGATTATTATATTTATAGTGGTTAGATAAATAATTAATTCCATAAGGCGGGTCAGTCACCACCAAATCAATTGAATTATCAGGTATCCCCTTCATCACTTCAAGACAGTCACCTTGTATTATTTGGTTATATTCCAATCAACTTCCCCTTCTCCAACAAACTCTCATTCTCCTCATCAGCCAACTCCATCATCTCCGGCAGGTAACCCTTTACTACCCCCGCCTTAATTAAAAACTTTATATCTTTGCTTAAACATTTCCCGCCTGCTCCCCTGTAGCCATCGAATAAGGGGTCAAGGTGCATAGGGTTTATATATTTATCCAGTTTGAAAGCCTTGAGTAGCCTGTAATAGTCTGCCCCGTAAGCCTTACAGATATCGTATAGCTCGTTAGCAAATACTACCTTTACGGTGTATAGGGTATTTAAAGCAACCTTAACCAATTCCGCTTCTACCGGCTTCATCATTAATATTTTCTTCTTATCGATTATAGGTGAAAATAGATTTTCGAATATCTCAAACGTTTCTACCTTGCGAGTTCCTACAACTATTTTGTAAGGCTTAATTTCGTCTTCTAAAGATGACCTTTCCCTTAGAAATTCTGGCAAATAGACAAATTCCCTTTCGTATATCGTTGCGAAATTATCAGTCATCCCCGGCATAACAGTAGAACGTATAGCGATTATTCCATTTTTGTTTTTAAGGGTTGCATAATTTACTGCCTCTTTGACATCTTCAAATTTGCAGTCGGGTTTAGTTGGGACACAAATGAAGATAACTTTGGATCGAGAGATAATATTAGAAAATCCTTTGGCAGGGTCGTATCTCTTGACAGTATGGCCTAACCCTTCTAATAGTTCGCTTAAGCTACCGCCTACGACGCCACAGCCAATAACGCCTAATTCCATTTTTTATACCTCAAATGATTCTCCAAGTTTCGCTACCTTGCCTTCCTTTTCTTCCGCCAATCGCTTTATATCCTCTTCAGCATCTTCGACGAGTAGATTCTGTCTAACTGCCTCATCCCCACTCATAATTGCCTCGCCACCCCTTGCAGTGGATAAAGCATTTATAGTTTCGGTTACATTTTGTGGTAAGACGTTCCCAAATTTAACTGATATATTTAATTGATCTAAGTTCTGTTTTTCCACCATATCGGTTACACTTATTATTGCCTTTAATAAATTTATTCTCCTGGCCAGAGCCTCTCCAAATGTTTCCTCTTTGTTTTTCGCTTTTAAGACGGCATCCATGAACATAAATTTTAAGGCTTCACCGGAGGTTTGATCCATACCTTTAACGTTATCGAAGGATAAATCGGGTGTAGAGGTCATGGAAAAGATGATATCTTTTAAGGTGTTATATTCTAATTTAATCGCTTCAGGAGCTTGGTCCCAGGTGAGATATTCGGCGTCCCCGTAATCCGTTTTACCGTCAGCACCTGTCACACCAGTAAATTGTAATAACTTCCCTACTTCTGCCTTATCTGGTGGGTTGGTTATCTTCCCTTTTATCTTTAACGTAGGTGATCCGAAGTAGTCGTTGGTATCGGCAAATTTACTGATCAGCATTTCACTTCTGTCAATTTCGGTTTGTACATCTGTCCACTCCGGTTGAGCCTGCTCATAATATATAACCGGGATCTTGCCAAAGTGGTTTTCTTCCTCTGTAACTATCCAGGATTCTTTTTTCGTTCCTTTAAAGATTTTATCGGCAGTATATATGTCTACATGCCCATAGGTTTTTTCATCTATATCTTCTAATTTGTAACGCCGGGTAAAAGCGTCCATATCTCCATTCTCGTTAAAATGTGAATATATCTCATCACCATTTTCGCTACATAAGAGAGCTACTTTAATATCTTTTTGAACATATTTATCACCATTTACTCCATCTATTACATCATACGCTTTTGTATACCATAACTCCGCTACCTTTGTTTCAATAAATAACCGCCGTGCCAGCTTCCTATTAAAATAATCAAGTTTATTCTTTTCCCAAACATCCTGAATTAAGGTAAAAGTCTTTTGAAGATTATCCTCTTTGTTAGCTAAAATTAGTTTCACGGCATCACCGAATAAGAATGATACTGCCATGTTAACAATCTTCTTTTGATATCGGATAACTAATTTTGCCTGCTCAACACGCTTCTTCTTTGTATCACTACCTACTAACTTAACAGGTCGAAGTAAGATATCATGTTCACCTTGATATTGTTTTTCATAGGTTTCAATATCCCGTTCTACCGGGTCTTTACAAAGCACGGTCGTTAATTTAGAGTAATCGTCTTTATATTTGTCTAAAATGTCTTTTATATTCATGGTATTGGTCTCCTATCATTTCCTTATATTTTTAGAATATTCCCAGACCAGAAGCGGTATAAACCTCTTCTTCTTCTCCCTCGAAGATCCTGTCATTTAGGGCATACCGAACCTGGTCGATGTAATGGTTGTACTTGTCTACAGGCTCGTTGATGGTCTCCCCGTCTTTATTCTTTTTCCATTGATATTGTTGAAATTCGTTGATGGCATTTTGACATTGTCTATCTATTACAATTTCAAATTGCCTTAGATACTGAATCCCGAAATTGACACTTCCTGGACCCTTTTTGGCTGCCAGTGCTTCTATTCCGTAGCCTCTTAATTCTGCTATGGATTTAGGCTCGTTGTCACATCTGATATATTCTTTGTGTATGACCGGTTCAAGTTTTGACGCTATGACATCATTGGTCAGGCCCAGCTCATAGATCATCTCTTCTAAGATGTATAATTTCTTGCCCTTAATTGCCTGTCTGCCCGCTGCCGTCGGGTCGTTGCTATAGCCGAAGTCAAGGCCGTTATAATAAGTCCCGAAAGTATTCTTAATCTTTGAAAGATCCTCTATGCGCCAGTTAGTGAAGATCAGGTCGCCTAAGACGCCCCAGTTGCCTAAGGTATAAACATCTCTGTAGTAAGGGTCTTGTTCGTTTTCTAATTCGTCATGATCAGCCTGCTCTAAAAATTTATTATCTTTGTGAGTCGTTTTTAGAATTGTTAAGCCTTCATCGTGATATTCTGTTTCGCCTTCTATCCAGTTGGTGAAGAATTCTTTAAATATCCAGTGAGAACGCATAATCGGATTAAAACATAATATTATACGCTTCTTAACCCCACCAGCTAAACCCCTTGTCCTTATTTTTAATTGCCTAAAAGCTTCTTTCTTTGTTTCGGTTGCTTCTTCGACAAGAACATCTGTAATAACGCCCCTCTCAGGTATAATTGATTTAAGTTTTTCGGGGTCATCTAGTCCCCTAAAAAGTATCTGATATCCATTAATACAGGTTATAGTCATCTCGGATTTATTAATCTTAAATAGCTTGCTTGCACCAAAGTTTAATATAACCTTTTTTATTTCGTTAAAAACCGAAGCTCTTATTGTATTCGCTGTGTTTCTGATTACAAGATAATTTCTACCACCATTTAAGATATCTATTACACACCTTTGAAAAACAAAAACACTTTTGCCTCCCGAAGCTCCACCGAAAAATACTTGTATTCTTGTATCATTTTTTAGATAAGGGATATAGACTGGGTTAAAGATATCTTCATCAATTTTTATATTACAAATCATTATTGGTTTCTTTTAATCTATTTCTTTCTTTTTCCCACCTTAGTTTATGTCCATTTATTATATTATTGATAACATATATACCAGATATCATTTTTTACCCTCTATGGTTACATGTATTTCTATATCTTTATCTTCGGGAGTCTCGCCCATCAATTTTAAATCAAGGTTGCATAGCTTGTCATAGCTATTTATAACCTTCTCTAAGTCTTTAACATTGTCTACATCAAGTATGTTGTTATTTTTAAAGTCCTGTATCACTTTATTAAGCATTGCCTTTAGTATCCCTAATTGTGTTTTTATCTCAGCTCTATAATCAGCTTTAGTATTTACAACAGTTTGGTTTGTTTTCTTCTCGAGAGATTTAGCATTTTCAATATCTCTTAAACCTACCCGTTCCTTCCAGTTAAAAGCCTTCGCCCACTTCTTTAGTGATGTCTTTGAAACGGTAAACTTTAGGGCAACTTGCGGGTAACTTCGCTTATCACCTAAACTATAATAATATTCAAAGGCTTCTCTATGCCTTAGGGTTTCAATCATATATTTATCTTCACTGCCTTTTTATTTAATTAAATCCAGTTTCTCTACTTCCGAATTTACATAATTATCATTTATAATATTATCTTCTATTTCCTCAATCGTAATCTTAAAAGGTTTTTTCCCGTTCATTGCTATTATATTCACTACCGCTATCAATTCTGATTCGGGAATATCTATTTTTAATCTCGTATTTCTAACCTGCCCACCAATAGCGATAGCTTGTATATCGGGAAAGCTCGCTATAAATTCAATCTTCTTAATTTCCATAAGCTCCTTCCTTATAAATAAAAAAAGCACCAAATCAAAAAGCATTTCTACTTTCACAACTTGGCGCTCTAAGGCACTCTATCTCTATATTCTTTTCCTAAGCACTTAACAACTACTTTTTCTTCTACTACAGAGGTGACACTGTTATAATTTCCGCATTTATCACATTTGACAATCAGCGTTTTTGGATTGCCTTTTAAATCGAATCCGGGCTCTCCTATAAAAAACTTATGAAAGCAGAGCCGCCCGTCATCAAATGTTCCCTTACATCGAACCTCTATTTTTTTAATAATATCACCTCCAGCGATTATTTTCAAATTTATTTAATTCAATTTCCACTTTTCGCCAGTCCAAATTTTGTCGTATTCTTCTTTCATTACAAAGGCAAGCCAGAGTTCATTCATACTATTAAACATTGCCATATATTTATCAAAAGACGGAGAGCTCCTATTTATCCATCTCTGGAATTTTTCTATAATCATTCGATAGATAAATGAAGGGTCATTTTGTAAAGCATGTGTTGTGGAATACATTTTAAGAAATATTGGCAATACCATCTCCTGCAACTGCTCTTGCGTGGGTAGCCAGATAAAATCTTTATATGCCTCTACGCACCGCTGTTTCTTCATTTTATAGAGCCATGTTTGGTTGTTACATGTATATAGTTCTATACTTTTTGCTTCTTTGCGATAATAATAATTTGGTTCTATTGCAGGATTCCATTCCCTCTGTAAATCCTCATTCTTTTCGCACATCTCAATATAATTTTTAGTTACCATTCTCTTTACCTCCTTTATTACTTCACTAAACTTTTTACCATATCATCTAACCTAAAATCTACGATATCCCTTGTTGACCTGCCCTCTGGTCTACACATACACCGCTTAACCCTCATTTTATCTTGCAATATCTCTACCTTAAACCTTTTATTGCTGCTGTTATCGTAGGCGTCATTCATGCAGTATAGGATATTTCGTGCAGTCTGTTCGGTTATATTTAAAGCTATCATAATTAGCCTCCTTTATATTTTTTTACATAAGTCATTCAAGGCCCCTAAATGATGATATATGCAATACGATCACCTCCCCTCTATTGTTATCTCTGTTCTTGGGTTCGCCTTATCTATATGGAAATTGACGATCGGCTGACCGATACAATCGGAATTATCATCTAATATAATCTGTTGGTCGACTAATGAGTCAAGCCAAGCTATTAAACCACCACCGAGATAATTTTGAATATCACGCTTTCGATTGGTCTTGAAATATATATCAAAAGTAATTTTCACATTTTCAGCAAACTCCCCTATATCATCTATTTCATCACTCTTCATAAATTTTATACGTTGTTCACAGATTAGCCAGCCAATCATCTCTTTATATATATCTCGCTTACTCCAATATAATTTAATATATTTATTTTTGCTTAATGGCACTTCGTCTATTATCAGCTTCGTCTTGCTTCACCTCCTCTAATTCCCTCTCATATAATATCGCCTTATCATCATCTACGCAGTTGTTTAACAAGTCCTCAAGCTCGTAGATTCTGTTTAGCTGACCTATAGTTAACATTATTTTTCCTCCTTTTTTAGCCGATTATCGGCCTACTCAATAAATTATCTACCAGCTTTTGACCCGCCGTGCTATACTTAGATTTAATATATTCAATCTGCTCATTATTTATTTTAGTATTCTCTTTTTGCTTCGCTAAAAATGCCTGGCTAAACTGCCGCTTATAATGTTTACCAGGTATCTCATTCTTACGGCGGCTCGTTCCTCGGTTCTTAGAAGTTATTTTTACACCCCACTTGATTAGCCGTAGATAGATCATGGGATTAGTTACACCGTATAGCTTGGCAATATCTTTTACCGGCATACCCTCTTTACACTTTGCGGTTATGTTGGCCTGGTTCTCGTCTATATAGGCGGCTATTAAGTGTTTATTTTTAATCATTTCTTATCTCCTTCTCTTAATTCTGTTTTAACATACCAATCGCCTATATTATTTCGGCAATTCTCACAAGCTACTACAAATCCAGTTATATATTTATTATCGTTTCTATGTGCTACTAAAGTCAGGTTTTTATTTATTCCACAAAAAACACATTGTAAATTAAAATTTGTATCCTCATTTTTATTACCGAGTATATTTAACTTTGTTTTAGTCATTTTTTATCTCCTTCGCCGTTTCCGGCATATTAAACTTGCCTTTTAACATATCACTTAACTTTTTGGCATTAGCTTTGTTTCTTTCTATCTCTTCTTTAGTTAATTCAGGCTCCGGCTTAAATATATATTTCTCCGGTGTTTCACTTAATTGCTCAAATACATCAGCAGGCCGGGGGAAGTATTTACACTTTCGTAGGCAACTTTTGGTTATGACTGTTACCTGACTGTCAGGAATATCCCGGAATATATCAAAATAGATTTTTACCACATAAGGATTTAAGTTTTTTTCATACACTTCACTAAATATTTTCATCATTTGATCAAAATTCTTTTTATTCATTTTCTGCTCCTTCTATTTTTAAGGCTTCATCTATACCTATAAATTTATTTTGTTTATTATTATTCTTTCTAAGTGGGAATACACCTAGCCAGCTATTTTTAATACTTTGATTTAATATTGCTATTTGTGTATCTTTATTATCACTTAATTTATTAAGATCATCAATAATCAATTCTTCTGCTCTTTCTGTCATTGGACTTCTTTTCTTTTTCCTCATCTCTTTAAAATCTTTCCAGGCTTTTAAAAAAATATCGCCTTTTTTTTGTATAGTTTCTTTTGTATAGTTTCTTTTAGTTTCTTTTGTGTTTACCTGTTTGGGGAACTTTTTGTTCCTTATTTGGGGAACTCCAGTTCCTTGTTTGGGGAACTTTTTATCCTGATTAGGGAACTTTTTAATAGTTCCCCATTTAGGGAACTTTTCCCATTTTTCAAAGTCCTTCTGAAATCCCAATTTATTACCATTTTTAATAATTAAGTTTCTATGTATCAATCTTTTTAAAGTTTCACTAACATGACTTTTTGATATTGCAGTCATTTTTACCAATTGGCTGCCAGTAATCCAATCCATTTTTTTGTGCCAACCATAAGTTTTTCTAAAAATAGCCCACAATATCTGGCTTTCATAACTCGATAAATATGTTTTGGCCAACGCTTCAACTATTTCATTAGCTAAATCTACGTGACCATCTTCTCTTTGTGGGTTAGCCATTCTACCCTACCTCTCGAATATTTCTAACTGACTTACCTTTTGTGGAAACATCTCATTGCAAGCCTTCAATACCGGATTGATTATCGCTAATTCTTTGATCGCCTTCTTGCGCATACGCTCCCGCCACTCTTTTGCTTCCTCGTGGGTAAAGGGGATAAAATATCCGCCTGGCTTATGCGGGGTGCTTAGGATCGGATAGCCTTCCCGTCGCAATTCCCTGATTGCCACGCGGACCGACCTATCGGTAATTCCATCATTGTGCCAGTAAAGATATTTATTGACTATCTCATATTGACTGATAGCGTTAAAAGCACCTACATGTTCTTTGATGATATTCCAAATATCCTGATTGTAAATTTGTTTGTGCCCTCTACAGACATGATTTGTCATTTTAATTAACCCCTCTTAAATCTTTTTCTAAAACATAATCAGTTTTGCCCATAGTATAGGCAACCAAATAAGCAAATCCATATTCTTGTCTTTTTATTTTTATCCATTCGGCCCCAGGTTCTAAGAAATCCCCTTCTTCTCTTACTGCTTCGAATATTGTATAAAAGACTAACTTTCTTCTGCCTACGACATAGCCATTAATTTCTTTATCTAGATAAACAAGTTCCCTTCTTTTCAGATGTTTTTCCTCATATTCCTTAAAATCGTCAAACTCCCAATACTTTTGATCTATCTTTCTTTTTCTGGTTATTCTTCTATATCTTACTTTTTGACCTAATTTAAATTTCATTTAATTAATCTCCTTTTTCTGGGGACAGGTAAAATAGCCACAAAAACCTGCCCCCGACACTTTAGTCATTCTTACATAAAGAAATATTAAACCACAATCAAAGGCATCATCTCCCCCTTTTTTAATCAGCCCTGCCCCCCTGAAATATGGTCAAAGGAGCAGGGATCGGCAATCCGAAGAACCCTGGAGAGAAAGCCGGATCGCCGGGATTCACCCCTTTTTATTTATTAACCTCAATGGCTAATCGGTAGTACATAACCGGATCTTTACTTTTTACTTTCTTCTTGTCTATATCGGCAATCAAGTTCTTAAAATAATTCTCTACTTCCATTAAATCTATCCTGGTATTATTGTGAATTTTAATTTCCCGGTCTTCCCTGATATCGTTTAATAGATCTGTTACCGCAAATAATTCTTTATAGGTCATATTTATAGTTCTCCCCTCTTTTTTTATAGTTTATTTATATAACTTTTATAGTTCCCCTATAATATCTTCCAGTTTATCCCTCGTTCTAAGCAAGCAACTATAAGCTATTTCGGGTATTACGAGAATAAATATTGCCAAAACTATAATTACCCATTCGTAAATATTCTCTAATGTTTTCATCTTTTCTTCCAATCCTCTGGACATCCAAAATTAGCATTAGTAATACAAACTAAATGCCCATCATGATTCCAATCGTGTGGTCTGAAACAATTTCTTTTAAAACATTTTATTTCATTTATATTTATATCTTTCGCTTGGCTATAACCCCATTTATCTTTATATTTTTTACTCCACGCTCCGGTCCCGCCACAAAGATCAAGAATTATTTTTGACATCTATGGTTTCCTTTTGAATCTTTTTATCATTTCTTCTTCTCATATATTTCAGCAGATCCAAAAGTTTGATGTCATTCTCTTTAGTAAATTCTCTTAATTCTTCTACAGATCTACGAAATTTAGTCTTATAAATCCCCCGTTTGTTCCTTTTGATCCGTTTATATACACCGCTTGTCATGGTTATCTTTTATCCCCAAATAATTTTTTCTTTATTTTATCCAGTAAAGTTAAAGCGCATTTCTTGTGATAAAGTCTATGATCATACATAATTATATCGTCTAAATTAAGGATCTTCTTCCCGCACCGGAAGCATATCCAGGCAAGGCCTTCTTGCAGCTTATATTTTTTCATTTTTATTCTCCTTCATAGTGCATATATTCCAATTTTCCATTTTTATCTTTATGACTTTTAGGATAAAAATGATTTTCATTTCCTAGGTCGTTTTTGAATATTATTATTTTGTATCCTAATTTTTTCATGAACTCAATATCTTTATCATCAACACCTATATAGCCCTTATTAATATTGTGTCCACAACAGCAACCATTCGTATTAATTTTTAATGACCATAAATATTTAATTTCGTCAGCTATACATTTATCAATTCCCATCAACTCACCATTAGGTATTTTTAATGTAATTTGATTATCATAACTACCCATTTTAACGTTTACACAATCACACATTATTCAATTCCTTCAATCACATAAACCTTTGTCAGTTTCCGACCCCACTCTTTATATTTTTAATGCTAATTGAAAAGATTTAATTAATTTATCTTTTTTAATACGATTTTCTTTCGCTGGTAATAATCTTAAATTTTTCAGATTCCAACAACACTTAAAATCAGTATCTTCTGTTTTAGTAAAATTAAAAATACTCTTCGGTATAATATGATCTATTTCAAGGTTACCTTCTAAATAATCATTCCAACAACACAGCTAACTTTTTCATTTTCTTTTTTTCACCTCCTCTCTTGTGGGGCCTGGCCCGGTTAAAGGGTCGATAAGTCATAATAATTAGGAGTTTATTACAACTTACAATAACCAAGCCAGGCCCGGTTTTTTACTTTTATCTTATTAGTCCGGTATATCCTCGTCGCCGATTTCTTCATCTGGGAAAGGTGCGTCCTCATTGATTATTTCAAGTGGCTTTTGTTTATTAGGGATGTCCTGTACTTCCTCTTCTGATCTGATCTTCGCCATTTTTATTATTTTTTCTACCGCTTCCGGCTTATCAAGTAAGGTCCGTTTCAACTCTTCAATCGGGCTTCCCGGTTCTTTAAAATCAGCCAAACAGGCAAAATAGGCAATCTCTCTCCAGGTAGCCAAATCTACTTCATTAAATCTTTTAAAGATTTTATCTAATTTTTCTTTATCCTCTTCGGTTGGTGGTTCCAGAGCTTTCATTAACCGGTTATATATATCTTGATTGGTAATTAATACCTTCCTGGCTAAATGTTCGCTAAGCATGGTTTTAAATATTCCCATATCTACGGCAAATTTAACCAGCTTCTCAAAATTATCAATCCCAGACTTCTGGGCCTGTTTCGATATGGCCAGTAGGATTTTAGTTTCTTCTTTAACCTTCTCTTTATAGGTTTCTTTCGATTCCTGATAAGCTTTAAGTTTGCCCTTTCCTTCTTCTTGGTCCTTCTTTAACTGGGTTTTCTGGTCCTTTGATTTATCACTTTCTTTTTTCAGATCCGGTTTTTCAGCTTCTTTTTGTTTTTCTTGATCTTTGGCCTCTTTCTCTTCCTCTTTTTTAATCTCTTTCTCGGGCTCCGGTTCTCCTATAACTGCACCTTCTTTTTCACTGCCTGATTTTGGGTCCTCATCCGGTATATCTGGGATCTGATATATTCTTTTTTGCCCTAAGAATAAAGTTTGGCCTTCCCTAATCTTTTTTATTTCCGGAATAGGTAAATCCAATTCACAGGTTAAAGGCCAGTGCTTATCTTTTCTACCTTCGTGCTGGGTCTCCTTTTGCATTCGCCTTAACTTAAAAGGCAACATTGTAATACTGTTATATCGGTTAGTTATAGGATCTTTTAGTAGTTCTAAAGCCAGGTAAATCCCACTCTGGACATCAACCATAGTATTCCAGGAGCCGGAATCAATTACATAAATACCACCCATTGATATATCGGGGATAAAAAAGAAAAGGCTGGCCCGCTTACTACAGCCATCCTTTTGGCCAAACTTATCGCAGGGGCATTCCACTTCTTCAAAAACCCCTTTTTCGTTTGCCCTCATTGCCCTTTCTCCATTCCCCACACATTTGAGTCCCCTGGAGCTTCCATACCATTTATAGGCTTGGGGAAACAGACCCCCGATATCCGGCAAACCATTTTCATCTAATCCGGATAAGGGGAATGCAATTTTTAATTCAGTGGGTTCTTCTCCGAACATTGTCTTAACTTCCTTAGGGCATACAAAGTAAGGGACATCTTTAGGGTGAAATGCCAATTCTCCATATTTATCTCTTGCCTGTAGGGGATCCCCATTCTGATCCTTCTTATATTTTCCATCCTTATCTTTTGCTATAGTAGGGACCTTTATCCCCAGCCGGATTTTGCCTTTCCAGGTTAATCTCCGGATACTGCTAATAGGATGTTCACCTACAATCTTAGTAAATCGTTTAAAAAAATTTGTGCCACCCGTATTATTCATTTAAAATTACCTCCTAAATTTTTTATTTTGCGGCCGTATTTATTTATCTTTACTTCGGCCCCAAATAATTTTTCATAATCGATTTGTTCTTTTGCTTTAAGCCATTTCATTTCTTCTTCTATGGTGGTATCGTTTTTTCTAGCCCGGTATTTAGCGATATTTTTAAGGCTCATTTTATTTACCTCCCGCTATATTATTTTTTCGCTTTAAAATGGAACATCATCATTTTTGGCTTCTTTTTCAGCTTTTACTTCGGCCTTTACTTTAGTCTTTACTTTAACCTCTCCGTTTTCTTGTTTTACTTCTCCTTCTTCGATATAAAACCCAATCATCCCGGTATCATCCACTTCTTCGGCCCAGATTTGATATCCAAATTCATTAGCCATTTGGCGCACTGTTTCTTTGCTTTTGTTATCGAGTAAAGTCCAATCTGAAATTCTTAGAACTTTTAATTTTGGATTTAAGGCCATTCCAATTTTTACACAGATCTTTAAATGCTCGGAGTATGCTATCTGGGAAAACGGAGTATCATCATAGGCTATACCATCTTCGGTTAGGCTTAGTTTCTGGTCCGGAATCTTATGCCAATTTTCTTTTAGGCCATCCACTTTAATTTTGGTTTGCTCGTCTATTTCCTGAGTAAAATCGTTATACTCATTTTTGGCCTTGTTTTCTTTTCTGTCTGCTATCTTATTACGGTCCCGGGCTCTTATCTGCTCATTTATTTTTTGCGATTCAGTTAGTTTTTCTTTTAGGGAATCAACCGGTATTTTTTCGTGGG
>Ga0315539_1000167_pt1 | contig 50698 bp, 45 predicted proteins | sample SalMarSW160150MG_FD_203097 | JGI IMG/M metagenome (GOLD analysis project Ga0315539, IMG submission 203097) | Salt marsh sediment microbial communities from the Plum Island Ecosystem LTER, Massachusetts, United States - Salt Marsh Sediment SW1601-150 ...
TATCACAGGCCGAGCAGAGAGTGATGAGTAAGTATAGTCAATTGCAAAACTCCTTATAATTCTCCCTCCCCTGGCGGGAGGGAGTTAGAGGGAGGGGGATTCACCCTCACCTTAATCCTCTCCCATCAAGGGCGAGGAATTTTAATTCTATACGAGGTTATGCGGTTAACTATAGTATAATTGCTGGATATCGAGGCCAGGAATTGAACTACAGCCAGGCGGAAGATTATCTCAATAGTTTCGTTAATTATGAGCAGATTCCGGGCATATCTTATGCCCAGCCTGGTTATAGCTTAAGGCACGTAGAAGAGCTACTGAACCGTATGGGCAATCCTCAGTTGGCAGCCAGGACGATTCACATAGCAGGCACTAAGGGCAAAGGTAGTGTGGCAGTTATGATTGCCCAGGTCTTGAGCGGTTCAGGATATAAAACAGGGCTATATACCTCCCCCCACCTTCATACTCTAAGGGAGCGTATTAGCATAGATGGCAATTTGATTTCCGAAGCTGATTTTGCTGCTGCCATGGCGGAAGTCAGGCCCTTTATTGAATCAATGAAACAGGACTCTGCCTTCAGGCAACTGACTTATTTTGAGGCGTTGACTGCGCTGACATTTGCTTACTTCAAGAAGAAGCGGGTGGACTTTCAAGTACTGGAAGTAGGTCTAGGCGGCAGGCTTGACGCCACCAATGTAGCCAGGCCCTTAGTCTGTATTATTACCCCTATCAGCCTGGACCATACTCAGATTCTAGGTAATGGACTGGAAGAGATAGCTCGAGAAAAAGCAGGCATTATCAAGTCCGGCTGCTGGGTGGTGCTTTCCCCCCAGCCAGAAGAGGCAGCTTCGGTAATCACCGATATTTGTCGCAAGAAGGAAGCGAAGGTGGTTCAGGTAGGCAAGGAAATCACCTGGCATAAGATAGGTGGTGACTTCCACCATCAATCGCTGGTGATCGAGGGTAGAATGAATAACTACCAGGTTAGCATTCCTCTTTTAGGAGATTACCAGCTTGAGAATGCCGCCGCCGCCGTAGCTGCTCTAGAGATATTGGCTTCCGAGGGCTTCTCCATCTCAGCCGCCGATATTGCTCGAGGGCTTGCCCGAGTTAAGTGGCCGGGGCGATTCCAAATTTTGCAGCACCACCCTACGGTGTTGGTTGATGGAGCTCATAACGTGGCGTCAATGAGAGGCTTGGTGAGAAATATCAAAGCATACTTCGCCCACAAACGGAGTTTTCTTGTTTTCGGGACATCCTGTGACAAAGACATACCGGGAATAGTGAATGAGCTGGTTTCCCTGTCCCCTCAAGTTATAGTTACACGGACAGCACATTCCCGCGCTGCCCCCCTTTCAACCCTGGTTGCCGAGTTCAGTAAACGAGGCATCGAGTCTGAAACCGGAGAAACTGTAAGCGAAGCCATATCCCGAGCTTTATCCCTGGCAGACAGGACAGATATTATCTGTGTTACCGGCTCTCTGTTCGTCGTGGCGGAAGCGTTAGATTATTTCTCAGGGGGCTGAGTTTCCACAGGAGAGACAAGGGCTTCCTGGGGTAACATATCGCCTAGGATTTGCTGGAGTGCCATGATGTGGCTACATATCTCCCATTGGGAAAAGAAACGGCATGTGCAATGCCATTTTCCATTGGCATAGCTTAGCTTATGGTTATCGTTCTCCCCATGGAAAACAGCGGTTAAACCTGAGAAAGTGACACGACCTGGTTCTTGAGCATACCTTTTGGCTTTTTCAATCTTCCCGATAAGGCTGGACCGCATCTTAATCTCTTGCTTGAAGTATACAATAGGGCACGGAAAAAGTCCACCATCCGTAACCAGATGCAATTATGCTATCATAGTACTTGGTTTGGAAACAATGTAATGGCCTTTCAGCCGCAACTCAAAATTCTTATCAGCCGTGGCGAGATAGCTAAAGCTGTAGACAGGCTGGCTTCTCAAATCAAGAGGGATTATCAAGGAAAGCAGCCTTTGCTTATTGGCGTCCTTAAAGGGTCCTTTGTGTTCATGGCCGACCTTATTCGCCAGCTTGATTTACCCCTGGAGCTCGAGTTCATCAAACTCTCCAGCTACGGCTCCGCCAGGGAGAGTTCGGGCAAAGTGAGAATAGTTCAAGGGCTCAAGACGCCTATAAAAGGCAGAGATGTTCTGGTGGTTGAGGATATCGTGGATACTGGGATTACCACCTCTTTTTTACTCGATTACCTAAGGAAGAGGAAACCCGCTTCACTGAAGCTCTGTGCTTTAACAGACAAGCCCTCTCGACACAAAGTTCCGGTATCCATTGACTATCTTGGCTTCACCGTGCCCGATGAATTTATCGTGGGATATGGAATCGACTGTGATGAGAAGTTCCGCAATTTGCCCGATATTTATGCCCTGGAGGACTAGGAGATGAGTTTAAAGGAGCTTATTTCCGTGGCCAGAGGGGAAATACCGGCTGATTTGCTCTTGAAAAATGCCCGCATAGTAAATACTTTTATTGGAGAAATAGAGCAAGCCGACGTGGCCATCTATGGCGATAGGATTGCCGGGGTAGGAGATTATGGTAAAGCCAGGGAAATTATCGATTTACAAGGTAAGTTTTTAGCTCCCGGGTTGATTAACGGACATACGCATATAGAAAGCTCTATGCTTCACCCGGCAAGATATGCTCAAGCCGTAGTCCCCAGAGGCACTCTGGCTGTGGTCACCGACTTACATGAAATCGCCAACGTTTGTGGATTTGAAGGAATAAAATTCGTCACGGAATTGGCGCGAAATCTCCCGCTGGATATGTTATTCATGGCTCCTTCATGCGTGCCAGCAACCCACCTGGAGACATCAGGCGCCCAAATCAGCTCTAAGGAAGTAAAGAGAATTCTCGCTCACCCTAAGATAATCGGCCTGGGAGAGATGATGAACTTTCCCGGCGTAGTCAGTGGGGATGAAGAGGTTTTGAAGAAAATAAGCGCCTCTAAGGGCAAGGTTATCGATGGACACGCTCCGAGACTCGCTGGCAAAGAACTAAATGCCTATTTATCCGCCGGCATCCTTTCCGACCACGAATCCACAACCATGGAAGAAGGAAAGGAGAAGTTGCGCCGGGGTATGTATCTCATGATCCGGGAGGGCTCTTCAGAGAAGAACCTGGACGCCCTTCTGCCCCTGGTTACCGATAATACTTATAAAAGATGCTTCTTTGTGGTGGATGACCGTAATTGCTCTGATTTACTTTGGGAAGGCGATATTGACGCTGTGGTACGAAAGGCCATTAGCAGAGGCTTAGAGCCGGTCCGGGCAATCCAGATGGCGACGATTAACGCTGCCGAGTATTTCAGGCTTTACGATAGAGGGGGCATCGGCCCGGGTTATATAGCCAACCTTATAACCATCACCGACCTGGCTAAATTAGAGATAGATATGGTGTTTTACCAGGGAAAGCTGGTGGCAAAACAAGGCAAGCCCTTGTTCTCCTTGCCCCCTATTACTCTGAAGCTAAGAGACACGGTACGCATTAAGCCCCCCACAGCAAAATCGCTAAAAATTCCTCTCCCTCGACGGGAGAGGCTAGGTGAGGGTGAGACCTCTGATGAGACCTATCCAGTCATCGAAATAATCCCCGGACAGATAGTCACCAGGAAGGCGATGGAAAAGATAAAAATCGTGGATGGGGCAGTGATGCCCGACTTAAAAAGAGACATTCTGAAGCTGGTGGTAGTGGAAAGACACAAAGCTAGCGGCAACATCGGAGTAGGATTAGTCAAGGGATTCGGCTTAAAGAAAGGGGCATTAGCCTCGTCAGTAGCTCATGACTCTCACAACATAATAGCGGTGGGCGCCAATGACTTCGACATCCTCAAGGCAATTGAGGAAATTAATAGATTACAGGGCGGGCTGGTTGTTTGCGCCAACCTGGAAATTCTCGCTTCTTTGCCCCTGCCCATCGCCGGCCTGCTTTCCCCTGAGCCGCTGGACGTAGTCGTATCCCGTCATGAAATAGTAGAGAAGACTGCCGCCAGTCTGGGCAACTTGCCTCCAGCACCATTTGCTCTCCTCTCCTTCCTGGCCCTGCCTGTGATTCCCGAGCTCAGACTGACCGATTTAGGCCTGGTGGACGTGGCAGAGTTTAAGCTGCTAAAGTAGAATTAACCCGACTATCTCCTCATCCCGGTTTTCTGAATTCCAGACAATAGCCGTGATACCGACCATGCACTTTCCAAATACCGTCTACACGTATCTCCTTCATTGTCTCTGGAACCAGATGAACAGGCACGGAGGCGTCTACTTTATTATCCCGAGTTGAACGCGGCAAACGGAGGAAACGCGACACGACTCTGGCTACCTGTTCCGATTCATCGGCAATTACTATTTTACTTCCCGGTCGGGCAACACGGACCATCTCATCGATGGCCTTCTTCTTTTCAGAAAAAAGGTTTATCCCGCCAACGTGAAAAACACTGTTAAATGAGTCTGATTTAAAAGGTAACTCTTCTGCCTTCCCCAGGAAAAGCTCTACCGGCCATCCTCGGCTTGTGACCAACCTGCGACAATTAGTCAACTGCGCCGCTGAGATGTCCAGGCCATATATGTCACCCACTTCTGGAGACTCAAATAGGTAAGGAAGATTACCACCAGACCCTATCGAAACCTCCAGAACTCGTCCATTGTTTAGTTCCAATCTGTGCAAAATCTCTGTGCGGGCCTTACGTTCTCCACCCATAGGCAAAAACGATAACCTATCAATAATTGTTTCGAAACGTGACCATCTATTATAGAATCGAGCGAAACGCTGGTTAAGACCCTCCAGCTCTTGTAAATCGATAAAGTGCACAATGCCGTTTTTAATGATATAGCTTCTTTCACAATGCGCACAAAACAACTCCCCCTCATTCCCACTCTTATTACCTGATTCATCACGAAGTATAAGTTCAGTTTGACAACCAGGACAACGTAGCAACTCTAATGTTGAGCGCTTCATTGCTATTCCTCCCAAGCTATTATGTTTTAGTCTAACGCCCAAGCTCGCTGGCGGGAATGGAGCGCAGCGGAATCCCCGTCCAGTGCAGCGCCTTGTTAGGGTGCCTTGGCATATCTATAGATTCTCCAGCGCTTTGCCAATGCGTTTTTCATCTGCATTATCAGCGAATACTTTCAGTGCTCGTATCATTGCCTCGGTCATTTCCCCAATATTCCAGCCTTTAGTTTCTGGTGTGACTTCCATTCGAGCATATGTTAGATGGGCTACCTCTTTGCCAGTGCGAGATCGAGCCGGTTCCAACGCTGCTGGAAAATCAGGACGAACTTTTTCCCACTGTTCTGTAGAGCTGAAGAAGTCACATGCTATCGCATCATCTTTCCAAACATTTGAGGGCTCCCAAATAAAGTCAATTAATGCCCTTAAGTGAATTGTGAATGACTCTAAGAGGGCGTTGATAACAAACTGAGAATTGTTTGGCTGAGATAGCCCTTTTGCGGCGCCTATCATCATGTTGACCTCATAAGCTAGGTGCTGCTCCGCAAATTCCTTTAACTCCTCATCAGATGGAATCTCTCTAGGCATTTGGTAATCCCTCGCACCTCGCTAACGTCCGAGTTCAGGAGCGCCAAGGATGATATGCGAATCAGCCCTTTGCGGCAACCCGAGTTACTTCGGATTATGTCAGATTAACATAGGATTGTAAACTGGACATGTTATTGACCTCTTGCCGTGAAGTTGAAACTGGATCACCTTTGGAAGCAAGCCAAGGCCCAGAGGTGGCGCACCCTGCATGTCGGTTGTACGCAGTTGTTATAAGGCACCATCGGATCGATCTCGGTCAACTGGATAAACAAAAGCAAGAACAGGAAAACGATCATAAAAGAACATTACCCAGTATGATGATATCTGGTCTTCTGGTGCAAACGAGACCGTATATTTAAAGATTTTATTACCAACGGAAGTCCAAGGTTTGAAGGTCTTAATTTTTTGACTCAGCTCGACGAGTTTATCACTGATTTGCTCAGGCATAGCTGTAATGACTTCATGTGTGCTAGGAAATACAGTACCCGTCTCTTTGAAAAACAAGCCTCTCACAATGCGTAAGATAATTCGATCCATACGTGCTCTCTCATATCGGATGGCAGGTCTGATTCCGAGATAAAGCCGTGATTTGGTGTAAACATTTATGTAACCAATACTTGACCATAATCTTGCGAGGAATTTCTCATGTTCAGGACGTTTTAATGACTGTAGAAATATTTCCACATTCTTTGCGGCATCAGAATGAGATTGAGTTAATTCGGAGCTTAGAATCATAGCGCGAAAATACTCATCATCATCTGACCATCCTTCGTGGCAAGAAAGACAACAAGGTACTGTAATTAGGTTATTGGGACGCGGTGGTGGGAACAAATTCTTTGGAGGAATATGATCTCTAGTTACAATTCCATGCTGACCACAGTAGGCACATGTACCTGTCTTCTGTTTCTTTTTTGCCATATTTCACAGTGCCTTACGCTCTGCGTAACCCGCCGCTTTAGCGGTCTGAGTTGACGCAGTTGTTATATGCCCCCTAAGATATTTCAAATCCTTCCCATCTTGCCTTAAGTTGAGAGTGCATTGGTCTACAAGGAACCAAATATGGCTCTCCGTGGTACCAGTATAGGCGTCTGCATTTGACATTCAAACCTTCTGCAATGTACTTCAAGCTGGGAAGATACCCATCTGGAAATCTATCACCTATGATTATTGCAACTAGAGAATTGGAGATATCAACGAATATATCAGAATCGGATTCTGAGTGGATGATTATCCTAAATTCATTTTCATCTTGATAGTCTGGATTCTTTGTGAAGAAGAAGTATCTGTAATGCTTTTTCACATGTTCGAGACAGTAAGGTTCAACACCCAGTGTTTCCATCTTGTTCCCATCAAGCACTCGTGCCGATGACCCATCAGGGTATTCGTAGATTGTGTCCTCCGCATATACAGTAGCGACCTTGCCCATCGAATGTAATAGTGAATCCTTGTTGAATGCAAGGCATACTCCTTCGTGATTTTCTGCATATTGAGACCACATCCTGGATTTTGAGCACCCTAATTGCTTTATCTGATTCTCACTCCCAAGCAAAGTTTCACGATTTCTGCAGAAAGATATCATCCTGAAGTCTCTCCGTCTCAGCTTGTCAATTGCTGGATGTGCCTTTTGCATCATTTTAGTTAGTTCATCTTCAAGGCCCCACGCAACAGTGTTAAGAAACCAGAACTTGTATTCAAAGGGATCTCCTGAATCACCCAATCTAGAGAATTTCAATTGTCCATGAGGAAGTATGTGATTAATAGCAACAGCTGCTTTTGTGTAGTGGTAGATGACGTTGTCTTTTTGAAGGACTTCTTCCATTCTCATTGCCCTATTCACGGAATTCTATTCCTGGCCATATAACACCCGAATTCAGGAGCACTAAGGGTGATATGCCAACCGGCCCTTTGCGGCAACCCGAGTTGCTTTGGATTATGTCAGATTAGCGTTGAATTGTAAAATGGATAAGGTCACTCTTGGCATAGTTTGGGCTACCTTCCGCAGTTCTGAGATGCCCCGGTCATAAAAACTGATAAACTGATCCAAAGAGAGACCATCGCTCATCCTTGTCCAATGCTCCTTTCGGCCACATCGGGGACAATCTGTATCCATAAACAGTGTTCCATTTGAGTTCGTTGTTGCTGTAGTCTTTTCTGGTTTGAGAATAACTACATAGCCAGCTTTTTTGCAATCAAGACAGGTTAGGTTAGAGATGAAAAAATATCTGTCCTCCAGCGTGCCTAATTCAGAATTAGCAATCCACTCACCCAAGGATGTCAATCCCACCTGTTCTTCTTTTTCAATAGCTATTTGATGTTCTATATGTGATTTTAACCAATACCTGTACGCACTGTCTGAATGAGTTATCTTTTTTTCTCCAAGCACGATCTTTTCTTTCTGTTGCTCTCGAATGTTCTTGAATAGTTGTTTCTTTGGCATGAAACCTCTATTTAGGACTTCTATCAGTAAGTGACTTTCGTGCCAGCTAGGATCAATCCCGTATTTGATTACTGCCATTTGATCGGTTCATTCCCTACACATTAGACGCAACAAGTATACACCTATTGTCCCCAATTGACCTCGATATATTCGACACATCCCTTTATCGCATTTGCTTGCTGAGCTCGAAGCTCGCTGCCTTCATATCTCCCATTGATGATAGAGTAAAATCTCAGGGAGGGAGATACATAGGCAATCCAACCAGTTGTTCCCTTCAAGTGCAATCCAATACCTGGGCTATTGATTATCCAAGAATCTGGAGTGGCGAAAGGGGTGCCCTCAATAAAGCCTCGTACAACTAGACCCTTTGATTTAAGAAGCTGTTCTTTATTGAGGGCAATTGATATAGCTATAGTTTTTAGCAATTTGTCTTCATAGGCTAATCCTCGTATTGGCCCACAATCATTTGGGATAGAATCCCTTACCTTCCTAGGTTTGTCGCCAACGCTAGGCGAAATATACATAGCACCGTATTCTTGTGGATTCGTAAGGTATATTCGTCCGTTAGAAGAAACTCGATTAACAAAAAGACAATCCCATCTCTCTCGCTCATTACCCATGTGTCATCTCCTCGGATGGAACTCCCAACATCAATATTTTATACCCATTTTCTATACTTATTCGATAGGCATTGACTGCATGACGAGGCACAGCGAAGTGCAGAATTTTTACTTATCCCGTGTAGCCCATAGTGGCGAAGCGTCGAAAGCCTCTCCTTTGAGTTTGGCCTCTAAGCTCTTCCCTAGTTCCTCTATGGGCACTCGAATTTGCGCCAGGCTGTCCCTCTCCCGGATGGTGACCTGCTTATCCTCTAGAGACTCAAAATCTATGGTAACGCAGAACGGGGTGCCGATTTCGTCCTGACGCCTGTATCTCCGCCCTATGCTTTGTGAATCATCGTAATCGGTCACGAAATTCGGACACAGTTTGTTGAAAACCTCTTTAGCCAGAGGGGTCAACTTTTCATTCCGGCTTAAGGGCAAAACAGCTACCTTAACAGGAGCCAGAGAACGGTGCAGGTGGAGAAGTGTTCTCTTTTCCCCTTCGACTTCCTCTTCATCATAGGCATCGATGAGGAAAGCCAGGACGGAGCGGTCGACGCCAGCCGAAGGCTCGATAACATAGGGAACATACTTCTCGCCAGCCTCAGCATCGTAGTAACCGAGTTCTTTACCGCTATGCTTGGCATGCTGAATAAGGTCGAAATCGCCCCTGTTGGCTATACCCTCCAGCTCCGACCAGCCCATAGGGAAGAGATAATCGATGTCATAGCAGTCCCTGGCATAGTGGGCCAGCTCATCTTTGCCGTGCTGGCGCAGGCGAAGATTTTCCTTCCTGATACCCAGTTTGACATACCAGTCGAACCTCTCCTTGACCCAGTAATCAAGCCACTTTTCGTCAGTCCCGGGCTTAACAAAGTACTCCAGCTCCATGTGCTCAAACTCCCTGGTCCTGAATATGAAGTTGCCGGGGGTGATTTCATTGCGGAAGGATTTGCCTATCTGGGCGATGCCCAGAGGCAACTTTTTTCGGGAAGTGGTGATTACATTATCAAAGTTAACGAATATACCCTGGGCAGTTTCGGGGCGGAGGTAAACTGTGCTTGCCTCCTCCTCCACAGGACCCATAGAAGTTTTAAACATCAGGTTGAACATACGAGGCTCGGTCAGCTCACCACCACATTTGGGACATCCTTTACCCTCTACTGCATCAGCGCGCCACCTGAGGTGGCAAGATTTGCACTCCACCAGGGGGTCTGTGAAGCTATCAATGTGGCCGCTAGCTGCCCAGACTCCCGGGTGCATCATTATCGATGTGTCCAGACCTACTACATCAGCCCGCTCATGGACTATTGACTTCCACCAGGCATCTCTAACATTGCGCTTGAGCTCCACCCCCATAGGGCCATAATCCCAGCAGCTAGCTAAACCGCCGTATATTTCGCTGCTGGGAAAGATAAGCCCCCTCCGCTTACAGAGAGAAACGATTTTATCCATATCCACCTTAGCGGGCATCTTCAGGTCTCCTTTAAGTTCATTAGCTTACCAGCTTTATTCACAGGCGTCAAAGGGGACGAACAGGACGCTGCAGGCTCAGGTGGCCAAGGAAAGAGGTTCCGGAGGGGAGTGAGTAAACTCCGATTTTGTCGGGGTTTACTCACGTTTTGCTTTGGTTTTCCTTTTCGCCTTAGCAGTTTTCAGGGCAGCGAAACTCAGGTTATCTCCCTCCAGGCTAATAGCTATAGTGTCTCCTTCCTTGAACTCGCCCTGTAATATCTTCGTCGATACAGGACTTTCTACATATTTCTGAATGGCCCGGCGTAAGGGACGAGCTCCAAATACAGGATCGTAGCATTTCTGAACCAACCAGGCTTTGGCTTGGTCATTGACTTCAAGCTTAATACTCCGCTCAGCCAACCTCCGTTCTACCTCACGGATAAGCAGGTCGACGATGCTCTTCAAGTGCTCTTTAGTCAGAGAGTGGAATGTAATGATATCATCTATCCGGTTGCGTAGCTCGGGAAGTAAGTTTTCTTTTAAGGCACTTTCCACATCAGCCTTAATTTTTTCTTCGTCGCCTTCCTCCTTACGGAGAAAACCTATACTTCCACGCTGGAATTCCTTGGAGCCCAGGTTACTGGTCATGATTACCACTGTGTTTCTGAAATCCACAGTCCGGCCATGCCCATCGGTAAGCCGGCCATCATCTAGCAACTGCAGCAATATGCTAAGGACGTTGGGATGAGCTTTTTCTACCTCGTCGAACAGGATGACCCGATAGGGACGGCGGTGCACGGCCTCGGTCAGTTGGCCTCCCTCTTCATACCCCACATACCCAGGCGGCGACCCGATGAGACGTGCCACAGTGTGTTCTTGCATATATTCCGACATATCTATTCTTACCATAGCGTCTTCGTCGTCAAAGAGAAACTCGGCTAGAGCACGAGCCAGCTCAGTCTTTCCCACGCCCGTAGGACCGAGGAAAATGAAACTGCCAATGGGGCGCTTGGGGTCCTTGAGCCCGGCCCGGCCTCTCCTGACAGCCTCGGAGACGGCAGCCACTGCCTCTTCCTGGTCCACTATCCTCTGGTGAATCCTTTCCTCCATGTGAACCAATTTATCGGTTTCCGTTTCCATCATCCGGGAAACGGGTATGCCCGTCCACTGGGCAACCAGTGCGGCGATATCTTCCTCGTCCACCACGCTGTCGATTTTCTTCTCTTTTTGCCATTGCGATTTGGCCTGGTTGTATTCTTGCTCCAAGTGTAACCTTTCCGCCTTCAATTCGGTAGCTTTCTGGTAGTCCCCTCGCTGCGAAGCCGCCTCCTCTTCGTCAATCAGGTGCTTCATCTTCCGGTCCAGTGTTTTAACTTCCTTAGGAGCGCTTTCTCTATCGATGCGCAGCTTGCTGGCTGCTTCATCGATCAAGTCAATTGCCTTATCAGGCAAGAATCTATCGGATATATATCTCTGGCTCAACTTGGCAGCAGCTACCAGGGCGGAATCCTCGATCTTTATTTTGTGGTGCGCTTCGTATCTGGGACGAAGTCCGCGGAGCATCTCTATGGTGGCTTCCACGCTGGGTTCATCGAGATAAACAGGACTGAAACGTCTCTCCAGAGCTTTATCTTTTTCAATACGCTTTCTATACTCGTCGAGTGTAGTAGCCCCGATACATTGAATCTCACCACGAGCCAGTGCGGGCTTCAGCATATTACTGGCGTCGATTGCTCCTTCGGCAGCTCCGGCTCCTACCACGGTGTGAAGCTCGTCAATGAACATAATAACTTCGCCGGCCGCCTGCCGCACTTCATCTAAAACCGCCTTCAACCTTTCCTCAAACTCCCCGCGGAATTTACTTCCTGCCACCAACGCTCCCATATCTAAAGCCACCACCTTTTTCCCTTTGAGGGAATCGGGAACATCTTCAGCGACAATCTTCTGAGCTAATCCCTCGGCAATAGCCGTCTTGCCCACGCCGGCGTCGCCGATAATCACAGGATTGTTCTTGGTGCGCCGGGAGAGTATTTGCGTCACACGTTTGATTTCGTTTTCCCTCCCGATTACAGGGTCGAGTTTGCCCTGACGGGCTAACTCCGTGAGGTCATGTCCATATTTTTCCAGGGAGCGGTATTTGCTTTCCGCTTGGCGGTCGGTAACCCGATGTCCGCCACGAATTTTCTGCAAAGCCTGATAAATCTTCTCCTGGTTAACGCCGGACTCAGCTAGAATTGTTGCGGCTTCACCCCTGGTCTCCCCGGCAATAGCAATGAGCAAATGCTCGGTGCTGACAAACTCGTCCTTGAGCCTGTCGGCTTCCTTGTTGGCATTTTCGAGAAGAGCGGAAATACGCGGAGTAGCATAAATTTGCCCCGCCTCGTAAGCTACTTTGGGGAAACCCTCAAGAGTTGCTTGTACTCGCTGCTTTACCGCTTCGACATCCACACCCAGCATCTGTAATATGTCCCTGGTTACCCCCTTCTCCTGCTCCAGCAAAGCCAATAGGATATGCTCCACATCCCACTGGTTATGTCGATAGCGGCGAAGTAGCTCCTGTGAGGCTGCTAAAACCTCTTGTGCCTGCTCAGTAAATCTCTCCGGTCTCAACTTTCTACACCTCCTTCCATTCTGCGTCTTCTATTATGTCCTCTATTATGTCTTCTATTTCAGATTCGGCAACTTTACTAAATTTCCTCTCCATTTCCTCAAGTTGCTGTTGCATCTCTTTCATTTGTTGCATCAACCTCAACGCCACCTCTACCCCAGCTAAATTAACGCCACAATCGCTCATCAGAGCCTTAATATAGCGCAAGCGGTCAACGTCTTCCTCCGAATAGAGACGAATATTGCCACTCGACCGCTCTGGCTGTACCAGCCCCAGCCTTTCATAATACCGCAATGTGTGAGCTTCTATGCCCACCATTCTGGCGGCTATGCTTATTACGTATCTCGGTTTAGATTCCCAGTCCGTCATCGTGGCACCTCGCTTTATTTGGGTCGCAGAGACTGCAATCTCTCAAATAGCTTTTTTTCCTCCTCGGTCAAATTGGTGGGCAGGACCACTTTTACCTTGGCGAACATATTGCCGTACTTTTTATTGCCTAGCTGGGGCATACCTTTTCCCGCCAGGCGGAAAACCTTACCGTTCTGGGTCTCCGGTGGTATTTTAAGAGATAGATTGCCATTCAAGGTGGGCAATCTGACCTCGCCACCTAATATGGCAGTTGCCAAAGGCACTGAGACCTCAGTGTGAAGGTCGTCTCCTTTACGCTCAAAGAGCTTGTGGGGAAGAACTTTCACCACCAGATAGAGATCGCCCTTGCTGCCACCGGCAAGACCAGGGCCGCCTTCCCCGGCTATACGAATCCTCGAGCCGTCTCTAACTCCCGCTGGAATCTTAACCTCCAGGCGCTTGGGAGTTATCTTCCCACCGGCACCATTACAAATAGTACAGACTCGATTGCCCACTCTGCCCGTGCCGCCACAAGCTGTACAGGGCTCCTCGGTCTGAAGTTGCATCATACGCGTAGAGCCATGATAAGCCTCTTCTAGGGTTACCTCGACGGGGGACTCTATATCCTGACCACGTCGTGGCCCACGCCTCATTCTGGAGCCCATACCGGAATCGCCGAATAAGCTTGAAAAAATGTTGCCAAAGCCGCTCAGGTCGCCATACTCGAAACTTGTGCCACCCTTGCCAAAATCCCACCTGACTCTCTCTTGCCCCCCGGATTTAGCAAATTGGTCAGCATATTCCCATTGTTCACCGAATTTGTCATACTTCTTTCGCTTTTCAGGATTAGAGAGGACTTCATAAGCCGCATTTATCTCCTTAAATTTAGCCTCAGCCGATTTGTCGCCGGGGTTGAGGTCAGGATGATGTTTACGTGCCAAACGGCGGTAGGCCTGCTTGATTTCCTTTTCCGAAGCATTCCTATTTACGCCTAAAAGCTGATAATAGTCCTTGCCTGCCATCTCTCTTCCCTTATGATTTTGTGTTAATTATAAAATTATTTAATTTTTTTGTCAAATATTTTCAACAGCTTTCGAGGTGATTTGACAATTTTGTTTAACTTTCCTATAATATTGCCTGGACTGAGAGCGGGGCTCAGTTAAAAAATAAAATGGAAGATGGCGTTCTAACTCTTACTATGCTCAACGCTGAAGAGGTAAAGCCCAAAGCAATTAAAGTCAAGGCTAAAGAGAAGAAATGACTACTGCAGAGCCCCGCTCTCAGACTTCAACAAATCTATTAACTGCTTTAAAATCCCTGCGGTAGCTCCCCAGATGATATGCCCGTCGTATTCATATTCGCAAGAATCTTGCCTGAAATTGGCTTCATCCATCAAAAATGCCAAGGGAACGGAAAAGATTTCCCTGATTTCTCTACCATCGGCCTTAAAAGGGTAAGGGTGGGGTATGAAGGCAACAAAAGGCGAAATAACATAGTTACTGGTGAGTGTCACGTTATCGTCAAATTCTCCTAAAATTTCAACATCCTCGGCCTTTAAACCTATCTCTTCTTCAACCTCTCTGAGAGCAGTTTGGAGCAGGCTGGAATCAGATGGCTCCCGGGTTCCCCCGGGAAAACAGACTTGCCCTTTGTGAAAGTTTACCTCTTCGCTCCTTTCAGTAAGCAGGACATGATATTGCCCGTGGTCATAAAAAAGAGGTATAAGCACGGCTGAAGCTCTAAGATTTTCATCGGTGATTTTCCTTTTCTTGTGATGACGGAGGATTTTTGCAATTTGCTGTTTCACTGCGCTTTGATTATATCACCTCTCAAGATGTCAAATATTTGCAAGCCCAGTACCTAAAAGTTGTTGCATAAGCATTTAAGAGCTATACTAGAAGATTGTGGCGATAAAACAAGATTATTACGAAGTGCTGGGAGTGCCTCGGAACGCCAGCGATGAGGAAATCAAGAGGGCGTTTCGCAAGTTAGCGAAACTGCACCATCCTGATTGCAATAGAGAGCCCGGAGCCGAGGAGAAATTTAAGGAAATAAACGAGGCCTACCAGGTCCTCTCCAACCCCGATAAAAGGCGCAGATATGATCGCTATGGCCGAGTGGACATAGAGGGAGGTTTTTCCGATTTTGGCTTTGGCGGGCTGGGAGAAATTTTTGAATCCTTCTGGAATGGTTTTGGCGCCCCCTTCGGGCGGACTGCCCAGCGTGTTCCCCAGAAAGGGGATAGCCTGCGAAGTCACCTGACTCTTTCCTTTGAGGAGGCGGTATTCGGCTGCAATAAAGAAGTTGAAATACAACGCATCGAGTTCTGCCCTTCATGCCACGGCATTGGCAGCGAACGGGGTACAAATCCCGAGACCTGTCCTGAGTGTCGCGGCACAGGACAAGTGAAAAGAGTTCAGCAAAGCATTTTTGGGCGTTTCACTCATATCACCACTTGCCCTCGCTGTGGAGGTAGTGGCGCTGTAATAAACAATCCCTGTTCTCAATGCAAGGGAGGGGGAAGAATAAAGGTGAAGCGCAAAATAAGTATCAACATTCCTGCTGGTGTGGATGAGGGATATCAATTACGATTGGATGGAGAGGGGAGCGCTGGCTTGTATGGAGGCCCACCCGGCGACCTCTATATCACCCTTTCAGTAAAGCCACACAATTTATTCCATAGAGATGGCAGTGACATTCTTTATGAGTTATCCATCAACTTTGCTCAAGCCGCTTTGGGCGATGAGGTGAGAGTGCCATCTTTAGATGGAAAGGTAGAATTAAAAATACCATCAGGAACTCAAAATGGGAAAATATTTCGCTTCAAAGGCAAGGGGATCTCCCACGTTGATGCCAGGGGAAGGGGAGACTTGCTTGTCAAAATCAGTATAATAACACCACAACATCTGGATAAAAACCAGCGTTATCTTTTTGAAGAATTGTCTAAGATACTACCTCTGACTGAACCACCCCCAGACGTCTAGTCCGGGCTCAGCAATGGCTTTCTGCCAGCTCTCTGAAGTCAATCAATGCTCGGCTTGGTGACAAGCCTTCAAAAAGAATCCCATAAATAAGGTTGATAATTGGTAATTTAAGCCCCTGGTTTTTTGCCAACTGGTGAGCTGCCGCAGTGGTGGCAACCCCCTCGGCGACGTATGGCATAGAGGCAGATATTTCAGATAAAGAACGACCCTTAGCCAGTTCGCAGCCAACATAATGATTGCGGCTTAGAGTGCTGGAGCAAGTAGCTATTAGGTCGCCTAAACCAGCCAGTCCATAAAAAGTATCAGCCCTGGCCCCCAAATTTACCCCCAAGGAAACAGCCTCAGTCCATCCCCAGGAAACAAAGAGTCCCTTAGCGTTGTCACCCAAGCCTAGTCCATCTATCATGCCTGCACCCAAAGCTATGATGTTTTTCAGAGCTCCGCATAATTCAACTCCGACAACATCATCGCTAGTAGATAGAAAGAATTTGGGCGACTCCATCAGTTCCCGCGCCCTTTCCGCTAAAGCTACATCCTGAGCAGCAATAACCGCAGCAGCAGGGAGACCCTGGGCAACTTCCTTGGCTAAATTGGGACCAGAGAGGACGCAAATTTGCTTTCTTAATGAAGGACTAATCTCCCCTGCCAGCACCTGTGACATCCTCCTACCACTATCTACTTCCAATCCTTTGGCGGCGCTCATTAATAGCATCGAGTTAGTGAGATAATTCTTGGCTTGACTGACGTTTTCTCTCAACTTTTGAGAGGGGACGGCCCAGATTGCCAGGTCAGTCCCGTTTAAGGCTTCTTCGATGTGGCTGGTAGAGGAATAGCGACGCCGTCCCTGGTTTAATTCTCTGGCCTCAGCCTCGCTTCGCGTCCACAGTTTTACTGCTGCACCCTTATCACTCAGCAAAACGCCTAAAGTATTGCCCCAAGAGGTATTACCTATGATGGTAACTTTAGGCATGGTCTCTCATGCTTTTTTTACCACAATTGGCGTTCTGTGCCTTGCCTTAAGCGTTTTATATTGTCCTGGTGTTGATAGACGAGCAATGCGATAACTACTAAACCGTAAGCTAGATAGATGGGAGAGAAATTGTAGGCGATGGTTAAGGGTATCATTAAGCACCAAGCAGCTAAGGCTCCAAGAATAGAACCCTTGGACATCTGCCGGCTGCGTAATGCTGCTATAGCTACGACTTCGGCACCAAATACGCCCGCGAGAGGACAAATAGCAAACAGTGTGCCAAAATAGGCAGTTACCCCCCTACCCCCCTTAAACTTAGCAAATACGGGCCAGTTATGTCCTGCTATTGCGGCCAAGCCGGCTGCAACTTGGGCTACATGCTGCCAATAAACGGACACGCCACCAATGGTGAAGCTACCGCTGCCGCCATCTATAATTACTGCGGCTAGCATAACCGCCCCACCAGCTTTAACCACATCAAGAACGATAGTTAAAACGCCGAGCTTGGTCCCCAAGGTTCTCATAACGTTAGTGGCGCCAGTCTTACCACTTCCATATTCCCTGATATCAACGCCACGTTTTAGCTTGCCTATTATCAAGCCAAAGGGAATAGAGCCAAGGAGATAAGCAATGGCTACTACAGCAACAAACTTAGCTATCATCATGTTCTCATTTCCATCCTTTTATTTATTTTACGGGTAGTCTTGGTGAAAATCAACTTCAAAGGAACGCCGCTAAAACCAAAGCCCTGGCGAAGCTTATTTTCCAAGTAGCGTTGATAGGAAAAATGAACCAGTTTAGGATTGTTAACCTTAAGAACAAAAGTTGCTGGCTGAGATTCATCTTGATAGGCTCGAGCAATATGCAACCGCCTAGAACCCGCGCGGGGTGGGGGATGGCTACTTACTGCCTGTTTGACTAAATCGTCAACTTCCGATTGCGGTATTCGCTTTTGTCTTTCCTGCCAGATTTCCCAGGCCTGGGGTAGAATCCTGTTTACCCCCTGCCCTAGTTTGGCAGAAATGTAAATAGTAGGTATGTAGGGGGCAAATCTAAGTCTTCGCTCCATGCTATGCTTGAATTCCTGTCTTTGTTCTTTGGGAACAAGGTCCCACTTGTTGACTAATATTATTATACCCCTTCCGACTTCAATAATATAGCCAGCGATATGCATATCCTGGGCAGTAATAAATTCACTGGCATCTATTAGCAACAAGGCAACATCACAGCGGTTGATAGCCTGGAGGGCGCGAAGCAAGCTATAATAGTCCACTCCAGCACCGACCCTTCCACGCCGTTTAATCCCAGCAGTGTCGACAAGCAAGATTTCTTTATCACCCCACCGAACCATAGCATCAAGCGAGTCGCGAGTTGTCCCCGGAGACTCATGGACAATAGCTCTTTCATCTTTTAATAATGTATTCAACAAAGTTGACTTGCCTACATTAGGTCGCCCAACGATGGCTAATTTAGCTTCCCCTGGCTCTGCAATATTGGGAGGTTGCGATGGCAAGGAAGCTAGCACAGCATCCATTAAATCGTCTATCCCTCGGTTATGGTGGGCACTGATAGCTACAGGCTCGCCCATGCCCAGATGATAGAAATCAGCCACCTGATTTGCTTGCTTGGAGGAATCCACCTTGTTTACTGCCAGTATTATAGGCTTATCGGCGGCTCGCAGCACTTCGGCAATTTCCTCATCGGCAGCAATAGCTCCGTCTTTGACATCTACCAAGAAGATGAAGGCATCCGCTCGGGCAATGGCTGCTTCGACCTGCTGCTTGACCTTTTGTTCCAAAGCCTCTTGTGGCTTTGCTTGCCAGCCACCAGCGTCAACCACAGTCAATTCCTGCCCTTGCCAGGAAACAAAAGCAAAAACGCGGTCCCTGGTAGTTCCTGGCAAATCAGCAACCACAGCTATCCTTCTGCCCGCCAGGCGGTTAAGCAAAGTGGACTTGCCCACGTTGGCTCTGCCTACAATGGCTACAATAGGCCTGGTCATTTGACTGATACCGTCGGATTTGACAGCAGCTCCACCAATAATGCTTTCTGCAGATGAAGCCTGTTTTCTACCTGGTCAAATATCACTGACCGGGGATCGTCTAACAGCCCTGCAGCAATTTCCTCCCCCTGGTGAGCCGGCAAGGGATGCATCAACAAAACATCTCCTTTAGCCGAGCTTAATAATTTATTATCAACCTGATAGTCTGAAAAGGCACGACGACGTTTCTCCACTTCAGCCTCCTGTCCCATACTGGCCCACACATCAGTATATATTATGTCAGCGCCTTTGGCTGCTTCATAAGGGTCACTGGTTAGCTTAACCTGGCTGCCACTAAGAGCAGCAAATGTCTTTCCTTGATTCAATACCTCTTCATTAATCTCATAGCCTGGTGGAGAGGCGAAGTGGAAATTCATGCCCACCAGGCAGGAAGAGAGAAGCAAGCTATTGGCCACATTATTGCCATCGCCAATGAATGCTAAAGTCAAACCAGGAAGCCTCCCTTTCTTTTCATAGATCGTAAAAAGGTCGGAAAGAGCCTGGCAGGGATGTTCCAGGTTGGAAAGGGCATTAATTACAGGCACAGAAGAACTGTCAGCGAGAATTTGCACAGTCTCCTGGGAAAATGTACGAGCGGCAATGACGTCGACATAGCGGCTGAGCACTCGAGCTATATCAGCCGCTGGCTCTCGCTTGCCCATGCCTACCTCTTCCGGAGACAGGTAGATAGCGTGTCCGCCTAGCTGATACATAGCTATCTCAAAGCTGACTCTGGTTCGCAAGGAAGGCTTTACAAAGAGGAAAGCTAAGGTCCTTCCGGAAAAGAGAGGCGGTGCCCCTTCTTGTTTCATACGCCGGGCTTGCTCTATAAGGCTTTCAATGTCCTCGCGGTCAAGGTCGGCTATCGAGAGCAAATCCTTTTTCATCTTTCGTCTCTCTTGATACTACTTTAGCGTATCACGTTTGTCAATTTTACAACAAGCTCCAGGGTTGTTACTGGGATGGTAAACTATTTGAACTGTATTATAATGAGCCGGATGACCAACCCCGACATGTCGGGGTCCTCGAATTGAATCCTATAGTATGTCGGGGCAAAATATGGAGATAAATGTGAAATGCTATTCAGGCCATGTCTATGCTGAAGAACCACGGTCTTTTGTCTGGCAAGGAAAGGAACTTGGAATAAAGTCAATAGAAAAAGCCTGGCAGGAACCAGGCAAAAGACTATTCAGAGTTGTCACTGAGGATGGTAAACTATTTGAGCTGTGTTACAATGAAGCAACCGACCAATGGTCTGCTGTTGAATTGATGCTTTAAGGAGAACTCATGAAAGAGATTTTTGAAATTCTGGAACAGAATGCCCGGGCAACTCCGGAACAGATTGCCACCATGGTGGATAAACCTGTCCGTGAGGTAGAAAAAATAATTAAGCAGGCTGAGAAAAATGGGACTATTCTGAAATATAAAACCATAATAAACTGGCCTAAATTAGGAGAGGGAAATATATGGGCTTTAATCGAAGTCAGAGTAACACCACAACGTGGCGTTGGCTTCGATGCTATTGCCGAGCGCATTTATCAATTTCCCGAAGTACATTCCGCATATCTAGTCTCAGGCACCTATGACCTGGCTATATTAGTGAAAGGCAAAACTATGCAGGAAATTTCCAGTTTTGTTGCGGAGAAATTGGCTCCTTTAGAGCAGGTACAAAGCACTGTCACCCATTTTCTTCTCAAACGATACAAGGAGAATGGGGAAACTTTTCACCTTCCTAAGGAAATAAATAAACGTTTACCAATAACGCCGTAACATGCTAAACGCAAAGTCCGCTCCAACCAAAACTCGGGATAACCTAATTGCACAAAAGGTGGATACCCTCCCCCCCTCAGGCATCAGGAAGTTTTTCGACCTGCTTTCCTCCGTGGAAGACGTTATCTCACTTGGTATAGGCGAGCCTGATTTCGTTACCCCCTGGCATATCAGGGAGGCAGGCACATATTCCCTAGAAAAAGGCTATACCATGTATACCTCGAACTCCGGCATGCCGGAACTACGCCAGGAATTAGCCAGCTACCTGGAGCTTCGTTACAGGATAAGCTATCATCCTGAGCATGAAATTCTTATTACTACAGGAAGTAGTGAAGGATTAGACATTGCTCTGAGAGCGATTATCAATCCCGGTGACGAGGTCATAATTCCCAACCCTTGCTATGTAGCTTATCCTGCCGATATCATTCTGGCTGGCGGCGTGCCTATTCTTGTTCCCACAAACGAAGAAAACAACTTTGTCGTCAGGGCAACCGCTATTGAAGCCAGGGTCACGAAGCAGACAAAGGCTATTTTAATAGGTTACCCAGCAAATCCCACTGGCGCAGTCATGTCCAAAAAAGAGGCTAATGCTATTGCCGAGCTGGCTAAAAAACATGACTTACTGGTAATATCTGATGAGATATATGCTCGTTTAGTCTACGGAACGGAGCATATTTGTTTCCCCAGCCTTCCCGGGATGATGGAACGTACCATCCTGATTAGCGGATTTTCTAAATCTCATGCCATGACCGGTTGGCGTATTGGCTATGTGGCAGCCGAACGCCGTTTCATCCAAGCCCTGACAAAAATCCATCAATATACCATGCTCAGTGCCCCGACGATGGCTCAGATGGCAGCCATCGAGGCCCTGAGAAACGGTGAGAGCGAGGTCGAAAAGATGGTTCAAGAATACAACAGACGCCGCCGCCTTATGGTCAAGAGATTGAATGAGATTGGGTTACCCTGTTTCGAGCCCAAGGGCGCTTTCTATGCATTTCCCTCTATAAAAGCTACCGGAATGAATTCAGAGGAATTTGCCGAAAAGCTGCTACTGGAAGAAAAAGTTGCTGTTGTCCCGGGCACTGCTTTCGGACCATACGGTGAAGGTTTTGTCCGTTGCTGTTACGCTACTTCGCTGCCTGACATCGAGGAAGCGCTGAGAAGAATGGACAGGTTTATAAAAAAGTAGACTAAACACAGCATAAGAGACAAATTAGCAACAATCTCCACAGATTAGACTGGGCGTGGTGTGAATTATATTATCCCAAACTGCTTCTCCGATAAGGAAGCAGCAAGATTTCATTGACCGGCAACAGAAAAGCAAAGTAAAATCCATGGCGATGTACAACAAGGCTGTGCTCGATAATGGCTTGAGGGTTATCACCAGCACTATGCCCCACAGCCGCTCAGTATGCCTTGTCATCCTCGTGGGTGCTGGCTCCTGCTACGAAAGTAAGGAAGAGGCGGGTATCTCCCATTTCACCGAGCATTTATTATTCAAAGGCACACAGCGGCGACCAACGTCCAAGGAGATAACTCAAGACATTGAAGGCGTTGGTGGCATAATCAATGCTAGCACAGACAAGGAAGTAACTATCTTCTGGTGTAAGGTTGCCGATTCCCACTTTCCAATTGCCCTCGACGTGCTATCTGACCTCTTGCTCAATTCCCGCTTTGATAACAAAGAAATAGAGCAAGAGCGCCGGATTATCAGCGAGGAAATCAATATGAACCTGGACCTTCCTCAGCAGAGGGTAAACATGCTAATAGACGAGCTGTTATGGCCAGAACAACCTCTGGGGCGCGATGTCATCGGATATAAAGAGACTGTGTCTTCGATAACAAGGGAGCAACTATTAAACTATGTTTCCCGCAGATATATGCCCAATAACACTGTGCTTAGCATTGCTGGCAACATCCAGCATGAGGAGGCGATGGATCAAATCGAGCCCTTGTTTAACAAATGGGCTGCCGAGAAGCTATCGACTGGCTATAGAACCGATGACAACCAAACAGAAGCCAGGTTGCGTATCGAGCCCAAAGGTATCGAGCAAGCGCATCTTTGCCTAGCTGTCCACGGCTTTTCCCAGTCCCACCCGCAACGTTTTACCCTTGACTTGCTTAATATAGTACTTGGAGGCGGCATGAGCAGCCGCCTATTTACGGAGATACGAGAGCATAGGGGACTGGCCTACGACATCTACAGCTCTACTGACCACTTCCTTAACTCGGGGGCACTTACTATCTATGCCGGCGTTGACCCTAAGAAGGTGGAGATTGCTGTTGCAGCTATCCTCAAAGAGTTATCCAAGATTAAACAGGAAATTACCACCAGTGAGCTTACCAGGGCCAAGGAATTATCAAAGGGTGGATTGTATTTACGGCTTGAGGATAGCCGAAATGTAGCTTTATGGTACGGTAGCCAGGAAATATTAATGCGACAAATCCTGGATATAGACGATGTTATTTCTATTGTGGATGCCATGACCATAGATGAACTGAAAGAAGTGGCCAAGGAGATTCTAACCGATAGTGGGCTCAATCTAGCTGTAACAGGACCGATTAAGGAAGAAGAGTCTTATCGAGATAAACTTATTAAAGTCTTTAAGACAATTGCTTAAACTCTAATACTATACAGAAAGAACCCCGACTAGTCGGGGTTCTTTCTGCTTCTGTTGAATTTAGTTGAATTCCAGCCACAGCGGCTACATCATGCCCTCGTATCCTCCTCCTCCTGGCATCGGCGGCATCTTTTCCTTCTCAGGAATGTCGGTTACCAAGCACTCAGTAGTCAGAATCATAGTGGCAATGCTCGCACCATTCTGTAGAGCGCTCCTGGTGACCTTGAGAGGGTCTACAATGCCCCTTTCTACCATATTTACACCTAGTTCGTCTTTGAGGGCGTCGTAGCCTATGCCGAGTTTGCTTCCCTTTATGGCATTTATCACAACTGAGCCCTCCCGGCCACTATTTTCAGCGATGCACCTCAGAGGCTCTTCCAGGGCTCGTTTCAAAATGTTCAGCCCGGTAGCCTCATCACCCCCCATCTTGAGCTTCTTCAAGGCCGACAAGGCGTTGATCAAGGCAACACCTCCACCAGGCAGTATACCTTCTTCCACGGCAGCTCGAGTAGCCGACAAGGCATCCTCTACACGGTGTTTTTTCTCCTTAAGCTCTGTTTCCGTAGCCCCACCTACCTTAATCACTGCCACGCCGCCTGCTAATTTAGCCAGTCTTTCCTGTAATTTCTCCTTATCATAATCCGAGGTGCTTATATCAATCTCGGACCTGATTTGTTTAATTCGAGCCTCAATATCTTTGGCCTCGCCCCTACCTTCAACAATAGTGGTATTATCCTTATCAGCAATCACCTTTCTAGCCCTGCCCAAATCTTCCAGGGTCGTCGAATCGAGTTTCCTGCCGACTTCTTCAGATATAACAGTGCCTCCAGTAAGAATGGCTATATCCTGAAGCATGGCTTTTCTCCTGTCGCCAAAGCCAGGTGCTTTAACTGCCAGAGGAGATAGAGTGCCCCTCAGCTTATTGACCACTAATGTAGCCAGGGGTTCACCTTCGACATCCTCAGCGATGATAAGCAGATTCTTGGAGCTTTGAACAATTTTCTCCAGAGCCGGCAATATATCGGTTATGGCCGAAATCTTCTTATCAGTGATGAGGATGTAGGGGTCTTCTAGCTCTGCCCTCATTTGCTCGGCGTTGGTAATAAAATAAGGGCTTATATAGCCGCGGTCGAACTTCATCCCCTCAACAAATTCAGTCTCGAATTTCAGCCCTTTACCTTCTTCGACAGTGATAACACCATCCTTGCCCACCTTTTCCATAACATCAGCAATCAAGTTGCCAATCTCTGGGTCAATGGCTGATATAGCGGCTACCTGAGCTACCTGCTCTTTACCAGCCACCGGTATAGACATTTTCTTGAGCTCATCAACTAAAGCCTCTACCCCTTTATCGATCCCGCGCTTTAGAGCCATGGAATCAGCTCCAGCAGCAATGTTCTTGAAGCCCTCATTAATAATAGCCTGGGCTATAATAGTGGATGTACTGGTGCCATCGCCGCACTGGTCGTTAGTTTTAGTGGCTGCTTCCTTTACTAGCTGCACCCCCATATTCTCAAAGGGGTCGGGTAACTCTATTTCTTTGGCTATGGAAACGCCGTCATTGAGAACAGAAGGAGCACCCCATTTCTTATCCAGTGCTACAGGCCGCCCGCGTGGTCCCAGAGTCACCCTGATAGCATCAGTTAAGGTATCTACGCCGTTCTTTAAGGCTTTCCTTGCTTCTTCGCCGAAAATAATTTGTTTTGCCATTCGCTTGCCTCCTTTTCTTAACTCATCTTGGCCAGAATATCGCCCTCACGCATGATAACCAGTTCTTCGTCATCCAGTTTAAACTCAGTGCCAGCATATTTAGAATAAATAACCTTGTCCCCCTTCTTCACTTCCATGGCAATACGTTTGCCATCTTCAGTCAACCTACCCGGACCGACTGCAATAATTTTTCCCTCCTGGGGCTTCTCTTTGGCTGTATCTGGTAAAACTATCCCCCCTTTGCTTACTTCTTCCTTGGGTGTAGGTTTTATCACCACCCTGTCTCCCAAAGGCTCAATTTTAGCCATATTCCCTCCTTTCCTAGATTTACTTTAGCACTCTGCCCTTGAGATTGCTAATTTTGTTATTATATCAAGAAAAACCAAAAATGCAAGGGCTTTTACTAAAATTTGCCAAATTTTCTTGAAAATTTACACTAAAACGTGTATAATTTTGAGAGATGGACCGAGGAAAAAAGAGAAAACGACAATGGAGTAAAGAGGAGGTTCGGGCGCTGAGGCAACATCTGAACTTGACTCAGGCGAAGCTGGCTGAGGAATTAGGCACGCGGCAGCAAACGATCAGTGAATGGGAAAAGGGTATGTATCGGCCTCGCGGGGCATCGGCTACCTTGCTCAGCATAGTTGCTGAGCGTAGTGGCTTTACCTACAAAGCTGAAAGGAGGCATGATGAATCAAATTAAGGTTGGCTGCTGCGGTTTTTCCAAGGGCAAGAGGAAATATTGTGAGCAACGCTTTAAGGTCTAAACAATTGATATAAAGTGACAGGTAATTTTTTTGTGCCATGATTACACGTAATCGGATAAAATTCTCGGAAAAGCAAGCAGCTCTAATATGGCAACAAGTGGTGGGAAGGGAACTGACATCCTCGGAAGACGAGCTAGTCAGCGTAATCTATCCTGGAAGGGCTAATGATGATAACGGCCCCGATTTTCGGGACGCAGTTATTGTAAATAAATCTCATTTGACGAAAGGGGATGTAGAAGTTCACGTTAAATCCAGCGATTGGTATAGCCATAAGCATCATGTTGATGCTGAATATAATAATGTCATCCTTCACGTTGTGATGTGGCATGATTGTCATTCAGCTACATTACTAAAAAGCGGCAAGCCAGTTCCCGTGCTATGTCTGGCGAAGGCACTGCGGCACCAAGCTTATTTGCTGCCCTACCAGCTCCCTTGTTTCCAGATACTGGACCACGTGAATAGGCAAACTTTGAGAAAGCTATTAAACGCTGCCGGTGAAGAAAGGTTTAAGCAGAAAGCGATGCATTTTCAAGCTGAGATAAAGCAAGAGGAGGCAGGGCAGGTGCTTTTCCGAGGCATGATGAGGGCCCTGGGTTATGCTAAAAACACAAAGCCCTTTGAAGACCTTGCTGACAGAACGCCCCTCAATTCCATCGAATCCAGAGAAGGCTTGGCCCTAAAGCAAGCTTTGTTATTAGGCACAGCCGGGCTATTACCTTCTCAAAGATGGCAAGGGAAATTTACCAGGGGAAAAGAAGTCCAGGAATTGGAGCAAATATGGCAGTCGGTGGGTAAAAAAGTTAAAACAATGAAGGAAGGTGACTGGAACTTCTCACACATATACCCCAACAATTCTCCAGTGCGACGCATTATCGCCCAGAGCCACCTTCTTGAGCGTTACTGCGAGGGAAAACTGTTAGCAGGGATACTGCAGCTAGTGAAGGAAGCACCTCTGCCCGGTGGGCACCGTGTGCTGGAGAACGGCCTGACTGTAGCTGGCGATGACCACTGGCGAGACCATTTCGATCTTGACGTCAGAAGTAAAACAAAGATATCGGCTCTTTTGGGAAATAGCAAAGCAGGTGAAATTGCCGTAAACGTGATATTGCCCTTTGCTTTTTCCTGGGGAGAATTAGCTAATGAGGAGAAGCTAACAGAGCATGCTATAGAGCTTTACCGTAATTATCCCAAACTGGCTGAGAATTGCATAACGCAGCATATGAAAAAGCAGTTCGGCCTCAAGGAACCTTTCGATTTAACTGCCTGTTATCAGCAAGGGCTCATTCATATCTTCAGGAACTATTGCCGAGAGGGTAGCTGTAGCGAATGCCCCTTAGTCAATTAAGCATCCTCATGATAATTCCAGAATTCTGATAAATGTTATCGGTAAAAAGTGGGCACTTCTGGACTGAACAACCCGCTATATCGTGCAATGCCAATGTATTCGACTGGAATTTAGAGATACAGGGCAAAAATCAGTGAATCGAGTATTCATCAAGGTTTGTCAATGACTTATGCTCTCGCTCGTGGCGAAGCTGGAACATTCCAAATGACTATCTATCGAGCCTTTGCGTTGATAATGCTCTCGCAGGTAATGTGATATTTTCTCGGCGAGGGCTGAGAGCGCCTCTAACCATCAACCCGTCCACGGGACAGCTTTTCAGACTGGTAACGCTGAATATGCGCTCGGGCTTCAGTCCGGTCAGTGTTATTTTCCCAAGGGCTGGCATAAGGTGACGGCGGACTATTAGCTCGTATCCTTCGGCAGTCCTGGGGGTAAGGTTAGCCGAAGCGTATCCTCTAAGCCACCTCTCCAAATCTTCTGCCGGGGTAACCTTACCAGGTTTAATGAAAGTCCATTATCAAGCTGGTTCAGCAGCAATCGTAGTCTGCCTTACCGAGTACTTCAATAAACTCGATCTCTCGATGGCGTAGTCATACCGGCTTATTTCGAGCGTACTTTATTAAGTGAAGTTACTTACAGAATGGCTTTTAAATTAAGTCTTTTCAGCAGTCTAAAATAAGCTCTGAATCAGATGGCAAGTATCAGGCAAGGTGATAAGCTAGAAACAAAGACAGAGCTGGCCTTGAGATTTTTCAGTGCAGCTCATGTCAATAAAGGAGGCAAAGAGAATGGCAACGAGGGGATATTTTATGATCACTGTGGAGGAGGAGTTCTACCGAAATTATTATCAGGATGTGCTGAGAGACCTGAAAGCCGTGCCTGAGGTAGATTCCATCGAGCGAATCAGCGGTACATACAACCTCTTAGTGAAGGTTACAGCTCCTATGAGGGTAATCTTCGTCGCTAACAAAATACTACCCAACAAATGGGTCAAACAGTTCTACATCCTCAAGGTTGAGCCTTTCAAACCCCACGATTACGAAGGGCTCACTGGTGATGAGCTTGCAAGGCTTGAAGAGTTAATTCCCCAGTCCTTGGGTGGTTATGGAGGGCTCACTGTTGAGGAGCGTTTAAGGATTAAAAGATTAATTCACGAGTCGCGGGGTAGTCACGGAGCTGCCGGTATACCGCCTTGAATATTGCAATAGGAAAGGAGGTGAAAAAATGGCAACGAAGCGTTACTTGATGATCAACATGACCGAGGAAGCTTGCAAAAGTGGTTATCGGGATGTGTTGAGAGACCTGATAACTATACCCGAGGTGCAGTCCATTGAGCAGCTGGATGGTGTTTTCGACCTTATAGTGCAGGTCGAATGCCCTGCCACAGTGGGATATGCAGCAGCTGACGATCTTCTGGCCAAGGGGTGGGTGAAACGCTTGCAGGTTCTGCAGGTTGAGCCCACTGAGCCTAGTGAAATTATAAGGCCCACAGTGCTAGAGCTGACAAAAAGAGCTTAGTCAAGCTATTGTGGCAGCTCCATAGCTATAGAAATTTTTGTCAGGGAGCTTAATATGATAGTGAAGACTCCTTACAGAGAAGCAGTAGACGTCCTGGTGGACGAAGGTGGGGAAACCCTCCAGTTATGTTACCAGTGTGCCTCTTGTACCGGTAGTTGTCCTTGGGGTTTGGTGAGAGATTTCGCTATACATAAAGTAATTCATGAAGCGCAATTGGGTGTAGTTGATTTTGAGGATGAAGGCATCTGGCTCTGTGTTGCCTGCGGGGCTTGTGTTAACCAGTGTCCCCGGGGTGTGAAGTTAATAGATGTAGTAAAGGCCATACGTAGAACTGTGATGGAGCTGGGTGTAGGTAAGATGCCTAGTTCACTACGAGTCGCACTGACAAGCATTGCCGGAGTAGGCAATCCAATGGGCGAGGCAAAGGAAAAACGAGCAGATTGGGCCAAAGACATGGACGTAAAGACGTTCACTAAGGGTACGGATTTGCTGTATTTTCCCTGCTGCCTGCCTTGCTACGATCCTCTCTTAAAGGGTATAGCTGGGGCAACCGCTGCTATCCTAAACAAAGCAGGTATAGACTTTGGTATCCTGGGCGCCAACGAAACCTGTTGCGGAGAGGCAATCCGTAAAGCGGGAAACGAAAGCCTGTTCCAGAGTCTAGCCCAAAAGAACATTACTACTTTCAGCGAAAACTCAGTTAAGAAAGTTCTCGTCAGTTCCCCTCACTGTTATCATACTTTTAAACACGAATACCCCGATCTTGGAAGCGACTTTGAGGTAATCCATTCTACTCAGTATTTATTACAGCTTATCAAGGACCACAAGCTGGAGTTCACTAAAGAGCTAAATATAAAAGTCGTTTATCACGATTCATGCTACCTTGGGCGTCACAACGGCATATATGACGAGCCCCGAGAAGTCTTAAGGAGTATCCCGGGGCTGGAGCTGATTGAGTTTCCAGACTACAGGGAGGATAGCATCTGTTGCGGCGGAGGGTCAGGCAGGCTCTGGGTTGATACAGAGAAGGGACAAAGATTCTCCGACATCAGGCTGAAACAGGCTATAGATTTGGGAGTTGAAGTACTAGCTGTTGCCTGTCCCTATTGCATGTCTATGTTCAAGGATAGCCAGTTAACGGTGGATGGAGGCGAGACTGTTGCAGTTAAAGACATCGCAGAATTAGTCAAGGAGGCGATGTAACTATAAGGAGATAGATATGGGCAGAAATGGACATAGGAGAATTGGAGTCTATATTTGCCATTGCGGGTTAAATATCGCCGGCACGGTGGATGTAGAAGAAGTAGCTGAATATGCCGCCAGTCTGGACTCAGTAGTGGTGTCCCGTCATTATAGATATATGTGTTCCGATCCAGGGCAAGCGCTGATCAAGGAAGATATCAAGAACCTAGGCCTTAACCGGATAGTTGTCGCTTCTTGTTCACCAAGAATGCATGAGCTAACCTTCCGCCAAGTTTGCCAGGATAGTGGGCTAAACCCCTACCTATATGAACAAGCGAACATTCGGGAACTCTGCTCCTGGGTTCATGACGATAAAAAGATAGCTACCGAGAAAGCAAAAGACATAGTAAGGGCTGCAGTGAGACGGGTTTGCTGGAACGAGCCGCTGGAGGTTAAGGAAGCGACGTTTAACTCCAATGTTTTGGTAGTGGGTGGTGGCATCGCTGGTATACAGGCATCTTTAGATATTGCTAATGGTGAGCATAAAGTCTACTTAGTGGAGAGAGAGCCCTCCATCGGCGGGCACATGATTCAGCTTGATAGAACCTTCCCTACTCTGGATTGCTCTGAATGCATCCTTACCCCCAAGATGGCTGATGTAGGGCGGCATCCTTTTATTGAGCTTCTAGCCTACAGTGAAGTAGAGGAAGTATCAGGCTCTATAGGCCATTTTAAGGTAATAGTCAGGAAGAAAGCGCGGCATATAGACGAGAGCAAGTGTATCGGCTGTGGTGTATGTGAGGAAAAATGCCCGTGGAAGGTGGATAGTGAGTTTGAGATGGGCTTAGCAAAGAGAAAGACAATTTACATCCCATTTGCTCAAGCTATACCCAATCTGCCGACAGTAGATGCAGACCACTGTGCTTATATTCAATCAGGGGGCAGGAAATGTGGAGCCTGTATAAAGTTCTGTGAAGCAGGAGCTATAACTCCGGAGACTCTTCTTAATCAGACTGACCAAATTGTTGAGTTCGAGGTGGGCTCAATCATCGTGACTACCGGCTATGATGTCTTTGACCCCAGCGTGATGCCCCGATATGGATATGGTAAGTATGACAATGTGATAACTGGGCTGGAATTTGAGAGGATAACCTGTGCCGCGGGTCCAACCGGCGGTAGAATTGTGCTTAAGGATGGTCGAGAGCCAGAAAGTGTGGCTATCATACACTGCGTCGGTAGTCGTGACCAGAACTATCACGAGTATTGCTCACGTGTTTGTTGTATGTATGGGCTCAAATATGCCCATCTGATAAAAGAATTTACCAATGCTGAAGTTTATGAGATGTACATTGATATGCGTTGTTTTGGAGAAGGCTACGAGGAATTCTACAAGCGTGTTTCTGAAGAGGGAGTTACTTTTATAAGGGGAAAAGTGGCTAAGGTCACTGACCGCGCCATAACTGAGGAGGAAAAGGGGAAGTTGATCGTGTTGTGTGCGGATACTGTGCTGGGGAGCCTGATACGGGTTCCTGTAGACATGGTTATACTGTGCACAGCCCTGGAGGCACATTCAGATGCAGGGCAAGTCGCCAAGATCTTTACTCTCAACCGAAGGGCAGACGGCTTCTTCTTAGAGCGGCATGTTAAGCTCGACCCGGTAGCTACGCCAACCGATGGAGTCTTTATTGCTGGCTGCTGTGAAGGTCCAAAGGATATTCCTGATACTGTTGCTCAAGCGTCGGCAGCAGCAGCCAAAGTACTGTCGCTGATAAGTAAAGGTAAAATTACGCTTGAATCTGCCGTAGCGCAGGTAGATGAAACACGCTGTCTGGGCTGTGGACGGTGCGAAGAAATATGCGATTTTCATGCTCCCAGGGTCATTCATACAGACGGGCGCTGGGTTTCCACTATAAATGAGACCTTGTGTAAGGGCTGTGGCGCCTGTGCTGTTGCTTGCCCAACAGGTGCTATGTCAATCCGGCATTTCACTCAGGAGCAGATACTCAGCATGGTCGAGGCTTTAACGGAGGTATAAGATGAATAAGTTTGAACCTCAAATTATAGCTTTTGCCTGCAATTGGTGCACTTATGCCGCAGCTGATCTCGCTGGAACAAGTCGCATCCACTATGCACCAAATGTGCGGGTAATAAGGGTTATGTGCAGCGGGATGGTAAACCCTATATATGCCCTCAAAGCCTTCGAGGGAGGTGCTGATGGGGTTTTGATTGCTGGTTGTCATTATGTAGACTGCCATTATCTCAACGGTCCAGTGAAATGCGATGCAATGTTTGAAAAATTGAAGAATGTGGTTCATACCCTTGGCCTAGAGGATGAGCGGTTGAGGCGTGAGATGATATCTGCCTCCGAGGGGGTAATATTTGCCCGAGTAATTGAAGAGATGGTTGACCGGCTTAAAAAGCTAGGCCCCTCACCTCTCAAAAGGGCGAGAGAGGAGGCACCCTCACTTCTCAAAAGGGCGAGAGAGGAGGCAACAGTATGAACTTGGATGACATCATCAAGGAATCTGTCAGTAAGCTGAAACAATTAGGCCCATCGCCTTTCGGAAACGTCAAAAATAAAGTCGCACAGGTGGCAATATGATGGCACTGGAGAGCGTTGTTAAGAAAACTAGTTTAGAGGATATTATCAGGGAGAGTAAGACCTTCTATTGCCTGGAGTGCGGCAAGTGTTCAAGTATATGTCCAATTTCCCGATATGACCCCTCTTACTCTCCGCGAGCGATGGTAGAAGATGCACTTCTGGGACTTGAAGGTGATCTGATCCACAATAAAGAGTTGTTTTCTTGTTTAACCTGCGGTGCCTGCCAACTCAAATGTCCCTCCGATGTCAACTATCTTCTCTTCATCCGGAAGATGAGAGCTTTGGCCTCAAATAACGGCGAACATGGGGACTGCGCTCATTCCGGCACCATACAATCTCTAATTCGACTCATGGCAAATACTGGTGTAGAACAGAGGAGACTGGAATGGCTGTCTAATGGATACCGAACCTCTGACCAGAGCAAGGTTCTGTTTTGGGTTGGCTGTGCCCCTTACTTTGACCCTATCTTTGAAGACCTCGGGGTCAAAGTCACCGATGTTGCCAAAGGAAGCTTAAGAATACTCAATTCGTTGGGGGTAGAACCGATGCTGCTTCCCGACGAGAAATGCTGCGGGCATGATATGCTCTGGACCGGCGATGTAGAAACCTTTGAGAAACTGGCCCAGAGGAATGCAGCAATGATAAAGGAGGCGGGGGTGGAAAAGATAATCTTCTCCTGTCCCGAATGCTACCGCACATTTAAGGAAGATTATCCTAATTACGTAGAGATTGACTGCGAATTGCAGCATATCAGCGAGTTTCTGTCTGAGGCTATAGAAAAAGATGGCCTGAGGTTTAAAAAGATCAGGAAAAAGGTAACCTACCATGATCCCTGTAGATTGGGAAGGCACCTGGGCGTTTATGAGCCGCCTAGGGAAGTAATCCAGGCCATCCCGGGCATAGAATTAGTTGAAATGGAACAGAGCAGGGAGGAATCTCTTTGCTGCGGCACCAGCGCCTTTACTAACTGTGACTCATATTCCAAGCGGATAAGAATTGAGAGATTGCTTGAGGCAAAAGCCACTGGTGCTGATACCCTTATAACCACCTGCCCTAAATGTCAAATTCACTTCAGGTGTGCCATGGTAAACAAGGGGGAGGAAAAGGGACCGGATATTGAGATTGAGGTTATGGACATGGTGAACCTGGTAGCAAATGCTTTGGAGGTTTAGAACGATGAGTGACTCTGTTTTGGTAATTGGTGGTGGCATAGCAGGTATTCAAGCTTCTATCGACCTGGCCAATATGGGCTTTCAAGTATATCTTGTGGAGAGGTCGCCCAGTATCGGCGGGAGGATGGCACAGCTGGATAAGACATTCCCTACCAATGATTGTGCCATGTGTATTCTAGCCCCTAAGATGATCGAGTGTTATAGACACCGGAACATCAGGGTATTGAGTTACTCCGAAGTTGCTGCGGTAGAGGGTGAGTTGGGTAATTTCGAAGTCGAGATACTAAAGAAACCCGGATATGTTGATGAGACCAAGTGCACCGGCTGTGGAGAATGTGCCCAAGTTTGCCCGGTCGAACTGAAAAACGAATTCGACCAGGGAATCGGCAACAGAAAAGCAATATACAAGCCTTTTGCCCAAGCTATTCCCAACATTTACGTCATTGACAAAAGGGGGACAGCGCCCTGTAAGGCAGCCTGTCCTGTGGGTCTGGATATCCAGGGATATATTGCTCTCATTTCTCAGGGTAAATTTAAAGAGGCCTTTCATCTCATCAGGCAAAAGGTTATCCTACCGGCTACCGTTGGCAGGGTATGCACTCACCCGTGTGAGACAGAATGTAATCGTGGGAAAGTGGATGAACCAATTGCTATCGCTGCTCTGAAAAGGTTCGTGGCTGACCATGAACTGGATACAAGGACAGAGGAGATAGCACCTGCCCCCCGGACACAAGATGCGAAGGTGGCTGTTGTCGGTTCCGGGCCGGCTGGCTTAACTGCGGCTAACGACCTGGTTCTTATGGGCTATGGAGTGACTATTTTCGAGGCATTACCTGTTCCCGGTGGTATGCTGGCAGTGGGTATCCCTGACTATCGCCTGCCTAAGGAAATGCTTAAAAGGGAAATCGAGGATATCCAGAAGCTTGGAGTGGAGATAAGGCTTAACAGTCCCGTGGGTAAAAAAGGTCTAAAACTAGATGACCTTTGGCAAGAGGGTTACAAGGCGATTTTCATCGCCGTAGGGGCCCACAAAAGTGCCAATCTTGATATTCCCGGCGAAGGCTTTGAAGGCGTCTATCACGGTGTTTCCTTTCTAAGAGATGTCAACCTTGGGAAGAAGGTTACACCGGGCGAAAAGATAGCAGTAGTCGGCGGCGGTAATGTAGCCATCGATGCTGCTCGAACAGCTCTTCGGCTCGGCTCCAGAGAAGTAACCATCTTATATCGTAGGTCCAGACATGAGATGCCGGCAAATGAAGAGGAGATAGTGGAGGCTGAGCATGAGGGGATCAAAATTCAATACCTGGTTACCCCGGTAAGAATTTTGGGAGAGGATGGAAGAGTATCAGGTATGGAGTGTATTAAGATGGAACTCGGGGCGCCCGATGCCAGCGGTAGGAGACAGCCTATAGCTATAGAAGGCTCGCAGTTTACTATAGACGTGGACACGGTTATCCTGGCCATTGGGCAGAGCCCCGACCTTTCGCTGCTTCCTAAGGATAGTAGATTCCAGGTATCGCCCAGAGGGACATTGGCAGTTGATGATAATAGCCTGGCCACCAGTATGCCCGGGGTATTCGCCGGTGGAGATGCTGTGCTTGGGCCAGCCACCGTAGTACAGGCCATAGCAGCAGGACATAGAGCAGCCACCGCCATTGACAGCTATCTGAGAGATGAGATGATTCCACCTGAACAAGAACCACTCCCGATTACAACCATTGAGGATGTGGACTTGAGGGGCAAAGAGCAGAAAAATCGCGTGGCAATGCCTACCGTGGCCCCTAAGAAGAGGTTAACCGATTTTAGAGAGGTGAACCTCGGTCTCAGCGCAAAAATGGCGATAGAGGAAGCAAAGAGGTGCCTGAACTGTGGTGGCTGTTCCGGATGCCGGGAATGTGAAAAGGTCTGCCAGGCTAAGGCTATAAACCACGAAATGAAGGAGGAACTCCTGAGACTGAATGTAGGTGCTATTATCCTGGCTACTGGTTTCGACTTCTACGACGTTTCAAAACTTGGAGAATATGGTTATGGAAGGATAGCCAATGTTATCACTGCTATTGAGTATGAAAGATTAACATCAGCTTCCGGCCCTACATGTGGTGAACTCAAGCGCCCTTCAGATGGCAATATTCCGTCCAATATAGCCTTCATCCAGTGTGTTGGCTCCCGCGACTTCAATAACATGCCATATTGCTCCAGCGTATGCTGTATGCATGCTATTAAGGAAGCCATACTAGCCTATGAACATCATCCCGGGACAAAATCTACTATCTTTTATATGGATTTGAGAGCGGTGGGGAAACGGTTTCAGGAATATGTTACCAGAGCTAAGGAAGAATACAACGTAACATATATCAGAGGTCGCCCCGGGAGAATTGCTCTCAATACCACTAATGGCAACCCGATCATCTGGTATGAGAACACTACTACCGGGGAAACGAAGACTTTTGAGGCAGAGCTGGTGATTCTCTCCCAGGCTTTGATTCCGTCTAAAGGCATTGAAGAGTTAGCCAGCATATTGGGCATAAGTCTAGACAAGTACGGGTTCGCTGAAATTCCAGATAAGCTGTTCTCTCCTCTCGACACCACTAGACCGGGTATCTTTGCCTGTGGCTATGCTCATAGTCCAAGAGATATCCCTGACTCTGTCGTTCAAGGTTCGGCGGCGGCAGATAGAGCTGCTGAAGCTACAACAGCTAGAACGCCTAGCTTTGTAGCGGGAGGTGTTTGACATGTCTGATGTTCGCATTGGTGTCTTTGTATGTCACTGTGGCCGCAATATCGGCGCGTATATAGATGTCCCCCAAGTGACAGAGTACGCCAGAGGGCTGCCAAATGTGGTACATGCCGAGCACAACCTATTCACCTGTTCCGTGGAGGGAACCTCGGCAATAAAGAAGGCAACAGCGGAACACAATCTTAACCGGGTTGTAGTAGCCTCATGCACCCCCAGAACGCATGAGACACTCTTCAGGTCTATTTGCGAGGAGGCCGGGCTAAACAAATACCTGTTCGAGATGGCTAATATAAGAGATCAATGTTCTTGGATACATATGGAGTATCCCAAGGAAGCCACGGAAAAAGCTAAGGGACTTGTCGCGTCGGCGGTTGCCAAGGCTCGACTACTCGAGCCATTAGAAGAGATTGAGATAGAGGTGCTGCCATCCTGTCTGGTAATTGGTGGCGGCATAGCCGGGATGACCGCGGCTTTAAACCTGGCAGATCAAGGTTTCCATGTCAACCTGGTGGAGAAGGAAACAGAGCTTGGCGGCAACCTGTCGACCCTACATAAGCTTTTCCCTACCAATCAGGATGCAAAGGAATTAATTACCCCTCTCATACGCCAAGTGAAGGAACATGACAAAATAAGTACCTACCTCAGTGTAAAGGTCAAGGCAGTAACCGGGTTCATAGGTAATTACGATGTTACCCTAGACCATGAAGGTGAGGAGATCAAGCTTAAGGCGGGGACAATCATAGTTGCCGTCGGGGCTGAGGAATTCAAGCCAACAGGACAATATGGTTACGGGGAAATGACGGGAGTACTCACTCAACTGGAGCTAGAAAAGCAGATGAAAGAGGGCAATGTTGATGGACAAAACATCGTGATGATCAACTGTGTGGGCAGTCGTACCGCCGAAAGATCATACTGCAGCCGATTTTGTTGCGTAGCTGCCATAAAGAATGCCGCCCTCATCAAGGAAAACAACCCGGCGGCAAATGTGTGGATTCTACATCGTGATTTGATGGCTTATGGCGTAGACTTCGAAGACTACTACCGCAAGGCTCAAGAAGCGGGCGTCAGATTCATCCGTTATGATCTGGCAAGGCCGCCTGAGGTTATCGGGAATGGGCATGTTGAAGGGGTAAGAGTATACCATCAGCTAAGGCAAAGCGAGCTGGAGCTCCCTTGTGACAAGGTTGTGCTCACGACCCCCCTTGTTCCTCGCAGTGACAACGATGAGATAAGCAAGATACTGAAGGTCCCCTTGAGCCAGGAAGGTTTCTTCATGGAGGCACATCTCAAGTTACGTCCCGTAGAGTTTGCTACCGATGGCATCTTCATATGTGGTTCGGCCCGCTGGCCGGTAGAAGTGAGCGAGGCCATCTTCCAAGGTTATGCTGCTGCAGCAAAGGCAGCAATACCTATGAGAATGGGCTACGTGAAACCCGAGGCTATAACTGCTTGCGTAGATAAGGGACGCTGTGCGGGGTGTGGTATCTGCGCTACTTTGTGCCCGTATAACGCGATTGAGCTGAAGTCAGATAATGGTAAAAAGAGTTCGAGTGTAATTACTGCATTATGTAAAGGTTGCGGAACCTGTGCCGCCGCCTGTCCCTCCGGGGCAATATCAATGGACCACTTCAAAACTGAACAGATTGTGGCACAAATAGAAGCACTGTTCAAGTAGGCTATTCAGGATATAGATTACATAGACCGAATCCAACCGAACCGATAGCTCCGACTATGAATTATGTTCAGGATGCTCGATTGAAGTTATAAGGAATGTAAGTTACAATTAAAAGTGGAAATAGCTTGAGACGTCATGGATAAGACCAAGGTTCTGCTCGCTGAGGATCATATAGTAGTGCGAGAAGGCACTCGTGAGCTTATACAGCGTCAACCGGACATGGAAGTCGTTGGTGAAGCCAGCGACGGTGAAGAAGCAGTGGCGCTGACCGCCAAGCTGCGCCCGAATGTAGTGATAATGGACATCGCCATGCCCAAGCTCAATGGCATAGAGGCTACCAAGCAGATAAAGCAGCACAACCCGGCTGTAGCAGTGCTGGTACTCACTGCCTATCCTAATGAGGAGTACGTCTTTGCCCTCTTGGAGGCAGGAGCAGCCGGCTACTTACTCAAGAACGTGCGGGGAAGCCAATTTATTGATGCTATTCGGGCAGTAAACAGTGGGGAGTCGGTGCTCCATCCTACAATTGCCCGCAGGGTTATAGAACGACTAACATCCCCGGCTAACAGTAGCACCGAGGCACAGGCAACCGAGCCCCTGAGTGAGCGCGAGTTGGATGTATTGAAGTTAGCCGCCAAAGGCATAAGCAATAAGGATATTGCCGAGCAATTATTCCTAAGCCCACGCACGGTCCAGGTCCATCTGGGACACATCTTTACCAAGCTGGGCGTAGCCTCGCGCACTGAGGCTGTATTATACGGCTTGAGAAGAGGCTGGTTGATGCTCGAAGACCTTCCCTGATCTGTGCCCGGTTCAAATACTTGAGGGTTGTTACGCAGATGGCTCGATATCTACCAGCCCGGGTGCTAAAGGTTGTGCGTAATCCCCATTTCTGGGCTGTGGCGGCAATGTTTGCCATTGTCACAGTCTTCCAATACTCGCAACAGACGCTAGGCACAGATTTACCATTCCCGGGTCTAAGTCGACATACTGTAGAACGAGTTTTCCTCCTCGCTCCTGTAACTTATGCCGGTTTTTTCCTTGGCACAAGGGCAGGTATAGCTAGTTTAGCGGTGGCGTGTGCCATTATGTTGCCCCGCGCCATTTCCATCTCTCCACACCCCGGCGATGCTTTGCTTGAAAGCGCCGGTGTTGTTGCCATCGGTGCTGTTGTGAACTTGTTGTTCTATTTGTTTCGAAAGGAAAGGAATCGCTCCCAACAAGCCCTTTCAGCACTGGAAACAGCTAACCAGGAAGTTCGAGAGTCGCAGGAAAGCTATAAGGGCTTGTTCGAAGGTGCCTATGACGCCATTTGGGTTTATGATTTGGAAGGTAACATTCAATCGGCAAACAAGGCAGCTGCCAGACTAAACGGTTACCCTGTGAAAGAGTTACTGAGGATGAACATAAGGTCGTTCCTCAGTGACGAAAGCTTACGCCTGGCAAGAGAGGTTCAAGATAAGTTAACCAGAAATGAACCGGCAGCCATGCCCTACGAACAAAGGATAATTAAGAAAGATGGTTCAGAGGCAATATGTCTGCTTGCCACCAGCTTGATTTCCAGTAATGGTGAGCCAAAGGGTTTTCAGAGTATCGCCAGAGATGTAACTGAAGAGAAGCGAATGCAAGAGAATTTACGCTATTATTTGCAGCAGATTACCAAAGCTCAGGAGGAGGAGCGGAGGCGTATGGCACGAGAGCTTCATGACGATACAGCCCAACAATTGGTGGTACTCGCACGCAGGTTGGATAACCTTCTTTGTAATGCGGACCGTTTATCCCAGCAGGATATTACATTCCTGGAGGGGGTAAGACAGCAAACCGATGAGATATTGGATGGAGTGCATCGTTTTTGCCAGGACCTGCGACCCTCGGTACTGGATGACCTGGGTCTCCTGCCAGCGCTACAATCGCTGACCTCCGACCTAACGGAGCACTTTGGAATACCTATTGCCATGGGTAGTGCCGGCTCTGTGCGGCGTTTATCTCCCGAGATAGAATTGATACTATTCCGTATCGCTCAAGAAGGACTAAGGAACATGTGCCGGCATTCAAAGGCATCCAGATGCTGGATCATGATAGAATTCAGCAATGATAAGGTCGTTTTAAATGTTAAAGACAATGGCCGGGGCTTTAAGTTGCCGGATAGGGTAGAAGACCTGGCCGCTGTTGGCAAGCTTGGGCTTGCTGGGATGCAAGAGCGGGCCCGACTTATCGGTGGCAAGCTAACAATAGAGTCAAAGCCAGGCAAAGGGACAACCGTGAGCGTGGAGATCCCAATTTAGGACAGCCTGGGACACTTTGAGTTTAACATTTACTAGTTGGATATATAAGCGCAAATATCAAGGAAAGGTCTGCCAGGGGACACGAGGATTTGCTCACTTGTGGTCCCATTGTTTTAATAGGAATCCACTACCTGAATTCCAAGCGTCTTTAGCCAGACTAGGATAACAGCAGCAATCGTAGCCTGCCTTACCGAGTACTTCAATAAACTCAATCTCTCGATGGCGTAGTCATACCGGCTTATTTCAAGCGTACTTTACTAAGTGAAGTTACTTACAGAATGGCTTTTAAATTAAGTCTTTTCAGCAGTCAAAAATAAGCTCTGAATCAGATGGCAAGTATCAGGCAAGGTGATAAGCTAGAAATAAAGGCAGAGCCAGTCCTGAGATTTTTCAGCACAGCTCATGTCAATAAAGAGGACAAAGAGAATGGCAACGAGGGGATATTTTATGATCACTGTGACGGAGGGTTTCTACCGAAATTATTACCAGAATGTGCACTGAACTATCTTTACCATTTGAGTCCAGATATTTGCCTCTGAGGAAATTCCTTAATATTTATCAGGAGTCCTTGGAGGAGCCAGAGGAGTTTTGGGCAGAACAGGCACGTCAGCTGGACTGGTTTAAGACCTGGGACAAGGTTCTGGAATGGAATCCACCCTTTGCCAGATGGTTTGTAGGTGGGAGATTAAACGCATCGCATATATGTGTGGACCGCCATGTAAAGACGTGGCGCAGAAGTAAGGTGGCTATATACTGGGAAGGGGAGCCTGGAGATGTTAGAGTTTTAAGTTATTCCACATTATATCGCGAAGTCAACAGATGCGCCTCAGTCTTAAAGAACTGTGGCGTAGGTGATGGGGACAAGGTTGCTTTATATCTGCCCATGATTCCCGAGCTGCCCATTTTCATGCTGGCCTGTGCCAGGATTGGGGCCATTCACACAGTGATTTTCTCTGGTTTCAGTGCTCAAGCATTAGCTGACAGGGTCAATGATATACAGGCCAAGTTACTGGTAACTGCCGATGGGGGATTTCGGAAGGGGAAGGTAATCCCGCTAAAGAGTATAACCGATGAGGCCTTAACCAAGTGCCCCTCGGTGGAGAGGGTTATTGTAGTTAAAAGGGCTGGTGTTTCGGTAACCATGAAGTCACCAAGGGATTGCTGGCTGCATGACGTGCTTGTTAAAGCGGCGCAATTTGTGGAACCAGAGCAGGTGGAATCGAATCACCCCCTCTATATACTGTATACCTCGGGGACTACGGGCAAGCCTAAAGGAATTGTTCACAGTACCGGTGGCTATCTAGTCCAGAACTATTCTGCTTATAAGTGGGTTTTCGATCTTCGAGAGGAATCGGTCTACTGGTGCACTGCTGATGTTGGTTGGGTCACCGGACATAGCTCAACTGTATATGCCCCGCTGGCACATGGGGCGGCCATAGTACTTTATGAGGGGGCACCGGACTATCCTACAATTGAGAGATGGTGGGATATCATCGAGAAATACGGAGTTAGCGTGTTTTACACCTCACCTACAGCCATCAGGATGTTTATGGGATATGGAGAGGCAATGCTGAAGGAGCATAACCTCAGCAGTCTGGAACTCCTGGGGAGTGTGGGAGAGCCCATCAATCCCGAAGCCTGGCTCTGGTTTTACCGCCATGTTGGCGGTGAGAGATGCCACGTTGTTGATACATGGTGGCAGACCGAAACCGGTGGCATCATGATTTCACCCACCCCTGGCATAATCGAGTGTGTGCCTCTGAAGCCTGGCTCAGCAACATTCCCGCTGCCGGGGATAGAGGTTGATGTCGTTGGTGAGGATGGCAAGCCGGTGTCGCCGGAGCAGAGAGGTTTCCTGGTAATAAAGAGACCCTGGCCGGGGATGCTCCTCGGCGTACACGGAAACCCGGAACGCTACAAGGAATCCTACTGGTCACGGTTCCCTGGCGTTTACTATACCGGCGACTATGCAGTAAAAGACAAAGATGGATACTTCTGGGTCTTGGGAAGGGCTGACGAGGTGCTTAAAATCGCCGGACATAGAATAGGAACTGTTGAATTGGAGGACGCTGCCATCTCACATCCTCAGGTGGCTGAAGCAGCAGTTGTGGGCAAAGAGGACCCGGTGAAAGGTGAGAGCATCATCATCTTTGCCAGGCTCAAAGAAGGTATTGACCCTTCTCCGGACCTGGAAAAAGATCTTGCTGGTCACATGAGAAAAGTGGTGGGTCCTATAGCAGTTCCTGATGAAGTTTATTTCGTCCCCAGGCTACCCAAGACGAGGAGTGGCAAAGTTCTGCGGCGGGTTTTGAAAGCCGTGGCCAATAATACCAGCGTGGGAGACCTCACAACCCTGGAAGACAAAAGCTCCGTGGAGGAAATAATCAAGGTCTATCAGGACCTCAAAGCCATAAGACAAAGCCATGACGGCTTCATCCCTGAACTAATAGCACGTAAGGAGGTAAAATGGAAATTACTCAACAAGACTGGATAGTATATGAGGAGGTCAGGACAAACCTAATAGCTAAACTGACAGGACGAGTTCGTTTTGGCAGGGTGCTAGGCTTGCCCAAAGAAAAGTTAGAGTGGATTCGAAACCACTACTGCGAGCTGAGTAAAGAATTCAACATGGAAATTACTCAACAAGACTGGATAGCATATGAGGAGGTCAGGACAAACCCAATAGCTACACTGACAGGACAAGTTCGTTTTGGCAGGGTGCTAGGCTTGCCCAAAGAAAAGTTAGAGTGGATTCGAAACCACTACTGCGAGCTGAGTAAAGAATTCAACATGGGGCAATGAGAACATTCATTGTCCTTCATTATGTTGTAGGTTCGATGATCAAATAGCTTCGCATTCAAGTATGCTGCAATGCACGATTGTTATGTTATGCAATTCGTCATTTCGTGCAATTTAAGAAGTACAATACATAACCGGACTTGCCCAAGGGATAGGTCGATGAGGAAAAATGTAGCGCGTATCCTTTGGCTATCTGAAGAATACTGGGTGTAAGCTTAAAAATCGTGATCCAGCCGACAACTCCGAACCTGCGTTCACGCGGGTGAGGGCAAAGTCCTTTTAGAAACCAGGCCGGACCTGGGAATATCGTTAAGGCCGTCCATGGATTTCTGCCCCTGGCGTATCGCCTCCTCGATTGCCGTTTTAAGAGTCACGACTTCGTCATGGAAGCGTTCTAATTCCATCTCCAACGTATTACTCCCCCGATTGGTCACCACCTTCGATATTAAAATCTTAATAAAAGTTCTTCAGTCTGTCTATGGCCCAAAAGTCCTACACTTTGGCATCAAGGCTTTATTGTTCAGCTTACAAGTCCCGAGAAAAGGGCATTTCACCCTATAATCCAAGTAAAACGAATTTAATTGGAAAAAGTTGATGGCTAAATGGTCTTAGTACTAAAAACTTCAAAGCTGCGCTTTAATTATTTACCCCGGAAAAACCGCACTTTCAGGGAGCTACGTAAGAGTTTAACCAAGGCCAAGGCTGGGCACTACATCCAGGTCATAACCGCTTACCCTGCCAGCCTGGAAATGATAATAGCCACAGGCAGCCACCATAGCAGCATTATCAGTACACAAGTGAGGAGGGGGAATAAGAACCAAGATAGGCGAGTTGGCAAGGAAACGCTGGGTTAATGCCTTATTGGCTGCTACTCCACCGCTAAGCAAAATCTGTTCCACCTTCAATTGCTCTGCTGCCTCAATTGTTTTGGCAACTAAAACATCGACTATAGCCAGTTGGAAACTTGCTGCAGCATCAACCACTGAAACTCCTCCCTTGTGAACAAGATGCCACAAGGCAGTTTTCAAGCCACTGAAGCTGAAATCATGGCTTTCCTTGAGCCATGCTCGAGGGAGAGGCAAGCAAGGTATTCCAGAGCGGGCTGCCTGTTCAATCGCTGGACCACCAGGATAGCCCAAGTCCAAAATTCTGGCTGCCTTGTCAAAGGCTTCGCCAGCAGCGTCATCAAGAGTTCGTCCCAATTTCTCAAATTGCCCATGTCCCTTCATCAATACTAAATCGCTATGCCCACCGGAGACAACGAGGCAGAGACAGGGGAATTTCACTCTATCCTTTCCACCAAGTGTAGAAGAATCCAGCCAATTAGCATAGATATGTGCCTCAAGATGGTTAACCCCGGTAACAGGTAATTTTTTGGCCAAGGCAATTGCCTTGGCCACGTTAACGCCGACCAACAGCGACCCGGCCAGCCCCGGGCCGAAAGTCACGGCAATACCATTGATATCCTGCCAGGAGACTTCGGTCATTGCCTGGCTGACAACCGGGATAATAGTAAGGAGATGCTGCCTTGAGGCGACTTCGGGGACTACGCCGCCATAGCGGGCATGAATGTCTATTTGTGAAGCTACAACATCGGAGATAATTTTGCTGCCGTCTTCCACTATGGCAGCGGCAGTTTCATCACAAGAGGTTTCAATACCCAGGATTTTCGTTTTCGTTCTCATGAACTGCCACCACTATCTTGGCATAACCCTGAACAATATCTTATCCTGGCGCCGCAATACTCCCCGAAGCTGAGGAGGAGCTTCCCTGCTTACAATAATAAGTCGCCCTTTGCCTCTCTCATTGGCTACCAATATTTGGCAGAGTACACAGCCATAAAAATGTTATATATTCGCTTCTCCTGCCTTCTTAACAGCGTATTGTACTAGAGGTGGCGAAATGAGTCCAAAAACCACTGTTGTGGTAGTCACAAGTGTGATTATTGCGCCTCCGAGTTCATACTCTGATAAGGCTTGAGCTGCCAGGAAAGCAAGACCCATGGCAACACCTGCTTGAGGTAACATGGCGAGGCCAAGGTACTTCTTAATTTTTGGCTCAGATTTGGATAGGACGCCTCCTAAGCTACACCCTGTTATCTTGCCAATACTTCTGCCAACGCAATACATAATTACAAGCGGCCACACGAGATGGAAAACTGAAAAGTCCATCTGCATACCAATAGCGGCGAAAAATAAAATAAATACCGGCGTCATGATATTATCTATCAACTCGCTTGAGCGAGTGCCGATTTGGACATTGAGGTTAATCACGGCGGTTCCTAAAGCCATACACGTGAGAATTGCCGAAACTCCAATCATCTCCGCAAGACCCCAACACAGCATAGCAACCGCAATAGAAATAAGAAAAATGTGGTCGGAAGAGAGATGTATCTTCTTCGTGAAGTAAGAAATAGCGATTCCAATTACTCCCCCGAGTCCCAAGCCACCAAAAATCTCCCGTAATGGGTATGTAAAGGCAAATGAAATGCCTGCTTCTTCGCCCAACAACATCTTCGTCAACATAATCCCTACCGCATAAATAACTATTACAAGCGCGTCATCCAGTCCCACAAGAGCAACAGTGATATCTGTAAGTGTTCCTTTTGTCCTTAAGTCTCTTAAAACTGCTATTGTCCCCGCCGGATCGGTTGCACCGGCGAGCGAACCCAAAATTATGGAAAGAGGGAGGTCCCTCGTCAATAAATATACAAAACCCCATGTTGCTATAAATGTTATAAAAACCTGCACAAACAGTATAATAATTAGCTGCTTACCCATTCTTTTTAGAAAAGCGAAGGAAAAGCTCAATCCCACTATGTAGGCAATAAGAGCAAGCGTGATTCCGGTGATAATGACATTGAATTGTTCAGGCGGGCTGAAATTCAAAACCCGTCCTATGATAATACCCGAGAGAATATAGGCTAAAATTTCTGTTAACCTTAGCTTGCGTAGTATCCTTCCGAGTATGAAGCCAAGTATGAGAACTAAAGCAACAAGGAGATAGATATTCATACAGTATTTGTGAACTTATATCTGAGATTTCTTACAAGGAGCTGTATCGTTATTTCTCCCAGGAGTCTTTGATTTTCATCAACAACTGCCAATCTGCGGATATTGAAGGAGGAAAACTTCTTCAAGACGTCAGCTACAGTTCCTTCCGGCGAGCATACAACAGGATTATGTGTCATGATATCCTGGACTACACTTTCTTTATGCAATATCTCAGCCCTGGGAACTCCGAATATCCTTTCCTTTCTTTGCCCAGGCGGAATAATGGAACGCATAATATCATGTTCCGTTACTACTCCCACCACTTTCATTTCCTCAGTATTGTTAACCACCCACGCGTGTGCCCTAAGGGAAAGCTTGCTAATAAACTCCACCCAACTCGCGTTCTCCTCCATAAATGGGGTGTCATGCACAGGTATCATTATCTCTTTTACTTTTATCTTGTAAAATTCTTCCATCATGGTCTGTTAGGGAAAAACTACCTGTCTCGATTCGACTAGAAACTTGCAGTAAAGCTTTGTCATGAGCTTATGTTAGTATTCTAATAGAGAAGGAAAGATTAGGCAAGCAATAACGGCTTGCCTGGCGCTGTCCAGTATGTTAGCGTAGCTTTGCATTTCGGGCGTTTTGAGCATGACTTCTATTATTCTCGCCGGTGGCAAAAGTCTAAGGCTTGGTCAGAGCAAGGCTCTTCAGGTTATTGAGGATAAGAGCCTTATCCAGTGGGTGGTTGACCGCCTTGCTATCCTCAGCACAGAAATCATCATAGCGACTGCTCATGGTGAAGCAATTCCCTGCTCCTCGGCTGCAAGGATAAAAACGGTAGCCGATATTTATCCTGGAAAGGGGCCGCTTGCGGGCATTTACTCAGGTTTAATAGCCTCATCTAGTCCGCGGGCTATCGTCGTCGGCTGTGATACACCGTTTCTGAGCGTCAGCTTGCTTGAATATATGACCCAAATCTGTTCTACATTTGATGTCGTTATTCCTCGGATAAAAAATGAATTGGAGCCCCTTTGCGCAGTGTATTCCAAGAATTGTTCAGTCCCCATTCAAGAGTTGCTGGAGCAAGATGAACGGCAAATTAGAAAGCTTTTTAGTATGGTCAAGGTGAAATACATTGAAGAGGACGAGATAAACAGATTTGACCCGGAGCACTTAAGCTTTTTCAATATAAACAACCAAGACGACCTGGAGAGGGCACAAAAGCTGGCAACCGAGAGGAGATGGGGAAGCGAAGAAAAACGATAGCAGTAGCTACCATCTCAATCGCGACAAAAGCCAGATCTTAAGACGCTCATCCAGCTTGCCCGGCCATGATTCTACCTTGCGTATTTCCCCGCTTATCAACGCGGCTTTTTCCTCCGCCGCACGGCGTTCACGGCAGAGACCTTATACTCCGGAATCTTGGCTAATGGGTCAAGAGCATCATTGGTGAGGATATTGGCTGCTGCTTCACGCCAGTGGAAGGGTATAAAGACGACTCCAGGAGGCGACTTTTCCGTAATATGAACTGGTGCCTCCACCCGACCCCTCTTCGAGGTAACTACTAACAAATCGTCTTCAACAAGTCCCAGCCTTGCGGCATCAATAGGACTCATTTCAACTACACCTTTAGGATAGAGTTCATTCAGCACATTAGAACGCCGACTCATTGTGCCAGTGTGCCAATGCTCCAGCACCCGCCCCGTAGTGAGAACAAGCGGGTACTTTTTGGATATTGATTCCGCTGGCGGAATGTAATCTACAGCGTGGAACTTGCCTCGTCCCCGGGCAAAGCCATCTTGGTAAAGAAAAATGGTTCCGGGGTGTGAGACATCCGGGCAGGGCCATTGCAAACCACCATTGTCGAGGCGGTCGAAGTGAATACCGCCATAAATAGGAGTAAGGGAGGCAATTTCTTCCATAATCTGGCCGGCACTCTGGTAGTCAAATGGTTTTCCCATTTTTTTAGCCAAAGCAGATATAATTTCCCAGTCAGCCTTTGCTTCCCCGGGCGGCGTAAGAGCCTGCCTTATTCTCTGAACTCGCCGCTCAGTATTGGTAAAAGTACCATCCTTTTCCGCGAATGCAGCTCCAGGCAAAACAACGTCAGCAAACCAGGCAGTCTCAGAAAGAAATATATCCTGCACTACCAAGAATTCAAGTTTCTCCAGTGCTTGCTTGAAATGCTCCAGATTAGGCTCACTTAACATGGGATTCTCTCCCATAACATAGAGCCCTTTAATGTCTCCCTTGAGTGCAGCATCGGCTATCTCAGTAACTGTCATCCCTGGCCGGTCGCTCAATTTGCAACCCCATGCAGTTTCGAATTTCACTCTCACAGCAGGGTCATCAACCCTTTGATAACCGGGGTAGACATTGGGAAGCGCTCCTATATCACAGGCACCCTGGACATTATTCTGACCCCGAAGGGGACTGAACCCAGTACCCTCCCTGCCGATATTGCCAGTCAGTAGTAACAGGTTTGCCACGCTTTTCACATTATCAGTGCCCGTAGTATGCTGGGTTATTCCCATTCCATAGAGGATGCAGGCGCTTTTCGCCTCTCCAAAAAGGCGGGCGGCCGCCTCTATATCAGCCCGGGAAACTCCGGTTATAGCCTCGACCGCTTCAGGGGTATACCTCTCCACAAGCTGGCGCAGCTCCTCAAAACCTTCGGTGCGCTCTCGGATAAACTCCTTATCCTCAAGGCCGTCTCTGATAATCACATGCATTAGCCCATTAAGAAGAGCAACATCTGTTCCTGGCTTGTGGGGGAGTCTGATAGCAGCATTGTCGCCGAGTTCGATAGAGCGAGGATCAGCTACGATAAGTTTAGCACCCCCAAACCTGACCCTTCTCTTAATCGTCGAGCCGATAATGGGATGACATTCAGTGGTGTTAGAGCCGATGATGAAGAAAAGTCCGGTTTTCCCAAAATCAGAATAGGAATTGCTCATTGCCCCTTGACCGAAGGCGGCGATGCCCCCGACGACTGTAGAGGCATGGCATAGTCGGGCACAGTGGTCAACATTATTAGTGCCTAGCACAGCCCGGACGAATTTCTGCATAACATAGTTATCTTCGTTGGTGCACTTAGCTGAACTTAAGGCAGCGATACTATCTGCTCCGCAAGATTGCTTGAGTTCAATGAGCTTATTGGCTACTAGTTCCAGAGCTTCATCCCAGCTAGCCTCACGGAAGATTTCGCGTACCTGCCCATCGTGACTTGCTTTTCTTGCTACTCCAGGTAATCGGATAAGGGGTGTGGTTAACCTCTCAGGATGGCTGAGAAAGTCATATCCCCAGCGTCCCTTGACACACAGGCTGCCGCGGTTAGCTGGACCTTCGGGGTCACCGCGCACGGAAACAACCTTATTATCTCGAATACCCAAGTAGATAGAACAACCAACTCCGCAATAGGGACAAATGGTCTTAACCTCTTCGGTAGGCGGCTTTTCCCATTTAGGCACCAATGCCCCAGTAGGACATCGCACAACACATTCACCACATGATTTACAAATGGACTCGGCAATCGGTTTATCACCAAAGGTGGCTATCCTTGCCGAATTGCCTCGGAAGGCTATGTCAATGACATCATGGCAAACCACCTCATGACAGGCTCGCACACATTTGGCGCAAAGGATACACTTGTTCAGGTCACGAATAAATGCCGGATGGCTTGTATCCACAGGAAGTAATTGAACATTTTTTCGCAACCGGTCAATATGCCCCTGTTCTATGCCCAAGTATCGAGCAATTTTAAGTAGCTCACAGTCCTGACTTTTAGCACAAGCAAGGCAATCGCCGTGATGACTGGCGCTGATAAGCTCCATAGTGATTCGGCGTGATTGATTTACCCTTGGCGTATCGGTGTGCACCACCATGCCCTCAGTTGCCGGCGTAGTGCATGAGCTCACCAAGCCACGCATCTTCTCTATCTCAACCACACAGAGGCGACACCCTCCGTAAGGCTTGAGGTCAGGGTCATAACACAGCTTGGGGATATAGATGCCAGCTTCCAGTGCTGCTTCAAGCACAGTGGCGCCTTTTCTCGCTGTAACCTGGCGGCCATTGATGGTCAGCCTAACGACATCTATTTTTGTTTCCTTCACCTTACTCGGAGGGGTCATACTTATTGCTGATCTCCATGACTTTCACTTGCGGAGCCTACTGGTACGGGTTCTGCCGAAATTGCAGGCATCTCGCCAGAAGTCTTCACTACCGCGGAAAAGCGGGGTGGGCAGACATTCAAACAGGTACCACATTTGGTGCACTTGTCTTGATCAATAACATGTACAACTCTCTTGCCACCTTTAATAGCTCCGGCAGGACAAGAACGAAGGCAAATCATACAACCCTGGCATTTCTCAGGAGCAATATAGTACGATGTAAGAGCTTTACAAGCCAATGCCGGACACCGCTTTTCTTCTATATGAGCTTTATACTCATCACGGAAGTAGCGGATACTGGTAAGCACCGGGTTAGGAGCTGTTTGCCCCAAACCGCACAAGGAACC
>Ga0315539_1000168_pt1 | contig 50672 bp, 67 predicted proteins | sample SalMarSW160150MG_FD_203097 | JGI IMG/M metagenome (GOLD analysis project Ga0315539, IMG submission 203097) | Salt marsh sediment microbial communities from the Plum Island Ecosystem LTER, Massachusetts, United States - Salt Marsh Sediment SW1601-150 ...
CGATAAAGAAATATATCGAGATGCAGGGCAAAGAAGACAGCGGACAAGCTTTGCTTGAATTCTAAAATGCCACCAGTTTTAACTGGTGGTTCTTTACTGATAATCAAATTCTGGGACGTCTTATCACAGAAAAATACAACCGAAACCCTGGGTTTACTGGTGCGTTGATATATATCCCGGTTTTGGTTTTCGGATCCCTACCCTGGTCAACAATCTGGCTGGAAAAGAAGGGTTTGTTTAAGTCTGCTTTATTCCGTAAACAATGGTGGAAAGAACTTCCGGTAAAGCCAGAGCTATTGTTTTTATTGTGCTATTTTTTCGTACCGCTTGTTGTTTTATGTCTGGCAAGTTCAAAACTTGGGCTTTATGCTCTTCCTATATTCGTCCCGCTGGCAATAGCCACAGCAAAGCTTTGGATACGAAAAGCCCCTGTGATTAACAGCATGTCATTTTCAGGTTTATTAAAAGGCTATGTTCGTCCAATTAGGCTGGTAAGCTGTTGGGTTTTGCTACTGTTAATTTCAAAATTAGCCCTTGCCTACTATCCGACACGCGACAATATGAAGACTCTGTGGGCTCAAGTTAATAAGCACGCGCCATCAGCTAATTATGAATTATGCACAATAGATGAACGTGCGGATGGATTATTATTTTACGGTGCAAACGAAGTAGAACATTTGACAAATAAATCCAATTCGTACCCCACATTTACCAGAACAGAAACCATTTTGGAAGAAGTACGGGAGTTTATCAGGGAAGATGAGGCTGGGTTTTTTCTTGTAATTGAGGATGACCATATCGCTAAAGTAATTGACGTACTGAAAAACTCTGGCATTGAATGCCGAATAGTGCATCTTACAAACCAAAGAGCGTTATTGTTCCCACAATTAACCGGCGAAAGCTGTTTGGTAAATGATAAAATATAGGAAAAGAAAAAATGTCACTACGTAAGCTAAGAATACAGTTGTTACGATTGGTCTTTGTGCCCATTATTTTTGTCGCTTTTTTTGTAAGGCCTTCCTGGTCTCTGGAGTCAACCACAGCTTTTGTCATGGAATTTGGCGGGTATCTATTTCTTTTGGCAGGACTGGTAATCCGTATATGGTGCAGTTTCTATATAGGTAGCCGCAAATCTAAGGAAATTATCGCCGAAGGCCCATATTCGATATGTCGAAATCCGCTTTATATAGGCTCTTTCTTGTTAGCTATCGGTGCAGGGCTCTGCTTTGAGAACTTGCTCATGCTTTTGCTTGTCCCCGCAATTATCATTCCAGTTCACATTGTCACGACTCGAATGGAAGAGGCCCATCTTGAAGCAAAGTTCGGTGAACAATACCGAATTTACAAGCAAAAAGTTCCAAGGTTTTGGCCTCGTTTCTCAAACTACAACAGCCCCGATATGATCGAAGTAAGTGTTCATTCGATTCGAAGAATAGCTATGGACACGGCAGGTGTTCTGCTCTTACCGGAGATTGAAGACTTGCTCGAACTCCTCCATCAGCATGGAATCATTCCAGTTTTATGGCATTTTCCTTAATGGAAACTTGAACAAGCAATCTCACATCGCAGTATTTTGCAATTATCTTCAAAGGCAAGTATTGCATATTGCAACCACCAGATGGCCATCTCTATAGGTATTTAGAACATTAAAGTTTTTATAATACCCTCCCCCGTAAGAAGTTACTGCAATTTCACCGTTCTGGCCAACTTTTCTGGCACATTGATTGCGCATTATGATGGTTGAAAGGTTTTGTTGGTGCAAGAAAGATGAAGTTAGCAATACCTATATACAACGATAATATTTCGAACGTTTTTGACTTTGCTCACAGGCTTTTGCTGGTGGATATCGAAAACGGCAAGGAAGCAAATCGGTCTGAGGTTGCGTTAGAGAACCAATTATTACCACAACGTGCAGGTCAGTTAAAAAACCTTGGGGTAGATGTACTTGTTTGCGGAGCGATTTCACGGGTACTTGCGAACATGGTTACGACTTCTGGAATTCAGGTACTGCCATATGTAACCGGCAGTATTAATGATGTGTTACAGGCATATTTAACCGGCCAGTTGGTGAAACCTGAGTTTAGTATGCCAGGTTGCTGGCCAGGTGCGAGAAAAGGCTTTGGACGCAGACGACGAGGTTGTCAATGGCGAGGCGGACGAAGATAAAAAATAAATTGATTGAGTTGTTCACAAAGATTTAGTGCAACTGACAGGGACGGAGTCTAAGCAGAGCAAAGAAAGGGAAAATAGAATGAAAATAGCAATAACATCACAGGGAAAAGATCTTTCAAGTGAAATTGATCTGAGATTTGGACGGGCAAAGTGGCTTATTGTTGCTGATACCGAAACAGGTGATTTTCAGGCACACGATAATGCAGTCAATTTGAATGCTGTACAGGGAGCTGGAATTCAGACTGGGCAAAATATTGCCAATCTCGGCGTCGAAGCAGTAATAACCGGCAATGTAGGGCCGAATGCTTTTAAAACGCTCAATGCAGCCAATGTAAAAATATTTCTCGCTGAGAAGCAGACCGTTGCCGATGCAATAGAAACATTTAAGGCGGGTAAACTAAAAGAAGTAGACCAAGCCAATGTTGAAGGACACTGGATTTAGAATTTTGGCTTTTATTCAGGTAATAAAATTATGAAGACTTTTTTAGATTGTATTCCTTGTTTTGTTCGTCAAGCTCTGGATTCAGCAAGGCTGGCAACAGATGATGAGCAAATTCATGAACAAGTAGTTCGGGAAACTCTTCGCCTGGCGGCTGATTTAGATATGAGCCAGTCTCCGCCGGCAATTGGGCAAAAGATACACCGGTTGATTCGAAAATTGATTGGCAACAATGATCCATATCATAGTGTAAAGGAACAGTTCAATAATTTGGCTCTGAAACTGTACCCCGAATTAGAAGAACGCGTCATGGAATCTGAAGATCCGTTTGCGACAGCTGTTCGGCTTGCTGTAGCGGGCAATATCATTGATTTAGGCGTAAAAACTTCATTGGCGGAGTCGGATGTTGAAAAAACAATCGAACAGTCCCTGACGAGCCATTTTGATGATAACCAGATATATGAATTCAAGGATGCTGTAACACAAGCAGAAAAAATCCTTTATCTGGCTGATAATGCCGGCGAAATTGTCCTTGATCGTTTGCTGATTGAGCAGTTGCCGCTCAAAAAAGTTACTGTGGTTGTCAAAGGCGAGCCGGTCATAAATGATGCCACGAAGGAAGATGCAAAGACTGCTGGCTTAACCAATATAGTGGAAGTGATCGACAATGGCTCAGATGCGCCGGGTACAATTCTGGAAACATGTTCTCAAGTTTTCCGAGATCGTTTTGAAGATGCTGATTTGATCATAGCAAAAGGGCAGGGCAATTACGAAACGCTTAGCGATGTAGATAAGAATGTATTTTTCATACTAAAAGCCAAGTGCCCTGTTATCGCAAGGGACTTAGGCTGCGAAGTTGGTGAAATGATTTTGCAGAAAAATAATTCATTTAGAAGAGTTGATAATCTAATTAGGGAGGCTGAATAGATGCCAGGTTTTGATGGTACAGGACCGTCAGGTCAAGGGCCAATGACAGGTAGAGGCCAGGGGTTTTGTGTTTTGACAAATTTGGAAGAAAATCCTAGTCAGGTAAAAGGTATTGCGGGATTACAGGGCGTGCCCGTTGGGCAAATGAAAGAAAATTATGAAAATTCTGGAAAGGAGGTGATTAATATGCCTCGTGGAGACAGAACAGGTCCTACAGGGTTAGGGCCAATGACTGGAAGAGCCGCAGGTTTTTGTGCTGGTTATCCCGTACCAGGCTATATAAATCCCGCTATCGGTAGAGCTGGCTTCTATGGTGTCGGTACACCGGTAGTTGGGCCATATGGAGTAGGTTATGGTATGCCTTATGGCAACCGAGTGAACTTGTGGCTTCGTAGAAGTTTTGGCTTTGGTTTTGGCCGAGGTTTAGGTCGAGGCAGAGGCTGGGGCCGTGGTCGCGGCGGTGGCAGATTTGGGTTTAGGTGGTAGTTTAATTAGCATTTAATTGCAGAAAGGATGGATATTATGCCAAGAGGTGATGGTACAGGTCCTGGCGGTCAAGGCCCCGGCACAGGACGAGGTATGGGGCGGGGTCAGGGCCAAGGTAGAGGCAGAATGGGCGGGCCGTTTGCTGCAGGACCGGGCGGAAATTGTGTCTGTCCGAAATGCGGAACAACGGCTGGACATGTTGCCGGACAGCCTTGCAATGCGATAAGCTGTCCGAAGTGTGGAACAAAAATGACAAGAAACTAATTTTTTTATTAACCTTTTTTTAGGAGAATTATTATGCCAGGTGGCGATGGAACAGGTCCTGGAGGTATGGGACCAATGACAGGTAGGGCTGCGGGTTTTTGTGCCGGCTATTCAGTACCGGGTTATGCAAATCCTGTTGGCGGACGTGGTATGGGTATGGGTTTTGGTCGAGGCCGAGGCGGTGGTTTTGGTCGAGGTCGAGGTTTTGGTTGGGGCAGAGCTGGATATGGTATGCCGGCTTATGGTGGCGCTGTAAACCCATATGCGTATAGCGGTGTGCCGTTTGCGCCAACAGTTGCACCTCAGCAAGAGCTGGATGGTCTCAAAGGCCAGGCTGAATATCTTGAAGACGCTCTCGATGGAATTAAGAAGCGTATAGAAGAACTCGAAGGCCAGAAAAGCAGTAAAGACTGAGAAACAGATAGCTAAGAACTTATTTTCTTAGGTACTCTTGGACTTTTAAGGGGGGATGGTGTGTTTGTATAATGCACGACACCGTCCCCAGCTTTTTCTGTAGATTCAGGTTTTCTGTACTCGGTTGCATAAGAAGTTGGTAAGCGTATGTCATACAGTGTCTAAAGACGCTGTATTTTGTGGTGAAGCTTTAACGAATTTATAAGGAGTTAAGACGATGCCAATATTTGAATATAAATGCAGCAAATGCGGGCATAAGAGCGAATTTCTGGAAAAAAGCAGTGGCAAGAGCAAACACATCTGCGAAAAATGTGGAAGTTCGGATATGCAGAAACTATTTTCAGGTTTTTCCGTTGGACAAAGCAGCCAGGGAGGCGATTCCTGCTCAACAGGAACATGCCCAACTGGAACATGTGGACTTTGATAGAAAGGATTGTTTATGAAGATTGCAGTAACGTCAACAGGGCCTACGCTTGATGACAATGTGGAGGCTCGATTTGGTCGGTGTCCCTATTTTCTGATCATTGATACTGACACAATGCAGTTGGAAGCGATTGAAAATCCCAATATGGCTCTTGGCGGCGGTGCGGGTATTCAGTCTGCTCAGTTAATGTCGGAAAAGGGTGTAATGACTGTACTGACAGGCAATTGTGGCCCAAATGCATTTAATGTCTTTGGTCAGGCAGGGATACAAGTTGTTGTCGGTGTTAGCGGGCCTGTCCGTAATGCCGTTGAGCAATTCAAAACAGGCAGCTTATCTTCTGCTTCGGAACCTAATGTAGCCAGTCATTTTGGTGTGAACGCTACGCCGACAGTCCCTACAGCAACTGGCCAACCAGGAATTAATCCGACGGGTCAAGGTGCAGGAGGGGCAGGTTTTGGTATGGGCGGCGGCCGCGGCATGGGGCGAGGCGGTGGTATGGGACGCGGTATGGGCAGAGGCATGGGTCGAGGTGGCGGTATGGGTCGTGGTATGGGTATGGCAGCTCCGATGGGTATGCCTTCGACTGGCCCTGCAACAGGTCTCCCGGAGAATGCCGGACTGCAAAACCCTGATCGGGAATTGACTTCTCTAAAGCAGCAGGCAGAGATGCTTGAGCAGCAAAAACAACAGCTGAATCAAAGAATAACTCAGCTTGAAAGCGGCCGCAGGGTTGTTGCGGTTGTTGATTCTGAAAAATGTACAGGCTGCGGTATTTGCGTTGATGTATGTCCAGCAGGTGCCATTGAAGTTAACCAGCAAGCAGTTGTTAACGATGAAGCCTGTACCGGATGCGGTGCCTGTGTCGCGGAATGTCCCAATGAGGCTATCGTAATTGCCCAGAAAAAAGTTGGTAAGTAAACTATACTTCAGAGCCTTAGCTTTTCACATAACAGGCTTAAGGTATAGACCTTCAGCGGCATGTGTACAATCAACAGTTTTTGGGTTACAAGAATGTCGCTGTATCTAAACTGTTTATTGCAGAAGGACTTAACAGATGCAACGTTTTATGCTCAAATCCAAGATTCATGGTGCTACATTAACCGGTACTGAGCTGGATTACGAAGGCAGTATAACAATTGACCAAAACCTTCTTGAAAAAGCTGATATATTGCCGGGCGAGCAGGTTCATGTGTTGAATATAAACAATGGTCAGCGTTTTATAACTTATACCATTGCAGCACCACGAGATTCGGGGACGATTTTATTAAACGGTCCGGCAGCCAGATTAGGCACTGTCGGCGATAAGGTCATAATTATATCCTACTTTCAGATATCTACTGAGAAAGCCAAGGACCTGCAGATAAAGAAAGTCTTTGTCGATGAGAAAAACAAGCCAAAGGAATGATAATGGAAAAAACATATAAGGTAAAAGAGATAAATATAGGGTTTCACCCAGACGGTTTCAGAATAGATAAAACAACTTCTCCTATTAATTTCTACACTAAGTGGCAGATATCTGATGACGGCCAATGGCACAGTTGCAGGCCGGTCGACTTTGATGTTCTGCCTCTGGAAGGCTGGCTAAAGTGTGAAGGTTTCGATTGGGACAAAGATTTGCAGGAAAGGAGTTCTTAATGAAAATAGCAATTGCAAGCGGTAAAGGCGGAACAGGTAAAACTACAATTGCCACAAATCTGGCCGTTTCACTTTCTCAAAGAGGGCAAAGGGTTCAATATCTGGATTGTGATGCAGAGGAGCCTAACGGTCATATATTCTTAAAACCTGAAGTGGAAACTTCAGAAGATGTTACAGTTGGTGTGCCCGAAGTTGATATGGAAAAATGTACAGGTTGCGGCAAATGCGGCCAGCTTTGCCAATACAGTGCAATAATCTGTCTTAAAGACAAGCCCATGGTTTTTGAACAACTATGTCATTCATGCGGTGGTTGTATGGCAATTTGTCCGGAAGGAGCTATTACCGAAAAACAACGTAAAATAGGTATCGCTGAATTTGGCAAATCGAATGGTATGTATTTTGGTCATGGAAAGCTGAATATTGGAGCCATTCAGACACCTGCATTAATAAGATATGTAAAGCAGAAAGCAATCAACGATGGGCTAACTATCCTCGATGTTCCGCCGGGAACATCATGTCCTGTAATTGAAGCGATAAAGGGAAGTAACTTTGTCTTACTCGTTACCGAACCAACTCCTTTTGGTTTAAATGATCTTGAATTAGCGGTGGGTATGGTAAGAGAACTAAAGCTGCCTTTTGCAGTTGCCATAAACCGCAGCGATATTGGTGACGATGCGGTTGTCAAATATTGTCAAAAAGAAAACATAGAAGTAATGCTCGAAATCCCTAACGATCGCAAAATTGCCGAAAGCTATTCACGAGGCGTTATGATAGTTGAGGCACTGCCTGATTATAAGCAAGAATTTTTGAAGTTGTATGAAGATATAAAAAGGATGGTAAAAAATAATTGAAGCACGACCCGGACTTTATGGAGAAGATAACCAGGGATCTAGAGGCACGTAAAGCAGCTTGTAAAATCCTTGAAGTTGAAGAAATGGCCGATAAGCAGCAGCTCAAGAAGGCCTATCGCCGTGCGGCTATTAAATATCATCCGGATCATAACGAAAGCAGCCCTGAAGCAAATAAAAAGTTTACTCTCATAAAGTGTGCTTATGAGCTTTTAGCTTTTGATAAACCCTGCGACAAAATCCTGGAAGAAATCAATTCCTGGCCCGGTGTGCCTGAAGACAACAAATACAAAATTGACAATCCCTGGGGGCATTTTTTGTGGTGGAGAGAGAAATTTTTTGATTCTGATAAAGAAAAAGGGAAATCCAATGGCAGCAAACGCTCTTCTTGTATTTAACAGAAATCCTTATGATGGTTCAGATATAACATGGAATGGTCTTCGGCTGGCAGATCAACTGCTTAATGCCGGTTTGGAGGTAAATATATTTTTAATGAACGATTCGGTGGATCTAGCTCGTGATATAACTGAGCAGCCGGAAGGCTATTTTGATTTGGGAAAAATGCTAAAAGAACTCATCGCCAAAAATATCCCTGTTAAAGTATGCGGCACCTGCAAAGTACGCTGCGGCATCCACAAAGGAGAACCTTATTTTGAAGGAGCCCAGGAAGCCAAGATGACTGAATTGGCACAGTGGGTTGCAGATGCGGATAAGGTTATTTCATTTTAGGTGTTACCAATGGGTTCTGCAAAGCTGTCTGATAACTTTTACGACAAGATCAAGCCGCGTTTGTATCAACGTGTAGGCAGGGAATTGCATTCGGCGAATCATGTGTTAGATATTGGTTGTGGTAATTGTGAGCTTGCCGGGTATTTGTCGGAGACCTATGGTCATAAAGTTACAGGTATTGATATATCTTCTGATGATTTTCCGAATAAAAGAAAGATAAGTAAAGATTGGCCACTTGTTAAGTGTGTTCGCAGAAGTGCTTCGAGACTCGATTTTATCCAAAATGAAACAATAGATGCAGTTGTGATGTTTTGGTCTCTACATGAAATTAATGATCCTAAAGCAGTCCTGCAGCAGGCTTATAATGTTTTGAGGGCAGGCGGCAAAGTGCTTATTGTTGAATTTCCGAACAGCTCGCTGGCTCATAAATTATGGAACGAAAAGTATTTTAGCAAACAACAATTAACAAACTATCTGAATGATGCGGGATTTGAGAATATTCAGGCCAGACTGATTGAAAACAAACAAATACTCTGGGGCAGTGGATATAGCTGCACCAAAGTTAATAAAAAATCAATGAAAGTCAAAACGTATGAAACATGAAAGAACACACATATTTAAGAATACAGTATCTCAAAATCAAAATGAACCGGCAAAAGTGATGTTCAGTGGCCCCGGCCAGATGGAAATCGGACCTGCTGCTGAATTTGGCGGCAGCGGTCAAGCCCTGAATCCGGAGGAGATGTTTGTTGCTGCAATTAACAGCTGTTTGATGAATACGTTTTTTTATTTTACGCAAAAATTTAAAATCGACATTTTATCATATAATTCACAGGCCTCAGGTCAGCTTGGAAAACAATCTGATGGATTTCGGTTCACCAATGTCGAAGTTAGAGCAAAGGTTCAATTGCCTGAAGATAAATTCACTGACAAAATTCAGGAAGCAGGCAGTTTAGCTGAAAAATATTGTCTTGTCTCCCGTTCTGTAGCCTGTCCTGTCGATTATCAGTTGGAAATTGAAGTTAAAGGAAAATAAACAGTTAGGAGATTAAAAACATGCCATGGGTAAATCAGGATTTATGTGTCGGCTGCGGTGTTTGTGTAGATGAGTGTCCCGTAGAGGCGATTACGCAGGACCAAAGCAGCAAAGCAATTATCAATGATGACAAGTGTATCCGGTGCGGCAAATGTCATGATGTATGTCCACAGGATGCTGTCAGGCACGATAGTGAGAGGATTCCTCAGGAAGTTGAAGCAAACATAGCAAAGACGAAAGAACTTTTGCAGCATTTTGAGACACCACAGGAACAGAGAGAATTTTACGAACGGATGATTCGCTACTTTAACAAAGAAAAAAAGGTAGCTGACCTGACCATAGCCAAAATAACTGATTTGAGAAGCGCTATAAACAAAGAAGAATAACCAGTATATCAATATAAATTTATTAACAAACTTGTATCTATGTGAATATAAAACAGGAAGGAAAGTTTTATGAAGGAATTAGTAGTAATAAGCGGCAAAGGCGGTACAGGCAAGACAAGTATAACAGCAGCTTTTGCCTCTCTGGCTCAAAACTTTGTCTTAGTTGACTGTGATGTGGACGCGGCTGATTTGCATCTCGTCATGGCCCCTGATATTAAAGAAAAACAGGAATTTTCGGGCGGCAAACAGGCCTCTATTATTACGGAAAAATGTATTGGATGCGGCAAATGTGCCGATATGTGCCGGTTTGGTGCTATTAGTCTTAATGGGGCTGGTAATGAAGCAATAGAAGAAACATATACCGTTGACCCCGTATCCTGTGAGGGCTGTAAAGTCTGCGTTGAGTTTTGCCCAGTCGGCGCTATTGATTTTAAAGATGCAATTAACGGCCAGTGGTTTATATCAGATACCCGGTTTGGGCCAATGGTTCACGCAAAGCTCGGTATTGCTGAAGAGAATAGCGGCAAGTTGGTGACCTTGATTCGCAAAAAAGCCAAAGAAATTGCCGAAGAGCAAAATAAAAATTTATTGATTGTAGATGGCTCCCCCGGTATCGGCTGTCCTGTAATTGCCTCGATTACAGGTGCGGATTTGGTTCTTGTGGTTACAGAACCTACTCTTTCAGGAATTCATGATCTTGATAGAGTCGCACAGCTTACGTCAAACTTTGGCATTAAAACTCTGGTTTGTGTAAATAAGGCGGATATCAATCCTGAAGTGACGGAACGAATAGAAAAAGAGGCTAAAGAGAAAGGCTTAAAGGTGATTGGCAAGATACCTTATGACGAATCCTTCACCAAAGCACAGATAATGAAAGCAACGCTGATTGAATACACCGGCGGAAACGTTGCTGAAAAAGTAAAATCAATGTTCAGAGAAATCACTTATGCCTTGGGTTAAGGATATCCATAGCATGACAGATCAATCAAAGGCAAAATATGATTTCAACAAAAAGGCCGACAGCTATGACAGCTGGTATAACTCGACTATTGGTTCAATGTATGACAGGCTTGAGAAAAAGGCTTTTGATAAATTGCTCACAAATTATGACGGCGGAAAACAGCTTCTTGAGATCGGCTGCGGTACAGGTCACTGGAGCAGATTTTTCAGTGAAAAAGGATTTGAGGTTACCGGAATAGATATCTCAGAAGAAATGATAAAGACCGCTAATAGGAAAAATATACCTCGTTGTCATTTACAGGTAGCTGATGGTCAAAGTCTTTCTTTTTTTGATAATAGTTTCGATATTGCTGCGGCAATTACAACCCTTGAATTTAGCGAAAATCCTGAAAGAATAATCTCTGAAATGGCAAGATGTGTTAAGCCTAAAGGCAAGCTTCTGTTTGGCGTGTTAAATTCTTCATCCTCCTACAATCAGAAAAGGCAGAATAATGCAGAAAGCGTGTATGCTTATGCACAATTATTTTCACCACAGCAGTTGCAGAATTTGCTTGAGCGTTTCGGTAAAGTGAGAATGAAGACAGCAGGCTTTGTTATCAGAAATAAATGGCTGATATGGTTATCGCCGTTTTGGGACTCTTTGCTCCAGCTTACAGGCAGCAAGAAAGGTACATTTATAGCAGCTGAGGTTCAGTTATGAAAGTCCAGGTGCAAATAAGCATTTACCCATTGAAGACAAGCTCTCTTTCCGAGCCGATTGGCCAATTTTGCAGGATATTGAAAGACAGGGGTTTGAAAGTCCAGACAAGAACTATGGATAGTTTTGTTATTGGCCAATCGGATGCTGTATTCGAATCTGTTCGAGAGGCTTTTGAACAAATAGCTGAAAAGTACGATGTCGTTATGGATTTTAAAATCTCAAATGCCTGTCCGAAAGAAGCTAAAAAGAAAGTGAAAAAGGAACAAATATGACAGAGCAAACTTCACAAACACAGCAGCAGGATATGAAAAGACAGATGGAGATCGAACGGCAGCAGATTCGTCAGAGAATGTCTCAGATAAACAATAAAATACTTATCCTTTCCGGCAAAGGCGGCGTCGGCAAAAGTACGGTATCGGTGAACCTGGCGATTTCTCTGGCACTTGCGGGTAAAAAGGTCGGGCTGCTGGATATTGATATTCATGGCCCGAGCATACCGAAAGTATTGAACCTTGAAGAAGCCAGGATCGGTTCAGATGGCCAGAACATACTGCCTGTAGAGATGACGAACAATCTTAAGGTTATGTCGATAGGTTTCTTACTGCAGGGAAAAGATTTAGCGGTTATCTGGAGAGGCCCCCGAAAATACCACATGATCAAGCAATTTTTAAAAGATGTTCAGTGGGGAAACCTGGATTATCTGATTATAGATTCTCCCCCCGGCACCGGTGATGAACCTCTTTCGATTATTCAACTTCTTGAAAATTGTACCGGAGCTATAATTGTTACCACACCACAGGAAGTAGCTTTGTCTGACGTTCGAAAAGGCATTACTTTCTGCAGGAATCTTAATGTAAATATCCTGGGGGTAATAGAAAATATGAGTGGTTTTATTTGTCCCAAATGCGGCCATAAAACGGATATATTCAAATCCGGCGGCGGAGAAAAAATGGCAGAAGAAATGGGGGTTCCTTTTTTGGGCAGGATACCTATCGATCCTGCAATTGTTGAAGCCTGCGATTCAGGAAGGCCTTATATTCAGGAATACAAGGACAGTCAGGCAGCTCTGGCTTTTAAACAGAGTGTCCTGCAGTTTATGTACCTGGAATAAAAAATAACTTTAAGGAAAGGAAATCTTATGCGAATAGCGATTCCATTAGTACAGGGAAAATTAAGTCTTCACTTCGGGCATTGCGAGGAATTTGCTGTCGTTGACGTGGACCCAACCGAAAAAAAGATAATTAACACTGAGATTTTTGATGCGCCGCCACACGAACCGGGTGCATTGCCAAAGTGGCTAAGCGGCATACAGGTTAACCTTATCATTACAGGTGGTATGGGAAGACGCGCGCAGATGCTGTTTGAACAATACGGCATAGAGGTAATGGTGGGTGCTCAGGTTGACACGCCGCAACAGGTAGCTGAATCTTATTTGAACGGGACGCTGCAGACAGGGGCTAATATCTGTGACCACTAAAGTCGAGAATTACAACATATCTAAAATCCGTAATTCTGCTCATCAAAATTGCTTTGTATGCAGCAAATCCAACCATCGTGGATTGCAGTTGGATTTTCACTATGACGAGAATGATAAATGTGTCTTTTCGGAATTTCAACTGGATGGCTGGTCACAGGGCTATAACGGTGTACCTCATGGAGGGATAATTTCAGCAATCTTTGATGGTGCCATGGGCAACTGTCTGTTTGCGCAAGATGTAACTGCAGTAACTGCCGATCTTAAAATACGTTTTAGGCATGCCCTGAAACTGGAGAAACATGCGATTGTCAAGGCATGGATTAAAAACAATTCAAATACTTTGTATATTCTGGAAGCTGAGATAGATCAGGATGGACAAATTAAGGCTTCTGCTACCGGAAAATTCGTAAGTAAACCTGATCTGTCGGATATATAAATATGGAAGAAGATATTAACATAAAAATTCTGATTGAAAACACAGCACATACAACCGGGCTGAAGACTGAACATGGTTTGTCTTTCTGGATTGAATATGGCGATAAAAAGTTACTTTTTGATACCGGCCAGAGTGAATTAATTATATATAATGCCAAGACTTTAGATATCGACCTTGCACAAACAGATGCAATCATACTAAGTCATGGCCATTATGACCATACAGGAGGTTTGTCTACTGTTCTTGGTATTACTTCGAAGAAAGCTAAGATTTATTTGCACCCCGCAGCAACTGAACCAAAGTACAGTCAAAAAGCTTCAGGGGCAAAGTATATTGGTATGTTTGATTCTGCAAAAAAGGCTATTGAGGATTGTTTGATTATATGGACAGCAATACCTGCCATGATATTTCCGGCAATGTCAGTGACTGGGCAAGTACCGCGTATTAACGATTACGAGGATGTCGGAGGACACTTTTTTATTGATGAAAATTGTCAGAGGCCAGATGAGTTATTAGACGACCAGACATTATTTATGAAATCGGCTAAGGGGTTGATTGTTGTTTTTGGCTGCGCTCATTCAGGGGTTGTAAACACTCTTGATTATATCAGTAAATTAACGGGTGAAAAAAACATATACGCTGCGATAGGCGGTATGCACTTGTTAAACGCAAGTCCGGCCGTATGTCCAAAGATGGTTGAAGTGTTCAGCGGGAGATTAACCCGCTGGGGAAAAAGTCAGAAACCCTATAGCTTGGATAGCAGGGCGGCGGGAAACCAAAGTTCTGGAGTCTATCGACAAGGAGATGTAAAGCATGTTTGCGAGTTTAGCAGGCTGTAACGAAAGTGAACGCATAGGTGGCCCCGAAAGTGTGAAGCCCCGGAAGCCGAGCTGTCGACCGGATGGCGAAGGCAGCATGAACAATCGAAAACTGACTGAAACGATTGATTCATTCCGGCGGGGTGGTAGCGACGGCATGCAGACAAGGACACTACAACTAACTGGAGAAGCCTTCCTCGTCCCATACAGAAATGTGCGGAGCAAGTCAAGCCATATAACCGGAAACACCGGGAAAGTGGTGGAAGACGAGAAGGTGACGGATGGGTTCGTAGTAGCGATGAAACGGGGTAACTCCCGCGGAGCAAAGGAGCCCTGCTGTTGTAATTCTTCCGACAAGATGGGAGGCTGGATGAGATGATAAAGACATCCATAAATTTGCAGGACCTGAGAAGGAAGATATACATCAAGGCGAAGACTGAAAAGACTTGGCGTTTTTGGGGACTGTTCGTACATGTGACAAAACTGGAAACATTGCGGGAGGCCTACAAATTGGCAAAACGCAATAATGGCGCTCCCGGAATTGACGGTGTTACATTTGAAGACATCGAATCGCAAGGAGTTGACCAGTTTCTGGAACAGTCGCGTAACGAATTAACCCAAGAGTCGTATCGCCCGATGCGTAACCGAAAACATCTTATTCCCAAAGGTGAGGGAAAATTCCGAACATTGGGAATACCGAGTATTCGTGACAGGGTTGTTCAAGGCGCTGTAAAACTAATACTGGAACCGATTTTTGAAGCGGATTTCCAGGAAGGTTCCTACGGCTATCGCCCGAAGCGAACAGCTCATAAGGCGGTAAATCGGGTAGCAGAGGCGATAGTCAAACGCAAGACACGTGTCATTGACGTAGATTTGAAATCGTACTTTGATAACGTGCGCCATGACCTGTTGTTAAGGAAAATAGCGCAACGTGTAAGCGATGCAAAGATACTCAAACTGGTAAAGCAGATGCTCAAAGCCGCGGGTAAACGCGGAGTTCCCCAAGGTGGGGTTATTTCACCCTTACTATCCAACTTATATCTGAATGAAGTGGATAAAATGTTGGAAAAGGCCAAGGAAGTTACCCGCAATGGGAAGTACACCTATATTGAGTATGCTCGTTTTGCTGATGACCTCGTGATTCTTGTTGATGGCTACAGACGGTGGAATTGGCTTCTGAAAGGGGCATGCCGTCGATTGTTTGAGGAGTTAGACAAGCTGGATGTTCAGCTCAATAAAGAGAAAAGCAGAATAGTAGATTTAGCAAAAGGCGAAAGCTTTAGCTTTTTGGGTTTTGAAATCAGGCAAGTTCGCACGCGTCAAGGAAAACTTGGCGTTCGCATTGCACCTACGAGCAAGGCAAGAACTGCATTGACACAAAAACTCAAAGAAGTATTCCGAAGGTTTAACTCCCAACCCATAGGAAAAGTGATTGAGATAATCAATCCAATACTGCGGGGATGGACAAACTATTTTCGGATAGGAAACTCCAGTCTATGTTTCTGTTATGTCAAAGATTGGGTTGAAAAGAAAGTGAGAAGACATCTCATGAAAGCACGACAACGCAAGGGTTTTGGCTGGAAAAGGTGGAGTAAGAACTTCATATATCAGAGACTTGGCTTATATGCCGATTATAAAGTGAGGTATATATGAGTTACGAAAGCGCTGCCTGTCAATTAGGTCGCATAAATCTTGATAAGAATACAACAGGAAAGCGTAGTGCGGGGAAACCGCATGCTGCGTTTGACGAGGCGGGAGCTGGAAACGGGCGTTATAACGTACCGCGCCAGTTCTCGACCCTACCGAATTACAAATACAATAGAGGTTTTTAAAAAGTATGAAATCCAAAAAGTTATGCCTTTACATTGTACAGGTAAGAAGGCAATAAATGCTATGAAAAATGCCTTTGGTGACAAATGCCTGTGTTTGGGAACTGGGGAGCAAATCAGTTTTTAAGAAAAAGGTGGAGATGTTTTTATGAGTAATGACCCGCTAACACCGTATGGTAACAAACCAATGGTTACACCTATTGTCAATGCAGTCAATTATGAATACAGTTCTTTCGAAGTACTGCGACAAATCACAGACGGCGAAATAGATGGCTATACTTATCACAGAGACGATAATCCTACAGTACGAGCTGTAGAGAAGGAAATAGCCGCCCTGGAGGAAGCAGAAGATTGCATTGTTTGTACCTCCGGAATGGCTGCCTGCACAATGGTATATCTGACGTATCTAAGTGCCGGCGACCATTTAATTTTGTTTCACGATGTGTACGGTGCTCATTACAAGGTTTCGCTTATTTTAGAACGGATGGGCATAGATATAACATGGCTTGATGCCTGTGATGGCCACAAGATTGCTGAGTATGTCAAGCCCAATACCAAAATGATATTTTGTGAAAGTCCAACTAATCCTTTATGTAAGGTTTTGGATATAGCACAGCTGCGTAAGGAGGCAGATAAGGTAAACGCTCTTTTAGTCATAGATAATACTTTTGCCACTCCCTATCATCAAAAACCACTCTCGCTTGGTGCTGATATTGTAGTTCACAGTGCTACAAAGGGATTAGGTGGCCATAACGATTTAATGGCAGGTGCAATAGCGGGATCTAAAAAGCATTATGATAATCTATGGTTTACCCGTCAGGCTATCGGGACAACCCTGGATGCTTATTCGGGGTCTTTATTAGAGCGGGGTCTTAAAACATTCGAGATTCGAGCGGAAAAGATGGCAGTTAACGCTATGGCCATAGCGGAATATTTAGCGGGTAATCCCAAAATTTCGCAAGTGCGATATCCAGGGTTGAAAACTGATTCAGGCTATTCGATCGCGGCTAAGCAAATGAATAATGGGTTTGGAGGAGTTCTGGCATTTGATGTAGGTAGCAGCCAGAAAGATGCAAAAAAGTTTATAAGTGAACTTAAAGTAATATGTCATGCAGTTAGTTTGGGATCAACTGAATCGTTGATTTGCATACCATATCTTACAACACTGCTTTATATGCCGCCGGAACGGAGGACTGTTTTCGGGGTACGGCCTAATACAGTTCGACTCTCGGCGGGAATTGAGAAAACCGAGATATTGCTTAAAGATTTAGAACAGGCACTGAGCAAATTAGAAATTAAATCTAAGTCAAAAGCCAGGATTAATTCTGTACAAAGGCCTACAAAAAAGAAAGGAAGTGATTATGCCAACGTACGAATATAAGTGCCATGACTGCGGCTACACATTTGAAAAATTCCAAGGCATTAAGGATAAGCCATTGAAAAAATGCCCGAAGTGCAACGGCAAAGTTCAACGCTTGATTGGTGGAGGAGCAGGGGTGATTTTCAAGGGTTCTGGTTTTTATGCTACTGATTATGCCAGGAGTAATTCTCCGGCTTGTGGTCGAGACAGGCCCTGTTGTGGTCGTGATACGCTTTGTGACAGTAAATCCTGTGAGCCTTAATACTAAAGATAGGAATATCAGAACTTGATGGAATGAAAAATGAGTATTTCAACGAATTATGCAAAAATCAGAGAGGAAATTCCAAAAGATGTAAAAATAGTTCTCTCTGTTAAAACAAGAACAGTTGAAGAAATAGGAGAAGCTATAGATGCCGGGGCCACAGATATAGGCCATAATTATGTTCAGGAAGCCGGTCAAATGTACAGTGCTCTGCAAAAGAAAGCGGCTAAAGTCAGATGGCACATGATAGGTTATTTGCAAACCAACAAAATAAATAAAGCGTTGAGAATCTTTGATGTTATTCAAACGGTGGATTCTTTAGAAAAAGCAGTAGCTATTGACAAAAGAGTTGAAAAAGCAAGAAAAGGAATTGTTCCAGTTTATGTGGAAATAAATATAGGTAGTGAATTTTCCAAAGCCGGCATAAAACCAACAGATCACGAACCTTTTGAGGAATATATGGAGGAATTGGCCAGAAACATATCAACCCTTGGTCATTTAAGATTAGCAGGTTTGATGACTATGGGACCTCGCTTTGGAAATCCTGAAAATGTTAGACCATATTTTAAAAGGACAAAAACAATATTTGAAAAAATCAAGGCCCTTGATTTGCCAAATGTAGATATGAAATATCTCTCCATGGGAATGACAAATTCATATCGAATCGCCATAGAAGAAGGTTCCAATGTGGTTAGAATAGGAACAGCAATCTTTGGAAAAAGAAAGTGTGATATTAGATGAACAAGGCTATGGGCCAATGGGAAACAAAAAACGGAGTGGTATTTCTAAAAAAGGTCGGACTAAAATCTGGTCAGACAGTTTTGGATTTTGGCTGTAGAGTAGGTCATTATACTATTCCAGCAGCCAAGGTCGTCGGAAGTAAAGGAATCGTTTATGCTGTTGACAAAGAACAGCAGGCATTAAATGAACTTGAGCAAGAAGCAACTCGCCTGAATTTAAAAAACATAAGAATAATAAACACTTCAGGCCGGATACAAATAGACGTAGAAAAGGACTCTGTTGACGTAATTTTATTCTATGATGTTCTTCATTATCACGAGCAAAAAGAAAGAGAAAAACTTTATGCCGAAGCTCATCGTATCCTGAAACAAGATGGATTGCTTTCCGTTTATCCAAAACATAATTTGGAGGACAACCCAATAATGGAGTTTCAGAACCTGAACTTAAATGAAATTAAGCGGGAGATTCAAGACTCAAATTTTGCTTTCAGTAAACAGCATTGTGGCCTCATAAGTCATGATGATGGTCTTAATCAAGGCTGTATTTTAAATTTTATCAAATATAAGGGTAAGGATTGAAAATGAAGGAAATTGAGATTTCAAAAACTATCATAGAGCAATATCATAACAAATTGCTGAACTGTCTCGAAAATGATATTGTTGTCGTAGGCTCCGGGCCTGCAGGTTTGACGGCTGCTTATTATCTTGCCAAAAACAAGATAAAAACTACAGTATTGGAAAAAAGACTTTCAACGGGAGGTGGAATCTGGGGTGGAGCTGCAGGATATAATATTATTACCGTTGAGGATAAAGCTATTTTGGAAGAAATAGGTGTTGCTGTTCAAAGAAAGGGGAATTTATACACGGCTGACGCTATAGAGTTTGCCACGGCTCTGGCCTATAGAGCAAAAAAGGCTGGTACAGAAATATTTAACCTTACAGAAGCTGAAGATGTTATCTTAAAAGACGATTCCATCAAGGGAGTAGTTGTTAACAATACAACTATTAGGACATCAGGATTATTAGTAGATCCCTTTTGTATTGCCGCACGGTATGTAATCGACGCCACCGGCCATCAGGCAGAATTGGTTAATATGATCAAAACAAAAAAATCGGATTTTCATCCTGGTGATTTAAAAGAAGGTTTTATGGATGTCGATAGAGCTGAGACGGAGGTTGTAGAAAAGACATGTGAGATTTACTCCGGCCTTTATATTGCCGGGATGTCCGTATGTTCTGTTTTCAATCTGCCGAGAATGGGACCGATATTTGGGGGAATGCTAAAATCTGGTAAAAAAGTTGCTGAGTTAATAAATGAACGAATTGGATCTACCAACACGAGTTGAGTGTTTCGAGTTAATAAAACAATATCATGTCCCTTCAAATATCGTAAAGCACTGTCTGGCTGTATCAAAACTGGCAGTCTTTTTGGCCCAAAAATTAAAAGAAAGAGGCCTGCAGGTAAATGTTAAGCTTGTGGACAGAGCATGTTTGCTCCACGATATCGTCAGAATCTGTGACTTTAAGGAGTTAGATTACAGCAGATTTGAGAAAACTATTTCCAAGGAAGATAAATCAAAATGGAGCCAAATAAGGCAGAGATACTATAACCTTTGCCATGAAGATGCCGCTTACGAGATTTTGAGAGAAAAACATCCCGCACTTGCTTTAACTGTCAAAAAGCACAGATATATGTCTATGCTAAGTGAGAATGGAAGGCCGACCAGTTGGGAAGAAAAATTGGTCTATTATGCAGATATGAGGGTTATGCATGATAAAATTGTGCCTTTAAAAGATAGGTTAGAAGATGGGCATAGGAGAAATACCCACATGCACGGAACAGACCCTCAAACAATAGTAAACATGGCCAAAGTCGACAGCTTAATCTACCAGTTGGAAAAAGAAATTTTTGTCGAAATAGACTTAGAACTAACCGCGGTTACGGATGAGTTTATTGATTTGCACAAGCATAATATAAAGGATAATCACGGTGAAAATAACAATTGTATATGACAACCAGGCAGACGAGGGGCTAAAATCAGGGTGGGGTTTTTCCTGCCTTGTAGAAGCAAAAGAAAAAATCTTATTTGACACAGGCGACAGCGGCGAAAATTTGATTTATAACTTCAGGCAATTAAACATTCAGTCGGAAAGTATTGCTGCCGTTGTCATCTCACATAATCATTGGGATCATACCGGCGGTTTGAAAGAATTCTTGAAATTGAACAATAATGCCAGAGTTTTTCGCCCGAAATCCTTCTCGGAGCCTACAAAAATATCCCCCGGAGTGCACTCAACCGGCACTCTTGGCAAACTTATCAAAGAACAATCCTTGGTGGTGAATACCAAAAAAGGAAATCTGGTCATTACCGGCTGTGCCCACCCGGGCCTGGGAAAGATAATCGACAAAGCAAACCAGCTTGGTAAAATCTATGGTGTCTTAGGGGGATTTCACGGTTTTTCAAAATTGGAGAAATTGCGGTCGATAAAGCTAATCGCGCCCTGTCACTGCACTCAACACACAGAGCAAATCCGGCAAAGCTATCCTGCGGAATTTAAAGAAATAAGAGCAGGAAGTATCCTTGAGATTTAGACTCAAAGCGAGAGAATATGTATTGGTTATTTTTATCATTGGCAAGCGGTTTTTCAGTAGCTGTGAAAAATGTCATCACCAGGAAATTGGTTTTCCTAACTGACAGGCAGGTAATCCTTTATTCAAAGTATTTGTTCGTCAGTTTATTCGCATTGCTGTTGATTCTCTTTACAGGCATTCCGGAAATCAAGCCTGCCTTTTATTATTCTATTATTATTGCTTCTGTCATAGATGTTATAGCAGCCTGGTGTTTTCTTAATGCCATCGCTTCGACACAACTTGCCAAAACGTTTCCATTGGTTGCTTTTACGCCAATTTTTCTGCTTGGAACATCCTTTTTTATATTAGGAGAGCTTCCATCAATTTTGGGCTTAGCCGGCATACTGTTGATAGTTTGCGGAGCTTATTTATTGCGAGCAGAAAGTATAAAGGTTGGTGTTTTAGAGCCGATTAAGCTTTTGTTAAAAGAAAAAGGCCAACGGTATATGCTTATGGCAGCATTTTTGTTCAGCTTCCTGGCCGTCTTTTTCAAAAAGGCAATTTTGAATTCATCACCATTTTTTGCTTTTGCCATAACGCAATTATTGAGCACCCTGTTTTTAACATTGTTTTTTCTCAAGCGAAAAACTCTCGGGATGTTGCTCAGGAAAACGACAGACAATTTCAAGCTGCTTTTTGTTGCGAGTATTGTTGGATTTCTTGCAGGGTTAACATTGTTTGCGGCTTTTAAACTGGGGCTTGCAGCCTATGTAGTAAGTGTAAAAAGGACAAGCATTTTGTTTACTATTATACTGGGATATATCTTCTTCAGGGAAGACCACATTATCAGAAGCTTGTTGATAGGTATAATTATGGTGCTGGGAATTTTTCTGATATCTGTTGGATAATGTCTAAACAAACTAAAAGCAGGAAAAGGTCAACTGTGGATTTGCGTAAAAGATGCAAAGGGCTTTGCTGCAGGTATTTTGCGTTCCCTATTGAAACCCCTGAAGATTGGGATGATTATGATGATATCAGGTGGTACCTTACACACAAAAACGTCAATGTATTTGTCGAAGATGGCCACTGGTATCTGAATGTGAAAAATAAGTGCAGACATCTTTCTGAAAAAGACTACAAGTGCCAAATCTATGACAAAAGACCGAAAATCTGCAGGGAATACACTTTCGATAATTGTGATTTTGCCAATGGTCAATACGATTATGACTTATATTTTAAAGACGACCGACAGATGGAAGCCTACATGTTGGTAAAGTTTCCACAAAAAGCCGCGAGAAAATTCGGCAAGTCAAGAAGCAAAACAGAATGTCTTTAATTGACGTAATAAAAAGAAGAAAAAATATAGTTTGCCAGGAAAGCGAGGGGATAAATTTAGCAATCTACTTAATAAATGAATTTAAAGACAGAACATTTACTTTCAAAGGATTAAAAAAGAAATATTTGGGACTCAGCGGAGAAAATCTCCTTAAACAAATCCAGGAGGAATTAGATAGTATGCTTATACTATACCGCTACACAACAAAGGCAAAAAAATATACTGACAGAAAAGGAGTCCCTCAAGTAGAAATAAAGTTAGCTGGTAAAGCAAGCACAATGAGTAGATATAATCCGCTGGACATAGAACTGGAGCTCAAAACAGAAATGCCCCTAATTCACCCTAAATTAAAAAAGTAAACACTATATGAAATATCCAAGAGAGTACTACGTAAGAAGGATAGAAGAATTAAGAAAAGAGAGGAATGTAGTCATCCTTGCCCATGTTTATCAGATAGGCATCATTCAAGATATAGCGGACTTTGCCGGCGACTCTTTAGAACTTAGCAGAAAGGCTGTCGATACGGATGCTGATATTATTGTGTTTTGCGGTGTCAGATTTATGGCCGAGACAGCTGCCATACTTAATCCCGATAAAATCGTTCTTCTGCCGGATATGGACGCAGGCTGTGAACTGGCCGACATGGCTGCTGTAGAAGCACTTAGAAAAATGAGACAACAATATCCTGAAGCTGCGGTCGTTAGTTACGTAAATAGTTTAGCTGCTATCAAGGCTGAATCAGATACCTGCTGCACATCAGCTAACGCTGTCGAGGTGGTGAACAGCTTAGACCAGAATCAAATTCTGTTCGTTCCAGACAGAAATTTAGGCTCTCATATCGCTGAAAGGACTGGTAAAGACATTATTAGATGGGACGGATACTGTTATGTTCACGAAAATATAGGGTTGAATACAATAGAAGAATTAAAACAGTTGCACCCTGATGCGAAACTCATGGTACATCCAGAATGTACGAAATCTGTAAGGGATGCAGCGGATTACATAGGAAGTACAGCTCAAATGTTAGTATATGCAGCAAAAAGCGAACATAAAAAATTTATTGTTGGGACCGAAGATGGATTAATCCACACACTGCAAAAGGCAAACCCGAATAAGGAATTTTATCCTGTTGCAACCTGTTGCAGAGGTATGAAGCGGATAGACTTGGAAAAAGTTGTGGCTTCTTTAGAAGAAATGAAATTCAAGATTAGTGTTCCCAAAGATATCAAAGCCAAAGCAAAACGTGCTTTGGAGAGGATGTTAGTATGTACGTGAAAACGGTTAGAAGGTTAACGAAAAATAATTGGGCAAAAAGCGGGATATGTTCCCCGCGATGCCGTGTGCCGGCTAAAAAATTCGATGATTATAATTATACGAATATGCTCAAGATGAGTTTGTAGTTCTAAAAGCGGTAGCCAAAAGATGTCTCAAATAGTAGTTGATTTGCTTAAGGCAGGCGTAGAAGCTAATACCACAGATAAGTATAAGAGGGACAATGTGGTTTTTCTACCTGCGGCTGATAGCGTAATTATAACTGGTGATCTTCATGGACACCGGCGCAATTTCGAGCGAATACTTACTTACGCCGATTTGCACAATAATCGCAGCAGGCATCTCGTTCTGCAAGAAATCATACACGGAGGTCCACAAGATTCTGAGGGGGGTTGCTTGTCTTATCGACTATTGTTTGATGTTGTTCGTTATAAATTGGATTTTCCTGATCGTGTCCACATTATCATGGGAAATCATGATATTGCGTTCATCAATAATAAGAAAGTAATGAGAAATGGCAAAGAAATGAATCGTTCAATGCGGTCGGCTTTGGACAGGGAATTCGGACAAACTAGCCCCTATGTTAAACTGGCAATAAAACAATTTCTATTTTCGCAACCCTTGGCGGTCAAATGTGATAACAGAATATGGTTGTCACATTCGCTACCAAGTGATCGCTACCTTGGTAAGTTTGACCAGAAGCTTCTATATAGGCAATTGAAAAAAGAAGATGTAGCGAGACAAGGTTCAGCTTATCTTCTAACTTGGGGCAGAAAACACAGCCAATCTTTACTCGATAGCCTGGCTAAACTTTTTGACGTTGATGTCTTTATTCTTGGCCATCAACCACAAGAGCAAGGATGGAGCCAGGCAGGGGATAATTTGATAATTGTTGCATCTGACCACAATCACGGCTGTTTGCTGCCGACCAATCTGGCAAAACCTTACACTGTTCAAGAGTTAATTGGTTCTATAGTAATGTTGAGTTCCATATCTTGAGCAGTGAAATCGGCAATACAACAAATGGTATTTTGCTTATGACCCGAATTGTGAAATATGAGAATAAAATATTATCGAAAAACGATAATAGAGTTTTGCAAATAAAAGCAGTGTTAAAAGTTAGTTTGTATTTGAAAATCATTTAAAAGAGGAAGTTGTGCTATGAGTACTAAAATTATTGATAACGAGAAACGCGAATATATATTCGGTCCGGTTCCGTCGAGAAGGTTAGGACGTTCGCTGGGAGTCGATTTGGTGCCCTTTAAGACATGCAGTTATGATTGTATATACTGTCAACTCGGAAGGACTACCCGCAAAACAACCAAAAGGAAAGAATGGGTACCGATTGATATTGTTACCAAGCAACTCAAAGAAAAGCTTGACTCCAAGCCCGATTATATAACCTTATCCGGTTCAGGCGAGCCGACACTATACTCGCGGCTTGAAGAGCTTATCTCCAGAATTAAAGACATTACTGATATTCCAGTAGCAGTACTTACCAATGGTTCATTGTTATGGCTGCCGGAAGTAAGAGATGCTTTGAAATCTGCGGATATGGTTGTTCCATCGCTTGATGCGGGAAGCAGCCAGATGTTTCAATATGTCAACAGACCCCATAGCGATATTACATTCAGCAAAATGCTTCAAGGTCTTGTGGAATTCCGTAAGGATTATAACGGTCAATATTGGTTAGAGGTATTTCTGTTGGCAGGAGTTACGACAACAGAGATGGAAATCAACAGGCTAAAAACATGTATAGCTGCCATACAACCGGACTTAGTTCAGATTAATACTGTTACTCGTCCGCCTGCTGAAAATTTTGCGGAACCAGTTCCCCAAAAACAATTGGAACAAATAACTGCCAAGCTATACAAAAAAGCAGAAGTTATTGCTGACTACAAGGATGTTCATAAAGAAAAGGACTTTACTGCCAGACGTGAAGATATATTGACACTGCTGCAGCGCCGGCCTTGTTCAATTGAGGATGTCGCAGCAGGTCTTGGTCTTCATCGAAACGAAGTTGTTAAGTACATAGAAGAATTATCTGCTGAAGGTAAAATCGAAGCAAAACCGCAAAATCAACAGTTTTATTACAAAGCTACAGTTTAATAATAGCTCGGAATATGAAAGGACTAAAAAGGTGATGTCTGAAGAAATTATGATGACGCCTATCGGTTTTATACATTCGCCTTATAAGCAAGTTAAAGACATGCCGATCCAGGGTAAGTTTAAGATTGGTGTTCAAGCATGGATTGAATTAAAAGAACAATACCGTACAGGCCTTAAGGATTTAGATGGCTTCAGCCACGCTATCATCATTTATCATTTTCACAAGTCAGAGAAAACAGAAATCGAAGGCAAACCATTTTTAGAAGATAACAAGCATGGCATATTTGCCATAAGAAGTCCACATCGGCCTAACCACATTGGCTTATCTGTGGTAAAAGTTGAGAAAATTGAGGCCAATAAGTTACATTTCAGCGAGGTTGACGTTTTAGATGGCACGCCTGTATTGGACATAAAACCTTATGTCAAACATTTTGATACCAGAGATAACACCGTTTCAGGCTGGCTGGATAAGCATTTCCAAAATACTGACATGCCGGACAAAACTATTTTGAAGTAAGTTAATACACAACAAAACAAGGAGACAGTAGTATGGCACAATTAACAGTTGAAGTTAAAAAAGCAGTATCGCAACAAGAAGTTTTTCCTGTAGCCACAAGTAATCAAGACAGAATTCCCAATGTCGTATATATCAAATATTTGAAGGTTATTGATGACCAAACGATTTTGATCGCAGATAACTATCTTAACAAAACCCGGGATAATATCTTAAACAACGGCAAAATTGCTTTTGTCGTTCTCGATGGTGATAAAGGTTCTTACCAGATAAAAGGTACAGCAGAGAGATTTGAAAAAGGTTCCATGTATGACGAAGTCCAAAACTGGGTACCTGAAAGATTACCGAGAACTGCTGCTGTCGTAATGAATGTAGAGGAAATATATAACGGGGCAGAAAGGATTTCTTAAAAAAAGCGTTTTATGAACATCACTATAACAAAACCTCGCATCGTAGCATTTGAAGTAACACGTAAATGCCGATTTAACTGTATACACTGTCGTGCTGTGGCTTCAGAAAAAGCTGCCAACGAATACCTGACCACAGCTCAGTGTAAACAAATCCTCATTTCTCTGGCTGAGTACAATAAATGCATAGTTATCCTGACAGGCGGTGAACCAATGGAACGAGAAGATATCTATGAACTTATTGAGTTTGGTAACGATGCAGGCCATAGAATGGCGATGGCAACTTGCGGCTATCCGATAAATGATGATAGTATTAAGAAGCTTAAAAATGCCGGGGTTTTGACACTTTCATTTTCGCTTGATGGCTCTGATGCAGTCTCGCATGATTCCTTTAGAAGAGTAACCGGCGCGTTTGAGATTACCTTGGCAGCGATTGAAAAGTCCCGAAGGAATAACATCAGATTTCAGATAAATACAACGATTACCCGTCGTAATATTGAGCATATACCCAAAATAGCTCAATTAACAAAGGAACTTGGTGCATATTGCTTCAACCCTTTCATTCTCGTACCTACAGGTAGAGGCTCTGCCATATCAGATGAAATACTTAAGCCTGACAGGTATGAAAGACTTCTCATAGAACTAATCGATCTCAAAAACGAAAATTCCATAGATGTGCGCATTACCTGCGGCCCTCAATTCCGCAGGATAATGGCACAGAAAAATCCGAAAACCTTTTTAGCGAAGAACAGACGTAAGGGCTGTATGGCAGGCGGCGAATTTGCTTTTATAAGTTATCAAGGTGATGTTCAGACCTGTGGATTTCTTGATATACCGGCAGGCAATCTTGTTGATAGCGATTATAATTTCGAGGATATATGGGAAAATTCCATTCTTCTCAACAATATTCGAAATGTATCATTGTACCAGGGCAAGTGCAGCCAATGTGAGTTTGTTGAAAGCTGCGGCGGCTGCAGGGCCAGAGCTTACGCAATGACAGGTAACTACCTGGCCAGTGATCCGATATGTGATTATCAGCCAAAGTCAATTGCATAGCAGCTCATAAAGGTAATTATTGCCAGCTAAAGATTTATGAATATTCAAGGCTATCAAGCCTTCCCAAAATGGTTGAGTATAGGAATAAATCGAAAGGTAGAATAAAATGATAGCACAGATTCAGAAACCCAGTGAAGAAATTCTCGAATATTTGGAAGATAAAGAAAAGATTATTCTTATCGGCTGTGGTGGATGCGCTACAGTTTTTCATACCGGCGGTGAACCGGAAGTTAATGAGATGGCAAACAAGCTCACCGAAAGAGGGAAAACGATATTAGCCGCTATTGCCCCACCGTTTGGGGAATTTACCTGTTATGCCCCATGGAGCAAAAGCCGTTTGAGCCGATATCGAAAAGAAATTGAGGAATCTGATGCTATTTTGATGTTAACCTGCGGCGATGGACTTCAGGTTGTCAGAGAACTAGTATTGGAGGAAGAATTTAAGGTAGTAAAACCTATTTATCCAGGGACAAACTCAATAGGGCACATGGGGGGAGGTCCAACGTTATTCAAAGAGAAATGCCGACAGTGTGGTGAATGTGAACTTGGCAGGTTTGCTGGAATCTGTCCTTTGACTCAATGTGCTAAAGGGTTATTAAACGGCCCCTGCGGAGGATACAAAGATGGAAAATGTGAAGTAAACCCCGAACGAGACTGTGCCTGGGTTAAAATTTATGAACGATTGAAGGCACTGGGTGAACTGGAAAAGATGAAAGAAATAGTCACGCCCAAGGATTGGAGCAAAATGACAAGACCTCGTCAAATTGAAGTTGCTCCGCTTGAGATTTAAATGCAATAAGCGAGGAAACTTGATTAGGCCATCAAAATTGACAAATATGTAGAACAATTATTTTATGAAGAAAAATTTGAAACATAACCACAAAATCAACAGCTTTATTATAAGATTGCTATCTAATAGTAATACGATAGGAGATTACAATGCCATTTAGATTTGGTAGAGGACAAGGTAGAGGTAAAAGAGGTGTGGGAAGGCGTTTTCGGGGAGGCAGAGGTGCCGGAGGTTTCAGGTCTAATGTGCCGCCAGGTAACTGCATCTGCCCTAACTGCGGCCTGATAGTACCATACCAACCCACAGTTCCGTGTTTCCAGACAAAATGTCCCAACTGTGGTTCGTCCATGGTACGTCAATTTTCTTCTGAGCAATAGAAATGACTGAAAAACCACTACAGAAAAAATTAGACAAAACAAAAAGCCTGAAGCAGGGCCAGAGAATTGCATTTATCGCAAGTTTTGTAACGCTCCTTTTAGCTGCTGCAAAGGCTGCTGTAGGTTATATGTTCGATTCTAAGATATTAGTGGCTGATGCTTTTCATAGCGGTGCCGACCTTCTGGCGATTTTTGCTTCCGGCTTTGGACTCTGGATAGCCTCCAGAAAAAAGTCTGAGCGTTTCCCCTACGGTTTATACAAGGCTGAGACCTTAGTAACTCTTGTAATAGGCGTCCTAATAATGTGGGCAGGGTTGCAGATATTAATCGATGGATATCAAAAGCTTTTTGATATCGCCGACGTTAAAAATTTCCCAATTTTACCTGTCAGCGTAAGTATGCTGTCTATCATTATAGCTTTTATATTGGCCAGAAAAGAAAAAGACGTTGGCAAATCAATTAATTCACAATCCCTTATAGCTAATGCAAGCGAGTCTTTTTTAGATATCTTTACCTCTTTGGTTGTGTTAGCGGGGATATTGTTGGCCTATTTAAGGATTCCCTACGTAGAAGGCTTAATTATTATTTTAATCTCATTGCTCATTTTCAAGTTGGGCCTGAAAAATATATGGACATCTTTACTGGTTTTGCTGGACGCAAATCTTGACGCTGAGTTGCAATCCGACATTGAGGAAGATATAAACAGAATCTATGGGGTAAAAGGTGTTGGTGAGGTGATGATTCGTCAGGCAGGACCGGTCAAAATAGTAGAATGTAAGATTTTGACAAGTCCTTCACTTTCCTTATACAAAGCTCATGAGTTAGCAGACAAGGTAGAGGATCATATTACTAATAATTTCAAGCATATTGAATCTGTCTTTATCCACGTCGAACCATCGAAAGAGAATTTTGTTTCCGCCATCGTTCCTGTACAGGATATAAATGCGATGGACTCGAAAGTTCATGGTCATTTCGGTAGAGCACCTTATTTTGTCATCTTGAAGATTTCCGACGAAAACGTGGTAATCGAGGATTTTTACTATAACGAATTTCTTGGCGAGAAAAAACATGTGGGTGTTAAAGTTATAAAAGCGGTAATCAAGCACAAGCTGGATTTATTATTCACATCTCAAATTGGCGAGATTTCTTTTCATATGCTCAGAGATAATTTCATTGACATTTATAAAACAGATGAGGGGCTTTCAGTAAAAGGTATCATAAAAAAATATCGTAATCAGGAAATTGACCAAATTACAGCACCGACACATTCCATTGAAGAGTCTCAATCATCTGTTTCTCAGTCGTGAAAAAACAGTGTGACAGCATAAAGCCAAGCTTGATATATGAAATCAGCGAAAACTATTTTGAAGCAATATTTGAAAGAAAAGGGGATGCTTTGTAGCAACCAGCGAGAGCAAATCTTGGCAACTTTCATAAAAACAAGGAATCATCCGACCGTTGACGATCTTTACAATACCATCAGAAAAAAGGATCCGAAGATCGGACTTGCTACTGTCTATCGAACAATGAGAGCAATATGTGATTCCGGTTTGGCAGGAGAGGTTGATTTCGGAGATGGAGTCAGGCGTTTTGAACACAAGTACAAACGCCACAAACATTATCACTTAATTTGTATCAAGTGCGGCAGAGTTATTGAAGTTAAAAGTCCTGAAATTGAAAGATTGCAGAAAAAGTTGGCCAGTCAACACGATTTTAGCGATACTAAGAATACGATGAAAATATTTGGCATTTGCAGCAGGTGTCAGGGCAATGGGTGAATTTTATGCTAAGAGATTATTTTTTGCAAAGCCGCAAGCATATGGCTTTCCATTCACACAGGCGTAAACTTTATAGAAGCAATTAGCAAACATTTTGCTGCTATTGCCTGATTAATATTTTTATTCTGGGCGCTAAAAATAAGACGAGCTAAGACCGATGTTTAAGCAAATATTAAAAGAGTTAAAAAACCATGCTCCCTTTACCCTTTTTGGAGCGGTTACAGGTATCATAATAATCGTATTTTTTCAGAATTTACATTCGAATATTTCCTATAGCATATTTTACATACTTCATCCCATTCACGTTTTTTTAAGTGCATTTGTTACCGCATCCATGTATGAACTACATACATGTGAACACATAAGCGGTAAATGCATAAGAGGCAAATGTAATCTGTGGATTTTATTAATCATCGGCTACTTTGGTTCTATAGGCATCGCTACGATAAGTGATTCATTAATTCCTTATTTGGGAGAAGTCTTACTACGAATGCCTAAGAGGGGCATCCATTTAGGTTTCATCGAAAAATGGTGGTTAGTTAACCCATTGGCATTATTAGGAGTGTTCATCGCTTGTTTTAGGCCAAGGACAAAATTCCCACATGCCGGACATGTCCTATTGAGCACATGGGCATCACTGTTTCATATTATTATGGCTATAGAAGGGTCTTTACATTGGCTGGTATACGTTGCAATTTTTCTGTTTCTTTTCCTTGCAGTATGGACACCTTGTTGTGTCAGCGACATTGTATTTCCCCTTCTGTTCGTAAAATCGGAAAAGTCTTATTCAGTCATTAAATAGGTTCTTTTATTGTGCAAGGGATAAAAAAATTTCGGGTACAAGAGGCTGGGATGATTACGAAAGTGAATCCAAGATGAAAGTTGGTTTTGGCTGCGACCATCGAGGTGTTAAGGCCAGGGAGTCAATAATAGGCCTGCTGGAACGCCTGGGCCATGAATGCATTGATTTTGGCTCTAACAGTGAGGAGCCGGTGGACTATCCAGATATAGCATATGCAGCATCGACGGCAGTGGCACGGAAGGAAATTGACAGAGCTATACTGCTATGTTCTACAGGGATGGGTATGTGTGTAGCCGCCAACAAAGTAAAAGGGATCAGGGCAACCTTCTGTATGGATGAGATGAGCGCCAAGATTTCAAGACATCATAATCATTCAAATGTTTTATGTCTTTCAGCGGATTTATCAGATGAGAATCTTATGCATAAGATAATAGAAACTTGGCTCAATACCGAGATTGGTGGTGGCAGACACCAAAGAAGAGTGAGTAAGATAAGAGAAATGGAAAAGGGCCGCGATCCCCGGAAGTTAAGATGACCAAAATAGAACTTATTTAACGCTGATTTCCAATCATAATAATTACTGTATCCAAATGTTAATTTATTTGCAGCAACTTAATCCTGTCTTTCAAGCTCTTCTTGGAGGCTGTTTTACCTGGGGGGTAACCGCTCTTGGTGCTGCGGTGGTTTTCTGTACACTGCAGGTAAATAAAAAGCTTATGGATTTTATGCTTGGTTTCGCTGGTGGTGTTATGATCGCCGCAAGTTTCTGGTCATTACTTGCCCCGGCGATTGAAATGTCTGTAGACCTTTCTGTTCCCTCCTGGGTCCCTGCTGCTGTAGGTTTTTTTCTTGGTGGATTGGTGCTTAGATTAATGGATATGTTACTTCCCCATTTGCACAGAGGGTTTTCTGTTGATGAAGCTGAAGGCATTAAAACATCCTGGCGGCGTACTACATTGTTGATTCTTGCTATTACTCTACATAATATTCCGGAAGGATTGGCTGTAGGTGTAGCTTTTGGAGCAGCATCTGCAGGCCTGCCAGCAGCAACCTTGACTGCTGCCATTGCGGTTACATTAGGTATTGGCATTCAAAATTTTCCTGAAGGGTTGGCGGTATCTATGCCGCTTCGGCGGGAAGGCATGTCTCGCTTCAGGGCTTTTTGGTATGGCCAACTATCCGGTTTGGTAGAGCCCGTCGCTGCGGTTGCCGGGGCTTTTGCGGTCATGATGGCCAAATTCATTCTTCCATATGCCCTTGCTTTTGCTGCTGGCGCGATGATATTTGTTGTCGTGGAGGAAGTTATTCCTGAGTCACAGAGACAAGGAAATACTGATCTTGCTACCGGTGGTGCTATGATTGGATTTATTATTATGATGATACTTGATGTGGCCTTAGGCTGAAAGCTTGATTCCGTGATAATAAAACAGATTTTAATGTATAAACGATAAAACCAAAAAAACAATCTAACACTAAAAATAAAAAGGAGCTTTATCATGTCAGAGCAACAATTTCGTATTACATTTCAGCCTTCCGGACGAAACGTTTTTGTACTGCCCGGAACCAAAATAGTAGAAGCTGCAGGCCGGGTTGGTATAAACATAAATATGCCTTGCGGCGGCCAGGGTACCTGCGGAAAATGCCGGATTCAGATCACCTCAGAAACCAAAACAAGCCCTTGTCAGGTTGAGAAAGACATATTCGGTCAGGAAGAGCTAAACATCGGCTGGAGACTGGCTTGTCAGACATCTGTCCAAAATGATATGACGATATATATCCCTGATGAGTCGCTAATTGTTACAAGCCAAAAGATTCTTACAAAAACTCGAGGTGTAGAGCAAATTAATACCAAACCGGCAATAAGCAAGATATACGTTGAGCTTGCTGAACCAACAAGAGTCGATAACAAGCCGGACGTTGAGCGACTAAGCAAGCAAATAGGCGAACATAAATTGGGATTGGAACAATTAAGGAAATTGCCGAAATTTCTCCGTGACAATGATTTCAAAGGCACGGCAGTTTTAGCAGACCATATCCTTATCGACATAGAGCCTGGTAACACCACAAATCAGTGCTATGGGGCAGCATTTGATATTGGCACCAGCACTATTGTGGGCTCTTTAATGGACCTTTGCAATGGTTCTGAAATGGCCGTTACTTCCGGGATTAATCCTCAGGTAGCATATGGTGATGATGTCCTGTCAAGGATAGAACACGCCTCCTCCTGTTCTGATTGTTTAGATCAGTTACACACACAGGTTATTGCTACCATCAATAAAATGATTGAAAGTATGTGCCAGCAAAAAGGTATTGATCGAGAGCAGATCTATGAAGTCGTTATCGCCGGCAATAGTACAATGGAACATCTTCTTTGTGGAATTGACCCATCAAGTCTTGGGAAAGTGCCTTTTGTCCCGGTACATTCGAAGGGCATGATGTTTTCTGCCAGTGAACTCAGCATATCAGTTAACCACCGGGGTTTAGTGTATCTTTTCCCGATTATCGGTGGTTTTGTTGGAGGTGATATCACGGCAGGGATTCTTATAACAAATATGACTTGTGAAAAATCGCCTTATTTACTGGTCGATGTTGGAACAAATGGCGAAATAGTTATCGTTAAAGATGAAAAATTTTGGGCTGCATCTACTGCAGCGGGCCCCGCTTTTGAAGGTGCTCGAATAAGCTGTGGTATGAGAGCAACTCACGGTGCTATAGAAAAAGTCGTTTTTGACGATGATGTTCGCTGCAGTACTATTGGCAATGCGACTCCGGTAGGCCTGTGTGGCAGTGGTCTGATTGACTTAGCGGCCGAATTGTTGAAAAACGGTCTTCTTTCTACTCACGGCCAATTACTGTCAGGTGATCAGGTTCCTGCTCAGGTTCCGGATGCCATTAAAAGCAGAATTAGAAAGAACGAGCACGACCAGGTTGAATTTCTAGTCTACGAGCAAAGCCAAGGCCGTAAAGATTTAAAAGTTGCTGTTACTCAAAAGGATATCAGGGAGCTTCAGCTTGCCGTTGGTGCTATTCGGGCAGGTGTAGAGATAATGCTGCGAAAGACAGATACTAAAGTAGAAGATATAGAAAACATATTTATCGCCGGCGGCTTCGGCTCTTTTATAAGAAGAACTAACGCCCAAAGAATTGGCCTTATACCAAAGGACGTACCACATAATAAAATCAGCTTCATTGGCAACAGCTCTCTGGATGGTGCTCAGTTAGCCCTATTGTCCACCAACGCCCGTCAGAGGGCAGAGGAAATAACAAAAATAGTAACCCATATTCAATTATCACTTGATATGGATTTTCAAACTGAATTCGCAAACGCGATGATTTTCCCTGAATATCAGAAAGTATAAAAGTGTTACAACCATATTGTTTTGCAAGGCACATTTAATCGATAAGTAAAAACATAACCCAGGTTCAGGATTATAAAAGGTAATTATATACTTGTTAAACTCTAAAAGACTATGCAAATCAAAATGTTTTGCAACTTGGAATAAAAAATGAATTGGTGGAATCATATCCCGGAACACATTAATCCTAATATCGTTGAAATTGGTTCGTTTCAAATACGCTATTATGGCCTAATGTATGTAATTGCTTTTGCTATTACATATTTGCTTATTTTGCACAGATTAAAAAACGAAAGATACGAATACTCCAAAGCTGTTGTACAAAAATATTTCATGTGGGTCATTTTGGGAGTTCTGGTCGGAGGAAGATTCGGGTTTGTATTATTTTATGATTTAAGATATTTTATCGCACACCCGTTAAGGATAATCTGCCCTTTTGATTTCTCAAATGGTTTTGGCTACATCGGTCTTTTTGGAATGTCTTATCACGGCGGGTTGCTTGGAGTAATTTTGGCTTCTTTGTTTTTTTGTTATAAAAACAGAGTAAACTTCTGGCACTTTGCAGACTTTCTGTCACCGGCGGTTCCATTAGGATATACATTTGGCCGAATAGGTAATTTTCTTAATGGAGAGCTTTTCGGTCGAGTTACGTCTGTACCCTGGGCGATGTATTTCCCTTTAGATCCAACAGGTCAGTTGCGGCATCCGTCTCAGCTCTACGAGGCCTTTTTTGAAGGAATATTTCTTTTCATAATTCTTTGGAATCTGAGGAGAAAACAACTGTTTAATGGTTTTCATTTCTGTCTATATATTATCAGCTATTCAATAGTACGATTTTGTATTGAATTTGTAAGGGAACCAAATCCCGGGCTGGCCTCTATATGGAATTTCTTCACAATGGGACAGCTTCTTAGTACTATTATGATATTGGGTGCTGCTTTTATCATGCTGATCAAAATAATCAATCAAAAATCTAAAAAGATACACCCAGAACATAAAATAAATATATAAAATCTTAAAATGAGACACTTTAGTCTACTTATAAAACCCAGCGGTTCTGATTGTAACATGGAATGTAATTACTGTTTCTATAAAAACCGGGCACCTGCAGTAGGTTCCGGCTATCAGCGAATGACCACAAAAGTGCTCGAAAAAATGACTCGCGATTATCTGTCTTTGGGTTTCCCTACTGCCAGCTTTTCCTGGCAAGGTGGCGAACCTACATTGATGGGCCTGGATTTTTACAAACAGGCGGTAGAGTTTCAAAGCAAATATGCAGTTTCAAACCAGCAAGTCACAAACGCACTGCAAACCAACGGCCTTTTATTAATTGACCAAAACTGGTGTAAGTTTCTTCACGAAACTGATTTTCTCGTGGGTATAAGTGTTGATGGCCCTAAAGAACTTCATGATTACTACAGACATGACCTTGCCGGGCATGGAACTTTTGGCCGTATAATGAGAGCTATCGAAAACTGTAAAGAGCACGAAGTTAAGTTTAATACGTTGACACTGCTGAACAGTAAAAATGTGCAATATCCTGATATTCTCTTTGATTTCTTTGTTGATAACGGCATATCATATTTACAATTTATCCCTTGTATTGAAACTAACCCATCCACAGGCCAAATAGCAGATTTTTCTATAACACCAGAGCAGTACGGTCATTTTCTCTGCCGGCTGTTTGACCGGTGGTATGATTATGGGCCGGAAAAAATTAGTATCCGGGACTTTGACTCAATTCTATCGTATCTTATTAGCGGTACACACACTATTTGTACATTTAATAAGCAATGCAGTGATTATATTGTTATAGAACATACGGGTGATTCCTTTGTCTGCGATTTCTTTGTAAGACCGGAATGGAACCTTGGTAACATTTTTGACATACCAATACAGGATTTGGCAGCCAGTGAAAGAAAACGCTCTTTTGCAAGAGCAAAACAGGACTTGCCAAATAAATGCCTTATATGTAGATATCTGAACATTTGCCGCGGTGGATGCTTGAAAGATAGAGTTGGTTTCCCCAGTGGTTCTTTTCAAAATGAAAGCTATTTTTGTCCAAGCTATAAAAAGTTTTTTGACTATGCAATGCCCAGATTCAATCAGCTTGCAGCTAAGTTCAGCAGCGGTCAACTGCAGCGGACTGAGTTGCTTTCCAAATAACCAATACTTTGTGAAATATAAATGGACCTAATGATCTTGATAATTTTAATATCAGTTGTCTTTGTCTTAGCGGTTATTATGAGCATGGTAGGTAGAGGCGGAGGAAATTTTTATGTGCCTGTCATAATTGCCGCTGGAGCTGGCATGCATCAAGCAGCTACCACAGCTCAATTGATATTGGTGGCTACCGCAGCTGCAGCGCTAATTGTTTATCAGAAGCATCGAGCAATCGATTGGAAGTTAGCAGCAATAATCGACATCCCGACTGATATAATGGCTTTCTTTGGCGGCTATTATGCCCATCTTTTTAGTGGTACTTTATTAAAACTAGCTTTCGCTGTGCTTCTGGTATTGGCAAGCGGACTTATGTTATACCCCATGAAACAAAGAACAACTAAAGAAAAACAGGGTCTTGGATACTGGCGGCGGCAATATGCCGGAGCAAAGTATGTTGTAAATCTGTGGATTGCTATTCCTATTACAGCGGTTACCGGTTTAGCTGCAGGAATGGTGGGTATATCAGGCGGTTCATTCAAAATACCCTTGATGGTATTGGCTTGCGGTGTTCCAATGAGAGTAGCAATAGGAACTTCTTCAGCTATGGTTGCGGTTACTGCTCTTATGGGGTTCATTGGACATGCCGTACGGGGCGAGTTTAATCCGTCTCTGGCATTACCCCTTGTGTTTGCCGCTATAGCAGGAGGTTTGTTAGGGGCAAAATTTTCGATAAAAACCAAACCTGAAAAATTAAAACTTATTTTTGGCTGTACAACACTTGCAGCTGCTTTCTTTATGGCTTTCAGTGCCTACAGCAGTGGTTAATTACTTACAGCTTCAATTGATGCCTTAGTGTTAAATCTGATTAATTGCATACTGAAAATGTAAGGAGGATATGAAATATGACACAGGTAAATCATGCAAAATCCGGAAAAATAACAAGTCAAATAAAATATATAGCTCAACAGGAAGACATAGACTGCGATTCATTGAGAGAAAAAATTGCCAAAGGTCAAATTATTCTTTTAGCAAATAAAAAACATAAAGGTCTTAAACCGGTTGCTGTAGGCAGGAAATTGTCTATCAAGGTAAATGCAAATATAGGAGCTTCTCCTGTTGAGTTAAGTCCGGAAAGGGAGCTAAGGAAACTCGCTGTGGCAGTAGAAGCAGGTGCCGATACGATTATGGATTTGACTATTGCAAATAACACAACAGTTATTGACCAAATACGAAAAAAGGTAATTGAAAACTGCCGGATACCCTTGGGAACAGTTCCCATCTATCAGGCAGCTATTGAAGCCGGCGATGCTACAGATATGACAATAGAGAATTATCTTAAAGTTTTTGAAAAACATGCAGAAGATGGCGTAGATTTTACCACAGTCCACGCCGGTGTAACCAATGGCTGTATGAGGTTGATTAGCAAAAGACTTATGCCGGTTGTGTCCAGGGGCGGTTCCTTTATGCTTCACTGGATAGCAAAAAACAACAAAGAAAGTTTCCTCTACGAACATTTTGACAGGATATTGGAAATTGCAAGAGAATACGACGTAACCATCAGCCTGGGAGATGGCCTAAGGCCCGGTTGCCTAGCTGACGCGACGGACAAGGCCCAAGTCTATGAGTTAAGAGTTTTAGGCGAGCTTGTACAGAGAGCAAGAGAAGCCAGCGTACAGGTGATGGTAGAAGGCCCCGGCCATATTCCCTTAAATGAAATAGAAGAAAACGTAAGGTTGGAGAAGGAAATATGTCAGGGGGCTCCGTTTTATGTTCTAGGTCCTCTGCCAATAGATACCGCCGCAGGATATGATCATATTGCATGCAGTATAGGAGGTGCGTTAGCCGGCTATTTGGGAGCAGACTTCCTTTGCTATGTAACCGGCAAGGAACATATCGGCCTGCCGGATATACAAGATGTCCGTGAGGGCGTTATTGTTACAAAAATTGCCGCCTCGGTAGCTGATATCGCCCGAGGAAACAAACAGGCAATCCTCAAAAGTCAACTAATGTCAGAAGCCAGGGAAAATTTCGATTGGGATAAAATGCAAAAACATGCAATTGATCCTGCCTATTTTGAGCAGCTTGTTGGCAGCAAACCGAGACTTTCAAAGGGCGGTTGTTCTATGTGCGGAGACGAGTTCTGCGCATTGAAGTTTCATTCAGATTAATGATACTTCTTTGCTCGTACATAGCAAAAAATATTAATAAACACAGTAACTATTGTAACCTTTCCGAACAGTGGCCGGCTTTGGAACTGGAGGTCAAATCTTTTTTTATTTAAGTCTGAATAGCGAAGTATCTTTTATTGTGCTTAAAATTGAATCAATTAAAAAGGGGTAAAAAATGGAACAGATAAGTAAAGTGGTTGTTATAGGATGCTCGGGATGCGGCGCATTGGCAGCAAGGACTATAAAGAAACTGAAGCCTTCTCTGGATGTAACAATAATAAGAGAGCAAGAGGAGAAAGGGCTGTTAACCAGGTGTGCAACTCCTTATATTTGCTGTGGTAACGTAACGGTAGATGCATCTTACAAGGATGATAAAATTTTTACCGATCAGCAAATCAAACTGGTAAATGTCAAAGCTGTTGGAATAGACAAAATCTCAAAAAAAGTTACAACAGCTGATGGAATGAGCTATCCATATGATAAGCTTGTTTTAGCTACAGGAGCAAGCCCCGTGACATTCCCTATCGATGGCATTGATCTTAGCGGGGTATTTACTCTTCGAACAAGCGGAGATGCAGTTAATATTTTAAATTGGATAAATTCCAGGCGAGTTAAAAATGCGGTATTGATTGGTGCCGGAGCTATAGGACTGGAAATTGCGTATTTAACTGCACAGCATGGCTTGAAAGTTACTCTTGTCGAAAAAATGGAAAATGTCATGCCAGGCATACTTGATGTAGATATGAGCGAAGATCTGGAAAAATATATTGTTGAAAAAGGTGTGGATTTAAAATGTGGTCAGATGGTTAAATTCATTACAGGTGATAAAGAAGTGCAAAGCATTGAACTGTCATCTGGAGAAAATATCAAAGCAGAGATGGTAATTGTTTCCGGCGGTGTAAGGCCTAATACTGATTTAACCAAGAATGCCGGTTTGGAAATCGGAGAATTTGGCCTGAAGGTAGACGAGTATCTCCAGACATCTGATCCAGATATTTATGCTGCCGGAGATTTAATTGAATATAAAAATTTTGTAACAGGTAAACCGTCAGCTGGACGATTGAGACCAAATGCAGTGATTGGAGGCAGACTTATAGCAAAAAACATCTTGGGCTACAAATTGAAATATCCAGCTTTCATTAACAGTTTTGCGACACAGTTTTTCGATAAATCAATAGCCGGAACCGGCATTACAGGATCACATGCAACAGAAAATGGGATAGAAACAATTACTGCCCGGCAGAGTTCGATAAGTAAACATTCCATGATGAAAGGGAGAAAGCCATACACAGTTAAGCTGGTATTTGACAAGGAAAGTAAAAAAGTTATTGGTGGACAGATTGTTAGTGATGATCCCTCTCCTGTTAAGCATATCGACGTTATAGCACTGGCAATCCGGAATGAAATGACAGCTTTAGATCTAACAACCATCCGCTGTGCGGGCCAGCCGGAACTGTCACCTGACCCGGGCATTGAACCAATTTCTCTTGCAGCTGAAACCGCTTTTCAAAAATTCTACAATAGCTAACCTTAAAAGTTCAATTGTGGTTACGGTTATTGACAACAATGACAGCTTTGGATTTAGTTGGTGAACTTATAGAAATTTTATGTCGTTAGAAACAAAAGGGTAAAACTATGGGAAAAACAGACGTATTGGTAATTGGCGGAAGTGCTGCTGGAATTGTCGCAGCAGTAACAGGAAAAAACAATTATCCTGACAAAGATTTTCTTGTCATACGAAAGGAAAATCAGGTAGTTGTCCCGTGTGGTATTCCGTATATTTTCGGTTCCTTGGATGGCACAGACAAAAACATTATACCAGATGCAGGTCTGGTCAAAGCAGGTGTGAATCTGAAAATAGACGAGGTAGTATCTGTTGATCAGGATCAAAAAGTTTGCAAAACTGATGATGGCACAGAAATCAGCTTTGAAAAATTAGTATTTGCAACCGGCTCTACACCATCGGTTCCAAAATGGCTCAAAGGTGCAGAACTCGAAAATGTATTTATCATTCCTAAAAACAAGGCCTATCTTACAGAAATGATAATAAAACTTAAGGATAGCAAAAAAATCGTTACTGTTGGCGGCGGTTTTATAGGCGTTGAAATGTCCGACGAGCTAAACAAAAAGGACAAGGATGTGACGTTAGTCGAAATTCTGCCAAACATATTAGGCCTTGCTTTCGACAAAGAATTAGCAGTTGAAGCAGAGCAAATCCTCCAGGACAGAGGCGTGAAGATAAAGACCGGAATCGGTGTTAAAGAAATTTTGGGTGATAAAAAAGTAAGCATTGTTCTACTAAACAACTCTGAAAAAATAGAGGCTGACGCTGTCGTTTTATCTATGGGATATTGTCCAAACGTTTCTCTGGCAAAAGAATCAGGGTTGAGTATTACAGAGAAAGGCTTTATTGCTGTTGATGAATATATGAGAACCGAAAACCCCGACATCTTTGCTGTTGGTGACTGTGCTGAAAAATGCGACTTTATTACCAGAAAGCACAGCGGTGTAATGCTTGCTTCCACAGCTTGTGCCGAAGCGAGAGTGGCAGGAATGAATTTGTATAAACTCTCGACACTAAAAACTCTCAGCGGCACAATTGCCATCTTTTCTACCGCTATTGGCGATACCGGTTTTGGGGCAGCAGGGTTGACCGAAGAAGCAGCTAAGAAGGAGAGCTTCGATGTTGTCACAGGTGTTTTCGAAGGTATTAACAGGCACCCAGGGACATTACCCTGCACACATAAGCAAGTTGTAAAATTGATTGTTGCCCGGGAATCAGGTGTAGTTCTTGGCGGAGAAGTAATGGGTGGATTATGTGTAGGTGAACTGACAAATTTAATCGGGCTTGTAATTCAAAATCGGATGAGCATAAATTCTATTCTGACAGCACAGATTGGTACACATCCATTGCTTACAGGACCACCTACAGCATACCCACTAATAAAAGCCGCTGAAGTTGTTGCAAAGAGTCTATAAGGAAAAAAAACGATGAATATGCGAATAGCAATGGGCCTGAAAAAAGATTTCGGTAAGGAAAGCAGTATAGTAGCCTTAGGAGCAGCTAAGCTGATAGGTATATATGATCCTAATAAAAAGGATTTGAAAGTGTTGAGCAGAAAGGACTGCGGAGATTGCATCTCTGCCATTGGTTCGTTGGATATAGAAGCCCTTTATCAACCGGTCCCGAAAATATGTCCCACAATTAAAAAGAAAGCAAAAGAAAGAGGGATCAAGTTAATGACAGGCACATGTAAAACTGTCAAGGCCATAATAGAGCATCTCTGTGAATTGAAGGAGCTGGAGTAAAATGGTCGATTTGCCTACACTTGCTATTATAGGCCCGGGTAAAGTAGGTACCTCTATTGGGATTCTTGCTTCTCGTGCCGGATACCACATTGTTGCAGTCGGTGGTAGAAATAAAGAAAGAACCTTAGCGGCAGCTAAACGAATTGGAAATGATGTAAGAGCCTGCAGTATCTCAGAGGCTGCGAACAAAGCTCAGATGGTATTGCTTTCTGTGCCTGATGATGCTATCGAAGATGTCTGCGTTAAACTTGCTGAGCAAAGAAAGTTTAAACAAAAAGCTGTAGTTGTTCATTGTTCAGGAGCCCTTTCCAGTAATGTATTAACTGCAGCGCGTGATTATTGTAAATGCTCAGTTGCCTCAATGCATCCGCTGCAAACATTCCCAAAAATTGATGAAGCTGTAAAAAGAATAAAAGGAGCATATTGTTTTTGTGAAGGTGATGAAAATGCGGTTCGCGTAATTGAGCAACTTGCAAAAAACATAGGATTGGAATCTGTAAGAATATCAAGCAAATCAAAAACCTTATCTCATGCAGCAGCTGTTATGGCCTGTAATTATCTGGTTGTTCTTATGGATTCGGCGGTTAATCTTGCAGAAAACGCCGGGATTGACCGCAAAACTGCAATGCTTTCACTTAATCTGCTTGCTGCAGCAACACTCGACAATATCAGCAAAATGGGAACAACTGATTCTCTGACAGGTCCAATTGCACGTGGAGATATAAAGACGGTCTCTTGTCATCTGCATGAATTATCATCGAAAGATGAAGCCTTAGCTGCAATATATCGAACCATGGGGTTGTATGCAACAGAGATGGCGGCTAAAAAAGGAACTATAACAGCCAAGAAAACGAAAAAGATAAAAAGCCTTCTAAAGAAATCGCCTTAGAAAACTGAAACAATGAAAGGAAGTTTTGAAAACGAGGAAAGCTATTTTTGTTCACTCACATCAGTTTGAAGAATATAAGTACCCACCTGATTGTCCATTTAAGATAAACCGTGCTGGCAAAGTACGAAAAGTTCTAAATTCAATGGGATTACTTACAGGTAGCAGCAGAAGTGAGGTTGCTCCCGAAGCTGCAGAAAAAACGATTCTTGAGAAGTTCCATACAAACCGTTATCTGGATGCTCTTCAGTCTGCAGCCAAGGGCAATTTTAGTGTTGAGTTGCTTCAAATGGGAATTGGTTCACCGGATTGCCCTGTTTTTAACGATATGTATGACTACTCAGCTCTGGCTTGCGGGGCAACTTTAACTGCTGCAGATTTAATCCTTGCGGGCGAAGCTGATTTAGCCTTTAACCCGTCAGGCGGCTACCATCACGCAGGTACTGAGTTAGCCGAAGGTTTCTGCTATATCAATGATGTAGCTCTTGCCTGTTTAATTCTAGCCCAGGCTGGCAAGCGTGTCTTCTATCTCGATATTGACGTCCATCATGGTGATGGTGTTGCAAATGCATTTTTTGATAGTGCTGATGTGATGACAGTGTCTTTTCATGAAAGCGGAAGGACACTATTTCCGGGATCCGGTTTCGAAAATGAAATCGGAACAGGTGATGGAAAAGGGTATTGTGTAAATGTCCCATTACCAATCGGAACTTACGATAAAATTTATATGAACGCATTTAAGTCTATAGTAATACCGCTGCTTAATGTTTATGACCCCAATGTAATCGTTTTTGAGCTGGGCGCTGACGCACTTGCAGGCGATCCGCTGGCACATTTGCGGTTAACAAACAACACTTACGCTGAGATTGTTTATCATTTATTGAGCTTCAATAAACCTATTTTGATGACAGGTGGAGGCGGCTATAACATTGACAATACAGTCAGAGCATGGGCATTGGCCTGGAGTGTGCTTTGCGGTGCTGATATTGAAAATACTACCACAACTGCCGGAATGGGCGGTGTTATGCTTGAAAACGTCGAATGGCAGGGAGGACTGAGAGACAGGCAAATACCTGTTAATAATCAAGAACATAATGTCATTGACCACGAGGTAAAAAACACGATAGGAAAAGTCAAAGCCAATATATTCGGCCTTCACGGACTTCATTATAATGAATAAGACAAACCTAATTATCGCCGTGATTTTAATTGCTGTTACAGCTTCAGCAACTGTTTTTATGAAGTGGGAGGATTTGACTAAGGCAGATAGCGGTATTTATTTTTCCAACCAGGCAACGTTAAAAAAACTGGCAAAGAAGAACAATGTTCCTGTCAAGGAAATACTGCACCATTTAAGTCATGAAGATTATACATACTGGCAGCTTCCCCGAAATAAGCCGCTTGAACAATTAGCTATTGATCCTGTCTTGGTGAAGCATGCTCTGGAACATGAAGGTGAAGGTAGCCCTGTTTTTGATATTGCAAAATTTATTCTGTGGGCTGTTTTGCTTAGTATTGTTGTGCTTTATGTATTAAAGAAGAAGGGTGTTGGCAAGTTCCGTTTAATAGCAATGCCGTTTTCGGTTCTAGTATTTGGAGTGGTACTGGCTGACTCGCCGAATCCTATGGAAGCTACCGTCAAGGTTTTCAAGCTGTTTAATAAAATGGCTGGCGAACCGATTGTTACTATCATAAGCTTTATCCTTTTCACATTGTTTTCTATTTGGGGAGCAAAGTTGCTGTGTAGCTGGGGCTGTCATCTTGGTACTCTACAGGAAAGTCTTTTCAATATTCCCATCTTCAGGAAAAAATACAAATTCCAGGTTCCATTTGTGGTATCGCTGGTATCTCGTTTGTTCTTTTTTGCTGTGTTTATTATGCTGCTTTTCGGAATAGGCCTTGATATTAAAAACTTTGTAATTTTTCACCAGGTAAATTATTTCAAACTGTTCCGACCGGCAAACCTGGCTCCTTTTGCTTTATACAGTTTAGTAGTTCTGGTATTGGCAAGTTTTTTTGTCTTCCGTCCCTTTTGCCAATTTATATGTCCATTTGGATTATGGGCATGGCTGCTGCAAAATATCGCTATCAACAAAATCAGGATAGAACGAGATAAGTGTATAGACTGTAAAAAATGCGAAAAGGCCTGCCCAACCGGAGCAATGAAGGCAATCTATAAAGATAAAAGAAAACATTTCCTGCCGGATTGCTGGTCCTGCGGTAAATGTATTGATGTGTGTCCGACCGATGCTATAAAGTATGATATTTTTGACAAAAGACAGAATAGACCTGTTTTGAAAGAAGGTGCTTTAAGATGACAGAAATACAGCATTTAAACAGATTTTTTCAGGAAGCTGTTATTCAGGCTGTTCCTTGTGCAGTTTTTGTTGTTGATGAAAATGAGCGGATAATTTTCTGGAACAAACCGGCTGAAGAACTTACTGGTTATACCACTTCTGAAATGGTGGGCAGTGCGTGTTCAACTTTGCGGATGAACCTTTGCTCTGCTGATAATGCAGCCAAATCCTCCGATTTTTGTCCACTAAAATCACCCGGCAAAATAGGCGAGGTTGAATGTGAAATAAATTGCAAAGAGGGATCAACCTTGCCGGTAATGAGAAAAGCCCGTGCTGTTTATGACGATAAGGGACAAGTTATCGGTGCCATCGAGGCGATGATAGATGTTAGTTTGATAAAGCAGGCAAGAACAGAAATTCGACTTCTAAAACACGAAATAGCTCAAAGTGGCCGATTTGGTGAGCTTATAGGTCATTCGAAAAATATGAGAGAGCTTTATAGCCGGATAGAGATGGTTGCTCCCACTAATGTCAATGTAGTAATCGAGGGCGAGACCGGTACAGGTAAGGAACTGGTTGCAAGGGCAATACATCGCCAAAGCAATAGAGTGCACAACATCTTTCTGCCTGTAAATTGCGGGGCTCTGCCACAATCTTTACTTGAAGCTGAATTATTTGGCCATGTGCGTGGTGCATTTACTGGAGCTGTCTCAGATAGGACAGGTAGTTTTGAAAAGGCTTCCGGCGGCACTTTGTTTTTGGATGAAGTTAGTGAACTTTCACCCGCATCTCAGGTCAAATTACTTCGGGTACTCCAGGAACAGAAAATAACCCGCGTAGGAGAAAGTACGCCCCGGAATATTGATGTGCGAATTATTGCTGCTTCTAATAAAGATTTACTTAAATTAGTCAAGGCCGGGCAATTTCGAGAGGATCTCTATTACAGACTACATGTTATGGGATTAAATGTGCCTGCCCTGCGTGAACACAAGGAAGATATATGTGATTTGGTTGGTTATTTTATCAGGATGTTTAATAAAAAATATGATAAAAACATCGAAAGTTGCACTCGTAAGGCCTTGCATATATTGGAACTATGTCAATGGCCAGGGAATATACGGCAGTTGGAACATGCTGTAGAACATGCATTCATTCTTACATCCAAATCTGAAAAGATCCTAACAGAGGAAAAGTTTCCTCCACAGGTGCTTTATGGGTCTACAAATCTTGAAAAAATACCTTATGCCCGGATTCACAAAGGTAATGAAAAAGAGGAAGTTTATGCTGTTCTAAAGCAGACAAATGGCAATAAGACTAAAGCGGCAAAAATCCTTGGAATAACACGAACCGGTCTATATAAGAAAATGAGACGACTGGGAGTGTAAACTTTAGCGCATACTGATCACCGGTTAGCGCAAACTTTCCTTCATTTCGTTATTTTTAATTTTCTTCTTCTCCTCTCCTAAGTCCCTTCAAGCTAAGAGGTAACATAAAATCTTGCTGCAGTGTTAAGATTGGCACGCCTTTTGCCAACCTTCTTATAGTCGGTGTTCCAAATAGCAAAGCATGTACGAAGGCTGATTGAGCATTTATAGGAAAATTTCAGAATGATAATTGAGGCACACAGCAGCATGCAGTTTTCTGAATTAATAAAAGAAGGGGTAGAGCTTGTTGTTTTTTGGCTTCCTTTAAGTCAGCCCTGTGTGAGCCAGTCTCCTGTGCTCATAGAGCTCTCTGAGGAGTTGAAAGATAAGCTTAGAATTATCAACGTAAACGCTCAGGATATCGCAGGCCTGACACAGCAATATGATGTGCAGGGTATTCCGACACTGCTGCTTTTCCAAGATGGCAGAGAAGTAAACAGGTTTATCGGCGTGCAATCTAAAGATGTGCTTCTTGAGGCCGTAAATCATTTGTTAGTTAGCGAAGAAAGCTGAAACGAAAAATGACAAAGTTTATTAAATCTGTGAATAAACCAAAGATCGTATTTTTGTGGGTACTGTCTGCTTTGTTAATAGGTTTTGCTTCAATTTTCGTTTTGGAGAAAATTTATTGTAACTCTGGTCGTCAAATTAGCAGCAGCAGAGCAAATGTGTTTCATGCAAGTAGAGTTATTCATCTTTCAGATGGAACCTTTGAAAATGAGATATCTGAAGGAATAGTTTTAGTCGATTTTTGGGCACACTGGTGTCAGCCTTGTTTGATCCAGGGCCCTATTTTGGAAAACTTGGCAGCAGATTCTAAAAAAGACGTAAAGGTGGTAAAAGTCGATGTAGAAAAACATCCTGATCTGGCCAATACATTTCAGGTTAGGTCAATACCAACCCTTATATTGTTTAAAAATGGAAAACTGGTAAAGCGAATGATAGGCGTTCAGAGTCAGGAGGCTTTAACTAAACTGATTCTATCATATAGATAGATTTGGTTTGAAGTAGCAAGATTTTTAAAATGGAAAACTAGGTAATTACAGGAGATATTAAGTATGAAATTATGGCACTGTAGAATCATCATTTTGTTGTTAGTGGCGAGTATGCTTTTTATTGCTAATGCCAAAGCCGAGACTGATAAGGCGAAGGATTGGCCCTATTCATTCTCTAAAGGAGGATTCCAGATATATGAGTCTGAGGATAAAAATGAGAGGTTGACCTTAGGGGGAAGTGTACTTTTCAGATATGCTTACTGGAACTGGTTTGGGACAAATAAAGGTACTAAGACAAACAATGACTATAGTTTTGGTTTCCAGAGAACTCGCTTGAACCTGAAATATACTTCAGAAAACATGGAAATTTTCTTTCAGCCGCAATACGTTCATATGTTTGGTTTACCAGACGATGCAGTTTCAAATAAAACCGGCCCTTTTGGTATGGGTGGTTTGTATTATCTTCATAATCCGGAAGAAAGTCCCTACGACTTTGGTATTCACCAAGCTTATCTTCGTTTGAATAATCTTTTTGACACAAAACTGTTCTTTAAAGGAGGCAGATTCGAATATAGCGATGGACTTGAAGTGCAGGATAAGAAAGACGGCAAAAAATTCAATATTCTAAAAAACATGCGTCTTGCAGACAGAATGATTAGCCCCTTTGGCTGGTCGGCATTTGGCAGAAGTTTTGATGGAGTAATGGCTGGATGGGATGATGACAGGTTCAATTTGACCACTTCATTTTTCTATCCCACTCAGGGAGGATGGGAGAAAGATATTGATGAAACCATTTACGATATTGATATTTTTACTACGACATTAACGGCTAAAAAGGGGACGCTGCTGCCCAATACTGAATTTGCTGCGTTTTTCTACAACTATGAAGATAAGAGAGATTGTACGCAAAGGCCGGATAATGAAGGTCGTTCTTGTTCCCATGCCGATATAGACATACAAATGTATGGAGGACATATTCTCGGTATATATGATTGGGGGCCTGGCCAGCTGGATACTCTGTTATGGGGAGGTGTGCAAACTGGTGATTGGTATGACAGGGATCAGGATGCATACGGAGTTGCCGGCGAAATCGGTTATCAGTTTACGAAGATGCCCTGGAAACCCTGGTTTAGAACAGGATATTTTATAGGTTCAGGTGACAGCGATCCCTCTGACGGAGACCATGAAACCTTTTTCCAGATGGCTCCCGGAACAAGAAAATATCAATTATATCCTTATTATGACCTTCAAAACAACAGAGATTTTTTTGTGCAACTAATTACCAAACCCAGCAAAAAGCTTACTGCAAGAATGGATTACCATATCATTGAGTTGGATGAAAGTGCGGACAGATGGTACATGGGGACTGGCCCAACACAGAAAAGTGGTAACATTTCCGGGTACATTCCTCGAAATGGTGGAGGGCATGATGCGTTGTCCCAGGAGGTAAGTATTATGTTGAGTTATGCACTGAACCCACAATGTGATCTTGTGGCATTCTATAGCCATGTATGGGGTGAAGGTGTAGTAAAGAATGTATATGAAAAAGATAATGAAGCTGACTATTTTTCTTTACAGATACAGTACAAATTTTAACTCGAAAAGGAGATTCACATGTCGGATAAACCGAAAAGCAATCCCAGAAATGAACTTACTACACAATATGTCCTGCGTTGGTTCTCTCCGCGATGGTTTATATTTGTGATGGGTACGGGAGCGTTAGCTAATATATATCAACTTATTGCAGGTAAACCAGAAGGTTTCCTTCACGGTCTGGCCGTTTTCTTCCTGACACTTGCGATCACAGTTTTTTTTGCAGCCGTAGTCTTTCTTGTCGTCAGGTTTATAGTGGGCATGGATTGTATTTTGAAGGAATGGAGACATGCAAGCCTGATCCAGTTCTATTCAGCTATTTCCATCGCAGCAGCCATATGCGCTACTGGTTTGTTCAATGTTCCTCTTTCGTTTATTTCGAAAGCCTTCGTCTATAATTTAGCTGTCGTATTCTGGTGGATAGCTTTTGTGGTAGGAATATTTTTCATTTTCTTTACGCCAATTAAGGTAACCAGCGGCAATCACGCTCAGCCGAGAAGGGCTTTAGGTTTCTGGTTTTTAGCTCCGGTCGGTCTTTTTGTTTTGGTTTTCGCGGGTAATTTCTGGGCTTTACATATGACAAACCAGGCTCATGTAAAAAACATTTTATTTATTAATACCCTGATTTTGGGAGTTGCAATTCCTCTTACGATTATAGTTTACACCATTGTTTTATTTCGAGCCTTGTTTTATAACTTCCCCCGCAGGGATGTAGCTCCAAGTTTTATGATAGGTGTTGCTCCTGTAGGAGTATGTATTGTCGCCATAAACACGATAATACCTGTACTCGGAAAAAGCGGTGTTTCAATGATAGCTCCAGCCACACTTGCTCCTTTTGTTAAAGTCTTATCTTTATTGCTCTGGGGTTTTGGTCTATGGTGGCTTATTTATGCGCTAATTATAGTTGCTTTATACATGTTGAAACAGGGGGTTCCTGTTACCTTGGGATACTGGGCATTTATCTTTCCGCCGGCAGCATATACTATAGCCACTTTAATCCTCGCAAAATCACTAAGTTTGCCTTTATTGAGAAATTTCGCTGTGGTTTTGACAATAGTATTTACTCTATGGTGGGCCGTGAATTTCATTCTTACTATCAGAGGAATGGTAAATAAAACTATTTTTG